>Ga0255752_10000490_pt1 | contig 49582 bp, 69 predicted proteins | sample 011ome_25_FD_179952 | JGI IMG/M metagenome (GOLD analysis project Ga0255752, IMG submission 179952) | Coastal salt marsh microbial communities from the Groves Creek Marsh, Skidaway Island, Georgia - 011512CT metaG (version 2) | ecosystem: Environmental > Aquatic > Marine > Intertidal zone >...
GGTGATGTAGGTGGTATCGTACTCCGTGATGTAGGTCGTGTCGTACTCGGTGATGTAGGTGGTATCGTACTCGGTGATGTAGGTCGTGTCGTACTCGGTGATGTAGGTCGTGTCGTACTCGGTGATGTAGGTGGTGTCGTACTCGGTGATGTAGGTGGTGTCGTACTCGGTGATGTAGGTGGTGTCGTACTCGGTGATGTAGGTGGTGTCGTACTCCGTGACGTAAGCCGTATCGTATTCGAACACAAATACTGTATCAAGCTCAGTGACGTAAACCGTGTCAGCAGGAAGCTCGATGTAGACCGTGTCAATGATGACTTCAGGAAGCGGTTCACCACATGGTCCGACCACAAGCCAATTGTCTTGCCAATTCAAGTCCTCATACAAGCCGCCGCCGCCTCCTGTACCATCGCCGTTACTGCCGACTTCCGCCCAACCTCCATCTGCCGCGTACATTGTTGGGCCATAGCTGATTTGCCAAATAACTGCCTGTATGCTGAGGTCTTGTTCAAGCCAAAAGTCAAAAGCATTCAGAAGGTTTGCGAAAAGACTCGTTCCTCCGGATTGATAGAAGTCGTCAAGGGGAAAAGTGATAGTATCACCTGTGTAATAAGGAGGGTCTACGTCGTAGTCAGCCCATATATCAAGATTGGTCCAATTGAATGGTTGAGTGGTTGTAGTAGCTGAGTAAATCCAACCGGGATGGTTGTTGTCACCCGGAATGCTTAATCCCCAAGGAAAGTCCCAACCCTGATTCATCGCATTGCAACTGTCATCAACGGCTTGAAAGCCGAATTGTATCTCAGCAATCCCTGTCGGCCCTGCCGCCCCACCACAACTTTCTGTGTTGTTGAACGCTACGCTGATTGTGCCGCCGATGGGGTCAAATTCAAGAAGCTCCAAGTCGCATTGACCAAACAGAGCAATTGCCCAAAACTGCAAGAAGAGAAGGAAGTAGATTTTCACACTGCAAAATGCTGAATAATATGCCTGTAATAAAGTGAGTAAAAAACCCCCACCGTTTAAGGTGAGGGTTTTTCGTCAGTTACTCATATCAACTTTCCATCCTTCGACTTTCAATGCATACAGTAAAGCATATCGGATGTCGTGAAGTGGATAGTAAAAATGGCTGTTTTGATTCACAATGTGCAGGGTGAAACTGCGGGCCATACGCATGGCTCTTCCTTTTTTCAGGACAAAATCAAACTCTTTTGCCATATCTAAGAAGAGAGGAGCGAGGTGTTTGTCATCAGGCCAACCTTTCCAATTCTCGGAGATGAACTCAGCCATCTTTTCAACTTCTGAGTGCTTCATCATTTGTCCCATTGGACTCGGTAGATACCTCCAACAATTACGGAGGTTCCATCCGGCTTGAATTCCACAATCTCGAAGTGCTCATCGTGAAGGTCTTCCTGTTCGGTCATCGCGGCCCACACTTCTGCGGTTTCTTTTGCCGATTCTTGTGATGCGAAAGTCTGAGGATGTTGACCAACTCGGATGATTGGGCCATCCGACTCCTGTCGGATGACCCTCTCAATGCGAAACGTGCTGTGCTTCATCAGTTCAACTGCTCTTTCATCAAGGACAGGAACTCTTCAGCTTCTTGCTCGTTGCAAAAGGCTTTGATTTTTTCCTCGATTTCGGGAATCAGCATATCAAACTGACCTTGTGCAACTCCTTTCAGGAGCTCGTCAGCCTTCTCTGAGCCGAAGTCTTTTGCAAATCGCTTTGCAAGAACCTTCAGGTGAAGCGCGGCGAACACCACGCAGTTGACTGCGGCGATGAACTCAGCGGGAATCTCGTTGTGTGCGTTGTTGTTTTCCATCGTACTTGGGGATTCGGGGGGGTGACTCGGTGGCTTCTCGGTAGCCTAAACCGCATCAGACTCTCAATGCTCTTTTGTGCCGTAGCAATTGCGAAGCGAGGTCTGATAGGATACGTCAAAGAACTCTTGGCCCGTTAGCCGGGGCTAAGTAAAGAATTGTTTTCGAAGCAAACAAGCTTATTTCGAAAAATATTTTCTCCTTGAGCGTAAGTCTTTGAACCTCAGTGAAATGAAATTATATTTTGTTGTTTGAGACAACTGTCGTATCTTTGAACCACAACACACAACAGATGAAACAATACGCTGACATAAAAGACAGGGTCTGCTCCAACGGCTACAGCACTCTGAAAGAATGCTTGAACAGCATTGATGACGCTATGGGTTTTGGTCGTACATCCGAAAAAGCAATGCGCTTGATGGACTATGCCCTTGACAACGGCATTAACATTTTTGCCGCCGCCCTTTCTGATGGGGCCCTGTACATTGAAAAGGAGGCGAACCACTTCTATCCTGTGTTTCGTCAAAATCATCTTTGAACAGGAAAGAAGTTCAACTACAACAATGCAACGAAATGATTAAGACACACACCCCTGACCCGAAAGACTTTCGATTCAGCCTTTTTGTGTCCTCTTCAAGAAAAGAGGGCAAGGTTGAGCAGTTTGATGACTTAGACTCTACAAGTTTGAAGGGCAAAACACACAGATTGATGAGGGCCCTTTGCGGATGGAAGCGTCGAGACGCGATTGATTTCATTGACGCAGTGATGATTCCTCTGTGCTGTGAAAAGGCAATGAGCAATTATGGCGCAAGTGAGTGGGAGGATTGGAACTGCACTTATGAGGATGGTTTGGTCGTGATGAAAGTGCGGGCTTATCATAAGAGCATACCAAACCGTTAAGCCATGATAGATAAGTCATTCATCATTACTGCCTCAGACAAGGAAATCAAAGCTTTGTTTCGGCAATTGGGGCACACCTGCGACTTGAACATGAGCGGTATGCGAGCCCATTGCATTGAGCATTTTGATGCAGGGTTTGTCTTTACCCATCCACGAGGCCAAGAAACAATTCGGTTGAGCCGTTTGAGTCGGGAACTTGGTGTGGACCCAAATGACGTGATTCAGGCGTTGCAAAATGCAACGGGTGAAATGCTTGAGCGTAAGCTCAACACAAAGTTGAGTGCAGAGCAAGCCGAAGCAGTCCGTCAGTCCATTTCAGAAAATTCTGAAAGTGGAAGTGTTGAAGGTGACATCAGTGATGATGTTCAGTCTGCTTTTGATGATGCGGCTCAAGAGCAAGCCGCAGAGAAGTCAAAGCAGATGGAGATGATGCAGGATTGGCAAAATCAGATTTTGAGCAGAGAAGATGGCGAGATGTCCTATGAGGAGATGGCGGCTTTCTTTGAATTGACTCAGAAGTTCGCACAGTCAAAAGAATCTGTCGATGAGCCAAGCGGCAACGACGAAGCTGAAGGTGACCCACAAAAAGATAAAGTCGAAGAGGGTGAAGAAGGGTGTCAAGATGAGGAGGGGTTGAGGATGGATTTGATTGAAGCGCACCGTCAACTCGATGATGCTGACGTTGCAAAATGGTACGAAGCGTACAAATCAGAAAGGCAAGCTCAAACAAAACCTGACGAGTTACCTTTCTGACATGGCAACTCTGACAATTATTACTCGTTTTTCTCGTCGAGAGCTTTTTGCTGAATGTCGGCGCAGTTTGATGTGGCAACCGGGAATTGAAAACGTTGAGCACTTGGTCACTTGTCAAACTGACGAAGACGAGAATTTTTTGAGCAAGTATGAGGGCATCAAAATTTTAAGAGTCCCACAAGTTGACTTGAGTCGTTACATCAACAATCAAGAAAGGGAGCATCACGGAGTTTATGGGGCCCGGCGGTTTGCACCTTACAACTTTCACTTAACTATCGCGGCAAATGCCTGTACTACTCCTTGGTTTGGTTTTTTGGACGACGATGACTTGATGAAACAAGACCGTCTGATGAAACTGTTGTGGTTTTTGAAGAAAGTCCCGGAGGGCCAATGGGTTTTGAGTCAGGTTGAACTTTTGTTTGGGGCTCCGCCACGAACAAAGCTCATTCCAAATGATGCTGATTTCAAGATGTTGACGAAGGAGCAAAAGATGGCTTGGTGCGCAGTTGACGGTCACGGCTTTTGGCTTCGAAACGAGCATAAAAGGTATTTGGCTTACGGAGAGTTGAGCGGCGGTGACTTTGATACAGGTGTAGAACTTGTGAAGGCCAAGCAGAAGTTTGTCGCGTATCCACATGGGCCTGTTGTTCAGCATCGTGCGTTAGGCCACGGAAGCAGTAAGGTGATGCGACTTTCACAATCTGAGTGGGAAAGGCAAAAAAAGTAGCGAGCTTGTTTGCAGAAATAAATGTTGTGCGTATATTTGTCCTATACAACAACACAGAACGAAATGTGCTACCCCATTTTTGAATCTCCAAGCGTCAACTTGAATGATGCTGTTGATAGCCTTCTTGAAGTCCTGAACTCAATGGGCAACTGCGAGACTGAAATTTTTGAAGTCTCCCCGATTAGTGGCTCTGCCGGAGTCATTGTCACCAACACCCAACTCACCTTGAATGATTTGGAAGCGGCTTGCTCCAACGTCCCCGGTGTTGTTGACTTCAGCGTCTTCCGTGAGGAGGGCATCTCTCAAGCTTACATCTACGTCTGAACAATGATTCCTTTTGCAGAAGAAAACCTGAAGCAGACCGAAACAAGGTTGCTTCCCATCAAAAAGTTGTGTGAGGATGGTCCTCAAGCCTTTTGGTTGTCAGCTATCAGCATCCACACTCACAAGATTGCTATGTCCTTGAAGCTTTATGCTTCGCCCTCTCCCACTTTGCCAAAGTGCTTGCGAGAGTTGCACACCGTCGTTCAGCGAGTGGATTGGTCTCAACAATCCATTCCGGGCTTGAGTGAGCTTAGTGTCAAAAAGCGGTGGGAATTGTTGAAGCGAGACCTGTGGGCTATGGCTGAGGCTATTCGAGATTGTCAAGACGAGATGGATGATGACCCTACTCACAAGAACGCGAGCTTCATTTTGAGTCAACACTTGGAGTGTTTAGAACAACTCTATGAGCATCTCTGTACGCAGGGCAGAAAAGAATTCGGTGTATCTTAGGAGCATCGTTGTGTAGAAATACTGCGGTTTTTCTATTTGTTGTATGGGGGAAGGACTTAACGGTTCTTCCCCTTTTTTTGTGTGTTATGCATCAGTCACTTTACAAATGGCTCCGGTTGAACTTAGAGCCCGGAAGTCTGATTTGCGCTATAGGCGAAGCTAACCGCCTGTATGCCTTAACGGAGGAAGGATTTCAAGTTGGGGTGTTCAACACTCAATCATCTTTCATTGAAAGGAAGAACAAAGACTTTCATGTTTTTCCTGTCGAGTTCAGTGAGCAACATCAAAAGTTTGACATACAGGCATTTAAGCACGAGTTAAGCAATTTGAATCGGAATAAGGTCAAAGCCTTCTTGATTGATGGAGTTGGTTTCAGAATCGGTGATGACCTACAACTCGTTGAAGATTACAATTACCTGATAGGATTCGTCAAACATTGGGTAGTCAGAACAAGTGCATATGGTCCAAGACAAACGCAAGTCAAAAAAAATGCTCAAGTTTGGTACGGCAGAGACCCCTTGAACATTTTTGACCCAAACCAAGGGGAATACCAAACCTTGATTTTGACAAACCCCAACTTAGTATGAGCTTCAATTTAATGCGGGATGATGACCCCCGCCGACCTGACTTTGCACTTACGACTCCTCCTGAGAGATGGATTGCTTTGTGCAACGGCGGTCTTCACGCCTTTGATGGCAACAATCTGCACAGATGGTCCGCTGAAACGTGGGGTGTTATTGTCAAGTTGGCGCAGAAGCACGATTTGTGCTTCGTTCTCGTTGGTAGTGAAATTGACTATGAGCAAGCCAAACTGATGCTCGCAAAAGCAGGACACATGAAGTTCCCTTTCATTGTTTGCTATGACGAACCGGAGGAATCAAAAGCTTGGTTGAAGTATGCTGACGCAGTTATTTCAAACCAATGCACCTTGCTTCGGGCCGTTCAGCAGATGAACCAACGAGTGGTCTGCTTGAGAGAGACTACTCTTGACACCATTACAATCGACAAAGAGACGCAAATTTTTGAGCGAGATGAGCTTGATTTGCTTGACGCATGGCTTGCGAGTAACCTATCCCATTTTGTGAGCGTATAAGGGCAGAAGTTGTTTTCTAAAAAAAGAGTTTGTACTTTAGGGAAACCTTCAATGCATCTAAATGGATTTGAATGAATTGAAACAACGACAAGACGAACTCAATTTGGCCTACGGAAAATGGTCGTCGGTAGAGCTGATGAGAGAGTTTATCCATCTGAACAGCCACGCAAAGCACAGCGATGGTGAGGTTAGGGCGGATGTAGACTTCCGCATGGGAATCGTCTACAAGCAACTGAAGTCAAAGTTGAATCCTGCTCAGTTCCGAGCAACGATGAAGACTTTTGACGAGGTAAACTCTGAGGCTTATCGCAATAGACAGCCTCGACAAATGCAACGACAATGAATGATTTGAAAACCCTTGACAAAGACGCTTTGACACGCGAAGTCCTCAAGACTCCGGGTATGATGAAGATTTTATGGGACAACAAGCCAAAAGCCCGCCAAAATTGCGAGGGATTATGGCAATTCAACGAAGAGCAATGGAGCAATTTGTGTACGACACTCAATCTATAAGGAACCGCGGTGAGACCGCTGTAAACCTCCAAGACCTCAAGCGATTTACGGAGACTTATCACATCGCTGTGATGTACAAGGCTTTCGATGAGTTGAGTTTAGACGACCAATCTCAGCTTGAAATGCTGTTGCACGATGTACTCCTCTTTGTGAACGAGAAGATGGCATCAGTAGACAAATGACGTTCATCACAGAGTGGATGCAGGAAAACGAGATGGACGCTGAAAAAATCTCTAAGCTTCGAGATAAAGCGTCAAAACTTCGTAGCTTGCCCCCGCAACGACAACCTAAGACAATGTCTGAATACACGAAATACAATGGCCTCTCTGAAGAAGAGTTGGCTGATGTCGCCCGCGACTTGCTGTTTAGTCAGCGTGGCAATCTCATCATTGGTAAAGCCCTGTACCAAGCTCTGCGCACTATGGAAGCGCGTGAGGAAGTAGAACAGGAGCCCTCAAATCAAGCTGACCTTGAATTGTTGGGTAGCACCTACTTCAAGCTTGGATGGCACGTTGCCCTCTTGGAAGAGCGGGCCGCTGAAGAGGGCTTTCCAAAGAACGAATCAGAGGCGGAATAAGCCTTTGTACTTGTGGACCGGGAGACCTGCCTCAGAAATGGGGCAGGTTTTTTTTTGCCTGAATTGAAGATTTTGTTGCGAGAAACAATTTCTTGTCTTAGATTTGTCCCATACAACAAAACACAACAGATATGGACAACGCAATCCTCACCCCCGTTACCCCTGCTCCCTTCCAATGCGGTTATAGTGCCTCTTACGACCTTACGAGAGGACTCACTGCTGAACCTGTAAAAGTCCACCACGAAATCAGGCTGACTGAATTGAAAGGCGGCTTTGTAATTCAGTCCACTTTGTGGAGCAACAAAAACGAAGTGCTCGTGGATGAGAGCACGAGCGTGATGGGGCCTTTTCCTGTGAACCTGTCGCTGTTTGTGAATAACGCATCGCGGCTTAACTCCGAGGACAAGGTAACCTTGACCCGCCGTCTCGGTGCTCAAGTTCGCAACGCTAAGGGTTGCCTTGCTGAAGAGGACATCCTCGATGCAAAGGGCATCATCTACGGCCTTGTTTTGACTACTATGGCCTTCGGATGATTCCAACTTGTGGCAAGAAAAGGAGAGGGCTTCGGCCCTCTTTTTTTTTAGCTTGGTCTCATGGCCCTGTCTAAGACATCCAAAGTTGTTGGCATTACTGCCGCTGTTTTCTTCGCAGAAGCTTTGATTCACTACAACATCGGAGTGAACAAGGGCAACGAGAAGTTTGAACTTGACTTTCCCACGGGCCGAGAGCTTTGTCGCATTGGATTCGTGGTTTTGACCGCAAGTGTGCTTTCGAACTACTTGAGCAAAAAACTTATCTGAGCTTTTTTATTCAGCCTATTTACAGGCATATTATACCCCTAAACGATGTTTTCTCGTTGGGATATAGGGGGGGAGGACTATGAGCTGTTGCTCTATCAGAAGTTGCTTGAACACGGATTGACTTCTTGCCCGCCTCTTGGTCAGGCTTGCCCATTTGACTTGGTCAGCGTCTCTCGCTTCACAGGGGCCACTCACAAGCTTCAATTGAAGACAGTGACTAAGCCATATCAAAATGATGTGTACCGAGTCAGATTCACCCACGGATGCCTCTCTAAAAACGCCTACAAGAGGAGCAATGTAGATGCATTTGTAGTGCTCCTGATTCCTCTAAAGGCTTGGCTCATCATACCCAACACAGACTCGCTTGGAAAGTCTTTGAGTTTGTGCGCTAAGTCAAGTCTGCACATTCATCCGGCTTACGAACGTTGGGAAAAGTTGCACCGAGTAAACCTGACTTGATTCAGCTTTCATCATCTTCACAAGGTTGTGGTTTGATGATGTGATGACCCGTAGTTTGTATTGAGTTGCACTAAAAGATTTGGAATGATGAGGAAGGGAATCGACAATTTTGACCCGTTTCTGACGCGACGCTTTGCAGGAAGCGATGTGTTTGAAATGGTGGAGTGGTTGGAAGAATTGAATGTGGGTGATTGGAGCGTTGTGAGCTTTCGAGTTCACGACGATGCAGAACAGGCATTTGTTTTCCTGTATTGTGAGGCCGTGCAAAATTGTGTCTTGGCTGAGTGCAAGGTGAGGACGATTCAAGAGGTAAACGGTCTTGAGTTTTTTGATGAGACAGAGGTCCATTTTGTCCACTCATTAAGTCTTGAGGGTGACACAGATTTGAGACAACTGATTCTCGATGCTTTGTGCGAGATTCACAACCGCGAATTAGAGTACGATGGCTGAGTTGTTTGTTGAGTTGAAATACGGCAATATGAGTGCCGAGAGTGAGGTCATGAGCCAAAAGACGGGCGAATATGACCACCTCGTGAATCGTTGGAAGGGCGTAGAGTATCCCGAAAATGACAGCGTTGAAATCGTCAAAGAGCTGAAGGAAATCAGCAAGGCGGTCAACTCAATGGACAATTTCACGATGACTGAGTGCCTCAAGGCTGACTCCAACTTGAATCTTTACATCTTTGAAAAGCTTGATAAGAAGGTCAGCCAAAAGCTCATCAAGAACTTGACTCAAATGTTGGCCCCAAGTGTTTTGAAACTCAAGAAGCACTATCAGCGGCCTCGGCCTTTTCAGGTTGCATATCACCTGAACGTACCGCTATTCCCATTCAATACACAGTCTGCACACTCACCATCATTTCCATCAGGTCACGCAAGTCAGACACGATATGCCTGTAATATGTTGGCGACCCTGTACCCACACTTGAAAAAGGAGTTGGAAGAAATTCAAGGTTTCGTGTCGGACTCGCGCATCCTGTTAGGAGTACACTTTCCTTCGGACAATGAGACGGGTTTTGATTTTGCCGATGACTGTTATGACGACGACAAGACCGAGAAAATCTTAGAGTCCATTTCGAGGTTGATGTGATTTGAATTAAGTTGCCATCACAACAACGACGATGGCACAAACGGTATTCCGCAGTGGCAACCTTGAGGCTTTTGACAAAAGGCTTGCCTTGTACAAACAGAAGAAAGCAACCTTTGTAGTTCGCAGTGGTGGGCTATCAAGACGGCTTCAATTGGAGGGAAGCCAAAAGACTTTCCGGTTTTTTGGCAATCAGAACAGCACCTATGTGGACGGCTCTTGGTTCGCTCCAATGGTCAAGAAGAGCATTGACGCATATATTGAAAAAAATGGGCAACTCGAAACGTTTGACAAACCCGACATTCAGCAGTTCAACATTGCCCGTGTGGAGTCAAACCTATACAAGCCTGTTGCCGCAGTGGACATCAACAACTGCCATTGGACGACCGCTTACTTATTGGGTTTCATCCCGAAAAACCTCTACGAGAGAGGGGTAGCTTCAGGTAAGAAAAAAGGATTGCTCGTGTCCATTGGGAGCTTAAACAAGCTTGAACAATTGGACTATTACGAAAATGGCAAGTTGGTCAGGACTGAATTTGACCACGCGCAACACGCTCGGTACAGCCCCTTTTATTGGGCCATTATTGGTCGGGTTAGGGACGTAATGATGGAGACCTTCAGCCGCCACAAGGACAACTTCTATATGTGGCTGACTGATTGTGCCTTTGTGGACGCTTTTGCGGCCTCACAGCTTAGGAGAGAGTTTGAACAGATGGGATACCAATCCAAGCAGTATATGGTGGACTTTGTGGGTGTCAGTTCAAACAAAGTGTTTTGGTACGAGGCCAAAACGGACACAAAGAAGTCAATCGCATATCAGAACAGGGACATTGATGTGAGCTATGCCCTTTGGCAAGGGGGGGCTGAAAATAGAGAGGGTCGCCTACGCGACCCCCTCACCTTAAACAAAGACAATGCACTTGGGAACTAATTCCCAAAGACAACTCAACGATGAAAAAACGAATCAGTCAGAGCCTTTTAAAATCACTTCAGGATTTTCAGCGCAAAAAAAAGTGCGGTCTCGTTGTGAAGGCGCAGTATGTAGATTATGTAGAATTCCCGTCATCTGAGGCGATTCAGATGGGTCACTACTTTGAGTTTTTAGCTACCGGAGGGTTGCCACGAAATGGTGAAGAGCCAAAGCCTAAAGTGCTGAAGTCGGGAAAGCTTGCGGCAGGGTTTGAGCGGATGAAGATTCAGGTCGAAAACTACAAGCGGATGGAGCAGTTTTATGGCTTAGAAATTGAGCACGAGGGCTACAGCTTCTCCCACCCCTGTTTTAGTGGGGTAGCGGACATTGTGGGCACAATGCCGGGCTTAGGAAAGGTTATTATCGATTTGAAGACAACGGGTCTGCTTGACAACCGATGGAACGACTTTGGGTGGGGCGACGAGAAGTTCGAAAATCCTGACTCAGATGGTGCAATGAGGTTGTTGGTTCAAGCCCTTCAATACAAGATGTTGGCTAAACACGAATGGGGCATTGCGAACATCCCGTTCTTCTTTTGGGTGTTCAGCACCACAAACGAGTGGGACTGCAAAGTCTTTGAGGTCGAAGTTGACGAAGAGCGTCTTGAGCTTCACGAAAAGCAAATGTGGAAGGCTCACACCTATTTGAATGAAAAGTTCCTCAGAATGTCTGACAAGGAACTTGCCCAACCCGAATACAGAGATTGTGTACGATGCCCAATAATGGAACAATGCGAATACAAGCAGGTTGTGCCTTTACCGAAAAAAGTCTTCGTGAGTTGAGCTTGCTTTACTACCTCAAGGACTATCAGCAAGCCTTGCGAGACTTTCAAGAGTATGGCAAGAGCGAAACCTCATGGGAAGACGGTCGGATTCACATTCGAGTGTTGAGCATCAATGAGATTGAGCGGATTGAAAAGGAATTGACTTCGTTGCACGACATAATTCGTACACTCGATATGTATTATGTCGGAACGGAAGAAGCTAAAGGAGACCAAAGTCGGTGGGTGGCTGAACAAGAACGCCCCGAAGGTTCTTGACATAGCAGGAGACGTTCTTCCTGATGCCGGGGCTTTGTCCTTGGTTCGCAATTTGGTATTTAGTGATGACACCATGTCCGCTGAATCCAAACTTGAGTTTCAGGAGCTTGCAAAGGAGGCGGAAGTCAGCTTCCAAAAAGAGGTGAGTGCGCGATGGCAAGCTGATATGAATTCAGACAGTTTGCTGTCTAAAAATATTCGTCCCGCAATGCTCATCCTCTTGACTTTGTTTTACATCACCCTGACAATTTGGGACGGTGTCTCTCAAAGGTTCATGCCTCCGCAGAATTACATAGACCTGTTGGAGGTTTTGATGCTTACCGCGTTCGGGGCCTACTTCGCAGGGAGAAGCCTCGAAAAAACTATGCGAAAATGACTCAGGCGGTAGGAAAAATTATTGCGAGCGCATCGGGAGTGCTTTTATTGGGATTTGGAGGTTGGGTAGCAAACTCCATAATTGAAATGCAATCAAAGTTGGACATCCTTGTACACAGGGTCGAGGACATTGAACAGCACACGGATGTCGTCAACATTACTCGCCTTGAGCAAGACGTTGAAGACCTTCAAAAGGATTTTGATGTCATTTACTATGCAGGGTGTCCAATTTGCAATCATGCCAACCATTCGGCTCTGCATCATGACCCAATCTTAGGCCCGTTGCTTAGACACGCCCACCGCCACGAAAGTGAGCGCGGTGTAATTTCTTTAAACCACTGATTTCAAAGCCCTTTTCCCAAAGGCTTTTTTCGGATGAAAAAGTCACAGCCCGCATTACAGGCATTTAACTCGTTCCTGTAACGTTGGGCTGTGCCTTGCTCGCGGAAGTTTCCTACCGCTTGTGAAAACTCAGACCCGTTGTGTTCGAGTCTGAGAAAAACATACCACATCAGTAAATGTCCGGGTCGTCGGCATCGCCAACAGACCCAAGGTCTTGAATGGGAAATGGAGTGTTGTCCAATACAACATACTTCGTAGAGAAGCCACTTCCCGTGCGGCGTGGCTTACGCTCTTCCTGCACAGGTTGTTCCTCAATAATTTCCTCAGTAGTCACCTCCACTGACTCAACAACCTCTTCCGGTTGCTGAAGGTCTTCAACCGACTCTACTGAGGGCTCCGGTTCCCGCAAAATCTTTGGAATACCATCAGCCGCGCTTGAGCCGTCAGTTTTGATAACAGATGCTTCAGGCTTATCCTTTTTGTTCAGTGCCAAGTAAACAATCAGTCCGCCAAGACCAACAAGGGTAAGTGTTTCAGTAAGTTTCATTTCTTGCTCTTTTTGATAGCGACCAACAACATGAGGGCCGCCAAAGGACCGACAATAAGCCACGGAATTTTGGTTTCTTTTTTTCCTACCACTTCTGCCGCGCCGATGTGGTAAGTGTCTTCTTGCATGATGACCACAAAAGGAATCTCTCCAATCTTGTAGGTCTTTGGCTTATAGCCGATAAAAGTGATTTTGATACTCCCGTTACCCGGTGTGTCCAAGGCAAAACGCCCGTCAGGGTCTGTTTGTTGAGCACCACTGTTGTTGCTCGCTCCCGGCGCAAAGTATTGAACGACTGCACCGGGCATTGCCTGACCATCCGGGGTAACCACGCGACCTGTTATCCTCATTTCCTATTGAATTTCAAATAGACAAACGCACCAATTCCCATAATGGCAATTGGCAACATCCAACGCGAGCCTGATACAAAGCTCGCATTTTGACTCGTAAAGCTTTTCCAAGCATTCAGCCAACCCCTCAATGAACTCTGATTAGAGCTTCCCGGTGGAGCGATGTCATAGTAAAATTGCTCACGGTAGCGGACCATATTATCAAACAGCCGCTTTTTGTCTCGCTTGATTTGACGATTCAGTTGCTCGACAATTTTGGCGTTTGAGTCCATTTCAGATGGAGCCACGCCATACTGCTCACTGAGCATTTTTCGCATCAAGGAACGTGCGCCACCGCGACCACTTTGCCAAGCCCAAAAGACGTAGGCATTTGCTATGCCCTGATTGTTGATTTCATCGGCTTTGATGATGTCCCAAAATCGTTCCTTGTAAATCTTCTCCCAAATACTGTCAGGCATCTGAAGGAAGTTGTTACAGCTTGGGGCGTAGCCAAGGCGGTCTGCGTTGTCCTTGAACGTAGTCCAAGTGATGCCTCGATTGGTGTGATATGGCGCATCATACTTCGCGTCATATCCGCAAGGAGCCGGGTCGGACGAGGCACTATCAGACGGACGGCCTGTTAAGCCGCCTTCCTTTTCTTTGATGAAAGGGATGATTTGCCGAAAATCTGCCACACCCGAAAATGCACATAAAAAAAAGACGGACCCTTGCAAGTCCGCCTTTTCAATTCAACTTCTTGTCTCTATCAGCGCATCTTGTAGATGATGTAGCCGAGAGCTCCGAGGATGAGCAGGTTATGCACATTTTGACCTCCGAGGAAAGTATTCGGGTTCTTAATGTCGAACATCTCTTTAGGGTTTGGGTGTAACAAAAGGGGAACTATAAACATGGCCTTTCTTATAGAAGGTCATTGTCTTGCTTGTAGGTGACCTTGATACGCTTTCCGGGCACGGCTCCATTAGCCGTTGTGCTCCCTGACTTTTTGCGCATAAATGCTTTCAGACGAGCAAGACCCCATGCATTTCGGTTGTTGGGCTTACCACCGCCAATTGTTGGTCGGTGAGACGCACTGTAAGCCCCCATGCCTCTGCGTACCACTGCATTAGCGGTGGTTTTTGAGATTTTTTTTGTAGGGTTCTTTGCATTGTACAGGTCCACCAACTTTTTGATTTGTTGGTCAGTCCGGTCACTGAACTCAATGCTCTTTGCCGAGGATTTTGAAGCCGCTGAATTTGGCTTGTTAGTCTTAGAGCCTCGAACCCTATCCTTTTTCGGAGCAAGGGTTTGACTTGCACTACGTCTTCCGGGTCGTTTCATTTCTTGTTTTTGTAATAGAGGTATCCACCGACACCCAAAATCCCAATGGTGGCAAGTGGAATTCGGTATCGCTTCAGCAAGGGGACGGAAACATCGTACAAATAAGCAGTGACACCATCTTGGTCAATCATGGCACTGCTATCATTCCATGTGACCCATCGGTCTCGGTCTCGCACGTCGATGTGCGCGAAGGTTTGATAGTATCCGAAGCCACGCACACCTAAGTCCCACAACGCCCTTCGTAAAGGACCGTCCTCATCCTTCATCAAGGTATGCAAGCGTTTAAGTTCCTGTGCGTTGTTGTTAACGAACTGAAAATCAATCGCTTTGCCCACCATATGCTGCGATTTTTTCGCGCCCCCGATGAGGGTATTGTGAGCGAGCGTCCGATAAGTGGACGTGACTCTGATGGGCACTCCACTTGCACTTCGGATGTACTGCAAAGCTTGGATTACCCGGTCATCCAAAAAGTGTTCAGCAGGAGCGTTGAAGGAGTTGCTGTACAGCTCCTTCATGTTGAAGTTTTCAGTGACCTGAATGTTTTCGTCTCTGATAATCACTCTTGCTCCCTTTGAATCCTTTATGCTTTAAACACAGGGCAAATAGAAAAGCCTTTCCGGAAAGCTTCTCTTGCTCTTTATGCTTAACGTCGCCCAAAAGCCTTTTTGTAAGTCATTGCACCTTTCGCAGTACGGTCTTGTACATACATGAATTGACGAATGTTTGGGACAGCAAAAACCTTTTGCGCTTGTGCCCGTCTCAAGCCACCGCCCATGACAAATTGTGTAATGGCTTTTTGAGCTGAGGAGCCTTCTTGAGAGCCAACATGAACGGGCTCATTACGGCTATTCAGCTTAAAAATTTGATAGCGTGGCATTAGGCGTGGGTTCCCCCATTTTTATCTCGGTTTGGAACCAAAAAGTTGATAAGCTGACGAAGGAGATTTGCAATCTTGTTTACCACGGAATTGTCCTCTTCCGACGGGGTCAAACGAACAATGACTTCAGCCACGAGAAGAAGTGCAAGAATGAGGTCGGCCCAAACGCCGAGCCCGGTCAAATCAAAGTTTTCCATTTTTCAAAGCTTTTTGCAGTACAGGAATCAAACGAGTCAAAAAGAATGTGCCGGAAATTACAGCGGCAATGGGCACGATGTGCGCTCCCCAATACCTCAGTTTTTCCAACCTTTCCTGTTGTTCAGGTGTATAAGCCATTTACCACAATAGTTTATCCGCATAATATCCGGGTGTTCCTCGAACATTACGGTCCTTCCTATGGCGAATCTTGTAGAGTTTTCTTCTACGCTCCGCTGTGCCCTTTGGCACTTTTCCTTCTCTCTCCTTTTTCATAAAGGTTGGGTAGTCGTCATACCCTAAAGCTCCAACCGACGCTACTTTCTTACCATCCTTGAAGACATCAATCTTTTTACCCTTGCGTGTCGAAGGCTTCACCGTAACGCCGATTTTGCGAGCTTGGATGCGTGTGTATCGCTTGATAACGTAGCTCATTATGCCTGTACGCTTCGCCAATCACCGTCAACAAAATCGGACTCTCGGCACAGTGTATATGTGAAGTGAGGGCCAAAAATTGAAGCACTCTTCATCACTAATTCCATAAAATTGCTGTAGTCATTCGGGTTAGCGAAGACTTGACACCCGGCACTCCAACGCTCAACGAACTCGCTTGTGCGATGCGGATTGCTCCGGTGAATGTTGATACCAAATTGTCCGGTTTGCTCAGGCGACCCTTCAAGGTCAATGATGCGGTCCTTGTTATTGTCACGATACACTGTGACGGGCTTGCATTGGACGAGAGCATCGTACTCGCCTTTATGCTTGCCGAGAACCCATGAGCTTCGATATTGCCCCTCTTTAAGAAGTGCTGTGCCCGCTTGATTCATTGGGTTTTCAAGCCAATAAGTCCCGGCATCTGTGGTAATCCAATACCACCGAATTTGCCAATCTCCATCTTGCTTGTACACCACCAACAAGGTGTCATCAAACAACCCTGCTTGACGCTGTGGACCACGCACCCCAATAATGTTGAGATTGTAGTCTCCGTTTTCAAAGAATTTGTAACCCTTTTTGGAAAGGACTTTGCTGATTTGGTCAATCAGAACACAGTCAGTGAATTTTTCAGCCATTAGTGTGGTGTCACAAGAACTTTAAGCAGTCCTCTGTCTGTTTTTTCCGTAGTTGCTAAGAGCCTCATACGCTCCACGGCGAGCCGTTGCCGAATGGCTCCTTTGAAGAGGTCACAATTTCGTAGAGTCATATAGTTCAACGACAGCTTTACTGTGGTATTCGCCTTTATGGTGTAAATGACTTGGGTATTGCCGTCCAACTCAAACCCACTCACGCTGATATTCAGAAGCGAAGAGCCAATGTATTGGTAAGGGTCAACAGTCGGCGTACAGTTCAGCACCTTTTCGTTTCCATTGATGTCCCTTCGCTTATAGCGGATAGGCTCCTTGATTTGACTCGATGAAGTCGTTTCAAGGTCAAGTGTGAAGACCTTAATCGGGGCTCCGGTTTGGCTCTCTTTGATGAAATTGTAAGAAGGCGTACTTCTGATTTCAACGCCATTTGATGTGCGCGGCTTTGGCTCCGAGCCCGTCAGCGTGAAAATGTTATTGCCGCCCGTGCCTTTCAGGTTCACTGAAGCAGGGGTCTTTCCATTTGTGACTTGGGAAATCGTAATGGTCCAATTCTCGGCATCACTTGAGCCGGCCTCAATCTGACACCCGCCAATTCCGGAAAAGGTGCTCACAACTCTTGCGGCGGCGGCATCAGGCTCTTCAGTACCAATATTTACGGTATCTGTTGTTGCGTCATCGTAAGTCAAGACGAACGTCGTTGCCGAGTTGAAAATGTTACCGCCATAAATGAAAGTGGTGCTGTCTACGCGGCCTGTCCCTGAAAAGACTGTATTTGTTTCCGTGACCTCCGTATCATCGGACGCACCAAGCTTAAACAACCTAACCGTGGCATCTGTCGCGGTAGTGTTTTCCATTGTGAGCGAAAGGCTGTCTCCTGTTCTTACCATCAGAGTAGCTTGTCAAAGAGGGTTAACAAAATGGTCCACACCACTCCTAAACCTGTGCCAATCCCAATGATGCGGGCCTCTTTCATCTTCTGCTTGATAATCCAACGCTCGTGACGTTGAACCAACTCAGCAAGACCGGCCTGTTGAAAGGTTGGGTCTCCCACAACTGCTCGGCATATGCGGTCTAATTTTTCTTCAACCCGCTGTAATCTCAATTCTATTGGTTCCTGCTCAGTCATCGGAAATAGGCAACAAGTACACTTGCCCCAACAGCGGGGGCAATGGTGATGTCTCCGAGAGTGTTGCCTGTGTCTGCTTGGAACTCAATGGCACTACCGGACGGAAGCGCAATGCTTCCGGCCCCCGTAATCGTAGCACTGCCTCCGGTAGCAAAAATGGAAAGCGACACCGCATCGCTTATAGTCGTCTCCGAAGAGATGGTGACCAAAGTTGGGGGCTTTCCAAGTTGACGATTCATTCGAGTTTATGCACCAAAGAGCCGCAGTTCTTGAAGAAACTCGGACGCAACTCAATGTGCGCCGGAAAATCATCAAGGTCCACGTTCCTAAGTTGAAAATCGTACTCTTTAAGCATTTCCTCGGCAAGTTCCTCGTTCGCTTCCTGCAACTTCTTCTCGACCTGAGCATCCGTCGAGCTCTTTTTTGCCCGGAAATCGTTTAGGCTCTTGGTGATTTTGATTTTACACTCCTCGAAATTGTCTACGGCAGGACGAAGTCTTCCCAAGTTGTCTCCAAGGGTAAAAGCAATTCGAACAGGCAGAGGTTGGTCTTGAATTGTGCTCAATTCCTCATACATACGCATCGTCTGCGCAAGAGTCATCTTGATGTCAATCATTTTTGAAAAAGGTTTAGATAGTTGGCTCGCCCGGTATAGGCAAATCGTTGTCAAGATAGTAATCTACGTCAACCACAAACAACCTTTGGACTGAATCTTGAATGAACCTATCATAGTCGTAAATGGTGGTCAGAGGTGACGTGTATGTTGGTACTTCATCGACGTGAATGCGCACCCAAGTTTTTGTTGAAGAGTCCGAGTGTGGGTAGGCATCTCCATCTTGCTCAAAAGCCGCGCCGAAAATTGTTTCACAATCGCGAGTCTCTAAGACCACATAGCGGTATCGGTCGTCGTCAACAGCCCTCATTGTTGCTCCCAATATTTTGCTTTGAAATAAGCAAAATCATTTGCTATTTCAGTAGCGGAAAAAGCGTGGTCGTATTCGCTCATTTCGTTCATCCAACCTCGCCACCCCTCACCGCTGAAGCGATTTCCCCATTGAGCTGTGTAAGGTGTTGTCGCACGATTTGTAGTTCCCCGCCACGATTGAAAGGTAGTGTTTGTACTTGCGCTCGTCGAGCCCAAAAGACCTCCGTTGAGATACATTCGGAACACAGTCGGCTCGCTGTCATCAATTGTAAAATGAAGCAGATTCCATTGATTGTCTCCGGCATACAAAGAGCTACTCGTGTATCCAAGGGTTCGGGTCTTTGTCGAGCCGTTTGATGTGTTTCCGGTATTTTGTTCAAGGAAAATGACCTGAAAGGCGGACGCATTCATTCGGATTCGCCACCCTCTTTCAGCACCGTAATTACCAAAATTTTTCAAGCCTGATGTCGTTGTGTTTACGAACACGACTCTCACCGTGTGTGAGGTGTTTTGCCTGTAAAGCCACAAGGTTGGGTCACCTGTGGCTTTCAGACTCAAGTCTACTCGCTCGGCTTCTGCTCCACTAACATCAAGGTTATCTGTTGTCCCGTCCGCAGTTCCTTCAGGGCCACCTTCAAGAATGAAGTTGTTTTGATATTGGCTTGTTACGCGCGTGTTTCCAACAATAAATCTTTGATTGTTTGTTGTATATCTTAATCCGGCCCCCCGCACACTTTTGTAAGTGTTGCCATCCGTCCAAGTAAAAGTGTTTGACGTGCTGAAAGATGTGAGTGTCGGCCCGCTGTAAGTGGTGCTTGTTGCAGGAAACGCCTGTGCAACTATAAATTGAGGTGGAACGTCAACGAAGGCTGTGCTTCGTGAAACATCAACCGTCGCGTCTGTCAACGTGCTTCCTGTAGGATTCCTTAAACCTGTTGGGGTGACTCCGGTAATTACGCAAACTGCCAATGTGCGCTCTACATCACCCAAACCATTTGTTAGGTTGGTGTTGTACTTGTAGTTCACGGCATAATTTGACCTGAACATGGGCCGAATCTGTGTGTTCCCATTCATAAACTCAGAAAAGTTCAGGTTGCCCGATTGAATGGGGTTTGTGGTGTCGTTGTCATATGGAATGAGCAAGGGACAGAATGTCATCGTACTTCCATCGAATGTCGTATCAAAAAAGTCGAAGCAGTAATAGCAACCTTGCTCCGGTGCTCCTGTGTGCTCAATTAAGTCTCTGCACAATTGTGTGTCAGTTGTATTGACTTCACCAACTGTTGCTTGCCTTATGCCGTTGACCTCTTCAAGGTCACTCCAATAGGCCCCATTTATTTCTTGAGTGTATCCTGCCATTAGATGGTCTTAAAGACGGAGCCTTCCGGATTGAAATACACTACTACTACTCCCGTGCCGTGATTCACAAGGATGAGGTGTCCCACCATTCTCATATATGAGCCCCCTGAAGGCGTTGTAATGGTCATATCACCGGCAGTGCTGTGGACATAAAGAGGGGCCCCTGCATCATTGTTATCACTACCAATTCCATTGATGATTGACTTGCTCAAACATATGTAACCACGGGTCATATATTTTTTAGTGGTACTCCCTGTCACAGCCATCATCATCAAGCCTGATGACCTTGCCTGATTCGTGTTCAAAGCCGTGGTAATAGCATTTGAACCATCGAAGGTTACCACCTCACCAACACTAAATGTCGCTTGCTCCGGAGCCAATTCCATCACTTCTCCCCAAAAACGCCCCGCCGTGAGGTAATCACTATCGAGGTCTAAGGAAAGTCCTGCCCCCGCAGTTTGCGGCTCAAACGTCTGAAACCCCCTGAATTTTGTGGTGTAAGGAGACGCGAAGGTGTCCGACCCGGTTGTCTGTATTTCGAGAACCGCATCAGGTCCTTCAGTAAATGACAGCCTTCCACTGTCAATGTCGTAAGTCCGCGTGGCATCGGTCTGAGTCAGGTTTGCTGTAGACAGGTTGTTTCCACTACCACCGGATGGAAGGACTACACTTTGAGCACCGATAACAAGCGTGTCGGTGGAGATTGAAAGTTCGGCGTAAGACAGGTTGCCGCTTGTATCCGTCTGAATCAGTCGGTTCCCCGAAGCTACAGCATTGGGAAGTGTCAGCGTATAAGAAGTGACGCTTGAGGGGACATCAAGGCCCACATAATCGCTGTTAGCATCATCAAGAAGATGAAGCGGGATACCCTTTCCAATCTCAACCGCAGTTGGCTTAATAGTCAACAGGTCAATCGAATCTGCGGCATTACCGAAAGCAAGTGAAAGTGTGCCAATATTATACTTCCGTTCAGCTTCGTTTTGGACGAGGTCGCTGTTTGCCAAATTTGTGTTTACACCGCCAATGTTGGTGCTATTGGTTCCAATTACCAATTGCGATGTAGGTGAGTCAAAAGTCGGCGTAGCAAACTTGATTTGATTGGACTCGTTGTACCAAATGCCACCCTCGGTGTAACCGGGAGGGGCCTTCAGGATGATGTTTCCGCCTTGTGATGTGTTCGGCGAGAAGCCAAAAACATTTGCCGACCCGCCAAACACGCCTATGTAACTGCTTTCACTTCCCTCAACCGTCACAGCCATTTCTCCGGAGCTGTCTTGAATCCGGAGCTTTCCTGTGCCTGACGTCTCAAAATCCAAGAAGTCGTTATTTGTAAACGTGTAGGTCCGACTACTTTGAGACTGAGTGAGGTTAGTGGTTGCAAGATTGGTGTTCACCGCACTTATGTCTGTGCTTTGAGCACCGATAACAAGTTCGTCTGTAGCCGAGTCAAAACTGACTGTAGCATAGCTTAAATTGCCACTGCTGTCGCTCTGAATCAGCCTGTCGCCCCCCGCAACAGCATTAGGCAAGGTCAGCGTGTAACTCGCGCCAACTGAGGTAGGAGCTGTAAGCCCGACATAGTCTGTGTTTGCGTCTTCATTGAACCGCAAAACCTTGCCATTGATGACAGCCGCAAACTCCGCAGAGCCTTCGATTTGAAATATGCCTGTTCCTCCATTGGTGAATGCAAGGCTGTTTCCATTCGTGTCATAAGTGCGGCTCTCGCTATCCTGCGTCAGGTTGTCCGTGGCAAGATTGGTGTTGGTTCCTGCCGTACTGATGTCTACGCTTTGAGCACCGATGACAAGCGTATTCGAGGCAAATGACAGCTCCGCATAGCTCAGGGTTCCGGTTGAATTGCTCTGAATGAGTCGGTCATCCCCCGCCGCATTCGTTGGTAGAGTCAACTGATAGTCGCCCGAAAGTGTGACGGGTGAGGCAATTGTTACTGCCGCTGACTCATCGCCATCCAAGAAGGCCATTTTGCCACCGTCCCCAGTAGCGTTAGAGAGCCTCAGTTGGCCCGCCTTGAGGAAAATTTCGTTGACATTGTTATTGGAGTTCGATGTGATTTGAAACTCTTCATTACCTGCCCCTTGAAATGTCAGTGTTTGTCCATTAGGGATGTCATACGTCCTGTTCTCAAGTGCTTGAGTAAGGTTGTTGGTGGCGAGGTTTGTGTTCGCCGCCCCCTCAAAGCTTTTCCAATTGGAAGTTGTAGTCCACGCACCATCAGTGATGTTGGTACTTGCGTAGACATACATTTCAGAGTCTGCGACACTTGTGCTGTCGTAGACTACTGCAAGGTATCCGGGAGCACGAAAACTGCTCCCAATGTCATTCCTTTTTGTGTTTCCTGTGCTTATACCATCAAAGAATCCGACACCACTGATGTGGTTGCTCGAACCCAAAACAATAGGATTAATGCTTGGGCTGTTGGTTTGAACGTTGTCCGGATAAAATACAGGCATTGCATTGTTTCAATCCAAACTTAGTCACAGTTCAGTGTATCTCCATCAGCGTAGGCCCCCGGTGTTGTGGACTGATAACAACGGTACGTCACCGTTTGTCCATTGATAAGTTGCGTCAAGTTGGAAGCAACAAGATTGAATGAAGTCAAGACAGGCAAAGAATCATTCAGCTCAATTGCAGTCAAAGCACCAAATCCAACGGGCATGATGATGTAGGTGAAGTTGCTCAAGTTGGCACTATCACTGTCTGCCGTAAATGTCACATTTTTGCTTGCGGTCAAACTGTTGTAAGTGCTACTGACATCTGAAATCACTGTGCCAAAATCTGTTTGAGGGTTTGCGGCACTGTCCAAGTCGGTAGAACTTGCTCCAAAATATGCCCGGAACCGAACTGAAGCCAAAGTGAGAAAGCCGCTGTTGACATTACTGCCTCCTTCTTGCGCTGTTGCTCGTGCGCGAAGAGTTCCATTTGCTTGCCCGTTTGAGATAAGCATCGTAGCCGTTGTAAAGGCATATTGAGCAGTCGTAACTGTCACAGTCGGGCTTGCATCATCTGTGGGCAAAGCAAGGCCGGATGCGATTGTTTCCCCCGAATAATCCAAATTCGAGTCGCTCGTAGCAAGAGACAGGGAATTAGAATCACCAAGGGTTGGCGCACTGAATGTGACCGTGAAAGTTCCCAAGTCTGACTCCGAGACGCTTGTTCCGTGCTCTACCGTTCCGGCTGATGCGCTTATTGACAGGCCACTCACATCAAAGGCAACGAAGATGGCATTGAACAGGTCTTGCAGGTTAGCCTGAGTGAACTCTTGGTTCACACTGACATTTCCGACCGCGACACCCGCCACGCCGCTGAAGAAGCCAAGGCCCGTTGCACCAAAGCTGATGACTCCCGTGCTATCCGCAACAAGGAATCGCTCTGCGCCTGTAGTCAAAGCTGTCGGGAAAGTGAAGCTGTAAGAAGTATCTACCGCCGCCGGAGCAGTCAGACCAACATAAGCCGAGTCATCATCATCATAGAAGCGTAGTGTACTGCCATCCATAATGCCGACAACATCACTTGCACCATCCACTTGCAAGAGTTCGGTTGTTGAGTCTTGGAATGTCAGCTTCTGCCCATTTACATCATAGGTGCGGTCTCCGCTTCCCTGTGTCAGGTTAGCAGTAGCAAGGTTATCACCACTGATGGAGGTCAAGGCCACGGTCTGAGCACCAATGATGAGGTCCGTTCCGCTCAGACTTGCTTCCGCATAGCTCAGATTACCTGATGAATCCGACTGAATCAGTCGGTTATCGGTGGCTACCGCAGACGGGAAGGTCAGGGTGTAGCTTGTAGAAACCGCAGAAGGTGCGGAAAAGCCGACATATTCACCTCCCGTATCATCGCTCAAGCGCAGGTCTACCGCATTACCTGTGACAACTTGCCCTGCGTTGTCAATCGTGAAAATTGCCGCAGAGCTGTTGTTGTTGAAAGCCAACGTACCCGAATTAGGCAACTCGTAAGTCCGCGTTGTACCGCTTTGGGTGAGGTTTGTCGTGGACAGGTTTGTGTTGGTGTCAAGACCGGACAGGTCCACCGTCTGAGCACCAATAAGCAAATTGCTTCCGCTCAGGCTTGCTTCCGCATAGCTCAGAACACCGCTTGAATTAGACTGAATCAGTCGGTCCGCTGTCGCAACTGCATCGGGAAAAGTCAGGGTATAAGAGGTAGCAGAGGCAGGTGCAGACAACCCAACATACTGCCCACCGGAGTTGTCCAACAACCGGATGTCAATGCCCGAACCCGTCTTAATTGCGACATCGCCATCTGAAAGCTCGAAAAGATTCTGACCACCACTCAGATTAAAGAACAAAGACCGACCATCAGCGATTTCATAGTTTCGGTTAGTAGCCGCTGTTTGGGTCAGGTCGGTATTGCCGAGGTTCGTGTTGCTGTCAAGACCGGACAGGTCCACAGTCTGAGCACCAATAAGCAGGTTGCTTCCGCTCAAACTTGCTTCAGCGTAGCTCAGAACACCTGATGAATCCGACTGAATCAGTCGGTTATCGGTGGCTACCGCAGACGGAAACTCAAGGGTATAGCTTGCAGAAACCGCAGAAGGTGCAGAGAAGCCGACATACTGACCCCCCGCATCGTCCTCAAGACGCAGGTCGGTTGCCGTCTTCAACGTCAAGGCCACAGCATCAACATCGACACTGTTGTTGCCCGCGTTTTCGCTGATTTTCAAGATTTCATCTGACCCATCCTTGAAAGTCAAGCTTGGGTTGGTGCGAACCGCAGAGTTCAGGTCAAACGTTCGGGCATCTGCACTTTGAGTGAGGTCTGCATTACCAAGGTTTTCTCCTGTCCCGCTTCCAAACTCCGCCCAATTCGATGTCGTGGTCCAAGCTCCATCCGTAACGTTGGTGCTTGCATAGACATACAAGTCGGTATCTCCCGGCGTAGTGCTGTTAAATACAACTGCCAAATATCCCGGACCACGGAAACTTGATGTTACGCTATTTCGATTCGTCGTTCCTCCGCTGATGGCATCGAAGTATCCAATACCCTCAATGTGATTGGACAGACCAAGCACAATTGGGTTGATGGTTGGGCTGTTTGTCTGAACGTTGTCAGGATAAAATACAGGCATATTAGTATTGCAGTATTAGACTTTGTCCGGATTGATAGGCTCCGAAAGTTGTAGATTTTAAAACTCTGTAATTCACGCTCTGACCATTGGTGGTCCTTGCAACCCCATTGCTATCGGTCAAATCCGTAAATGAATCCTTTACGCTAAACTCACCTTGGAAGGAAATGTCTTCAAGGTCTCCATACACCGCAGGATAGACGATGTAAGTACGATTGGTGAGGCTTGCGTTTTCGCTTGTGCAAGTAAAAGTGGTTTCTGCTTCTGTGCCGCGCAGAGCAGACGATTCCAAGTTGCTCATCAACGTATCAATGTTGGCGGCAATGTTGGACGATGTATAGTCCACGTCAGCTCCGAAAAACACTCTGTATTTCACTGTGCAAGAATCCGAGGCCGTCTTTGTTCCACTTGTAGTGCCAACACTTGCACGATACAAAGCGGAATCAACAGTCTGACCACTCTGAATCAGCAAGGTAACCACATTGGCAGTAAAGGTTTCCGTCTGTGGTTGACTGCTATTGATTGCTCTACCACTGAAAATCGACGTAGACGAGCTGTCCGTGTCGATGAAAACCAAAGCCAAACTATCCGCTGTAGCCCCTGATGGCGTTGCTATATTGACAGTTGCGCTCGATGTAGACACTGAGTCTCCATGCTCTGCACTGCTTGGCAGATTAGTGCTCAGAGATGAAATAAAAGTGCTAACGAAGATGGCATTCATCATCTCCGAGAAGGTCGCATCAGTGAACGTGGTATTGTTGGCTACGAATCCAACACTTGTGTTGGTCGTGCCCGTGAAAGTGTTTGTGTTACTTCCACTGCCACCTGCCGCGATGAACCTTACTCGAAATGCCATTCATCAATTACTCCACAAAAATCTCATCCAAGGATACCGGGCGCACCATTGTCCCTTTGTTGTAAAGAGCCAAGCCCGCCTTTTTGGAATCCGTGTAGATGACAATCTTCACGTCTTGTGGCGTGGCCTCAATCTCTTTGGCAAACACCTTGAGACACTGCTGAATCGTAGGTGTGCTTAACGCCTCACGATTCAACAGGTCTACTTTGGTGTTCAGGATTTCATTGAAAGACACTTCGCGGGGGTCTTTGCCGCGAATCAGACTTTTGTACGCAGGTACAGCCTGTTCGTCTTTCGTAAAAATCATCAGTTGGCTCTCACTCACATCAACTCCTGCGACTTTCGCAAAGTTGATACAGGCGTTAACCATCACGTTTTCAGTCATCTTCTTCAGCATTGTTCTGTAGTGGTTTAAAGGCCAAGTTTACTTCGGCTTTGTTGAAACCCAACAGACCAACGCGAAGGTCAATTGTCCCGCGAATCAAAATGGTCAACGCATCTCCTGAGAGTAGACTTAGAACATTGCTAAGTAGTCCTCGGCCCAAAGCACGAGGGTCAAACTCCAAACGCAAAGGGATTGCCGCACTGCCCCCATATCCGGGCACTTCGATTTGAGCATTTTGGTCCAACACGCGAGCCAAATAGACATCGTTGCTGAAGAAGTTCAAGTCGTACCCCGTCACAGTAAATGGAATTTCGCTCTTGTTGATGAGCTGAAAATCCAAGGCAATAACAACCTTGGTCGCCGTCCGCTCCACAAACTTGAAGTTGCGGATACGGTACGACAACTGATACAACAGGTCAGCCTGTCGTTTGAAATACAAGATTGTCCCTGCGCCCAAACCGACAAGCCCTGCACCGAAGAGGACTTGGCGGGCGGTCATCAGGCGAGCTTCTTGTACGCGAGGTATGCGGCGACTACGCCAAGGCCAATCAAGACGGGAGTCGGAATGTTCGAGCCGAATTGCTTCAGTCCACCTCCTGCCCCTGCTCCTGCTCCGGACGTATTTGCACCGGGGTTGTTAGGGCTACCCATAGTAATAGGGTCTCCCACACCTGCTTGAGGACTATCAAGAGCAGGGTCTTTGGGCTCGTTGGCATCTTCAATTGCATCCTTCACTGCCGCAGAGCCCTTTTCAATAAGCTTCTTCAGTCCTCCACCATATCCGGTTTCTTCCACCGCTTTCAGGCGAGCTTCTTTGTTACTCAGTCCTGCTTTTTTATACTTCTTCAGAGCCGTTCGATATTCCTTGTACTTCTTGCCAAGAAACTCATCGTAGGTGGGGTCTTCAGCGTCGAAATGGGCAAAGTTCCCATAATCGTCAATATCAAAAATCCTGTCCATCTTATTTACCAAATGATTTCAATAATACAACTGCCGCAACGAGCGCACCGAGTGGGAGAAGCAACTTGTTTGCACCCTCTCCAAACCCGGCTGTCTGTTCAGCGGCATCCTGAACAGCATTTGACGCATTTTCAAAATTTTGCTCTGCCTCTCGACGCTCCTCGGGAGTCAGACTTTGGTCGTCCTTTTCTTCATCCTTCTCAACAACACTTTTGATGTCGTTGGCAATGTCAGATGCGGGAGACGTAATTGCACTAATCGCAGTTAGGGTGGCTCCAATTGAAGTAAGAACGGGGCTCGCTGTTGCCGCCGCCGCCGCTGTCTCTTCTGCACCCGTCGGGTAATTGTAATCGAAGTCTAACCCGTCTAACGAGTAGCCGGAGAAATTTGCGGGCAGTTTCGCCTTGCACTTCGCACCACATAGCAGAGGCTTTTTGTTCTTGCCTTGATTAACCGATTTGCGGAGGCTGTCGGCTCCTCCACCCAAAGTACAATACTTTTTTTCGAGCTTCTTCCAATTCTGCGGGTCTTGGTCAAGGAATGCGCCCATGCGAGAGGCAAGCCCTCGATAATTCAACTTGATAAGTCCGAGGTACGCAGAGCGGGAAGGGCTCAAAGCAACGCGCTTACCCGCAAAAAAACCTTTCTTAGTTCCATAATTGTCATTGCAATATTCTGCGTCTGCAACAGCACCGGGAGCAACTTTATCCAAGGTTTGATTTACATCATCCTTGATGCTCGAAAGGTTGCGGTCAATGAACCCTCCAACAGAGCTTCGACCTGCACGGTCCTTGTACTGCTCTTGTTTCGATTTGGAAAGCTTTTTCCAACGATTTCTTGCCTTTTTGCTTCCCGTTTCCTTTTTGAACAGTTTGAATCCGGGACTGCTCAAAAAGTTATTGAAGTCATCATCTAAAACCTCGCTCGCATCTCGACTATCATCATCTCGGCTGAATGTATCATAACCTCCGTCGAAGTAATCAAACGCGCTCAGGTTGTCACCATCGACATTGCTCTTTTCACGCTTAATGCCCAAAAACACGGCATCATTGCCGCCATCAATTAAATCTCTCATTCTTCTTTAAATCCGTGAACTAAACTGCCAAACAAGAACCCCATAAAAAGGATTGGTGCGGCTTGAGTAATGAGCTTGTAGCCACCACAAAAACACGTCTCACCAATACACTTCGTGCAGGATTCTTCTCCCTTTGAATCTACCGGGTCGAAGCTTGGGTCGTCAGGCCGTCTTCCCATCAGTTCAAGTATGACACGTCCTCCCTGACGTAGTAAACATTATCATCTTCCCAAGACTCTTCAAGGCCGCGAGCCTCCCAATCTGAAATAGTCACCTGCCGAAATGAAAAAGAGCCTCCTCCTTCGTCAGCAACAATTCCGAGCTGTGGACCGAGCGGAGTGTTTTTTGGTACTTCACCCGCAATCGTGTTGAAAATGACACCGGGCACTTCCCAACCTTCACCGGGGGTGTTGTCTATGTACGGTGCATTGCGAATCTTTGTGCTTGGCTCAGACGTAACAACTGTATTGCCGCCGCCTGAGCCTCCTGAGCCCGCACCGGGATTGTTTGTGCCTCCGCCACCCGGAGCCCCTGCACCGGGATTATTTTGACCGCTTCCTCGTGGCTTGCGGTTGCTCAAATAGTACACTCCCGCCGCCAAAGCAATGACAGCAGGTAGAAAATATTTTTTGGTTGCGAGACCTTTCAGTTTTGCTAAGACTTTCATCACAAATTCAGGTTGGAGTCACGAACGCTTTTCTGAAAGTCCGTGTAATTCGAAAAGATTTGAGCCATCTGCTTCACCTCACTGTCGGTACGCAATTGAGTCAGGAGAGTGTTCCGCAAGTTGCCGTGACGCTCATTGAAATACCGAGTAATCTTACTCAGGTTAGCCGCAGTCCCTGCTTCTTGTAAAGCACTGTAAATGCTCGCTTCGTCATCAGCAGAAAAAAGAGTGTTGATGCCGCTGTTGATTTGGTCTGCAAGTTGAATAGCACGAGTCTGACCAATCGTTGCCGCATCTCCATAATAGTTAGGGTCAAGCCCCTTCCAAGCTCCCATAAATTCCTGCCACTTTTCAGCCAATCGGTCAGCGGCATCATCAATAATGCCAAGCTTCTGAAGGAGCTTGTAAGTAGCGTAACCACTGACGATAACGGCTAAGGCTACATAGATGGCAATTCCTGTAGCCGCACCTCGGACAATCTTTGGGTCGGATGCGGCTTGAGCGGCAATTATTTGTGGTGCAGACATTATCCTTTCCTTTTGTAGTTAGAGATGAATGCATCGATGCGCTTGAATCGCGCCTTGTTCAAGTCTGTCGGGCTATTGGCAAAAACAGTAGTGAACACATTGTATGCGTCAATAGCAGGGTATCCTCTTTCCAAGTAGATGGCAAGGGCGTTCATGTCCGCCTCAATCTCATCGCTGTGGTCATCATTCAAGTAGAAGTGACTGAACTCGTGAAGCAGGATTGCCATCCGCATTGGAACGGTGTATTCTTCGAAATGCTCTTTTGAGACTTCAATGATTCCTGTGCGGTTGCTAATGCGAGCCGGAGTCTGCAATTTTTTGCCCGTCCGGTCAATGATGACATCGAAGTATTTGATTTTGTACTTGCCGTCATCGCTCGTGTACATACTTCCTCCCGCACTGAGGTAATTCGCCTTGTTGCTGAACTCCTCCGCAAAAACAATGAAGTCGTTTACAGCAGACTTTCGCCCATCAGCACTAAAGTTTTCGCCTTTCACAAGAGGTAGTCGCTTCGCCTTGTAAATGCGGTATTGGTCATCGTACATCGCCCCGCGAGTCTCATCCTCAGATGCGACAATGACCTCTGCAAGTTTTGGGGCTACGGGCATATAGACCTCAAATTCTTGCTTTCCATCCACAGTCATGTAGCGGTTAGTGAACTGAGTCTCAGGATAACGCTTGTCCCGCACAACCAAGTACATCTTTTTCGGATAGGCGGTCTCAACACCTATGCGTAGGATGCTTGGCTGATTGTATGTCTTCGCTGTGAAAGTCACTTTCTTGACTTGTAGATGTAAATGCCCAAAACCCCGACTGCGGCTACGAGCAAAAGCAGTTTCACATCAATGCCCGCAACGGTGACTTCTGTCCCGTCTGCATTGAACTTTTTCTCCTGATGGTCTGCCAACGTCCCACGCTTTTGTTGGTTTTGGAGCCACTCCTTGAACGGAAGGTCACTTCCGCTCTCCTTATACATTTGATTTGCTGACTTCATTTTTTGATGCCTCCTACCAAAAGACCAATCGTTCCTCCCGCAAGGGCGGTTTTCCACGAGCTCATTCCCAAAAAGGTAGACCCAATGATTCCCAATCCGGCTCCTGCCGCAAAACCGAAGAGTCTGCGGCGAGTGCGCTTCCTCAGCTTGTCGGCATAAGTGCCGTTTTGAATTTCATTAAACCTCCGCATTAGACCTAAATTTGTAGTAGCCGTAAGCACCGAGAATCCCAACAGCTACAAGGCCGACGATAATCCAAGTGCGCTTCCTATTTGCGGAATCCTTCTTACCATCAAAGTTGGCATAGTCATCAATGTTTTTACCGATGTCTACCGCACTTGATGGGTTACGCAATACTTCGCTCAGGCTGTCTGCAATGGCTTCAATGTTTTCCTTTTCAGAATCGAAGTAGGTGGAATTTCTGCTGAAGAGATTCCGCATTGAATAACCCTGTAATTCGCCTGTAGCTTCAAACTGACCTGTTTCCAAATCTCGCTTGTTGACCAAAAGCATCAACTTCGTGAGTCGCTCACAGATTTTTGTGTCACCATTTTTGTGTGCCTTGTGCGCCAAGTCTTTTGGGTCAAGGTCACGAGTACCCAAGATGTCGTTGCTTGCCTTCGGAAATAGCAAAAACGCCTTGGTGAGCTCGTCTAAGAGGAGCCCTGTGCCGTCTTCGTCGTGAGCGGCATTCAGATTTTCTACCAAATCTGCTCGCACCGCTTTCATCAGAGTTGTTTAAGGGCAAAGGTGGTGACCAAAAGCATCAAGGAGCCGCCAATCAACAAAGTGATGAGCTTGTCCTCATTGCCTTCCTTTTGAGGCCCTGCGGCCCCATAATAATTTGCGTAAGGGCTTGGCATAGGCGGACCTTGGAAGTTGTTGTTTTGACATCCACAACCTCCTCCGGAAGCGTTAGCAAAGTCCTCCTTTTCTCCAACGACAGCATACTGAATCAGTTGTTTATCGGGGTGAATTTCAGCCAAGCGCATAAGTGCGCCCTCTCCCCCTTGGTCAACATATTGACGCAAGAGACTGCTCATTTCACCCTCCGATTCAGGACGCTCCAAGTAATGGTCTGCCTCACTGAGCAGACTCCAAGCATCCGATGGAGATTTTGCGGCGATATAATCGTACAAAGTCATAATGCAAATAAGAAAAAAAAAGGGGCAGAGCAATAGCCCCGCCCCTTTCTAAATTGGCAACTCTTTCGCTTAACCGCGACCGAGGGCTTTCCGTGCGGAACGACCAAGAACAACCTTTTGGCTCTTCTCGATTCCGGGGCCACGGTAGCCACGGACGGCGCGACGACCGGACAGAGCACGGGAAGTGCTGACGGTCTCAGCCGGGTAGAAGTAGAAGTCCACAATCTCATCCGCCTTCAGAGTAGAGAGCGTGAGCGTGGTGAAGCCATCAATCTTGTACTGATACTTGAAGGCCACCTTCGTGTTCTGTTGCTGATACGGGTCAATGGTCGGCGTAAGCACTCGCACGGCCTGATTACCATTGATGTCCTTTTGCGTCACCGTGATGGTCTGAGTGGTTTGAGCCTGAGTGGTGGCATCAATGTAGGTCAGACCAACAACGAACGGCTTGTTCATCGATTGGTAAAGGAACTCCGTGTAGGTGAGTCCGCTGATAGCCATCGTCTTGGAGACGTTGGCCTGAGTACCGCCGGAGGCGATATTGTTGTAAGCACCGAACAGGGTAATGTCCGATTGGTCGCTACTAACGGTGTTCGACACACGCACGATGTACGGCTGAGAGGTGGTAGCACTGCCACCGCCGGAAGCCATATCAAAGCCCTCGTCGTCACCATCAAAGGCGAAGGAATCGTCGTCGAAACCTCCGTCCATGTTGTAGAAGCTTTCGTTCGCGTAGTCGCGAGCTTCGTCGAAGTAATTTTCGAACTTCATAATGGGAAAAAACTTTAAATCAAAAACTCAAAAAACGTCTTGAGCCCCTCCAAAGAGACCATTGACATTCTGTGGTTTGGTGGAAGCGATTATGTTTTGGGTCGTCCCTTTCGGCTACGCCCAAAACACAAAAGCTAATTCGGGACGCTTATCAGGCGTTGGAGAGGAACTTCTCCTTGATAACCATTCCGAGGGCGACACCAACTGCCACAGAAGCCGCCGCAGATACAAATCCGATAACCTTGTTCATCACTATTTCTTTTTGGGATACAAATCCAAGTGCAAGTAACAAATACCTTGGGTGACTAACAGATAAAAGAATTCACCTGTTGGGCAAAAAAAATGCTTTAACTCTCTGATTTGCAGTATGTCGCAGTTGCCTAAAAGTATTTATTAGCAAGGCGCGTCTGTACTGCTTTGGAAGCTTCAGATATGCTTTTATACTTCTTACGACCATTCAAATCAACTTTTCTTGCTTCGGGAGCCACTACCTTTTGAAATCGCTCAGTTAGGTAATCCTCAATAGCTTGCTGTTGCATTTCCTTGCTGAAGGAGCCTTTGATTTTGGTATTGTCAAGGTCAGCATAAATGAAGAAGCGTTGATTGCCTTGCTCGTATTGCCTGTCCACCATTGCCTCTACAATTTTCATCAGCTCATAGCGGTCCTCAAACTTTTTCTGATGGCGGTCTACGCTTTGATTGTTTTTGTGGAAGCGTACCCAATTTGCATTTTCCCAAACTGTTGTCGGCATTTTCCCGATAGCTTGGTAGTGCAGGATTATGTCTAAGTCACTGTGACGGTTTGTACAAATGGCCCCAACTACGTCTTTGGGCAGATGGTGAGTCAAATACTTGTTGATGTCCTCAATCAAAAGCAAGCCCCCCTTGAAATCCTCAAGTAGAATGTACAGCGTGTCACACACATCGCGCAGGGTCATCTTCGTTCCATCATCATTGAACGGCCTAACTCTACGCGCTTCAATTTTCGGGTGGCGGCTGAACAAAGCCACATCCTGAGCTCGAATCGCTTTGACTTGCGTGAACTCGTCGTTCACATCCATAATAAGAACTCGTCGCGGGGCACTTTTTCCATTATGACCTGTGATGTAATCCCTCATGATACTGAGGGTCGTATAGGTCTTTCCAATGCCTCGCTTGCCAACTGCAACTCCTAATTGTGGCTCACGCATCCTTTACCATATTCCAAAGTTCATAGTCTGCACGGCGATTCTGTAATATCAAATCAACCGTTTTCTGTAGTGGCTGAAATTTAGCCCTTCCTGAGTTATCCTTCGTTGTAGGGAACTCAGGCAATACAATTGGGCTACCTGCATCGAATGTGACTTGATTCAAATGCTCGTGCAGTGCTGTCCAATCTCCAAACGCAAACAGGTCAAATCTGTCGTCTACGAAATCGACTTGTGGTCTGATGTGATTGTCAAGTTGATAAGGATTTGCCGTGTCATTTTTCAAGACTTGCGTACAAAAGTGATGGAAGTCACTTGAGTCTGAGTGAAGAGGCTGTTGTTGGTGTCTCCAACACCAATGACTTACAAGCCTTTCTACCGGATGCCTGATGACTGCGATAAAATTTACAGGCAAGTAAGTCTCAAAATCATATTCAAGACTATAAACTTCAAGGCTCCTGTGCTGAAGACTACACGGCTTTTGCTCTCCGCTTATTCCTTTGACTTCAAACCCGGCTTGAGTGGCCCACCGAGCCATTGTCGTGCCTCCCGTCTTAGGAATGTGAGAGTGGTAGACACAAACGTTATGAGCGACCCAAAACGGCATTCAGCCTTTCCAACCTGTGATGTTCTTGAAGTCAACAAAGTATCGGGCCCTGACTTCGACATCTTTTTGCTCTGCTGTTGAAAGCATATTAAACTCATTCAGATACTTCTGAAGACGCAGTTTGCGAGCGTCCTGTGAATTGGCTCCTTCGATGTACCGGTGTACATAGTCAAACAGCTTGTCCCACTTCATGCGCACTTCATTCAAACGTTGCTCATAAAAAGGAATGAAAATGTCGTTGTAGTGTTTGACTTTGTCGTGTATGATTTTTTGCTGAAGAGTCAGCCTTTCAATCATCTCATTTGTCTCAACATTCAAGCGACACAACTCCATCTCTTCCTTGACTGAGCGATTTTTTTTCGTCGCAAGCCTCTCTCCCACCGCTTGCATGGCGTGAATGTATTTTTCCAAGCCTTGAGCGTGGCGAAAATCACTTTCAAGAATTGTTTTGAAGTGCTCCTTGGGCCTGTGTTGCTTATTGTGCTTTTCAAAATTTTGCCGCCACTTTTCGGCTTGCTCCATTAGGTCCGGAGTTGCCGCACCGCTGTTTTGAACTACTTCCATTATTTATTGAGTTTGTCGGTTACAAAATCGAGTGCTGTTCCCCACCCTAAATCATTTGCGTGGTAGCAGTGGATGGTGTTGTCAACCCACCAACTGATATTTCGGTCCTTTGCGTCTTTGCTAAAGTTTGTGTCGGGAGCTACAGGATTTTCAATATCAAACCGGAACGGAATTGCCTGAAGAGTGCTTGCTTTCATCAAACAAGCCCCGATACCAACCAACCCTACTTTCTGCACCTCCCGTGGGCTCATTGTGTACTTATAGCAATGCGTTTGATTCAGTTGGAAATGAAACGGCCCATTCATAACCCAATTGCAGTGGATTGGATACCTGTTTGCTCCGGTATGGAGCATATACCATCCGCTTACAATGCGCTTCTTATGATGATACAACTTCCACAGAATGTCTTCAGGGCAAAAGACATCTGACTCAATGTGTAGCATGAAGTCAAAGCCTTCAGCCAAGGTCTTCTCCCGAATTAGATTGTGCGTGTCCGCAAGCTTTTGATTGACGTGCTTGCCTTTGCAGTCAATAGCAATGAACTCATCAAACACACCAAACTGCTCAAGGAATTTAATGTTCCGACCATCATCCGTGTTGTCTACAATGACCTTCTTTACTTCAAAACCATCCGTCACAATTTGACTAATGGACCGAGCAAACTCCGGGTAGCAGTAGTTTTTGCCCTCATAAGTAGGCACACCAATCAATACTCTTGGCAGTCTCATTTCCGGTGACCCTTCTTGTAAGAAGTTTTGACTTCAGGAGCTTTTGGCTCGCGCCTTGTGTCCTCTGCAAGAGGGCTTTTTTCAGGCATCGCCATTTTGTTCGTCAGTTCTTCCGCTTCACCATTTTGAGTGACAGCACCCGCACTTGAAACAATGTCTTCGTCAAAGCTGTCTGCGCTTGAGTCCATCATTTCCTCTTCCATCTGCACGGCTTCATCACTAATCGGCCCCGCCTCTTCCTGCTTTGATTGTGGCTTATTGACGCGCACTGCATCGATGATTTGATTCATCTGCGAGCGAAGGCTCGCCACGATAATTGCCTTTTGAGCGATGTCTTGCCCGAAGTAGAGCAACAAAGCCTGTTCGTCCGTCATGCCCCACCCTTTTTTCTCGAAAACACGAGTCATAGGCGGAGTCACCTTCTCACGAAACTCTTCACTTGGCTGAAGAGCCTCGGAAGCTTGCTGATTGAAGCTTTCCGTAAGCTCAAGGACATTGACATCTGAACCACCCGGCCCAACAGGAATGCGCTGAAATTTGTTGATTTCACCTTCTTGGTGAAGTCGATGGATGTTCTCTTCCGGATACTGAACAACCCTTTGAGCGACCAAGTGCAGACCGTCGTAAGCGTCGAGGACTGCATTGACCATTGTTTTTACCGCCGCCTTTTTCTCCCCTTGTGGGAGGTCTTCCATGACGGGGTTACCATCCGTAATTGGATTCCATTGTCCTGCACCACTTTCCTCAGCATTTTGCTCACCGGAAAGCTCCTGATAGCTCGGTTGGTGAAACTGAGGCTCATCAATTTCATCCGTGACACCCTGAGCGATTTTCGGGCTCGAATACTCCCGTTGCTCAACCGAGTCTGAGAGAGGGTTGAAATTTTCAATACTCGGAAGGGGGTCATCAGACTTGAGTGGGTCCGCAATTGGATTCGCCCGGTCATCAACTTCAGGTAGAGGTTGCGGCTCAGACTTAGGCTCTTCCTTCGGCTCTTCTTCAACCGCTTTTGGCTCCTCTTGAATCTGTTCATCCTGCTTTTTTTCAGGGCGTGGCAGTGGATTTTTACGCGGTCGGCCCCTGCGCCTCTTCGTCTCGGTCATTTGGTTGGGTTTGGATGGTTGTCAAAAATCGATGTTCTACAGCGTGAAGCTTATTCAATAAAGCCGCATCAGGAGTGATGCGCTCATTCAATTGAGCTACTTCTTGTAGGTATTTGCTGATTGCACTCTTGTCTTTTCCAAGCAATAAACTGACTTCCTTTTGACTCAAATTGGCGTGTTTCACCAAAATGAAAGCCGCCACTTTCAGTGCGTCAGTTCGCTTGCCTCCAAGATTCCTTTTGCTCGAAAGGTCACTCTTTTTTATTTGAAACTCTGCACACGTCAGAGCCACAACAAAGTTGCGTAACTCTGTGGTACTGTGTGCATTGATGTCAGACAAACTGTTGAGCACACCGACAGCTCCTACCAAACCAAACTTATCTACGAGTTGAGCTACAGCCCGTAGTAATTGCGCTGTTTTACTGTGCATTGTCGGCCTCAAGATAATAATGTATCCGTGATATGCCTGTAGTCCAATGTTTTGACAAGTCGATTGCAGAAAGCTGTCTGTCGTCCTGAATGATTCCTGAGTCTTGCAACGAGTCCATTAAGCCCTTTGCGAGATTGTCCAAATCACATCGCTTCCTCATTGGTGCGGCTTCTACACGGCCTTTTTTAGGGTGTGATTTTGGGTAGCTAAAATAAAATTCTGCTGACAGGTAATAAAAGTCTGCTTGCGGCCTTCGTCCAAACTGTTCACGAAGCAAGAGGGCCAAAGTCTTTTTGTAATCACTGTACCGCTTTGGATAGTAAGTGATTCCGCTTTTGGTCACCCTCGGCCTTGGGCAGGGCACAGGGCACAGCTCAACAACGCCCTCAAAAAAAGCCGCCCCCGTATTACCGGGGGCGGGAAAAGCTTCGTGACCATCAATGGTCGAAGAACTCAAGACTGCATCCAAAAGTAAGGCGAAGATTCGGATTTAGTTTCCGGCTCATTCGCATTTTCGGCAACCCTGTCATCTGACTTCGACAAATCCACCTCCGGCAGAGGCAAATCTTGAGTCTGAGACTTTGCATTTGGCTCTTCAACGGACTCTTCCTGTTCAGGCTTTTCTTCTTCCTGTTCAGGCTTGTCAAGTTCTTCAAGCATCTGTGCAATATCGCTGTCCAACGTTTCAATGTCCGCCTTCAAAGCGTCACCATCGTCGCCATTTTCCTGCTCATCCAAGAGGCTATCCAACTCCTCCATCTTCTTTTGAATGTCTTTGGGCAGGTCGTTGAACTCCTGTTCCATCGACTCAAACTTGCTCAAACTTTTGAGTTTCATGTCTTCGATTTTGAACGAATATAATTACTTCTTTTTCTGTTGCAGTCGGTAGACTTTAGCGGCAACCTTATCCCCTACCTCTCGCGCTTCTTGAGCATCGTATGTTTTACCGTACTCAGACTGAAAACGCTTGGGAACTTTCTTGCCCTTATAGCTCTTTGCGACCTTCTTTGATAGCTTGTCAAACTTGCTGACTTTACCGCCTTTTTCAAGGTTGCGGCCCTTTATGATGATTTTAGTTGCTTCTTCAGCAAATTTCTCAGGCACTCCCATTTCAACCAAGCCTGAGCGAACAATGGCAGAGTCGTTTGCTGACGTGAGTTTCCGTGACTTCACGGACATCATTTCATATTCAAAGTCAGTGACTTTTTCGCGCTTCAGTTTTTCAATGAAAATGCTGTCAGAGCTCATCCATTGCCAATCCACGGCTTCTGCCGAGTCTATAGCCCCATTCATAGAAAACCAATCGTCAAGAAAATCTTGAGTTGTCCAAGTTTGGTAGTAACCAACTAAAGGTTGACAAGAAATGCGTCCATATGGCCTTGGCTGAGTCCACATAAACCACATTTTGTCGTCTACGCGCTGAATCAAGTTAGGCGCGTTCTTTCCTTTTGGACTTCGAATCACTACGCTTCCTCCTTTTTGAAAACGACCGCCTTTCTTTAGCAGTGACATACCGGACGGCTCACCTCCAAGGTCATAGTCCATATCAATTCCGAGCTCACGGAAAATGCGTGAGGCTTCTGCCGCGTCTCCGGATTCCATGTTTGCTGTCTGCATGATGGCATTTTGGACCTTCTCTGCAAACTTCTCGTCCTCACGCATCATCTTCCGAAGTGCTCCACTGATTTCAAGGTCTTCAGGAAAACCGTCTTCGTCCACTGCCATGCCCATTTGGTTGGAAAGGTCTTTTCGACGGAATGCAGATTGCATTTCACTTTCTGAGACGAAGCCGCCCTTTTGCATTTTCTCACCCGGAGGATTGAACTCAATGTCCACTACACGCTTAAAAACCTCTTTCGGATATGAGCCAACGTTTACAGGCATACCAATGAAGTATTGTCGTGCTGACTCTTCTGTGGTCCTTGCGCTGACGCTCGTGCGGTAGTTGTACTTGGGGTCGTCAAACTTGACCAAGACAGTGTTCAAAGAGCCTCCTTTTTCAAAAGGATAACCTGCTCCTCTTTGCATTTTAGCTTCTAAGAAATCACTTCCATCAAATTCAATTTCACTATCCATCATCTCGACAATGACATCTTTGAATTCTTCTGCGGGCATATAATCGATGAACAGCTCATTTTTGCCTTGCATTTGAAACCCTCCCAAAGATGGAACTTCAGCAACTGAAGCAATTGCAATATCAACCAACTCTTTTGAAGGAATACCACTTTTAGACCTAACAAGAATTCCTTGTCCTACATCTACGAAAGTTGTAATACCATTTGATGTTTGCGCATTAAAAAGCCTTTTCAAAAGTTCCAATTGAGCGGGGGAGAGCGTTGCATAAATCTCATCAGGGTCTTTGTCAGTCAAATCATAAATCTGCTTCCATTCGGGTCTCCCTGCCACCGCAAAAGGATAGTAATTGTCCCTGTCAATTTTTCCTCCCCGCTTAAAACGATTGCCCCCTTTTTCAAGCATCGGATACTTCTTCGAGGGCTGACGAATGTCGGAGCGATTTGAGCGCGTCTCCCAATAGAACTTACGCTTCGCTCCGGGGCGGCTCTTGCGCTTGCCGGGTGGCATAGCAGGTTGAGCCGCATCCTTCTGAATGTTTGTCGTGTCCTTAGTAGCCCTCTTCAGGTCAGGGAAACTCTTGATGGCATCTTGAACCGCTTTTGCCTTTCGAGACTTCTCGTCTGCAAAGAACTTCTTAGCCTCTGCCTGAGCCTCCTTCCAAGTCAATGAGGGGTTCTCCTCCCGAATCATTTTGGCCCTTCCGAAGAAAGTCTCTCCACGGCTTTTCGGACCGCGACCACTCTTCTTCTTCGGCTTCGGCGCAGTAGCAGGCTTGGCCTTCTTTGCGACAGGTTTTGATGCCTTCTTTGGCTTCGATGCGACCTTCTTAGCGACAGAAGCCTTCTGCGCCTTCTCTGCGGCTTTTTCAGCATTCTTGAACTTATCTACCACGGAGCCAACCTTGCTCCAAATCTTCTTCTGATTCTCCGCACTCTGTGACCCGCTTTTAGCGGCAATCACAATCAGCTTTTTCAGGTTTGCGTCTCCGGACTTTTTGGCTTGCTCACGGAGGTACAGCAATTGCTCTTTCTTGGTCATGTCAGATGTCAATATCATCGAGGAAGCTCAGGTCCACGTCTCCCTCGCTTGATTCATTTTCTTCGGATGAGTCATCAAAGTCAAAGTCGATGTCTTCAATGTCGATGCTGTCAAGGTCTAAATCTTCTACTTCAGGCAACTCCGTGTCCTCTACAACCTCCACGTCCATCACATAGGGCAATGGTGCAGACAGAACTTCAGCATTGAGCTGTTCATCGTCTTCAACAATGTTTGCGAGCTTTTGCTTGAGTTCCTCAGCCTTTTTCTCAGCCTTCTGTTTTTGCTGTTTGGTCTTCGCCTTTTCTGCCTCACTTACGCGGCTTGGATTGACCAAGCTTCCGGTAAATAACAGGCAAGTGTCATCCAATTGTGCTTTTTGAACGGCAGAGATGGTTTGCTTCGGCTTCATCTCTGATTCCAATTGGGTACACGCAACAAGCACACGAAACGTGCTTTCAGCAAGCTCCGGGTTCGTTCGGGACAGACGCTCAAGCGCGGGGGAACAACTGTCAAGAAAATCAGCTACAATACTCATCAAATCACCTTTACGTTTGGCGCATTCAAATCAAACGGAATCAATGTTCCAAGATACCCATATAGGGCTTTTCCGGGGTAGAGTTTTTGGCACTCCTCGACGATACCACGAGGGCTGACGCAATAAAAATCGGTCGATGTAAAAGGTGATGCCTCAGTGCCCGTTTTACGATACCTGATTCGCACAACCAAGCTAAAAACCTCTTGGGGTTGAGTCATATATGTGACCTCCAAGACATTCTCTGTGCGGCTCACACTCTCAATGACTTCGGCGGCGGCCTGAAGTTGGGGTAGCATCAAATTCATTTCAGTTTTCGGATTAGGTCAACGATGGCGGTAACGAGTTCAGAGTTCTTCTTATCAAAGATTTTCGTTTGGTCTGCGTTGAACGGAATAGACTGCAATATTTGCTCAGATGGCAATTTTCCAAACTGAAGCTGAAATTGCTGTATCGGGTTGATTCCCTTGTAGTAAAGCACTGTCTTAGCCAAGAAGGTCACATACTTGATGATTTCTTTGTCATCAAACCTGTCTTTTCTCCAACGCTTGTAAATACGGTTGACGACCGTATTCAAGTCCGTGCCCAAACTGAGCTCGGCAAAATCTAAGTAGAGATAAAAGTAAAAGCCGAAAGGATTGGACACATCCATCAAATCACCCTTCGCGAGAGATGTGCGTAAGTCGAATCCCTTTGCAGGGAACATCGATGTCATAATTGTGCGACCAAATGGAGCCGGGTTTGCCCCAAGCGCAGGGCTCATATACCACCCATTTGGAATGTATCCTTCTCCAAAAAGACGCTCCCTGCTGACCCACTGCAACCACCTTTCAAAATAAGTTCCCTGCCATGCAGATTGAGAAGGGTAATAGTATGTGATTCCATATGTACTTACACCATTGGTGCTGAGGTTGTTGCCGCCTTTACTTTGAAGACCACGGAAAGTTCCACTGTTAAAAGACGAGTATGCCTTTGAAAAGAAATTACCGAATTTTTCAAGCGGCATTTGCAAATCACTGCGGTCTTTCAGCTTGAGCGCAACAATGCGATTAGGAGACGGTTCAGAAGTGCAATATGCGTTTGGCTCCATGTCCTGAAATGCGACTGTATTTGTGCCGTTACTGAAACTCCTCTCCCGAGATACAAAGTCTGTTGGTCCTGCTCGCCACGGACCATTTACTCTCTCATCTCCCATGACCATTCTTGCCACATAAATGCGCGTTTGCACTCCGGCCTGATTCAAAAAGTTCGTGAGCAGCATTACAGGCAATTGAGCCGTAAGGCTTGACAGAGGGTCGCCCAAGTACCCGCTCAAAAACTGCATGGGAATGACAAAGTCGAGGTAGGGCACTGTTCCTCCTTTGCGGTCAAATTCAATGTAGCTTTTCTTGTTTGTGCTACTGAACTTGAGGTCTTTCAAAGCCTCCTTTGACTGATAGTTTTCAGGAACCATCATGCCCCCAACATCGACCAATTTCAGCCGTGGGTTTGCCGTTAAAATGAAGGTCGTTCCTTTTTGACGCTTTTGGCACTCAAAGGTCTTGCCCTCGTAAACGGTATAGAATTTACCGTCATCTTGGTCCACCAATTCATTTGGAACCACACCCGGAAGCAAATTCTCAGAAATGTAAGCACCGGGGTGGGCCTTGCTTAAATTCTCTGAGTAAAATTCTACGACACGAATCAAACCAAGGCTTGCGAGCCCAAAATCAAAAACTCCACTTGGATTGTCTGTGATTTTGAGTCGCGCCTTGTTCAGAGCTCCTCCGAGGTCAATGTTCTTCTGAATTCCCTTGATTTCCTCAAGAGTTTCTTGAACCAAGTCCTTGTACTCAAACTCGGAATTCATCTCCTTGACGAAGTCAACTATTCCCCGTGTCTCACCGAGAACCCGCTTGACTTCGTCAGAATCATTGAAAACGAAGAAGTTCCAATTCTTCGATGTCGCAAAATTATTGCTCATATACCTTCAGTTGGAGAGAGTCGTGTGCCTTTGCTCGTCCCTTGGCCCGCTCCACTTCTTCGGGCGTGTCATAACCGTAATTTGGGTCAGACTTGGGCACATCAAAGTTGGGTGTCATAGCGTCTTTGGTCCGAGCAATGCGCTCAAAGTCTTCATAGGACTGAGACATCCGCTTTTTGGTCTCATAGATTTGACGACCACCACCAACGTTTTTGGCCTCTTCCACTTCAATCTCAACGCCCTGCTTGAGCTTGTTTCGGTCATCTTCGCTGAACAGGCTCAAGAAGCTGTTTACGCCCTGCAACAGGCTCTTGCGCTTTTGCAAAAGCCCCGCTTCAACAGGCTGTAATTGAGCCCCTGCAAAGTTACCTGCAAAGACCTTCTGCGTGTCCCGCAAGCTTTCCATAATACGGTTTGACACAAAGGCTTGCGCCGAGAGCCCCTCTGCCTTAATTGCTTTTTGCAAATCCGTCATGTACTCCCATATGTACAGGAAGCCCTTCATAATGTCATCCACTTGGTAGGTGTACTGCACCAAGATTGGATAACAGCTACCAACGAAACGGTCTTGGAGAGAAAGGTCTTGCTTGAAGTTTGCCACATAGTCCTCATCAATCTCATTGAGTTTCACGTTACCCGTGGCAATGATGAAGCAATTCTTCATCTCAATCTTCACGCCTTTGCCATTTTCAATTGACTTCTGCCGCTTGACTTTTGCCAATGCATCGTTCATCACACCTGCGGTATTTGGGTCAAGCTTCGGAAGCTCGTCAAGCAGGAGCACATTGCCCGGCACATTTTGTTTCATAACCGTGCCATCCGGCTGAGTCACATCACGCATATCAAGGTTGCCCCATGCACGAGTGACCAACCCCTCTTGATAGCCCTCAATCGTTTGACCACCAATCAAATTGAGCGGAGAGGTGAATTGATTACAAGTCACTGTCAAGAGTTCCCAACCCAACATTTTCGCCAACTCCTCTGCAACGAATGTTTTACCCGTTCCGGCAGGGCCGTACAGGTAGACATTGTTGCGAGCCGTAATGTCGCTCAGAATCAACTGAACAAGAGGATTAGCAAGTGTAGCAGGGTCAATAACGCCTGTACCCGTCACTTTGCTTCCGCTTGGAGTAGTGACGGTGATGTTGTACTGCGTCTTTTGACCTTGGAGCAGTGCCTGAATGGTGTCATCCAACTCGTTGAGCTGAATTTTGTTGACCGCCAAATCTTGGCGCACAGCTCGCTTCACTGCGTCCTCGTCAAGGTTCTGACCCGCCAACGAAGCTTGGGTCATGGCCTTTGATACAGTCAGCAAAGCTTGTGCTACCACCTCTTTGGGGGCAACACCTTGCTGAATTTTGGTCTTGGTAATGGCACTCTCCACGAGCGGCAAAACAGCATCATTTCCGGCAAACCGGGCCTTGATGTCTTCGAGGCGTTGTAGGCGAGTTTCTTCAGCCATTTTCAATCGTATTCAAAAAATAATTCAGGGAGAACAGAACGTTTGACATCATTGCGGCCTCTACGTCCGGGTCAGATTTGATATGCCCAATTGCGGGAATGTTGGGCAAATCTTTACTTGTTAGGTCGTCGTAAAACAACTTCAAATAGAGCTCCGGCATAATCCAAGACTCCATGATTGCCGCGTCCATGTTTTCCCAATTCAATGTGTTGCCGGGGGTTCCCTTGACATTCAACGTCGCATTTGGGAAGTCCGGCAAAGGCAAATCAATGTCTATAAAGATTTGGTCTTTGAAAGTCTGTAAGTCGATGGAATTTGAGCCATAGGTTAAGTCCCCGGCTTTGTTCCCATCCGTGACTTGAAACCAATCTTTGTTCTGCTCTTGCTTGAAAGTGTCAGAATTCACGTCAACGAACAGGGCAATAGGCATGACCACTTTTCTTAAATCATAAACGGCACAGTTTCCGTTGTTGCTGATACCCCAACCTACACTTCCATCGTAAATCACCACTAATCCGGACGCACCAAGAAGGTCCGGCACAATGGCGTAGCGTATTTTATTTTTGTCGATAATCATTCTTCGTCAATTTGTCCTCCTTGTTCAAAGCGCACATCGTCTACAATGCCGCTGAACAGCAGAGCGTCGGTCAGCTTGACCTGATTAGGATAGAAGGCAAGTACCTCTAATCCAAGCTTGGGGATTCCCTGAGACGGGTCTTTCAAAAAGCTTGGATTAAAAGCCTCAAATAAGACCCCATCAAATTCCGTGTTGTCTCGCAACTCGGACAAAAGGGTCGGCACTGACCGCATCCAAACCCATAGGAATGACTCTCTGTCGCCGTAATTTAAAATGGCCTTGTCCTGCACTTCATAGCCTGTCATGACGTAGATGATGTCAAGAACATCTTGCCCTTTCAGTTTGGACAGTCCGAGCCCACGGAAATCCAACGGGTTCAGCATCTGAACAAATGCAGAGTAGATGTAGGGCACAGTACCACCTCCTTTTCGGTCTGTGCGGTTCGCATCATTTACAGCAAACCATTCGGCATACTCCAAGTCGTCACTCAAGTAGATTCCCGGTGTCATGGTCCTATCTGTTCGGAACATGGTAAATGGCTCGTCGGTCAGTCCGGTTCCGTGAAACAGAACCATTGGCTCTTTTGTGGCTTCGTCAACAAGCTTTGATACTCCATTGTAATTGCCTGTATTTGCCGCTGTAATCCAATCCCCAAACCAACTCCGAAACAAGCGTTCGCGAACTTGCAATTGCTCTCCGGGGGTCAACCTTGACTTCTGTCCTGTAGGAGTTGGGTAAGCACCAAGAGTTTGCCGCTTTTTCTGCTCCATGTTCGGGTCGGTCAGCCGATTCATAATGGCTCCAACCAACTTCCACATCGTACCATACTGAGTGGCAAGCACTGAAATGTTAGCAACCGTATTGACCGACTTCAGGGCCCTTGTCAGAATCGCTTTTGCGTTGAATTCATCTTGGTCGAAAAGACCCTCCAAGTATTTGAGGTCTTCGACCTGTTCGTCAACCTTTACAGGAGGCTTCTCCTGAGAAATAGTTTGAGCCAAATCGATTGCCTCCAACGCTGAATTGAAAGCTTGCTCAAACTTTGCTTTTGACCGAAAGTCTCCTTTTCGGTTAAGCAAGGCCAAAGCCTCCTTCAATACTTTGACTTGTGCGCTCATGATTTCAATGCGGTTTTAGGATTCTGCAATGGCTCTGTCATGGTCGCCGTTCCGCGCTTGAAAAGCTTGGCTCCATCAACAGACTGTGTCCAAGGAGTTGCGCTCGGCAATTCTTGATAGCTGTAAGTTGGAATCGCCATCATCGTGGCTTGATACAAAGCCCAAATTGAAGCATTACTCAAGACTTGATTGAGGCTGTAAGTAAGGAATTGGCTGTCATCAATAGCTTTCAAGGGAACCCACAGTTGGTTTCTTTCAACTCTCCGAGATGGGTAGGAAGTCCCGTCGGAATGGTATGACAACTCATCTATGTTCACCAAAGGCTCGTAAACAAGAGTCGTATTGCCCCTGTCATCAGCGTATGGATTGTGAACGGCGGCAAACTCCGGGTAGGCGGAAAGAGCATCAGCAAATGCCTTCATGCCAATCACTCCCCCCATACCCGCAAATATTGCTGAGTAGCCCGCATATTTATTCCCCTTGCCTCGTCCTGACTCAGAAAAGCCCACCTCGACCATCGGCATAGCCAAGGGCGTTGCAATGGTGCGGAAAACCAAGTTGCAGTTGTTCTTATTTGCCAACTGCTTAATCCTTTCATCTGTACCAATCAAAGAGCTCAACGTAAACGTGTTTTGATAGGTATTCATGCTGATACTAATCCTTGGCTCGTCGAAGACGGTCAACATCTTGTCGTCCCAATCCTCGTCGGCTCTCATAACATTTGCGCCTTTCGAGTAGAAAATTTCTGTGAAGCTCCCGCCTTGTTTTACAGTCGCAGTCATGGTCATACAACCCACATTCGCGAGAGTAAAAACCATGCTTTGCTTTTCCTTCAAATCAGTGAAAACCAACCGATTTATTGGATAAAAATAGCGGTGGTCTATTTCAGGAACTTCAATTCCATTTTGTAGAACCCAAGCACCCGGCATCATCAATGTCAAGCGCAACAACTCCCCCACGTCGTCCTTGGTGGTAAGGTTGTATTCACTGCCCATCTTAATTTTTTGAGCATCGTCTACCACTCCGCCCTCAGCGAATTTTTTTGCGAGTGTCTCAATAAGTGACGAATTGACTTCTGTTCCTTCAGCAATTCGCAGAGCGGCTTTGAGCAAGTTGATTTCCGACTCTGTAAGATTTTCAGGTAAATCTGACTTTGGCCTGAAAGCGGAACCGCTTCCCTTGTTCACGTTCTCAACCCACCAAAGAGGGCAAAGGGGAGTGTCTCTGTGGTCATCACTGTCCAAGAAATTTTTTACCTCCTCATGGTAAACAAAGCTTTTTCTGTTGACATCATAATCAACCACCGCACCATATTTCACGAATTGCTCCCAATGGATTTCCATTGCTGACTTGGTGACGCTCATCCAATCAAATTCGCTTACACCACCAAGAATCTCATAGTTCAAGAAGCAATAATTCTGACTGACCTGATTGTCCGCCCCACTTCTCGTATTTACATGGTAGTCGTCGGATTTGTGGTTGGAGTGAATCAGTGGATTTGCAATGCCAAGAGACAAGAATTGAATGAGATAAGTCTCATACACATTCTCCGAATGCACATAGCACCGATGGTTTTGTACATAGCGGTTCGCATATTCTTCAGGTTGCTCATACAGAGTAGGAAGAATTGGAGTTGCGACCATGTCAAACGCCGCACTTGTCATATCTACAGTCTTGATTTTTTCAAGAACCTCATTGTATTCATCCGTCTTAACCGCATTCTTCAAGAGTGCTTGACTGCGCTGATTGTGAATCATTCCGGCTTCAAGACAAACACCCGTGATAGGTGAAATTATGGGCTCCAAAAAGCCTCTCAAGTCGCCGCGTTGTCCATCAAAAGCTCGTGACACAGCCGGAGAGTCATTCCTGAATCCCAAGACCGTTTGAGCCCGTGGAAATGCCTGAATGTTTACGAAGTAATCTTCCCCATCTACGCTGAACTTGATTCCAAAATTGATGTTTTGGTCATAGCCGTTGGTTCGCACATAAAACTGATAGTCACTTCCCGTGGACCGCACAGGGCATTTGCCCTTCATGACTGAGAAGTAAAATGTGTCTTCATAGGCGCGATTCAGTTGACTTGGACGACTGTGATAATCATCTTGATTGCTTAATTCATACTCAGCGTGAATGAACATATAGGCGATTTGACCCAAGGTCAATTCACCGACTTTCTTTTTAGCCTTTTCGTCCAATTCCGGACCACGAAACGCATCATAGTATTCTGAATCAGCGAAGTTGACCATATTGCCATCCTTGTCAATCATCTGTGCGCGGGTTTTACCACCGCCGCGAGACCTTTCAGCAGGTGTTTGCCGGGATGCAACCATAAGTGCGCTATCATCAAAAATGCCTCCTGCTGTCTTAGCCGTTTTATAGTCACCAAACGCAAGACCCATCTGTCCATAAGACTCGACACCAATAAAGTAGTGCTCATTGATGTCATTCATGTCAATGAGCTTTTTCAGCGTCACATCAGCAGTGCTTCCACATAGAATCGTCTTGCCCCCCCAATTCTCCTTCTCATATTCCATGAGAGCCCGAAGCATCAAAGCTTGCTGAAAGCCAAGAGCCTCAGCATGGTTCGGCCTTATCGTTTTCGCAAACTTGGTTCTACCCCTGCCCGTAGTAGACGTAAAACTTGCTGAATTGTACAAGTATGTTGTGTTGTTATGAGGCTGTCCAAACCACAGGTTCAGCGTCCATTTATGGCATACATCAACAAAGTCCTCATAGCTGAAAACCACTTGATTGAACAAGCCTTTGTTTTGGTTCGGAAGCTCTGATTCATCATATTCCTGAAACTCCTGCAACTTCGAATCCAAGATGTGAACCTTGATTCCGGTGTTTTCTGCGTTTTCATTCAAACGCTTTCGCACTTGTTGATTGATGACAGCCTCCATCATGCTAATGGATGACTTCATTTCTTGGCCCTCTTGCGTATTGGGAATCCATGCATCACGGAACATAAATACGTCCCTGTAAACGAGCAGAGGAACGCTTTCAGCCAATGTCAAAGCATAGGGTGAATCTCCCGTGCGGAAAGATGTGTGCTTCTTCAGGACAGTCTGAAAATTGAGCAGGAAGAACTTCATTGCATTGTCCGGTCCCGCGTCGATGTAACGTGGGATGTCAGACATCTTCAAAGCAGTTTTCTTACCGGGCTTTTTGACCTGCTTAATGACCTCTTTAACCTTCTTCAGGTACGGGTTCGTAGGAATGCTACCACCCGCCATGAAGTATTGAGTCAGGTCGTTCTTGTAGTTGACCTGAATGTCGTTTCCTTCAGCCAAGTCACGAAGCAGGGACTGAGCTTCATTGTTCTGCGCTCGGTATTGCTCCTTTTGCTCGGTATATGCTTCCTGAATCATCGCGTCCGTTGCGCGTTGCTGTTCAGGGGTCTGCTCTTGAGGTTGGTCTTCCTCTTTGAACAGGTCTTCCATCAACTCTTCAAGCGGGTCTTTTTCAGCCTCTTGTTCATCGTCACTGTCCTCGTCCCCGCCTTGTGAATCACTTTCACCATCGCCTTCTTCACCTTCGCCATCTGTTTCACTTTCTGATTCGCCTTGGCCCTCGCCTTCGCCTTCGCCTTCACCCTCGCCTTCACCCTCGCCTTCACCCTCGCCTTGGCCTTCGCCTTCGCCCTCTCCTTGACCCTCGCCTTCGCCTTGGCCCTCGCCTTCGCCTTGGCCCTCGCCTTGGC
>Ga0255752_10000509_pt1 | contig 48443 bp, 41 predicted proteins | sample 011ome_25_FD_179952 | JGI IMG/M metagenome (GOLD analysis project Ga0255752, IMG submission 179952) | Coastal salt marsh microbial communities from the Groves Creek Marsh, Skidaway Island, Georgia - 011512CT metaG (version 2) | ecosystem: Environmental > Aquatic > Marine > Intertidal zone >...
GCTCTTGCATTGCACCCATCTCAGAAGCTAGGGTTGGCTGGTAACCTACCGCAGAAGGCATACGACCTAGAAGTGCCGATACCTCAGAACCTGCTTGCGTGAAACGGAAGATGTTATCAACGAAGAACAGAATGTCTTTACCCTGACCGTCGCCTTCACCATCACGGAAGTACTCTGCCAATGTCAAACCTGAAAGGGCAACACGTGCACGTGCACCTGGAGGCTCGTTCATCTGACCGAATACGAAGGTTGCTTTAGAAGTTTTCATCAACTCCTTATCTACCTTACTAAGGTCCCAACCGCCTTCTTCCATGGCATGCATGAAATCGTCGCCGTAATTAATAATGCCAGATTCAAGCATCTCGCGCATGAGGTCGTTACCCTCACGAGTACGCTCACCAACACCGGCAAATACAGAAAGACCACCGTGGCCTTTGGCAATGTTGTTAATCAATTCCTGGATCAATACCGTTTTACCTACACCGGCACCACCGAAAAGACCAATCTTACCCCCTTTAGAGTAAGGCTCGATAAGGTCAATTACTTTAATACCTGTGAAAAGTACTTCTGTAGATGTACTCAAGTCTTCGAAAGCAGGCGCTGGACGGTGGATCGGTAAACCTTTAGAACGATCAATACCTCCGATACCATCGATATCCTCACCAACTACGTTAAATACACGACCGTAGATTTGATCGCCGATAGGCATCGTGATTGCCTGTCCTTTTGGAGTTACATCCTGACCTCTCCGACATCCGTCCAAAGAATCCATAGATATGGCGCGAACAGTTTCTTGACCTACGTGCTTCTGCACCTCAAGAACAACCACTTGGCCGTTTGATTTTGTTACTTCAAGAGCTTCGTAAATTTTTGGAAGCTCGCCTGCGGCACCCTCAAAACGAACGTCCACTACAGGACCGATAATTTGAGTGATTTTACCAACTAATTGAGACATGTTGTATTCTTGTTTTATTAAGATGCTGCAAAAGTAGCTTACACCGCCAATTCAGACAACTCTGCAACCCACAAACTATGGTACTTAGAGATAGTTATCAACAAGTTATTAACAATATTGAGCTGTTTATCCTCTGTAGCCTAGTCCTAGCAGCATGTGCCACTCCTCAAACCGATGAGCTGAGCTACCTGTTGATTTAGCGGTTAGCAATTGGTAAACTAAAAGTTACTTTGAGGACTTTGCAGAAATGACCGACCGCGAAGTCGTCATACGCTGGTAATGTGGTAATATTGTCAGATGAATTGGATCGCAACAATCGGTATCGTGGCGGCGGTGTTGACCACCTCAGCATTCGTGCCACAAGCATGGAAAATCATCAAGCAGCGAAAGGTGAAAGACCTCAGCTTAACCATGTATATCATGATGTTCACGGGCCAATTTTGCTGGCTCATCTACGGGCTGAGCATAGGTGACTTTCCATTGATCTTTGCAAACGTAATTGGGTGCAGTCTAACCGGCACCATTTTAGGCTTCAAACTCTTTTTAAAAGATTAAAGTTTGTCGAAGTCTTTTGGCACAAACTTTGACATTTAGCGGAACAAAATTGGACCTCAATCCTTAATAGGTTAGAAAACCTCCGCATTATGAAGAAATGGCTTGCCTTCCTAGGACTAGCATTTACCCTAACTACTCAGGCTCAGAACGTTACGCTGAGCGGATACATCCGCGACGCAGCGAGTGGTGAAGAATTAATCAGCGCCTCTATTGTCAATGAAAGCAGACAAGGAACCGTAACAAACATTTACGGCTTTTATTCTTTGACTTTGCCTGCAGGTGAATACACATTTACCATCAGCTACATTGGTTACGAGACGATGACCAAAAAAATCAATCTAAACGCGAGTCAAACGGTAAATTTTGAACTGAAAGAAGCAACCAACGAGTTGCAAGAGGTTCAGGTGACGGCCAAAAAGCTTGACGAGAATTTGAATCGTGCGGAAATGTCAACAACACAGTTGACGGCCAAGCAGATAAAAACCATTCCTCAGTTCTTGGGAGAGTTTGATGTCATCCGTTCAATCACACTACTTCCAGGTGTTACAACGGTTGGAGAAGGCGCCTCTGGATTCAATGTGCGTGGTGGTAAAACCGATCAAAACCTCATCTTGTTGGACGAAGCCCCTGTATACAACTCCTCACACATATTCGGGTTCTTCTCGGTGTTCAACGGAGATGCTGTTCGTGATTTGAAACTTTATAAAGGTGGTATTCCAGCAACTTTCGGCGGTCGCCTTTCTTCAGTATTGGACGTTCGTCAAAAGGAAGGTAATACCAAGGAGTACGGCGGTACTGTCGGTTTAGGGCTACTCTCTTCTAGAGTAATGTTCGAAGGTCCTATTGTTCAGGATAAAGCGAGCTTCATGATTGCCGGACGTCGTTCGTACCAGGATGTACTTTTGAAAGCAAGCCCGAACGATGACATCAACAACATCATTGCAAATTTCTACGACCTCAATGCCAAGGTCAACTACAAGTTCAGCGATAAAAGCAGGTTGTTTTTGAGCGCTTACTACGGAAAGGATGCCTTTGGTGTTCCAGGTCTCGTGAAGTTTAACTGGGGAAACCTCGGTTTAACTGGGCGCTGGAACTACCTGATCAACGATAAGTTGTTCTTAAACGTCAGCACGATCTATTCGGATTACGATTATGCCATCGGTTTCGATTTTCCTCAAGCGAAAATTGACAATATTGCCTACATCAAGAACCAGACGAATAAAATAGCCTTTAGCTGGTTCCCGAATGCAAGCCACCAGGTGAACTATGGTGCGGAAGCGACTGTCTATGATTTCGAACCGTTCTCAACCACGTTCGACTACATTGACAGTAACCTTACCGACATCAACATTGAGCTTCAAAACGAATATGCGGTAGAACCTGCCTTTTACATTGAAGACAATTGGAAGGTCAACAACCGACTTACGATTCGAGGCGGTGTTCGCTACAGCTCATTCTACAACTTTGGAGAGCGCGACGTCATCAATTACACCCCTACAGCAAACGGAACCGTCCGCAATGACCTCATCGTGGACACTACCTCCTATGCCAGTGGCGAACTCATCGAAGGGTACGAGGGCCTTCAAGGTATAGAACCGCGTCTTGGTATCAATTTTAAAACGACAGAGAATTCTGCCATTAAAGCGAGCTACAACAGAACGCGTCAGTACATTCACTTGATTTCAAACACCACCTCTTCACTCCCTATTGACACATGGAGGCCAGCAGGTCGTTTTATTAAACCAGGTACAGCGGATCAAGTCGCTCTGGGTTGGAACAGAAACTTTGCCAACGGCGAGTGGCAGTTGAGCGTTGAAACCTATTACAAAACCTTGCGTGATCTCGTGGACTTCAAAAACGGTGCACAGCCTACCGGCGTAGACAACATTGAAGTAGACCTTATGACCGGTCGCGGCCGAAGCTATGGTGTTGAAATGCAACTGGATAAAAAGATCGGTGCTTTGACGGGTTGGATTGCCTACACCTACAGCCGTTCTGAGTTGCAAGTCGACCTTGGCGCAACACCTGAGGAGTGGATCAATCTTGGACAGTGGTACAGAGCCGCTCAGGACAAACCACACGATATTGCCATTGTTGCTGCCTATGCCTGGAAACCAAACATCAGCTTCTCTGGTTCATTCATTTACCAAACAGGTAAGCCGTACACCTACCCAGAGGCACGCAGTGAATTTGAAGGAATCATTTATCCTTTCGCACTGAGCAGAAACAACAGCAGAACCCCTGCCTACCACCGTTTAGATTTGAGTATGGACGTAAAAATCCCGAACAAGAAGAACAGAGATTGGGAAGGCAGTTGGAACTTCGGTGTGTACAATGCGTATGCACGTAAAAATGCCTTCAGCATCTTCTTTGAAGAAGAATTGGACGATAATGGCGACCCAACAGGGCAAACTAAAGCCACACAGCTTTCAATTTTTGCCACAGCCATTCCAACCATTACCTACACCCTAGACTTCTAAATCATGAAAAAGCTCATTATTCCAGCAATTATTGCGACCGTATTCGCCTCTTGTGAAATAGATGTTACCGACAAGGTAAAAACAGATGCCTACGACGGTACCTCACTCATTTCCGTGAGTGGTTCCGTCACTGATGTCGAAGGCGTTGGTACCTACGTGGACCTTGCTATTAGCTCCCCGTACCTTTCTACAGAAGACCCAAATGAAATTGAAGGAGCCGTTGTAGAGGTTTATGTAGAAGATAGTCTTTACAGCGTATTAACCGAGGTGAGCCCAGGCCGCTACGAAGACACCACGCTACTCTCTGAAGTAGGCGTTTCTTACCACATGCTCATCGATGTACCGCAAGGCTACGGCAATGCGACCGGCCTTTGGGAGAGCACTCCAGACCGCACCAACCAGCCGTTTAGTTTCTTGGCGCCGATGTTCCAGATTCTAGAGGACGACAGCAGCTGGGTGGACTTTCGTACGGGAGATTCTGTATACTACGCCGACGCCGATTCTTGTTACTATAGTCCGTACGCTCTGTGGAACGATCCACAAGGTCGTGGCAACGCGTATTGGATCAAGAATTACTGGACGACCAAAGTATATGCACCAAACGGATTGGTAGGTCCCTTCGAACCGCAGGAAACCGAAATGAGCTTGAACTCAGAAATCAACATTTTCGACGACGAACAGTTTATCGAAGGCACACAGGTCAGTCGATTCAACTTTATTGGCCCACCATATACCGTGTATCGCGATACCTTAATTAACATCGTGTACGAAACAAGAACATTGAGTTCAGGCATGTTTGACTACCTCACCATCATGGCCAATAATATTGGCGGTGGCGGTCTATTTAGTGTGCCTTACAGCCCTCAGATTGGGAATATTCGCAGACAAGATGATACAACAGTATACGGATTAGGATATTTTTACGCAACTTCAGTTAGATTTGATAGCGTAACTATGTTCCACCCGTTCTAATGGATAAAATTCACTGGGCAAGCCAATGGCTCGCCAACCAAAATATCGACGAACGTTACATCGAGTGGGTAGCACTCGGTATTGACGTTGTTTTATTAGCCCTTCTTTCATTACTGGCCGATTTTATTTCGAGGCGCATTCTCGTGAGCATTATCCATGCTGCAGTAAAGCGTACGAAAGCGACTTGGGACGATTACTTCTTCGAGCAAAAAGTCTTCAAGGGGCTTGCGCACTTAGTTCCCGCTGCCATCGTATTCAATAGCCTGGCGTACATTCTGAGTGATGTGCCGCGGATGATTCCCTACTTTGAAAAGTCCGTCGTTGTATACATACTTATTTTGGTCGTAACGGTGGTGAACCGGACGTTGCGGGCATTGGAAAATTGGCTCAGTCAAAACGAGAAGTACACCAACACTCCTATTCGCACTATCTCACAGGTCGTTCGCTTGTTAGCCTTCTTTGGTGCGGCCATTGCTCTAATATCCATACTAACAGGCACCTCGGCAGGAGCGATCCTAGGTGCCTTTGCCGGTACCACAGCCATACTCATCTTGGTTTTCCAAGACAGCATCAAAGGTCTTTTGGCCAACTTCCAGATTCATATGTACGACCTTGTCAAGGTGGGCGATTGGATCACCTTTTCTAAATATGGTGTCGACGGCGATGTATTGAGCATAGACCTGACCACCGTGAAGGTGAAAAACTTCGACAAGACGGTAAGCACTGTACCGGCCACGGCCTTTGTGCAAGACAGTTTCGTGAATTGGCGCGGTATGTCAGAGAGCGGAGCTCGACGCATCAAGCGGAACATTCACATCGACATCACCTCTATTCGTCACCTCGACGAAGGTTTGATGGATGCGCTAAAGGAAATCGATCTAATTGCCGCGTTTATGAATAAACGCCAAGGGGAGATTGATACCGACAACGCAAATATAGACATTAAAGGCGCTAGCCTACTGAACGGGCGTCGCCAGACCAACATTGGCCTCTACAGAAAGTACATTGAATTCTATTTGAGCAATCATGGCGGCATCAACAACGACTTCACGCTGATGGTGCGTCAGTTGCAACCAACTACCGAAGGCATCCCTATCGAGGTTTACTGCTTCACTGCCACTACGGAGTGGGCTGTTTACGAAGGTATCATGTCGGATATTTTCGACCACCTCTATGCAGCTACACGCCACTTTGATCTCGCACTCTATCAAAAGCCTACCGGTGCAGATATGAGGGCCATTTCAGGGAAATAGACGAAGAAAAAATTGAAATAAAAAACACCCCCGCGGCCCAGCCGCGGGGGTGTCTAATATCCTAGAATTTGCTTTGACCTAACCCAAAGCTTCTTCCATGTAGCTTTCAATAGGCTCACACGTACATACGAGGTTACGATCGCCATAGGCATCGTCCACACGACGTACAGTCGGCCAGAATTTATTGTCACTTACAAATGGAAGTGGGAATCCAGCTTTTGAACGTGAGTACGGGAAGTTCCAATCGTCACCACAGATCATATACTGCGTGTGAGGCGCATTCTTCATCACGTTATTTGCTGCATCTACCTCTTCGTTTTCAATCTCAGCGATTTCTGCACGAATGCTCAACATCGCGTCACAGAAGCGGTCTAGCTCAGCAATACCTTCACTCTCTGTTGGCTCTACCATCACCGTACCCGCCACAGGGAAACTTACCGTTGGTGCGTGAAAACCGTAATCCATCAATCGCTTCGCAATGTCCGTTACCTCGATACCTGCATCGCGTTTAAACGGACGACAATCCAAGATCATCTCGTGCGCACAGCGTCCATTTTCACCCGTGTACAATACATCAAACGAGCCTGCGAGACGCTCCTTAATATAGTTGGCATTGAGGATCGCATATTTTGTACTATCTGTCAATCCTTCGCTACCTAGCATCTTGATGTAGGCATAAGAAATCAAGAGGATCAATGCAGAACCCCATGGAGCAGCAGAGATACTCGAAATACCTTGCTCACCACCCATCTCAATCACGTCGTGTTTTGGAAGGAACGGCGCAAGGTGCGCGGCACAACAAATTGGCCCCATACCTGGACCACCACCTCCATGAGGAATGGCAAAGGTCTTGTGCAAATTCAAGTGACACACATCAGCACCAATAAGTCCTGGAGAAGTCAATCCTACCTGGGCGTTCATGTTGGCACCGTCCATATATACTTGGCCACCGTGCTCATGAATGATGCCGGTAATTTCCTTGATGCTTGATTCAAACACGCCGTGTGTAGATGGATATGTTATCATTAAAGAGCTCAAGTTATCGCTGTGCTGCTCTGCCTTCGCTCTTAAATCGTCTACATCAATATTTCCGTGCTCGTCACAACCTACAACAACCACCTTCATACCGGCCATAACTGCTGAAGCTGGATTCGTACCGTGGGCTGACGATGGGATAAGTGCAATGTTTCTGTGGTGGTCGCCGTTCGCGTGGTGGTACGCACGAATGACCATAAGGCCTGCATACTCGCCTTGGGCACCAGAGTTTGGCTGCAATGAAGTAGCGGCAAATCCAGTGATCTCAGATAAATCTCTTTCAAGCTCTTCGATGACTTGCATGTAGCCCGCAGCTTGTTCAGTTGGAACAAACGGGTGAAGCCCGTTCCACGAAGCGTTCGAAAGTGGGATCATTTCTGATGCTGCATTCAACTTCATGGTACAAGAACCCAAAGAAATCATACTGTGATTCAATGCCAAATCTTTGCGCTCGAGATACTTCAAATAGCGCATCATATCCGTCTCGCTGCGGTAGCTGTGGAATACTTCGTTTGTCATAAATGCTGAAGAACGTGCTAAATCACTTGGAATAGCCGTTTCAAGTTCATCCATCGTAATCTCCGCTACTTTCTCTGCCGCAGCGAATACAGCAATGATTTCAGCAACGTCGGCATCTGTAGTGGTTTCGTTTAAAGAAACGCCTACAGTCTTTTCGTCGAGATAATTAAAGTTAATCTCCGCATCTTCTGCCAATGCTCTCAATGAAGTAGCATCGCTGTTGTTCAAGCCTATTTTCAGCGTATCAAAGAAATGTGTATTGCTTTGCGTGAGTCCCAACCCTTTTGCTGCTGCATTGAGTGTTGCAGTCTTTAAATGAATGGCCTCTGCGATGTCCATCAATCCTTCCGGACCGTGATATACACCATATGCTCCTGCCATTACCGCAAGTAAAACCTGTGCTGTACAGATGTTGGAAGTTGCTTTATCACGCTTAATGTGTTGCTCACGCGTCTGCAATGCCATACGTAAGGCCGGATTGCCGTCGGTATCAATAGTTCGACCAATGATACGACCTGGGATGTGGCGCTTATAGCTCTCTTTCGTTGCGAAGTACGCTGCGTGAGGACCACCGTATCCTAGTGGAATACCGAAACGCTGAGTAGTACCAACAACAGCATCCGCACCCCATTCTCCCGGAGGCGTAAGTAGGGTCAATGACAACAAATCTGCTGCCACTACAAGCTGTACTCCTGCATCATTACATCCTGCTGCAAAAGCGCGGTAATCTTCTACCGAACCGTCTGCGTTAGGGTACTGAACCATAGCACCGAAGAAATCTTCTGAAGGCTCAAATGTTTTATAGTCACCGAAAACCAACTCAACCCCAATAGGTTCGGTTCTCGTTTTTAGAAGCGCGATGCTTTGTGGGAATGTGTTATTGTCTACAAAGAATTTGTTGGCGCCCGCTTTTTTCTTCGCACGTGGCATTGCTCCATAGAACATGCTCATCGCTTCAGCCACAGCTGTGGCCTCATCGAGAAGTGACGCATTCGCCAACTCCATACCTGTTAGATCAACCACCATGGTCTGGTAGTTCATCAAGGCTTCCAAACGACCTTGAGCAATCTCAGCTTGGTACGGCGTGTAGGCAGTGTACCATCCTGGGTTTTCCAAAATATTTCTTTGGATTACACCTGGCAAAACCGTCGGATGGTACCCCATACCGATGTAGGTCTTGAACACTGAATTCATTTCACCCAACGCAGTAATGTGGGCACCAAATTCAGCTTCGGTCATTGCTTCACTTAAATCTAAATCCTTGGCTGCTCGAATGGCAGCAGGTACCGTTTGATCGATTAGCGTATCGATAGAATCGACGCCGATGGCAGACAACATTTGATCAACGTCTACGGCTTTCGGTCCGATGTGGCGGTAGGCAAATGAATTGCGCTTCATATAAGGGTTGATTTTAATACTACAAAAGTACTATACACATAGGTTACATACCTTACTTTTAACACACAAGAATGGAAAGAAGTTTCAACGGTTTTATAAACAATTTTGCAGGTTTCCTGCGGGTGTTTGTCTATGCCAATTTTTGGGTGGCAGGTGCGGTCTATGCATTGACCAAAACCACTGAAATTCTCATTGATGCGCACCACGACAGTCTTGCTTTACTGAATGCTGCCGGAACCCTTGTTGTCTATGGGTTTGCGCGCTATTTCGAAGGGCCTTCTCAGGCGGATCAGACCTCAAAAATTACCGCATGGAGAAAAAGCATGCCTAATCTCACTAAGCTGAGTATCGTTGGCGGCGCCGCGTTCGCCTGTATCGAACTCGTTCGCATCGGTTCTTTTGGGTTGTTTCTACACTATGTGATTGGTGCCGCTGTGGCGTTGCTTTACCCGCTACCATGGATCATGAGAAAGAAAGGCGGCGGTTTGCGCTCGGTTCCTGGCTTAAAACTCTTCGTGATTTCCTTCGTTTGGGCATTCACCACTGGGTTCTTGCCAGCCATCTGGAACGGAGAACCGGGAACCTGGTGGCTCATTGAGCGCTTCTTTTGGACCATGGCACTGACCATTCCTTTCGATGTAAGGGATGTGAAGCTCGACGCAAAAAGTATCAAAACATTGCCGCATTTACTAGGCCCAAGAAACAGCATCTACCTCGCCCATACTGCGATTTGGGTAAGCTTCGCCATCCTTGTTTTGGCCTTTGGACTTCCCCTATTGCCTACCTTTGTACTCTACACATTTTTCGCAGTGACCATCATTATAGCCCGTGCAGAACTCGGAGATCTTTACTACAGTTTTCTTCTTGAAGGTCTACCTTGGCTGCTGTTGGGCTTAATACTGCTTTTGCCCTACCTTTAAGGCACCCATAATACAACCATGAACGTACTCAGTAAAGCACACGCACAGGAACTCGATACCAATGATTCATTGGCCCACTTCCGCGACGAATTTCACCTCCCCGTGATCGATGGCAAGCAAACGCTCTACTTCACGGGCAACAGCTTGGGGCTGATGCCAAAATTGGCCGAAAAATATCTCGAAGAGGAACTTGAGGATTGGAAAAACTGGGGTGTAGAAGGACATTTTCATGCCCGCCGCCCGTGGATGCCGTACCATGAATTCTTTTCGGAAAGTCTGTCAAAACTCGTGGGCGCCAAACCTGAAGAAGTTGTGGTCATGGGATCATTGACCAATAACCTGCATTTATTAATGGTGAGCTTCTTTCGACCGGAAGGAAAGCGCACGAAGATTTTATGTGAAGCGAAAGCTTTCCCGTCGGACCAATATGCCTTGGCTTCTCAACTGCGCTACCACGGACTAGACCCAAAAGAACACCTGATCGAGGTGGAACCGCGTGAGAGTGAACACCACATTCGCAAGGAAGACTTCATGGCTGCTATTGATGCTCATGGAGAAGAAATCGCCATGATGATGATCGGTGGGGTAAATTACTACACCGGCCAAGTGATGGACATGAAAAACCTTACCGCTTATGCGCAAAACAAAGGCATTACGGTCGGTTGGGATTTGGCGCACGGCGCAGGAAATATCGACATCAAATTGCACGATTGGAATGTGGATTTTGCCGCGTGGTGCCACTACAAATACATCAACTCAGGCCCTGGGGCAACAGCCGGTTACTTTGTACATGAGCGCCACCACGGCAAGGGCGATATCCCTCGCTTCGAAGGATGGTGGGGACACGATAAAGAAACTCGTTTTGAAATGCCCGAAACCTTTAAGCCTATACCTACGGCAGAAGCTTGGCAACTTTCGAATGTCCCAGTAATGGCGATGGCACCGCTTCGTGCAAGCCTGGATTTATTTGACAAGGCGGGAGTAGAAAACCTGCGTGAAAAGAGCAGAAAGCTGACGGCTTACCTGCAGGAAGTACTAGAGTTTGTGGCAGAAGAATCGGGCAGTAATTTCGAAATCATTACTCCAAAAGAGGAGCGCGGCGCACAGATATCCTTGCTTGTGCACGGCTACGGAAGACCGCTGTTTGACTATTTGATGGAGCACGGCGTAATTGCCGATTGGCGCGAACCCAATGTCATTCGCATGGCACCGGTTCCGCTCTATAATAACTTCGAAGACATTCGCGCCTTTGGTGAAATCTTGTTGAACTATCTCAAAGCACAGCAAGCATGAAAAAAGTAATCATCGTTGGTGCCGGCTTGGCAGGATCGTACATGGCCTACGCCATGGGTAAAAAAGGCTATGAGGTTCAGGTTTTTGAAAAACGACCGGACCCCCGCAAATCCAGTTACGGCTCGGGAAGATCCATCAACCTTGTCGTCAGCCAAAGGGGCTGGACGGCATTGGCCTACGCGGGAATAGAGGAAGAGATCCGTAAGATTGTGGTCCCGGCATACGGGCGTCAGATCCACGACATAGAGGGCAACGAAAGTTACTTTGCCTACAACATTGATAACAAAGCCATTCACAGCATCAGCCGTGGCGAGTTCAATAAAACTTTGGTGGAATTGGCCGAAGCGCTGCCGAATGTAACGATCACCTTTAACGCCTTCTGTGAACATGTGGACTTCAACACGGGGACCGTTCACATGAAGCAAGGTGAGCAGCTCAATGCCTATTCAGCCGACCTCATCGTTGGGGCTGACGGAACAGGCTCTTCGGTACGTGGCGCCTTGATGAAACAACCGCGCTTTAATTACAGCCAAGAGTTTATTGACAGTGGATACAAGGAAGTCCATATTCCTGCGGGCGAAAATGGCCAACCTCAACTTAATATCGATGCACTGCACATCTGGCCGCGCCGCGAATTCATGCTGATGGGACTGGCCAATACAGACAACGGTTTCACCGGAACTGTTTTCGCACCGTTCGACGGTGAATACGGATTGGATCACCTCAAAACGGGGGCAGACGGCATGCGTTACTTCGAGAAGTATTTCAAAGACGCCATCCCGCTCATTCCAAATTTAGAGGAGCAATGGGAAAGCAACCCTACCTCGGCCTTGGCGTGCATTCGTTGTGAACCCTACCATTGGGGCACCAACACCATGCTTATTGGTGATGCCGCACATGCCACCGTTCCTTTCTATGGCGAGGGCATGAATGGATCGCTGGAAGATGTTCGCGTATTCTTGGAGCTGCTCGATGAGCACGGAGATTCCGACATGAAAAAAGTACTGGAGAGCTACACAGAAAAACGTGTGCCTGCGGGCAATGCTTTGGTAGACTTAAGCTTGAGAAACTTCATTGAAATGCGCGACCTGGTGGCCGATCCAAGCTTCCAATTGCGCAAAAAAATAGAGCGTAAGGTGCAAGCCAATCATCCGGACAAATGGACGCCGCTCTACACTTTGGTTAAGTTCACTAATATCCCGTACCATGAAGCAAAGGCCGAAGGAGAACGCCACGATCGAATCATGGAAGAAATTCTGGCCATGGAAGGTATCGAGGAGCATTGGAACAGCGACGAGGTAGAACAAGAAGTGCTCCGATTGTTCGAATCTGTCCGTTAGAATCTAACGCCGCCAGTGTGAATCCACACCACTCTTCCTTCTAAAGAAGTGCGTTGAAGGTATGCCCACACCTTTGCATTGTAGTTTGGATCCAAGGGTATTCCTGTGATTTGCTCAAAGTTCTTGGCCTCTTCCAGCAGTGAAGACGACCATTTCCCAAAGCCGCCAAAATGCGTTTCATCTTCCCAGTGAAGGGTGATGTGTTTTGACAAAGCCAGCTGCTGAACCGCAGCGCGTTCATTGTGAGCACCTTTCACAGCACTAACCACGTAGACCTTTGTTTTGCAGCCTGTAGGCATCGCCGTAAGAATTCCAGAAACGGTCGTGCCTGTGCCCGAGGCGAGCACTAGATGGTCGGGTTCGAGGGCCAATTCTTTCCAAATCTCCCCACAACCCTCCATGGCATGCGACCCAGCACCGCCCTCAGGAAGTACCTTGCCCTTGTATCCTGCCCAACCTTGTTCACGCAAGGACCTGAAGGCACTGCGGGAAATAAATTCTAAAGTCATGCCTTGTTCTGCGCAGTAGGTGAGCAAGCCGTTGCTCGAGGCGTTCAATTCCTCGCCGCGTACCACACCTGTGATGGGATGACCAGAGTGCTTGGCGGCAAAGGCTGCGGCCGGCAAGTGATTGCTAAAGGCACCACCAAAGGTCGTGATGGGCTCTCCAGGTGCTAGTATTTGGAAAAATCCTTGGAGCTTGCGCCACTTGTTACCGGAAACTATGGGGTGGATGAGATCGTCGCGTTTTATCCATAAATCACGCCCTTGCAGGTGCAACTTTTCCAGTGGTGAGGGTAGATTGAAAGGAATTTGGTCCGATTTCATAGTCGCAAAGGTACGGTGATGTAACTTTGAGCAGACCCAAATGCTGTAGATACGATGTTTAAAAAGGAATTGGACCCTGAGGATTTTTACAAAACCGAAGAGGGATTTATCGTGTTTACTGAAAAATACCACCTCAAACGCGGCTATTGTTGCCAAAGCGGGTGCAAGCATTGCCCATACGGATATGACAAAGGAACACACAGAGTTAAAGGAGCCTAAAATGACCACCTTTCAGCAAGAGATAATAGCGGGTATTCCCGCAAAATTGCCCGCGAGACGCATCGTTGGAACGGAAGTAAACCGAGCGCCCAAGCGCAAAGACATCTTGAGCGCCGGCGAAAAGCGCCTGGCCTTAGAAAATGCCTTGCGCTACTTTCCGAAGGAGTGGCATGCGGAATTGGCCCCAGAATTTTTAGAAGAGCTCAAGGAATTTGGACGCATCTATATGTACCGATTCAAGCCTTGGTACGCCATGCATGCTCGTGGGATTGAAGAATACCCATGCAGGACACCTCAGGCGGCGGCCATCATGTTGATGATCCAAAACAACCTGGATCCGGCGGTGGCGCAACACCCGGAAGAGCTCATTACCTATGGCGGGAATGGAGCGGTGTTCCAGAATTGGGCACAATACCTCTTGACGATGAAATACCTCAGCGAAATGACTGAGGAGCAAACCCTACATATGTACAGCGGCCACCCCATGGGCCTCTTCCCTTCTTCAAAAGAAGCACCGCGAGTGGTGGTAACCAACGGTATGATGATTCCGAATTACAGCCAGCCGGACGATTGGGAAAAGTTCAATGCCCTAGGCGTTACCCAATACGGTCAAATGACGGCCGGTTCTTACATGTACATTGGCCCGCAAGGGATCGTACACGGCACGACCATCACCGTTTTGAATGCTGCACGCATGAAATCTACCGGTGGACCGGAAGGGAAACTTTTCGTCACTGCGGGATTGGGCGGTATGTCGGGCGCACAGCCTAAAGCAGGAAATATTGCTGGGGTGGTGAGCATCACCGCAGAGATCAACCCAAAAGCGGCATATAAGCGTCACGAGCAGGGCTGGGTGGACGAAATTACCACCAGCACCGATGAGGCGATCGACATGGCCCTCGAGTTTCAGGCGGCCAAACGCGCACGAAGCATCGCCTACATTGGAAACATTGTGGACCTGTGGGAGCGTATGGTGGAACGCAATGTTCACGTTGACCTTGGCTCTGACCAAACATCCTTGCACAACCCTTGGGCCGGAGGATACTACCCTCAGGGCATGACATACGAGGAGTCGAACGAGATGATGGCCAATAATCCTGATGAGTTCAAAGTACGCATCCAAGCGACCTTGAAGCGTCACGTGAAAGCCGTCAATGCTTTGGTAGAAAACGGCATGTACTTCTTCGATTACGGCAATGCATTCTTATTGGAAAGCTCTCGTGCCGGCGCAGAAATCATGGCGGCAGACGGCGAGCACTTCCGCTACCCGTCTTATGTGCAAGATATTATGGGCCCAATGTGTTTCGACTACGGATTTGGTCCGTTCCGCTGGGTATGTGCTTCTGGCAATCCGGAAGATTTAGATAAAACAGATGCCATCGCCCAAGAAATATTGGAAGGGCTGATGGCCAAGGCACCGGAAGAAATTCGCCAGCAGATGGACGACAACATTCGTTGGATCAAAGGGGCGAAAGAAAATAAATTGGTCGTGGGCTCTCAGGCGCGCATCCTATATGCCGACAGCGAAGGCCGCATTGAGATCGCACGTGCGTTCAACAAAGCCATTGCCGCAGGCGAGATTGGCCCTGTTGTATTGGGCCGTGACCACCACGATGTCAGTGGTACAGACAGTCCGTACCGCGAGACTTCGAACATCTACGACGGCTCATGCTTTACCGCAGATATGGCCATCCAGAACGTCATTGGAGACAGTTTCCGCGGCGCTACCTGGGTGAGTATTCACAACGGCGGCGGTGTTGGCTGGGGCGAAGTCATCAACGGCGGGTTCGGCATGTTGCTCGACGGCTCTGCGGAAGCCGAGCGCAAGCTCGAAAACATGTTGCTCTACGATGTAAACAATGGTATCGCGAGAAGGTCTTGGGCTAGAAATAAAGAAGCTATATTCGCCATCGAGCGCGAGATGCAACGCACCCCAAATTTGAAGGTGACCGTGCCGAAGCTCGTAGACGAAAACGTATTGAACAACCTAGATTTTTAAAATGAAAAAGTTCTTTTTGGCCGCTGTAGGCCTAAGCATGATGGCAAGCTGTTCGCAACCTGCCGCAGTAGAAAATACAGAAAGCGGTATTCGCCTTGCCTATGTACGTATCGACTCTTTGCAGAGTCAATATGAGTACTTTGAGGAATTGGCCCTTGAGCTTATTGAGGAAGAAAAGGTGCTTGTTGAAGACCTACAGCGTCGCCAGCAAACTTTGCAAGAGAATATTGCGCTTTACCAGCAAGAGGCGCCTAAGATGAGTGCTCGTCAGCGCGAAGCCAATGAAGCAGATCTTATGCGTGTGCAACAGCAGTACCTTCAAGTAGAGCAGGCAGCACAAGCACAACTGGTTAAGAAGCAACAAGATTTGACCAAGATGATGCGCGAGGATATGGACAAAGCCATCGCCGTATTGAAAGATGAACTCAACTTAGATTTCATCCTGCTCTACGAAGAAGGCGGACAGATCATCTACGCCAACACAGATTTCGACATTACCGAGCGCATGGTAAATATGCTCAACGAAAGCCGCGAAATGCCTAGTGAAGGGGAAGCTACTGCCAATTCCGAAGAAGCAGTGGACAGCACAAGCGGCGAATAAAATTTTCGACCCTAAACAAAAAAGCCCGGGCGCATGCCCGGGCTTTTTTTATGTAAGAATGTTCTACAAATAATATCGGAAGCCAAATGCCCCGCCAATGCTGTAGGGCACCTCGCTAAGGCCAACGTCTAATTTGTTGATCGGCAAAGCGGCCAATCTAAACTCACCGCGAACAGTGAATACTAGATTGCTTGCAATGGTAAACTCGCTACCTAATGCAAAACCTATGGTTCCGTTAAAGCCCTTGTGATTTTTAATATCTGTACCGCGTTGGTACATGGTTCCCAGCGCACCCACAACGGCGTCTTGAGAGTACGAAGGGACTCCTTCACCGATCCAATTGCGGTCAATCTTTTGGTAAAAAGTAAGGTCGTACGAAGGCACCACCTGCAGGGCCCAAGCATCGGTCATCTGTGTATGGAAAATCACCTGTATAGGCACTGTAATAGCCTGAATATCCGTGCGAGCGTCAAATACACCAATGGTATCCTGAACAACCGCATTTTGATCAAACACCGCATAGTCCTTGGTCACATACCCGGTTTGTTCGGTCATGAAACCTATGCCCAAATGAAAGATGCTACGCAACTCGTAATAAGACATGATTCCATAGCGCTGTCCCAAGATTCCTGAGGCACCTTCGCTATTCAATGCATAGATCTCCTCCCCATCCGTTTGTGGCTCGTATAAAGCAAGGCGGCGAGAGGCAAATGAAGGTGCATAGGTTGCTGCGAACGAGAAGCGTGTATCACTTATATCGCTATCTGTGAAATATTCAATAGGTTCTTCGGTTTGACCGAAGGCCAATGCGCTACATGCGAGCGCAAGAATGCTTAGTAGTTTCTTCATCATGCAAAATAATTTGGCCAATCGGCCAATACTTTATCAATTCCTTCTGGGTTTTTACCGCCTGCCGTTGCAAACGCCGGTTGGCCACCGCCACCGCCTTGGATATGCTGTGCCAAAGCGCGAACAGCATTGCCGGCATGCCAGCCCTTGTCCGCAACTAGGTCGTCGCTTACCCCAATGCTCAACGTCACTTTTCCGCCCGCTACATTGCCCAAAACAACAAGGGTATTTGGGGTCGATTTTAGTTTAAACACAAGGTCCTTCACGCTACCGGCATCGAGTGCGGTGCGAGAAATAATCGCGCGAGCACCTGCATGGTCTACCGCATTGTTCTCCAAATCTTTCACCGCGTTTAACGCTTTCTCTTTACGCAATGCTTCAATCTCTTTTTGTGCCGCTGCTTCTTTGTCTTTCAACTGCTGCAGTGCACCGGCAAAATCTTGTGGGTGCTTCAATACTTCCGAGGCTGCGCGCAACTTCGCTAATTCCGCATTCACATACTTCAGTGCGCCTTTTCCGGTTACTGCCTCCACACGACGTACACCGGCAGCCACTGCTCCTTCGGAAATGAATTTGAACAGACCTATTGAACCGGTAGCTGGCACATGAATCCCACCACATAGCTCGACCGAGGTGCCAAACTTAATGGCACGGACCGTATCGCCGTATTTCTCGCCAAAGAGGGCTATGGCGCCCATATTTTTAGCTTCAGCAATAGGGATATTGCGGTATTCCTCCAACGCATTGTTGGCTTGAATGCGCTCGTTCACCTTCGCCTCAATGGTGGCCAATTCCTCAGCGCTTACCTTCTGGAAGTGCGAGAAGTCAAAGCGCAAATAGTCCGGACGTACCAAAGAGCCTTTCTGCTCGACATGCTCGCCCAATACCTCACGAAGCACCTCATGCATGAGGTGTGTCGCACTGTGGTTCTTTGCCGTTTCATTTCGGTCCGATGTGTTCACTTGTGCCTGCCAAATACCGCCGAGACTTTCAGGTAAGGTATCTGTAAAGTGAACGATGATTCCGTTCTCTTTCTTGGTATTGGTAATTTCTATTGTACGGTCGCCTTGCGTTAAGCTTCCTGTATCCCCTACTTGACCTCCACCTTCTGCGTAGAACGGGGTCATTGAAAGCACCAATTGGTAGAACTCTTTTTTCTTCGCACTCACTTTGCGGTAGCGCGTAATGCGCACATCCGCCTCGGTGTAATCGTACCCAATAAACTCCTCTTTGTCGTCTTCTTCAAGCTCCACCCAGTCGTCTGTGCTCAATTTGGTAGCGGCACGAGAGCGCTCTTTCTGCGCGGTCATTTCTTCTGTGAAACCGGCCATATCCACGCTGCGATCGTTCTCGCGCATGATGAGCTCGGTTAAGTCGATCGGGAATCCGTAGGTGTCGTACAACTCAAAAGCGCGCTTGCCGTCCAATACTTTTGCATCAGTCGCCAAAAATTCTTCCAGCTTCGCTAGGCCCTGTGCAAGAGTTTTTAAGAAGCTCTGCTCCTCCTCTTCGATGACCTTTTCTACCAACGCTCGTTGGGCGGTCAATTCCGGGAAGAATTCACCCATCTCACTTTCCAAGGTTTCGACCAATTTGAACATGAACGGTGATTTCAAATTCAAATAAGAGAACCCATAACGAATGGCACGTCGTAAAATGCGGCGAATGACATAGCCTGCACCTGAGCTCGCAGGAAGCTGTCCATCAGCAATGGCAAAAGCCACAGCTCTAATGTGGTCTGCAATCACGCGTTGAGCGATATCCGTTGCTTCTGCAGCACCGTATTTAATGCCTGAAATACCCGCCACCTTATTAAGAAGTGGTGTAAAGACATCTGTATCGTAGTTGGATTGCTTGCCCTGTAGGGCCATACAGAGGCGCTCAAAGCCCATGCCTGTATCAATGTGTTGTGCAGGTAGATTCTCTAGTTCACCGCTTGCTTTACGGTTGAACTGCATGAACACAAGGTTCCAGATTTCCACTACCTGAGGATGGTCCTCATTTACGAGAGAAGCTCCAGAAACTTTGGCACGCTTTTCCTCGCTTCTAAGATCTACGTGAATTTCTGAACAAGGTCCACAAGGTCCAGTCTCACCCATCTCCCAGAAGTTATCTGCCTTATTTCCATTGAGGATGCGCTCTTCAGGAACGAATTGGCCCCATAAATCCGCAGCTTCATTATCCCGCGGCAGGCCGTCTTTGACATCGCCTTCAAAAACCGTGACGTACAATCGATCTTTATCCAAACCGTAAACGTTGGTCAATAAATCCCACGCCCACTCAATAGCTTCCTTCTTGAAATAATCGCCAATAGACCAGTTGCCTAACATCTCGAATAAGGTATGGTGATAGGTATCGTGCCCTACCTCGTCAAGGTCATTGTGTTTCCCACTGACGCGCAAACATTTCTGTGTATCCGCGATGCGTGCATTCTTTGGAGAGGCATTCCCAAGGAAAAAGTCTTTGAACGGATTCATTCCAGCATTGATGAACATGAGGGTAGGATCGTTCTTATTTACCACTGGTGCAGAAGGCACAATCTCGTGTCCTTTACTTTCGAAGTACTGTAAAAATTTGCGACGTATTTCTTTCGAAGTGAGCATATTGTGAATTCTCTAAAAGAGAGCTACGGTTAAGTGTTTATCTAATTTCGTTTCTTTGTGGCACAATATTCGCGTCAATATTGCGTATTAGCAAAAATAACGCATTAAGTATGGCTAAAGTAAAATACACGTACGATTCTAAAACACTGTCTTACAGAAAGATAGAGCGTACCTGGAAACAAAGAGTTAAAGAAGTTGCCCTTTTTAGCATCGCGGCAGCCGCTTTTGGCTTTGTTTTCTACACAGCGGCCGACCTGTGGTTTGAGAGTCCAAAGGAGCGTAGAATGAAGCGCGAATTGGACAATATGGTCATCCAATACGACCTAATGAACGGGAAGTTGGGAGAATTGGCCACCGTACTTTCTGATATTGAAAAACGCGACGATGAAATCTACCGTACCATCTTTGAGGCTGGTCCTATCCCACAAGAAGTGCGTACTGCAGGTTTCGGGGGAGCCAACCGCTACAAAAACCTGGAAGGGTTCTCAAATTCCGAGCTCCTTATAGATACACGTAAAAAGTTAGATCAAGTTGCTAAACGCGCTTATGTACAAACTAAAAGTTTCGACGATGTCGTTGAAATGGCGCGCAACAAAGAGCAAATGCTTGCCTCTATTCCTGCTATTCAGCCTGTGGCGAATAAAAATCTGAAACGCATGGCATCTGGCTACGGCTACCGTATCCACCCCATCTACAAAGTACGTAAGATGCACTGGGGAACGGACTTCGCCGCTCCTACTGGCACGCCTATCTATGCGACCGGTGACGGCAAAGTGAGTACCTACAAGCGCAGCCGTTCGGGCTACGGCCGCCACATTGTAATTGACCACGGCTTTGGATATCAAACACTGTATGCACACATGAACAAGATTGAAGTGCGTCGTGGACAGCGTGTGAAGCGCGGTGACCTCATTGGTTATGTCGGCTCAACCGGTTCTTCTACGGCACCTCACCTGCATTACGAAGTCATCAAGGACGGTCGTAAGATCAACCCAATCAACTACTTCTTCAACGATCTTAGTGCAGAACAGTACGAGGAAATACTGAAAATCAGCTCTCACTCGAACCAGAGTTTCGATTAATAGTCAATAAGTTCATACCTTCATAGTATGAATCAACTGCCGGATAAACTGTATTACACCATTGGTGAGGTGGCCAAACACTTAGGTCTAAATACCTCGAACCTTCGCTATTGGGAACGTGAATTCAAACAATTACATCCTAAAAAGAACGCTTCCGGTAAACGCAAGTATTCCAAGGATGATGTCGCAGTGATTGTAACGATCAACCACCTTGTCAAGGAGCGCGGTTTCACTATTGAGGGCGCAAAAAAACACCTGAAAGACGAAGGTAAATCTGCGGTAACCAAAGTTGAAGCCCTAGAAAAATTGGGCTATGTAAAGTCAGAATTGCAAAAAATCCTGCGAACGATGCAGGCAGATTAATCCTAACCTAAATACCTGAAATGAAAAAATCAACGATCACCTTATTAGTAGTTGTTGGAATCCTTGTAGCCCTCGTTAGCTGGGTCATTGGAGCTTACAATGGCTTAGTTACGTTGGACGAAGAAACCAACGGAAAATGGGCACAAGTAGAAAGCGCTTATCAACGTCGTGCCGACCTTATCCCTAATCTTGTAAACACCGTGAAAGGCTATGCTGATTTTGAGCAAGAAACATTAACCGGAGTCATTGAAGCTCGATCTAAAGCAACGGGAATTAATGTAGATGCTAACAATCTCAGTCCTGAAGCTATCGCAAACTTCCAAGCAGCGCAAAGTCAACTTAGTGGTGCGCTATCAAGATTAATGGTAACTGTCGAGCGTTACCCGGATTTAAAAGCCAACCAAAACTTCCTTGGACTCCAAAGCCAATTAGAAGGTACCGAGAATAGAATCAAAATAGAGCGCGACCGCTTTAACGAAAGCGTAAAAAATTTCAATGCCACCATTCGTAAGTTCCCGAAAACTATCATTGCCTCGAGTTTTGGTTTTGAGAAAAAAGGCTACTTCGAGGCGGACGCAGGAAGTGAGAAAGCACCAGAAGTCCAGTTCTAATGAGTGATTATGTACGTGCGCTACTTTCGGAAGAACAAGAGCAAGCCTTAGTAGATGCCATTACTCAGGCTGAGTTGCATACCTCAGGAGAAATTCGCATCCATCTAGAGAAAACAACTGGCAGCACATCCGCTGAGGAGCGTGCCAAACAATGGTTCGGCAAATTAGAAATGCACAAAACCGCTGAAAAAAACGGCGTATTGTTCTATCTAGCTATTGAAGATCGCAAGCTCGCTTTGTGGGCGGGTGAAGGCATCAATGAAAGAGTCCCTGCCAATTTTTGGCAAACGATCATTGACCTAATGATCAGTGAATTTAAAGTAGGACATTTCTCTGAAGGTCTTATTGCCGGTGTAGAGAAAACAGGCAAAGCCTTGGGAGAATTCTTCCCTCGACAAGATGACGATGTCGATGAGCTGTCTAACGAAATTTCTAAAGGTTAGCCTATGAAGCGTTGGATCTTATTATTTATTCTGCCGTTGTCAATTTTTGGGCAGAACGCTCAAGACTTACTGAACACTCCACCGCCGAAGCGATTAGTTTCGGATTACAGTGACATTCTCTCACCGAAAGAGGAAGCCTATTTAGAGAATCTACTACTAGATTACGCCGATACCACTTCTACTCAAATAGCTATTGTTACAGTGGCAACCACGGGTGGTGATAACATCAACCTAATCACGGCCGAGATTGCAGCGAGCTGGAACATTGGCCAACAAGGCAAGGATAACGGATGTCTCATCTTAGTAGCATCTGGAGACCGAGAAATTTCCATTCAAAACGGATATGGACTTGAACCTTATTTGACCGATTTGACCTCAAAACAAATCATTGAAAACGACATATTGCCTGAATTCAAAGCAGGCAGTTATTTCAAAGGTTTGGTGGCCGGCTCTAATGCGATTATTCAAGTGCTTAACAGCACCTATGAAGGCAAAGGAGGTCGCTCTAGCGGAAATAGATCGCATAAAAAGAACTTCGGCAAATTCCTTGTTCTTATCATTTTCATCATCATTTACCTCAGCAGAAACTCTAGAGGTGGCGGTGGCGGCGGCGGTTATCGTACTGGTCCTTTCTGGTGGGGCATGGGTTCCGGCTACACCATGGGAAGCATGGGACGCTCCAGCGGTGGGTTCGGCGGTGGAGGCGGATTCTCCAGCGGAGGATTCGGTGGCTTTGGAGGAGGCGGCTTCGGCGGCGGCGGCGCTTCTGGATCTTGGTAAAAAAGCATTAACAAAAAAAGCCACCTCGAAAGAGGTGGCTTTTTTACTCGTAGCTGTATCTGAATTAAAACTCGAAAGTCAAACCGGTCATGATGTTGAAGGTAGCTTGTGCGTAGTAGTACGGGATATCGCCCCACATGTATCCATTGGCGGCATAAGAAGTGTTGCCCAAGTTTCTGAACTCCACAAATCCAATCAAGCGCTGCACATCGCTGCAATTCCAAGTATACGAGGTACGCGCATTGATGATGTGATAGGCCGGTAGGCTGTGTGCCTCAAGGCCTTCGTTCGACATATATTGCTTGCCTACGTATTGGTTCCAAAGTGTTGCCTCAAAACCTTTCTTAGTATACGTTAATCGAGCACTAGCTACTGCGCCAGGAGAAAAAGCAATGGGCGTATTATTCACAACTGAAGAGGTAGGATTACTCACCCAGTTCACATTCTCGTTCTGACTTAAAGCTACATTGGCCGTTGCTGAAAGCGCCGAAGTCAGCTCATACGCACCCGTAAACTCAACTCCTTGACGGAAGCCCTGACCGACATTTTCACGGATTGGATACCCCTGCGCATCGATCGCACCTGTCAAGACCAATTGGTTTTGGTACTGTTGGCGGTAGGCGTTCACATCAAAAGCCCACTTCTCACCCGAGTTGCGGAAATTCAATTCCATATCCAACATACGTTCTGCCAGCAATGCATTGGCATCAGCAGCATACTGTAAGTCTGTACGGTTCGGCTCGCGGTGACCTACACCTGCATAAGCACCGAAAACTTGATTTCCACCTAAGTTGTAGGTCAAACCTACTTTAGGGTTAAAGAAATTGAAAGTACGGTCAAAGTTTGCCGGACCCGTCGCTGAGCCGCCAGTTGAACTGTGGTTCACATAACGGTATTGTGCATCCGCGTAGACCAAAAGGTTGTTACTAGTCACAGCGTATTTCGCGTAGATGTTCGCATCGTCTTTAACGGCATCACCCGTATAGTAATCCCCGTCAAGGGTACTTACGTTTGGATTGTTTGCCCAAATCACTCGCCCAAAATGCGCTCCCTCATAACGGTGCACGCCACCGCCAAGCTGTGCACGCTGGCCGCCGTTTTCATAGGTCCACGAAGAAGTGGCTCCATAGAAATCGTTGTCCAACCACTTGCGTGTAACAACATCTCCGTACGCAACGGTATCGCCTGAAGCCGTGTAATACGGCATAAGGCCAAAGTCCATAAAGCTCAATCCTAAGACCGCGCCTTGATTATACTCTTCGTAATAACCGGCGCCTGCAGTGTGGTGCAAAGCCGCCGCGAAAGTACCGCCAAAGAGGTTAGAGTAGCGGTAGTGCAATTGTGTGTGCTCCTGACCGTAGTTATCTACTTGGTCGTCATAGGTACCCACTACATTCCACATGTCGTCATAGATGGCACCAGCAGCGTTAGTTCTAGGTACAGCATCCCAAGCGCCGCCATACATGGTGGTAGAATCAATTCCATACCATGCTTGGTAAGTGCGTTCACCACCGCCGAAGCGAACGGCTTCTACGAAATGGCCACCACCGGCAAAGCCAGCACTCACATAGTACGATTGTAGGTCGGAAGAAGCGCGCTCCACATAGCCGTCTGAGGTGATGGAAGAGATGCGGGTATTCATCCAAAAACCGCTTGCCGTCTTTCCTGTACTTGCTTCCATGGTAGCACGCTGTGCGCCGTAAGATCCAGTACCCAAAGTGATACGACCGCCTTTTTCACCAGCACCCAGAGTGCTTAGACCAAGGCTTGCTCCAAAAGCACCAGAACCGTTGGTAGACGTTCCGACACCTTTTTGCAATTGAATGGCGTTTGTAGAAGACATGAGGTCTGGTGTATTCACCCAAAACACGCCATGGCTCTCTGCATCATTCATAGGAATACCGTTAACCGTAACATTGATGCGCGTGATATCTGAACCACGAACACGCATATTGGTGTATCCAATACCGTTTCCAGCATCAGAGAAACTAACTACGCCAGCAACATCTTGTAACACATAAGGAAGGTCGCGACCGGTGTTTAGCGCTTCAACATCCTTTTCTGTAAGGTTAATCTGTGCGATTGGGTCGTTCTTTTGCGCCCAAGTGCCCAGTACATTCACCTCGTTGAGTTCCACATTGGGAAGAAGGAGAATGTCGATTTTAGCCGAATCGGCTTTTTCTTGTGCCGTAGCAAATAGCGAGAAAGCTACAGCAGCTGCGGTATACATGAATTTATTCATGAATTTGGTTTTTAAACCACGTCAAGGGGCAATAACGTGTTGTTACACTAATATTGCTTACGTTCCTTGGCAGCATTACCTGCCCAGGTTCTATGGGTATGTTCTCAGCCCGTAGGTCGAAAGACTTTCTGGGCACCCCTTTGAGACAACGCAAATGTATAACACGAAAAGCGTATAATAATGTTCATGAAAAAGATTGCTCGAATTAGCGGAATTGTTGGAGCTTCAGGACTCGTTTTGAGTTCGATTTTTAAGGTTTTCCACTATATGGGCGCCCCAACACTCCTACTCATTGGCACGGTCAGTACCGGAGTATTTATCCTCACCTACATCATTGATAAGCTGCGCAGCCGCTCTTAATCTTTGAATTTCTCAAGCAATCCTATAGGACGTAATCGGATTTGCTCCCCTCTCTGCGGCTGACGGCCGACCGGAAAATCATTATATCTATATAGTCTATTGAGCGATATTGCGTGCTGCTGGCTGATGGAACGCATTGATGATCCTTCAGATGCAATCACATATTTTTCCTTAGACCGCGCCTTTTTATGATCAATATATACCACTTCACCAGCCTCAAATTTAGTCTCATAGGTTGCGTCATTTATGGCAAGTAAAACGGCTACTCGAATTTTTAGCGAATCAGATAAGATTTCAATAGTCTCATTCGCCTGAAGCACGATATACGGCGTTCCATTTTCGTGGTACTTCATTCTATGAATAAGAAATTTTTTTCTCGGATTTTTTATGGGCTTTCCCCGACTGTTCAGCTTTGCACCAACTATTTTTTTTGAAACGGTATCTTGATAATCGACCATAGGGGTGTAGGTAGTTTTATCAAATTGTTGCAAATCACTTTCTTCAATAATACGAATGAGCTTATCTGCATAATCCGGTGCTGTAGCATATCCCGCCTTTTTTAGACCTTTCGCCCAACCCTTATAATCTGTTGGGTCCAATTCGAATAAGAACTCGTACCTCGATCCGCGTACTAAAAAGTCTGAATGGTCCTTATAACTGTGTCTGACCTCCTTATAAGCCCGGAAACACTCACCTTTAGCATCGTCGTCGTGGTAGACCTTTTCACCCGTCCAAGTGCCGTGGCATTTGATTCCAAAGTGGTTGTTTGACTTCTTGGCCAATTCACTTAAGCCATTACCGCTTTCCAAAATTCCTTGCGCCAAAGTAATCGAGGCTGGAATTCCACTTCTATTCATCTCATCTACAGCGATTTGAGAATATGCTTCTATGTAATCTTTACGAGCATTATTTTGAGCATTCGTTAAGAGAACTACGAAACTGAGTAGAAAGAGTTGGAGGTAACGGTTAGTTAACATTGGATGTTTGATTTGACTACAAATTGCATTTTCCTTCTTGAAGTTTTTTCAAATTGGCCACTGAGTTATTAAAAATCTGAGGGCTAACTACCACAAAATCAAAAAATGAAATTGTTAATAACGCTTTTTAATATAGTCTTGATTCTGTACATCGATTTGGTAGTTTAGGTATGAGTCTAAACAAAAACACAACGCGATGAACACTAACGATTTCGGAATGGACGATTCTTTCGCAAGCTTCGTTCAAGAATTAGAGCAAGCAGAGCAACCCAAAGCCTGCAGCATTGACAACCCAGAATGTGAGGCTTGCGGAAGCTAAATCACATCTGTAGAACACATTAAAAACCCCCCGGTTCGCTGCGCGAACCGGGGGGTTTTAATTTCCGCCCACCCTACTTTGCTAGTCTTGATAAACGCTCCAAGAACTATTCATATAAAGCAATAGTAATAATCCAGCCATGAGGGCAAAACCGAAGCCTACGGAAGCCGCTATTTTTATTCCAGACCCTTTTGATTTCCCAAAGGCAACACGGTGAAACGCAATGCTAAAAGAGGCAATAAGAGTCGTGTACACAAAATAAATGACCCAATTCCAACCGTCGGACATCCAGCGAAAGTCATAATAGCCTTCGTCCATCCACATAAAGAATTGGCTCACAATGTGAACCCATAAATAGATGCGTGCATTCGGGCGACGAACCAAAGACACTACAACAGGTACGTAAATCCTACTCCCAAGTAGTTGTTCCACCCATTAATCTCGTACTTCAAACCCAGTGCATTGATACTGCCGTCAAAGCCGTACCACTGAATGTCCATACCGATCGGGATGGTAAATACATTCACGGGGTCGTCCGGATCTATAAACAACAAATCCACTAGACCGGTCTTTTCAGAATAATCTGCACCCGTCATGTATCCAAAACCAACATTTAAGAAAATGTCAAAGACGTCGCCCTCCCACAATTTACCGAAGCGCACTTTTGCAGAAGTAAATCGACCCACATTGTAGCTGTACTGAGGAAGCGCATAATTGCTGCCAAAAGCACCATTGCGAATGTAGGAAGCTGTAAAAGCAAGGACACCCCCATTGTCTAAATCGTGCAGGTAACCGCCTAATTCATATTCCTCACCAAGAACAAAGGCGGTAGGATCTGTGAGAAGTGTGTGATAGCCCGCAAGAATGCCCATATCAATTTCCCCTAAAGTCAATTCTGCCTGCGCGTTAGAAAACAGCGGAGCCAAAGTGAATAGAAGAGCAAATTTTAAGTTGCGCATGCGGGTGTTTTGTTTCCCTAAATATCAGAAAAACTATGCCAAAAAAGAAGCCACTTCTATTTGAAGCGGCTTCCTTATCACTAGTTCTTAGTATCTGTAGTGTTCTGGCTTGAACGGTCCTTCAACCTTCACACCGATGTAATCGGCTTGGTCTTTACGAAGCGTCTCGAGCTCTACACCAATCTTAGCCAAGTGCAAGGCTGCCACCTTCTCATCCAAGTGCTTAGGAAGCGTGTACACTTTGTTCTCGTATTTATCGCTGTGGTTCCACAACTCCAACTGTGCCAATACCTGGTTGGTGAAGCTGTTCGACATTACAAACGACGGGTGACCGGTAGCACAACCGAGGTTCACTAATCGGCCCTCTGCCAATACGATGATTTCGTTGCCTTCTACATTGTAAAGGTCTACTTGAGGCTTAATCACCTTCTTGGTATCGCCGTACGCACCATTCAACCATGCCATATCGATCTCGTTGTCGAAGTGGCCAATGTTACAAAGGATGGTTTTATCGTTCATCATCTTGAAGTGTTCTTCTGTGATGATGTCTTTGTTTCCTGTTGCAGTTACAACAATCTGTGCACGTGGGATAGCGTTTTCCATACGCTTCACTTCGAAGCCGTCCATCGCTGCTTGCAATGCACAAATAGGATCGATCTCAGTAACAATCACACGAGCACCTGCACCGCGCAATGACGCCGCAGTACCCTTACCTACATCACCGTAACCGGCAACGACAGCAACTTTACCTGCAATCATCACATCAGTAGCACGACGGATCGCATCTACTGCAGATTCCTGACAACCGTATTTGTTATCGAACTTCGACTTCGTTACCGAATCGTTTACGTTGATCGCTGGAAGAACAAGCGTACCGTTGATCTCACGCTCGTACAAACGGTGAACACCAGTAGTCGTCTCTTCAGACAAACCTTTGATTCCGGCTACCAACTCTGGGTATTCGTCGAACACCATGTTGGTCAAATCACCACCATCGTCCAAAATCATGTTCAATGGCTGACGGTCTTCACCGAAAAAGAGCGTCTGCTCAATACACCAGTTGAACTCTTCCTCGTTCATACCCTTCCAAGCGTATACTGGAATACCTGCTGCTGCGATAGCCGCTGCTGCGTGGTCTTGGGTTGAGAAAATGTTACAAGACGACCAGGTAACGTCTGCACCTAGCTCTACTAATGTTTCAATCAATACCGCCGTTTGGATGGTCATGTGCAAACAACCGGCGATGCGCGAACCTGCCAAAGGTTTACTTGCACCAAACTCCTCACGCAGGGCCATAAGACCTGGCATCTCTGCTTCAGCAAGCTTGATTTCTGTGCGGCCCCAATCGGCCAATGACATATCTTTAACTTTGTACGGTACGTACTGTGTAGTTGTACTCATGTAGTATATAAATTTGCTGCAAAGATACACAACACAACCTTCTTACAAACAGTTCAATAGAATGTTGATTTATCCATTTAAATACCTCGATGATTCCGTTCAGGTTTCCATCAACCCTGATTCCCAGGGCGAGGCCATTATGGACCAATTCAGCGCTGCCGATCATCAACGTTACACCGAACTGAAATCTGAACCGAAAAAACAGGAATTTCTTTGGAGCCGCGCCGCTCTTCACTGCGCCGGAGCTGATTTGAAATACATCGAATACCAAGGCAAGAAACCCGTCACAGCTAACGGACACATTAGCCTCAGTCACTGCAAAGGTGGTGTTGCCGCTGCATTCAGTGAAGAGCTCGAAGTAGGAATCGATATCGAAACCAAGCGTGAAAACCTTGTCCGTATTGCCCAAAAATTTGCCACGGAAGAAGAACTCACTCGTTTTGATTGCGAGCCGCATACTGCACTTCAATTTATCTGGGGCATCAAGGAAAGCCTGTTTAAACTCTATGGATACGGCAGTGTAGACTTTAAGGAACATCTTGAAATCACCGCCTTTGAATGGGATCCCGAGAGCAGACAAGGATGGGGCATCGCATGGGTTGGACAAACCTGCCAAGAACGTCCTGAACCGATACAATGTCTTGTACAAACCGCTTTGGTTGGTGAACATTATTTATGCATGGCGACACACAGAATACCGACCGTTCCCTTCGAAAGTGAGCGAACTGTATTGCGCGAATGGGTTCCAAGCGACGCACCTTGGCTCTATGATCTCAATATGAATCCTCAAGTCGTACGTTACACAGGAGATGCTGGATTCACCTCAACACAGAGTGCCTTAAACCTGATAAAAAGCTATCCAAACTACCAGCGCGACGGATACGGACGCTGGATGGTCATTGATAAATCTACAGGCAAACCTATCGGTTGGTGCGGACTTAAAAATAACCCTTGGGGCATCGATCTTGGCTTCCGTTTCTTCGAGGCAGTCTGGGGCCAAGGCATCGCCACAGAATGCGCCGTAGCTACCGTTGAAAAAGCCAAAGCACTTGGGCTTAGTGATCTGGTCGGACGTGCACTGTCCGAAAATGTTGGTAGTTGGAAGGTACTAGAGAAGGTGGGCATGCAACGCTACGAAAGCTTGCCTATTGAAGATTTCGCACAGGACTACAATATCGCTGAAAAAGACCTCAACAGCTGGAAAGGACTGATGCTTCATATGTATAAACTGGCGTTGTCGTGAAAATAGTAGTAACCGGAACAGAGAGTACCTACAAAAGTACGCTTACCCAAGCGCTGGCTCAACAGTTCTCGTTTGTTTATACCAAAGAGTATGCAAGGGAATACCTAGAGGAAATCGCACCAGATACCCCTGTAAACCCGATGCCTCGAGCCGACTACAATCGCATCGAACAAGGCCAACTGCAGACCCAAAAATCGCATGGATACTTTGACAACTTAGAACACCGAATATTCGATACCGACGGCATTACCCTTCACATCTGGAAAGCTGATAAATACGGTGAAATTGACCCAGAACTGTTGAAGGTTCCTGAAGATGTGATTTATTTCTTGTGCTATCCAAACGTTCCTGCAGGCGAGGATCGATTGCGCATAGATGCACAGCGCAGAACGTCTTTACATAGGGAGTACCTCAACGTGCTCCATCGTTTGCCGAACACCGTCGTACATCTCGACCAACCAACATTAGAAGCGCGGCTAGCCTACGCCCAAAAAAGTATTGAGGAATTACTAAACGACGCGGTTTAGTTTCTCATTGATGTGCTGGCGCGCATTGTTCCATTTCTGGAATTGCACCAAGTAGTAGTTGTAATCTGCATTTTCCATACTTAGATACTCTTTCAATGCGTTCAACTTCCGCTCCACGTGAACGTATTTCAAGCGCAGCGTTGTTTCATTGACCAATGGGAAAATGGTATTTTTTTCGTCCGGAAGGTAAATCTCTTTCGACTTCCAATTCGCCAAGGTATACTTCTCCGTCAACGCTTCCGTGACCACTTTGATGATCTCAGGATCTTCCCTGCGCACCCACCAATCTGTATTGGGTACATGCTCTTTTTCTACCTCGTCGGCGAGCATGTTGTACATCTTAGAAAAAATTGGCGTTGCAAATTCTATTTGATCTTCTTCAATTTCGTCTACAATCCAAGTAGCGATGGAGACCGGTATCACTTCCTCCTCATCCAGATCTGCATCTAGCATCGCTTCAGTGCCCTTGGCCACCAAAAGATGGATGATACGCTCCTCTTGCTCGAAGCCGTGAATCTTAACCATTCCGGCCTCGCGGGATTGAACGACCTCCATGGGCGGCGCCGATGCTTGTCTTTTCTTTTGCTGTCGCTGCTGAATGCCTTGTAACCTGCCGAGCTCTTCATAAAGGGCGGTTGGATCTATTTCAAGAATAGAAGCCGCCTCTTTGATGAATACCTGTCGTCCTATCTGATCTGGTACCTTTGAAATACTGCTTACCACATCGCGAACCATTTCAGCAAACTTCAACGGATCACCGGCTACATCCTCCTTCAATACCGAAGTTTTGAAACTGATAAAGTCCTTCTTGTTGTCCTTCAAGAATGCCTCTAGCTCCTCGTTGGTGCGCTGCTTGGCAAAGCTGTCTGGATCTTCACCCTCAGGGAAGCCCACTACACGAACATTCACCCCTTGTTCAAGCATCATATCAAGCCCACGAAAGCTTGCGCGCAACCCTGCCGCATCTCCATCGAAAAGCAAGGTAATATTCGGCGTGTAGCGCTTCAACATTCCTATTTGCCCTTCGGTCAATGCCGTACCAGATGAACTCACCACATTGCGGATACCGTTCTGATAGAAACTCAACACATCTGTGTACCCTTCCACCAAAAAGGCCTCGTCACGCTTCACAATTTCTTGCTTGGCTTGGTACAAGCCATAGAGCACCTTGCTCTTGTGGTAGATTGGATTTTCTGGACTGTTCAGGTATTTCGCTGCCTTGGCACTGTTGCTCAAAATACGCCCACCGAATCCTAAAACTCGACCGCTGACACTGTGTATTGGGAACATAACACGGCCGCGAAATCTATCGTACCAGCCGCGTTCATTCTTCATCGAAATGCCACTCTCTTGCAATGCCTTTTCACTGTACTGATTGGCTATTGCATAATCTGCAAATGCCGTTGACGCTTCAGGGCTGTAGCCAAGGTGGAATTTATTGATTGTCTCGTCATTGAATCCACGTTCTTTAAAATAGCTCAGGCCGATGGCTTTTCCTTCGTCCGTTTCAAGCATTTGCTCCTTAAAAAACTTGGCAGCAACATCGGTAATCAGATACACTGCCTCGCGCATATTCCCTGCTTCAATCTCCTCAGCCGTCTGCGGACGTGCCTCTGGAATCTCGATATTGTACTTCTTAGCAAGCCAACGCAATGATTCAGGATAACTCATCTGTTCGAGCTCCATCAAGAAGGTAACCGCGTTACCACCTTTGCCCGAAGAGAAACATTTAAAGATCTGCTTCGCCGGGCTCACCATGAAAGACGGCGTCTTTTCGTTGTTAAAAGGCGATAAACCCTTGAGATTGCTGCCCGATTTTTTCAACTGAACGAATTCCCCTATCACCTCCTCAATGCGAGCGGTGGTAAAGATCTGTTCGATGATTTCTTGTGGAATTCGGGCCATGGATGCAAGATACTTTTTCTAAATAAAAAAGCCACCCAAAAGGGCGGCTCTAAGCAAGCTGAGTTGAACTTAATTATTTATGCAAATGTACATCCATTTGTGGATATGGAATAGAAATACCCTCAGCATTGAACGACTTATATACCGCATCATTCATTGCGTAGTGTACGTCCCAATAATCTTCTGACTTCACCCATGCACGCGTGATGATGTTGACAGAAGAGTCTGCCATAGCACTTAATTCAACAAGGATAGGTTTATCTTTAATAATTCTGGTATCGCCATCAATTAAGGTGTGAAGAATGGACTTTGCCTTATCTAAATCGGCATCATAACCAATCCCGAAGGTCCATTCCAATCGCCTAAATTCCTGAGCACTATAATTCACCAAAGAACCGTTGCTCAATGCCCCATTGGGTAGAATAATGAGCTTGTTGTCCGGCGTGGTCAGTGTGGTGACGAAAATTTGAATGGACTTCACCGTACCTGAGTGGCCTTGGGCCTCAATAAAATCACCGACTTTGAATGGCTTAAACATCAATATCATGGCGCCGCCTGCAAAGTTTTGAAGCGTACCACTAAGTGCCATCCCTACTGCCAAGCCTGCAGCACCCAGCACTGCAACAATACTCGTAGTCGCGACTCCCAATTGATTGATGGTAGCAATAATGACAAATGCCTGCAAGGTGATTTTCATGAGCGACTCCAAGAAGGTCGTCAAACTTGCATCCACATCTCGAAGGCTCATTGCTTTCTTAAACCCCTTTAGAATAATGCGTACGACACGCATACCAATCCAAAGAATGAGCAACGCTACGACTACTTGCTTTGCCCATACTAGGGCATTTTCTGTGATGGTCTCCATAGAGACTCCAATAATTTCTTCCATGATGTAACCGGTTTTGGTTTACTTCTTACGAGCGCCTGTGTAAGCAATAACCTCCTCTAAAGCAGTACGCTCTGCACTCTTAGGAAAATTAGAAAGAATATCCGCAGCTTTTTGCAAATGCCCTTCCATTTTCGAACGAGCATAATCTAGACCTCCAGAATTTCGAACGAAGTCTACCACTTCAGCCACCTTCTTAGGCCTGTTATGGTCTTTCTTGATGGTGCGTATGATTTGCTTGCGCTTGGATGCCGTAGTGTTTTGAAGGGCATTGATAAGCGGCAGCGTCATTTTCTGTTCCTTGATGTCAATTCCGGAAGGTTTACCCGTCAAATTGACTTTTTCAAAATCAAATAAATCGTCTTTGATCTGGAATGCCAATCCAAGCTCGCGACCAAACATGCGCATCTGCTCTTGAACCTCAGTTGACGCCTCTGCACTTTGTGCTCCAACGACACAACACGTTTCGAGCAGTATGGCCGTCTTCTGCTGAATAACTTCATAGTAGACCTCTTCTGTGATGTCTAATTTTCTTGCTTTCTCTATCTGCAGGAGTTCACCTTCACTCATGCTTTTCACTGCAGTGCTTACGGTTCCAAGTAGTTGATATTGCTTCCTGTCCACTGCTAGTAAAAGCACCTTAGACAAAAGATAATCTCCAATGAGTACTGCCACTTTATTTTTCCAGAGCGCATTGATCGAAAAGAAGCCTCTCCGCATGTCCGCGTCGTCTACTACATCGTCATGGACAAGGGTTGCTGTGTGCATGAGCTCTATCAAAGAGGCACCAACGTAGGTGCTGTCGTTCACTTTGCCCAACATTTTTGCCGTCAATAGGACGAGGATCGGACGAAGTTGCTTCCCCTTGCGCTTGACCATGTAATTCATGACGCGATCGACCAAAGGAGTGTTTGACTTTAAATGTGCTTTAAACCGCACATCAAATTCCTTCATCTCTTCAGCAATAGGTGCTTTAATAGAATTCAACTTTGACATTAGCTCCAGCCTTTTGATTTCTGAATGTGCTCGTAGGCCTTCTGCACATTCAAGAAGGTTTCTTTGGCCGCAGCCTGCGCCTCAGCACCCGCATCGATGGTACGATCCGGATGGTATTTCAAGGCCATTTTACGGTACGCTTTTTTTACTTCTGCTTCGGATGCGTTTTCACTCACTTCCAAAACTTTGTATGCCCATCCCGTGTCCGATTCCTTAGAGAACATCGCTTTGATTGATTCGAAGTCGTATGGATTAATGCGAAGATTGCGCGCGATACGACGAATCTCCTCTACCTCGTTCTGATGCAAGTGACCGTCTGCCAATCCCAATTTAAACAAGAAGTGAATTAACTGAAGACGTGTACTGTGATTCGTAAAGCCGTTGATCTGATTACACACTTTGGTCAGTGGAATCTGTTGGTCGACTATTTTTCTGAAAACAGCAAAGCTCTCGTTGGCACGCTCTTTACCAAACATGCTTACGAACTGTGCTCGAACAAAGTCCAACTCCTTCTGCGCTACCTTGCCGTCTGCTTTAATGACACGTGCAGCAAGAACCAGTAAGGCGATATGAAAGTCGCTTGGCGAGGATTGTTGGTTGCGCGTATAGCTGCTGCTGGACTTTTCACCTTCCACCAAATCGTGTATACGATTCGCAAAGGCCACTCCAAGTATAGCGCCAATAGGGCCTCCTAAAGACCAGCCTAAACCGCCCCCAAAAATTTGAAAAAGTCGTTTCATTCCGAGTCCAAAGATACTCGGCTAAAACGGAAAAAACTAAAGCCTGTAATCGAGATTAAACCACGAAATAGGCGAAGGTAGCGATACCTCCTATGATTACGATTACCAAGGCGATCTGTGCGTAGAGTTGCGCTGTTGACATCTTCTCTTTCGGTGTTCTAACCCTACGACGCTTCGTAGTTGCTTGAGTGGACATAGCGAGTGTGTTTTGTTGTGTAGCATTAAGTTACAAAAAATCGGGATGTCACCAAAAATTTTTTATTGTATTTCGCTTATTACCAACGATTTAATAGTCAACATTCGCTGTAGCACCTTTATTTTTTTTGAGAACTTCTGACACAAAAAAAAGCCCTTGATGATCAAGGGCTTTTCACGTTTTGTTCATGAATCACTACGACCCGCAGGCCACACATTCGTCTGGATTATCAATTGAACAAGCAATTTTTTCTTCAGCCGTCACTTCTTCGCTCATTTTAGCCATTGCTTCTTTTTGCGCTATTACACGTGCTTCTACTTCTGCAGCGGTCGGCTCTCCTGTGGTAGCTTGAACAGCATCGGCACTATCTGAGGTAGCACCGGAACTAATGCCTGGACTCATGTTGGTCTGTGCATTTTTCTTCACTGTAAACTTAATAGCGCTAGAAGCCGGTTTCGAACGCAAGTAGTACATACCTGTTTTCAAGCCTTTCTTCCAAGCGTAGAAGTGCATAGAAGTGAGTTTACCCATGTTTGGACTTTCCATGAAGAGATTCAAACTTTGGCTTTGGTCAATGAACATACCGCGATCGGCTGCCATGTCTAGAATATCTCTCATTGAGATTTCCCAAACCGTCTTGTAGATCGCTTTCAAATTATCTGGCACACCTTCAATATTTTGCACAGAACCGTTTGTTGCCATCAATGCATTCTTCATATCATCGTTCCAAAGACCCAATTCAATCAAATCGTTCAATAGGTGCTTGTTCACTACAATGAATTCACCTGAAAGCACACGACGGGTATAAACATTCGATGTGTACGGCTCAAAACATTCGTTATTGCCAAGAATCTGAGACGTAGAGGCGGTAGGCATTGGTGCCATCAACAAACTGTTTCTAACACCGTGCTTTTCTACTTCTTCACGCAATTCTTTCCAATTCCAACGACCGCTAAGTTCTTCATCCTTAACGCCCCATAGATTGTGCTGGAATTGACCCTTAGAGATTGGCGAGCCTTCGTACGTCTCATAGGCACCATCCTTCACAGCTTGGTCCTTCGAAGAACTTACTGCCGCGAAATACATGGTTTCAAAAATCTCCTTATTTAATGCTTTCGCCTCCTCTGAGTCGAACGGCATGCGCAGCTTGATAAACGTATCAGCCAACCCTTGGACACCCAAACCTACAGGACGGTGACGCATGTTTGAGTTTCTTGCTTCAACCACTGGGTAGTAATTGCGGTCAATCACTTGATTCAAGTTGTACGTCACCTTATAGGTTACATCGTACAATTTCTGATGGTCAAACTTCCCATCTTCAACGAACATTGGAAGGGCAATAGACGCTAGATTACATACCGCAACCTCATCCGGCGAAGTGTATTCTAAGATTTCCGTACACAAGTTTGAGGAACGGATCGTTCCAAGATTCTGCTGGTTTGATTTCAAGTTTGCAGCATCCTTGTAGAGCATGTATGGCGTTCCAGTTTCAATCTGGCTTTCCATGATTTTCGCCCATACTTCACGAGCTTTCACTGTACGGCGACCTTTTCCTTCACTTTCGTATTTGGTGTAGAGATCTACAAACTCTTGACCGTGACAATCGAACAAACCTGGACATTCGTTTGGACACATAAGCGTCCACTCTTCATTCTTCTCAACGCGCTCCATGAAAAGATCTGGAATCCACATTGCGTAGAATAAATCGCGTGCACGCATTTCCTCTTTACCGTGGTTCTTCTTCAAATCCAAGAACTCGTAAATATCTGCGTGCCATGGTTCTACATAAATGGCAAATGAACCTTTACGCTTACCGCCACCTTGATCTACATAACGAGCCGTATCGTTGTAAACGCGAAGCATTGGAACAATACCGTTAGAAGTACCGTTGGTTCCACCAATGTATGATCCCGTAGCACGAATATTGTGAATGCTTAATCCAATACCACCGGCACTCTGCGAGATCTTGGCTGTTTGCTTCAAGGTGTCGTAGATACCGTCTATGCTGTCTTCCTTCATTGTCAAAAGGAAACAAGAGCTCATTTGAGGTTTAGGCGTACCGGCATTAAACAACGTAGGTGTTGCATGCGTCATGTACTTCTTGCTCATTAACTCATACGTCTCTAGAGCACCTTCAAGATCGTCTTTATGAATACCGATACTCACACGCATGAGCATTTGCTGAGGACGCTCAACAATCTTTCCGTGCATACGAAGCAAGTAAGAGCGCTCGAGCGTTTTGAACCCAAAGTAGTCGTAAGAGAAATCGCGGTCGTAAATCAATTGCGAATCCAAGTATTCCGCATTCGCTTGAATGATTTCGTATACATCGTCGGCAATCAATGGTGCTTTTTTGCCCGTTTCCGGGTTGATGTATTCGTACAGATCTGTAACAGTCTCCGAAAAGCTCTTCTTGGTACTCTTGTGCAAGTTGCTCACGGCAATTCTTGCTGCAAGATTCGCGTAGTCCGGATGTTTGATGGTCATTGACGCAGCAGTTTCTGCAGCCAAATTATCTAACTCAGAGGTGGTTACGCCGTCATAAACGCCGTCCACTACACGCTTCGCTACTGCTACTGGATCAACATATTCGCTCAATCCGTAACATAGTTTCTCAATACGTGCAGTAATCTTATCAAACTTTACCGCCTCCTTTCTTCCGTCTCTTTTCAGTACGCGCATCATAGCTTATTCTCTTGGGTGTGTTCTTGTCTTGTTTTTCGTTTAGAAGCTCATTTCGCCACCAAACGCATTGTCGAAGTTGTGATCTTCTTGGCTTTCCCCAACTCCTGCTTTCTTGTATTCTGAAACACGTTTCTCGAAGAAATTTGTTTTCCCTTCTAATGAAATCATGTCCATAAAGTCAAATGGATTTGCAGTACCGTACACCTTTGGACAGTGCAATGTCTCAAGCAAGTGGTCGGTAACGAATTCAAGGTATTCTGACATCAATTTTGCATTCATTCCAATCAAGTTCACCGGTAATGATTCCGTGATAAACTCACGCTCAATATCCAATGCCTCGGTGATGATCTGGGTGATACGCTCTACAGGCACCTTGTTCACCAAGTGGTTGTTGTGCAAGTGACAAGCGAAATCGCGATGCAGACCTTCGTCACGAGAAATAAACTCGTTAGAAGTTGCCAAACCTGGCAACAAGCCTCTTTTCTTCATCCAGAAGATTGAACAAAATGCTCCTGAGAAGAAAATACCCTCTACCGCCGCGAAAGCAATCAAACGCTCTGCGAATGATTCAGATTCAATCCAACGCAATGCCCAATCTGCCTTTTTCTTTATGGCAGGAAAGCGCTCGATAGCATTAAACAATTCGTCTTTCTCAGCATCGTTGTCCACAAGTGTGTCAATGAGTAGCGAGTACATCTCACTGTGGATGTTTTCCATCATGATCTGGAAACCGTAGAAGAATTTCGCCTCCGAGTACTGTACCTCATTCACGAAGTTCTCTGCAAGGTTTTCATTTACGATACCATCGGAAGCCGCAAAGAATGCTAAGATGTGCTTGAGGAAGTAACGCTCGTCGTCGTTGAGCTTCTTCCAATCCACAACGTCTTGGTGCAAATCGATTTCCTCCGCCGTCCAAAATGAAGCCTCTTGCTTCTTGTACCAGTCCCAAATATCACTGTGCTGGATTGGGAAAATCACAAACCTGTTTTTGTTGTCTTGTAAAATTGGTTCCTGTTGCATAAAGCAAAAATTTTAAGGTCGGAAGCGCGCATTAATCATTGTTAATGTATTGATTTCCAACTAATTATGTTTTTGGTTTTTCAGCGGAGTAGGATGTTCAATACGTGTCCGTAGCTGAACGGCCTATACAAACATGGCCACGATTTACACCAATAACAAGCCGGACTATTTGGGTTTTTCCCGTAGTTATTAACAACGAAAAAGATTCGAATATTGCCCACGCTGTAGACTGCTATTGGGACTGAGCCGATAAGCGCCTGAAGATTTCTACAATTAAGACTTTTTAAGCCCGTTTTTCTCAATTAAATCGGCCGCGATTTCCACTTTTTCAAAGAAAGCTGGACCGTATTTTCTAATTAAAGGGTCTTTCAAAAACTTGTAGACTGGTACTTTTAATTCCTCACCCAAAGAACAGGCCGCCGAACATATGGACCAGCGGTCGTAGTTCAACGCCTCAAAATCTGTGTAGCGAGCAATACGAATAGGATAAAGATGACATGAGATCGGTTTCTTCCAATCAATAACACCGTCATTGTAAGCCTTCTCAATGCCACAATGCGCCGCCCCATCTTCACTGAACACCGTGTATGCACATTCCTTCCCTCCGATTATCGGCGTTTCCTTTTCGCCAAGACCGTCAACGGAAGTTCCCACTTTTTCAATCTCACGAATGCCTTTTTCAGTTAGATACGGCTTGACCTTTGGGTAAATCGATTCTAGAATAGCCACCTCTTCTTCTTCCACAGGTGCACCAGCATTGCCTTCAACACAACAAGCACCTTTACAGGCACTGAGGTTACAGACAAATTCCTTTTTGAAAAGGTCCGTAGAAAGCAATTTGTTATCGATGTCAATCATACTACAAAACTAACGAAGACTTCCATCGATTTTTGAACGTAAAGAAGCTAATTTTGCCAAAAAACTAAACACCGTGGGATTTAACATTAACGATGCACTGAGTGCTTTTTTGATTCTTTTCGCTGTCATTGATATTCCTGGTAGTATACCAATTATTGTCAGTCTTCGTAAGAAGGTAGGCCACGTTCAAAGTGAGAAAGCAACCATTGTTGCCGGCATCATTATGATTGTATTTCTCTTCGTAGGAGAAAGCATATTGAACCTTTTAGGAGTTGACGTACAAAGCTTTGCCATTGCGGGGAGCTTTGTAATTTTCTTTTTGGCACTAGAAATGATACTAGGCATCACTCTTTATAAAGAAGAAAGTCCAAGCACTGCTTCCATTGTACCTATTGCTTTCCCGCTCATCGCTGGTGCGGGCTCAATGACCTCCTTAGTCTCGCTGCAGGCGGAATTTGACAATATCAACATCATCATTGCCATCGTTGCCAACATGATTGTGGTTTATGCGGTTCTCAAGAATACCGAACGCCTAGAACGTATTCTCGGACCGGGCGGATTGAGCGTGCTTCGCAAGGTTTTCGGTATTATCTTGCTCGCGATTGCAGTGAAACTATTTTTCACCAATCTCATTCCTTTGTTACAAACGGTTTAAGACCTCTTTATAATGGCTGACGATCAATTCAAAAACGTAATCTCCCATGCCAAGGAGTATGGATTCATTTTTCAAAGCAGCGAAATCTATGACGGATTAAGCGCTGTATACGATTATGGTCAATGTGGGGCATTACTCAAAAACAACATCAAAGCCTATTGGTGGGGTGCCATGGTACAAATGCACGAGGATATTGTCGGAATAGACTCCGCCATTTTTATGCACCCAACTACATGGAAAGCCTCTGGCCACGTCGATGCTTTTAATGACCCTCTGATTGACAACAAAGACAGCAAAAAACGCTACCGCGCGGATGTTTTGATTGAAGATCATGTTGAGAAGATTCGTCAGAAGATCGAGAAAGAGGTCAAGAAAGCTGCCAAACGCTTTGGTGAGGCCTTTGATAAAGAGCAGTATCTAGCAACCAACGGCCGCGTTCTTGGCTACCAAGAAAAAATAAAGGCCATCATGGATCGCTTTGTAAAGGCGATGGATGCCGAAGATCTCGCGGACGTGAAACAACTGATCGAAGACGAGCAGATCAAATGTCCTGTGAGTGGATCCATGAATTGGACCGATGTACGTCAATTCAATCTCATGTTTGGTACCCAAATGGGCTCGGTAGCTGAGGGCGCCTCTACACTCTACCTCCGTCCTGAGACGGCGCAGGGTATCTTCTTGAACTACCTCAACGTACAGAAAACGGGAAGAATGAAAATTCCTTTCGGTATTGCGCAGATTGGGAAGGCCTTCAGAAACGAGATAGTCGCACGCCAATTCATCTTCCGTATGCGCGAGTTCGAGCAGATGGAAATGCAATTCTTTGTGCGTCCTGGTACTGAAATGGAGTGGTACGAAAGCTGGAAAGAGAAGCGTTTAGCATGGCACAAAAGCCTCGGTTTCGACGAAAGCAACTACCGTTTCCACGACCATGAAAAGCTTGCGCACTATGCAAATGCTGCGGCAGATATCGAATTCAACTTCCCGTTCGGATTCAAAGAGCTCGAAGGCATTCACTCGCGTACAGATTTCGATTTGAAACAACACGAAGAATTCAGTGGTAAGAAGCTGCAATATTTTGACCCTGAAATCGGCGAAAACTATGTGCCGTATGTAGTTGAAACCTCGATTGGTCTCGACCGAATGTTCCTAGCGATACTTTCTAAGAGTCTAATCACGGAAACTCTCGAAGACGGAAGTCAGCGCACCGTATTAAATGTACCTGCCTTTTTAGCGCCTTATAAAGTAGCCGTGCTTCCTCTTTTGAAGAAAGATGGATTGCCAGAGAAAGCTAGAGAAGTTGTCAATCTTTTGAAGTTTGACCACATGGTCCAATACGATGAAAAAGATGCCATCGGAAAACGTTACCGTCGTCAAGATGCCATTGGCACCCCTTTGTGTGTGACCGTTGACCACCGAAGTCTTGAGGACAACTCCGTTACAGTTCGATTCCGCGATACCATGGAACAAATCCGAATTTCTATGGATGAATTGAAGGCTTTGACGAGTGAGAAAGTGTCGCTAAGTGCGCAATTGGGAAAACTTTCCTGAAAATCATTCTTAAAACTTTGATTTTCATATATATTGGTTCCTACAATTAAAAATCATTCGCGAGATGAAAAAGTTAAACATTTTTGCTTCAGCAGTAGTTGCACTAGCTATGGTAGCTTGTGCTGCACCAGCTGAAGAAGCGCCGGTAGAAGAGCCAGCAATGGAAGAGGTAGCTGAAGAGGCTCCTGCAATGGAAGAAGCGGCTGAAGAAGCTGATTCTACTATGGAAGAAGCAGCTGCTGAGGAAGCAGAAGCAGCTGAAGAAATGCACGAAGACCATGAAGGTCACGAGCACTAAGATTCACCTCTTAGGAAAGAAGAACCCCCGAGCGCGATGCGCTCGGGGGTTCTTTTTATCCAAATGTTTTATTGTCGTATTGCAGACTTGATCTGAGCGATGGATACATCGTCTTTGAGCAATAATTTTCTGTAGGCATCAAAACCCCATAGGTTTCTAGCGATAGTAGCCTTGAGCAACAAAGACAGTTCTTTGCGATCAGAAGCACCGAGGTCTTCGAGCGCAATTCCATAACCGCCGTACTCTAAAAACGAACTGAGCATATCCTCAGTAATCGTAAAATCGCTGTAATAATTTGAGAAGTTTAAATCTTTGAAGTCACGGCGGTGTGAATCGGCATAGTCAAACCCAAAGGCATCAATGGTACCGTAAGAAAATGTCCAGAAGTAGGAAGCACTATCGTTGGTGATTTCCACATCCGGCTCAATCCCCCCTTGGGAATAGAGAACGCGACCTGTATCACTTATAAAAACACCTTCGTTAACTACTTGGCCTTCACGGTAAGGTTTCTGAATGGATCTTCCGCTTGGCGTATAATAATAGGCTACAGTCAAGCGAACTTTTGAACCGTCAGCAAGTACCTTATCCTCTTGAACTAATCCTTTGCCGAAAGAAGTTCGGCCGTAAACAGTCGCTCGGTCGTGGTCTTGAAGCGCACCAGTGAACACCTCTGAGGCACTGGCTGAATTTTCATTGATAAGAACATGGACCGGCAATTCTTCGAATCTATTCCCCGATTTTGCCGTAGACGTATTCGTCGAACCGTCCTTGTATTTGGTAGTTACAATGTTCTTATTATCACCCAAGAACTCATCGGCCATGGCCACAGATTCGTGCAAGTATCCGCCTGGATTGTCTCGAAGGTCGATAATTAATTCTTCCATTCCCGTCGCAGTGAGGTAGTCCAAATGCGCCACAAATTCGTCGTGAGTAGTCTCTGCGAATCGATCTATTTTGAGGTAACCTACGCCATCCTCAACCGGTAAATGAAGTACACTTTCTATCGGCACTAAATCTCTTTGTACTGAGAAAGATAAATGGTCTTTACCTCGTACGACCTCAAGCGATACGGTAGTCCCCCGACGTCCTTTTATTTTGGAGGTTACTATATCGTTGGTCAATGATTCTCCAACGATGGTATCCTGATCAATCGCATAGACGCGGTCGCCCGATAAAATACCGGCAGCGGCTGCAGGTCCGGGCTGCATAACATGAACGAAAACGAGCGTATCCTTTTTAATGGAGAACTCAACACCTATTCCGGAGAACCCGCCTTGCATGCGCTCTGCCATGGCTGCGCCTTCATCTAGTGGGATATAGGTGCTGTGTGGATCCAAAGAAGATAAAATGTGATCCATGGCTTCAGCCTGAAGAGAATCCACGTCCAATTCTTCCACATATTCCTCTTTGAGGTAATCAAAGAATTGGCTCATCTTGTCCCCCGCTCGAGGAGCCTCACCGAATTTGCTTCCTATCCAAACCCCGAAGAGCAGGAATAACGCTACCCATAAAATGACGTTTTCTCGTTTCAATCGATGTCCATTTGAACCACCTCGACCCCTGCCTTTATCAAAAAGTCTAGGCCACTGCGGTCTTTGTATTCATTGATGTAAATGAGCTTTTTAATACCTACTTGATGTATCAATTTACTGCACTCTTTACATGGACTCATGGTGATGTACAATGTAGCGCCGCGTGCACTGGCAGTACTACTGGCCACTTTGGTAATCGCATTCGCCTCTGCATGTAACACATACCATTTGGTATAGTTCTCCTCGTCTTCGCAAGGATTTTCAAATCCAGTAGGTGTTCCATTGAAACCGTCTGAAATTATCATTCGATCCTTCACAATGAGCGCCCCTACTTTTTTGCGCTGGCAATGACTGAGTTGCGCCCATTCTAATGCCATCCTGAGGTATGCTTTGTCGTACTTCTTTTGCTTTTCCGTTTGTACCATGTATCAAAGATAAACGTGTGGGCGAATCTAGCACGCTTTTTCTGGTGCATATCGCGGGTCTAGTTTGAAAAGAAAAAAGCCTCGTTCTTCTCAGAACGAGGCTTTGGTACCTAGGGCGGGAATCGAACCCGCACTCCCGAAGGAACTGGATTTTGAATCCAGCGCGTCTACCAATTCCGCCACCTAGGCTTCTGTGGAAATGGAGGGCAAAAATAAGGGGCTTTTCGAATTCTCCTAACATTTTCTCTAAGAAATTGAATCCGCTAGTTTTTTAGGGTAATTTTTAATGTTCTTTTGCTTACATTTGCACCCCTCTACGGAGGTGCGTGAATTGCGTTAACAACACTGATACACAGTACAGATGCTACCTGAAGCAAAAATATTTGCCGGTCGACACACGATGGATCTTGCCAAGAAAATTGCGGGACAATACGGTATTCCTATGGGGAATGTCAAAATCACTGAATTCAGTGATGGTGAATTTTGCCCATCTTTTGAGGAAACTGTTCGTGGCAACCGTGTCTTTTTGATTCAGAGTACCAACCCGCCAGCAGATAATTTGATGGAGCTTCTGATGTTGTGTGATGCTGCTAAACGTGCTTCGGCAAAACACATTACAGCGGTTATTCCTTATTTCGGCCTTGCCCGTCAAGACCGAAAGGACAAACCAAGAGTTCCTGTAGGTGCAAAACTTGCAGCTAAAATGCTCATGGCAGCCGGAGCAACTCGCGTAATGACCATGGATCTTCATGCAGACCAAATTCAAGGGTTCTTTGAAGTTCCTGTCGATCACTTGTATTCTTCAGCTTTGTTCATCAAAGACATCGAAGGAATGAAGCTAGACAATCTTTGTATTGCTTCCCCAGATATGGGTGGCGCCAAGCGTGCACATGCTTACGGTTCAAAGCTTGAAGCAGATGTAGTCGTATGTTATAAAGAGCGCAAGAAAGCGAATGTGATTGACAAAATGACCGTGATTGGCGATGTTGATGGTAAGAATGTTATTCTTGTTGACGACATGGTTGATACGGGCGGCACACTTTGTAAGGCGGCTGAAATGCTGAAAGAAAAAGGTGCCAAAACAGTTCGCGCTTACTGTACGCATGGCGTTCTTAGCGGGCCAGCCCACGAGAGAATTGCAAACAGCGCTTTGGAAGAATTGGTTATCACTGATACCATTCCACAAACACAAGAAAACCCGAAGATCCGAGTGATCTCAGTTGCTGAAATGTTCGCACAGGTGATGAAAAACGTTCACCACCACGAGAGTATTTCAGGACACTTCATAATGTAATACCAGAATAAACAAGATTAGATGAAGTCTGTTGAAATTCAAGGAAATGTAAGAACCGAGGTTGGTTCTAAATTCGCAAAAGCAGAGCGTAAAGCAGGAAACGTACCGTGTGTTGTATACGGTGGTGAAGCGCCTATTCACTTTTCTGCACCTACTCTAGCATTTAGAGGACTTGTATACACTGCGGAAGCAAAGACTGCAAAAATCACAGTGGGAGATACTACTGTAGAAGCAGTGATTCAAGACATCCAATTCCACCCTGTAACTGATCAGTTGATGCACATCGACTTCATTCAGTTGGTAGATGGAAAGGCAGTAACTATGAACATCCCGGTAGTTCTTCACGGTCAAGCACGTGGTGTATTGAACGGTGGTAAGCTTAAGACGATTTTGCGTCAACTTTCAGTTCGCGCGGTGCCAGGTCAGTTCCCGGAGAGCATAGAATTGAACATTGCAGAACTTAGAATTGGTAAGTCAATCCGTGTAAGCGATGTCCCTTCAGAAGGGTTTGAAATCCTTAACGCAGATACTGCAGTAATTGTTACCGTTAAGAAAGCACGTGGTGCTGTTGAGGAGGACGAAGACGAGGATGAAGAAGGCGCTGAAGGTGCTGAAGCTCCAGCTGAAGCAGCTGCTGCTGAATAAATTGTACCTTAACGGGTATGAAGAAGTTCCTCATTGTCGGTTTGGGCAATCCCGGAGCCGAGTATGAAAATACCCGTCATAATATTGGTTTTTTGACATTGGACGCCTTTGCGAAGGCGTCCAATGTTGTTTTTGAACCTGGGCGTTATGCAATGACTGCAGAGGCTAGAATCAAAGGCAGAATCTTCAGGCTCATCAAGCCTACCACCTTCATGAACCTTAGCGGCAATGCTGTTCGCTATTGGATGCAGGAGGAAAAGATCCCTATAGAAAATGTACTGGTTGTCGTTGACGATTTAGCCATTCCTTTCGGCTCACTTCGAATGAAAGGCAAAGGCTCAGACGCGGGACACAACGGTCTAAAAGACATTCAAGCTAAACTTGGTCGCAGCGATTACCCAAGGCTTAAATTCGGTATTGGCGACGACTATCCGAAAGGACGTCAAGTAGATTACGTACTCGGCGAATGGAACAAGGACGAAGCACTTGATCTTCCTGCGCTTATAGAACGCGCCGTTAAGATGTGTCAAAGCTTCGGATTGGCAGGGATTAACACCACCATGAATCAGCTTAACAAGAAATGACCAAGGCCGATCAGATATTGGCCTTTTACAGTGCACTTGATTTCGACCGCGAGTTCCTCGATGCGGATTTAGATGTGCTCAATCCTTTCGAGGGGGCAAGCCCTGAGCAAGAGCAAGCGCTAAGCAGTTTTTACCACAAATTTTACAGTGATGACACTCCTCGTAACCTAATCCTTGGAATCAATCCAGGTCGCCTCGGTGCTGGCGCTACGGGCATACCCTTTACCGATACGAAACGGTTGATTGAATGCGGTATTCCGTTTGAAAGTTTCTCGACCCACGAGCCTAGTTCAGTCTTCGTATATGAGGCCATTAACGCCTTCGGCGGCCCAGATAAATTCTACCGTGAATTTTTCATTGGATCTGTTTGTCCACTTGGGTTTGTAGTGAATAAAAACGGTAGTTGGGTCAATTTTAATTACTACGATCGCGCCAGCTTTTCCAATGCGTTAGCACCGTATTTACTAGAGCAGATTCAAAAACAAATTGAATTGGCCGGTAAAAATGAACGCATCATCGTCTTTGGTACCGGGAAGAATCTAAAGTTCCTACAGATGCTCAACAAGGAATACAACTTCACTCCTGAGCTCGTGCCCCTGGAGCACCCAAGATATGTGATGCAATACAAATACAAGCACCGCGAAGAGTATATCGCGAAGTATTTGGAAGCGTTTACGCGCTAAATCAGAAAGAATAGCGAAGGTTGATGGCGGCAATCTCGGGATCAAAACTACTTCCCTCCACGCCATAATACGTCCAACCATTAATCTGGGTACCAATACCCCAATGATCCCCGAAATTTCTACCGAAACTAAGGCCCACAAAAGGATCAAATTTATACGCATCTAAGTACTCCATTGGGCTGCTCGCTACAATAGCGAATCTAACATCGAGATACCAATTTCGATCGATGAGGTTAGAGGTATATATGAACCCCAAAGACTGCTCGCGCTCTCCAATTCCGCTCCAATTAGTAGTTTCAAACCAATTTTTCCAATACACCCCAATATGATTGGTTTTGACAAACTCATAATTAAGCGTTCCGCTA
>Ga0255752_10000519_pt1 | contig 47847 bp, 27 predicted proteins | sample 011ome_25_FD_179952 | JGI IMG/M metagenome (GOLD analysis project Ga0255752, IMG submission 179952) | Coastal salt marsh microbial communities from the Groves Creek Marsh, Skidaway Island, Georgia - 011512CT metaG (version 2) | ecosystem: Environmental > Aquatic > Marine > Intertidal zone >...
GGTGTACCATCATAAGAAATGACTTCGTTAGCGGCAGGAACTGCATTTTCAAATTTTGCAGTTTTATTGTAGTGAACAGCAAGAATACCAGTGCCATCACCTCTATCAAAAACACCATGAACGTGCACCATGCCACCTTGAAAATTGGTAATGTCGTACATTTCACCAATCTTCCAAACGTGATCAGTATCACCACCTTGTGCATCTAATTTCTGTTGGAATTCGATCTCAGCAGTATGCACCATATACAGGCGATCGCCAGTGCTCTCCGGTGGTATTCTTGTGAATCGTTTTTCGCCTGCCATCTATTGCTCCGAAAATCTTGCGTTAATACTCTTTATTTATAAGTTTTTTATGCTGGGTCTTTATAATTTCTATCACCAAGTTGTGATAATGGAAACGTTTTGTTGTCATCAGTAATTGTTTGCCCAATTGTTAAAATAGGATTACTACCAACACGATATGTTAAGAAATCTATTTCAGTTCCAGACGCAACACTAAATTGATATCTTGCATCAACCTTTTCGACGGTGACTGTTTTACTGTTCGCACTATTTAATGCTGTGCCAAATACAGACGTGAATGTAGCAAAAGATGTCTTGGTCAAGATTGCGCTTGCAGAAGGCGCAGGAGTGCCATCTACTTCAAACTCATCAAATAACTGCAATGTTGAGTTGTCAACATCGTTGCGAATAGTGACCCGCACTTTATCACCGTCTGCAAGAGCGGTTGAGGCGGCATCACCATCAGTCAACACCCCGCTAAAAGTATTTGTTCCGTTTGCGTTAATCTGTACAAACCCACCATTGTTAGAATAACTAATAAAGTTAGAACCACCGTCACCAGTGTTTGTGTCTGCACTTACCGTTTCAGTAGCAATTGGACTTGTGAAATCTGAAAGAGTGTTGCCTGAGTATGGTGACCCAGAAGTAGGAAGCACTTTGATTTCGCTATTGCCTAAGACACCAGAAATAGTAACAGTTACATTATTGACCACTGTTACTGTGACACCGTTTGGTGCAAAAATTGAAGGTGTGGTTCCTCCTATAACTTCAATCGTAATTGATCCAGTAGAAGCACTACAGAACACAGCAGCGTTTGCATCACCAGTAGAACCACCGTTCGCATCGGTGCCAGTAGAAAAATCTCCAGAAGTAAATGTCCAGTTGGTGAACTGAAACGATCCAGTAGTTGCATTGATTTCTACTGCGTGACCACTAGGTGTGCCAGATACCTCAGCGTTAAACGTCAAATTAGTTTGATTAACGACTTCAGAAGCCGTATCGACGAGCATTACTCCATTGGCACTATTAGATCCATTGAATGTGCAGTTTGTAACTTCAGTGCCATTGAAAGATATTTGATCACAACCAGTAAATGTACAACCAGAAACAGATTTTGAAATGTTATTTGCGCCAAACGTTTGTGTGCCAATATTAACAAATCCACAATTGGACAATGTTAGAGTGTCTACGTTTGCATCCGACCAGTCAAAAACTGGACGCGAACCTGTCGCACGAGTAACTCCGTTAAAAGCAGAGTTCGTAGCAACGAAAGAATTAGTCCCCGTTGTATTGCCAACAACACGAAACAAAAAATTGCCTGAAGAAATAGTTTCACCTAGAAGGAAAATAGATTCGTTAGACGTTTCGAAATATGAATCAGCAGTTCCAGTATCGCCCCATTCGGTTGAAGAAAAAATACTGAATGAACCTGTAATCGGTTGAGATACAATTCCCCACGGAGCAGTTCCGGTAGCAACATCATCTGTCGCTACATCACTGAATGTTTCAGGAGTTCCGACAGTACCACCGTTGATCGTTAGATGATAATCTGCATTTGCATCATATGCTATGTAATCAAGAAACAAGTTCGTGATATTACCACGAGCTTTCGCAGCGTGAAGAGATCCAAATCCAACTTGGGTTATTGCTGCGATTGATAGAGTTCCTGTTCCTGCATACACAACGTCTGGAGTAGTAAGATTTATATTACTAGTGTCTAACTTATAACCTATCCAATATCCAGAAAGTTTAATCCCACCACCATCATTTCCACCAACAGTATAACCATATCTACGAGTTCCATCACCTAATACAATTTGTACTCCGTTATTGGCTTCTGTGTCAGTCAAATTATCTTTTGCGATAAGATAAACCGTAGTGCTTGTTAAGTTTAGGTTTAAAGCAGTTCCCGCAGAATTATTAGTTGCAAAAGTTGCTTCATCTGTATTGGTGTGTTGGACTTCAACTGCTCTCGCGCCTTCATAAAAAAATCCAGCAACGTTTGTGTCACCGAGCTGAGAACCATCAGTTGAAAAGTTTGCGGAACTTTCGCAATCATTAATTTCTATTCGATTATCGACTGCCATTAGGGTTGTCCATACCAATTAGAGATAATAACACTCGCGGCATTCGGACCATAAATGAAACTACCAGTATTGGGTTGATTTATGGTTACGTGCAAATCATCTTCTGTTATATGACTTAGATTGTCTAAGGGAGTATTTCCAAAAATTAACACCACATCTGAATCTTGTGGGATCTCTGAAATAGTATTTGATCCACCGCTTTCAATAAAAACTTTCTTTCCAGTCACATTGGATAAACAAGAATCCATCGTGTTATATTGTTGCCAAGTTGTTCCGGAAAGAGCAGGATCGTCGGAAATAGGAGTAAAGCAGAACTGAACATCGTTAGGTTGAACAGCAAACGCCGCCTTTATTTGACGCCAAAGATTATACTCATACTCGTTTGGTATCTGTTCTGTGTCCCATCTGCCAACAATTGTAATCATTACTTGCCTTCCAGTATGTCTTCTACTTCCCCGACAAGTCCTTCATCCATTTGTTTTTTAAACGCGAGCACATCTTCTAGTTGGAGATGCCATTGAGGTTCTTCGTTTCCTTCTACAAACGAAACAGTACCGTCTTTGTTGCGAACCATATCATTGTCCATTTCAATTTCTATGCACAATCTTTTTTCGTTGTTCGCAATATATAAAACCTCTTCCGTAGTACGTCCAAGGATAGCGGCCGCCTGTTCTAAAGTTATTCTCATAATATTATCCTATTCAAATGGGGCACCGAGGTGCCCCGTTATATCATTATTCTGGGTCTGCGTAGTTTCTTTCGAGAGCAGATACTACTGAGTACGGGTTGTTATCGATTCTGTCGATAATCTGATTACCCAGTTCCACCCATGATCCACTATTTAGACCTAATGCTCGAATCGCAATTGAAGGATCGTTTGCTCCTGCATTGTCAACTCTGTCTTTCTGAGTGTTGCCATCATAGTCATATGTGAAAACAAACTGGTTGACATTAGCACCAGTTAAGTTTGCTGGCGCAAGAGTTGCGGTAATGCTTCCTGTATTCTCTACAGTAGTACCTGCCGAATCGACAAGGATAGCACCGGGAGAGTTGAGCGGATGAGTCTGAATTCTTCCGCTTGCTACAGCAGCATCATCTACAATCGCAACATCGTCTAGAGTGTTAACCCTTAACGTTTGGTTAGAGTTAAGAGACTCAAGCACCTTGAGAATAACGCCGTTGTTTGCAGAAGTTCCCATACCTTGAAGTTTGATATAGTTATCACCTTCTGTAGTTGCGTCAATACCACCAGTTAATACAGGGTTAGCACCATTATCTTCACCTGATCCTGAGAATCCGGTTAGTAAGATGTTTGCACTATCAAGTGTTCCGTCTCCTGCCGCTGGACCAGCATTAGCAATCTGTACAGAAGTACTACCAGTTCCATAAGATCTTGTGTGATCATAATACACAAAGAACTTGGCTTCTGATGAGTCAGACAAAATGGTATCCGAGAATGTAATTGTTCCGTTTGCAGTGAACGGGAAGGTTCTTTCTGCACCGGTATTATCAAGGAATGCCAAGTTGTTAACGTCTGTGCTTAAGAAGTTGATGATTGCTACACCAGTTCCACCGCCATCAACGTTAGTAACACTTTTAGTTTTCAGGGTAGGACCAACGAACTGAAGCAGTTCGTCCTGCAGTTTACCAATCTTAGACTTGATAGGCGAACCAGTAGTTTGGTCAGAGTCTTCGATGTTAACCTCTTGACGCAAACGTTGTTGTACCCAAGAGTACAACTCATTCTTGCTAAGTCTAGCAGAAGCACTAGCACTGCTACCATCGTCAGCATCGATAAGAACACCAAACGAGTAACCACCACCACCTTGTAAGTCTTTTGTATAACCCAAAGTATCTGAAGTTACAGTTGAATTCAAGTATCTAATAGTAGGACCATTGTTATCTGCTGAGTCATATTTGTTGCCTGCCTGACTATTAGCATCAAGCACTGCATCACTAACAGTAACATCAAGGTCAGTACCTTCTACAAGCGGGAATCGCTGTACGTTAAATGGCAACTGAGTACCTGCTGCAAGACCAATATCTGTAGTGTCTGTTTGGTCATAAGTCTTTGCTTCTTGTCGAATGAACAATCGGAGAATATCACCACGGTTATCAGTTCCGCCATTTTCGAAAACTTTAATTGCTTGGTTTACTTCACCGGGAAAAGAGAAATTAAATGGACCTGCTTTTGCTTCCTGCGTAGCAGAATCAAAGAAACCGTAGTAAACGATATCCTGATCTGCAGCACCGATAGTACCAGTTTGCTCACCGTCAATATTACCCAGTGAGATAACACCGAGGTACTGTCGATTCACAGTTGAGTTGTCTTCTGCAATCTCTCTCCACCCACCAGTACGGATAAGGTCACGTGAACTATCGTCTGCCATTTTCCAACCATAGGAAAATTCAAACTGTTCCGGTGTAATAGCAGTGAGAGGAAATGGATAAGCAATCAATTCTTTGCCAGTTGGGTCATCTTTCCATTGCTGCTTTAAAAAACTATAAAGACACTGGAGTGTAACTCCGTCTTCGTCTAGAAGTGCACCCTGCCCATTAACATCGGTACCATCTTGTCCGTTGTTGAGACGGATAGTTCTGTTCGCGGTGTTAATAAAAACAGTAGGTCCACCTGAAATAACCTTATTGACAGCACTGTCTGTCAAAAAATCTGGATCTACGATTGTTGCCATTTAATTTCTCCGATAATAGCGTCTGATATGTTTTATTTATAATTTTAGTACGTTAAACTCAGTCTATCATCCCAAATTTTTGTAAACTCTGCAGTGCCATCTGCCCAGATAATTTCATAATCATCACCAGATTGCTGATCAACTCTTTTGATTCTCCATTTAGCATCAGAGGTAGCAGTTCCGGGCAACGCTTCTCCAATGTAAATGAAGTTATCTACAGTATCAATCAATCTGTTGTATTGTACTTCCAAATCTGCTTTCAACCTATCTAAAATGTTTACAAACGATTCTACCACAAACTTCTTTTTGTTAGGATCGTATATCAAAATACTATCGCCAACAACACTAGACAACCTAGTCTTATCGACATCAGCATTGTCTAGAATCTTGTAAGAACCACCACCGCCAATAGTGCTTAGTGAACGATTGATCCTATCAATCTGGTTCTGTATGTTTTTATCAACGGTTGCTTTGTTCTCAGTCAACCGTTCGTTGAACTGTGCTAATGCTTGTTCGAATTCTTCTCTGTAGTCTGGTGCTGGTGTTCCGGGTTCTCCCCTTTCTCCCTGTGCTCCATCCTTGCCATCGCGTCCAGCAACTCCGGGTATGCCTTGTTCACCTTTTTCACCGCGTTCTCCACGAGGTCCTTGTGCTCCGGTTTCGCCTTTGTCTCCTTTGACACCCATGGGTCCTTGTGCGCCCACGTCTCCCTTGGTTCCATCAATGCCGCGATCACCTTTTTCGCCACGAAGTCCAGTATCTCCTTTGTCTCCTTTGATACCTTTTTCACCGCGTTCGCCTTTGTCTCCCTTATCTCCTTTGACACCTTGGATTCCTTGGGGACCCACATCTCCGGTATCACCCTTTTCTCCTTTCTCTCCGGTATCTCCTTTCTCTCCGGGGATACCTTGGAGACCTTGTTCACCAATAGGTCCGGGTGCTCCATCATTACCAGCGGCACCACGTTCTCCGCGTTCGCCTTGATCGCCTTTATCCCCTTTGAGACCCATGGGTCCTTCAGTTTTCTGAACCTCTTCCAGAACATCGAAGATCCTGTCTTCTAATTTTTTAAGTTCTTCTTTTGTGTGAGCAATTGCAAACGCAGAAGAAATTATTGGGTTAACCTTGTTCATTGATCTTGTTCATATACCTTGTCATTTCTTCCAGTAACTCATCCTCATGTGTGGGTATATATTTTTCTTCTTTCTTTTTCTTTTTATCTACGTCCCCACCATTCACGTTGATAGTCACCGGTTGAGGCGCGGGTGCTGGTTCAGGTGCTGCTGGTTCGTCCATAGGCAACTCCTCTTCAGCATCAGTATCGATCTGACCTTCACCGTCTTCGCCTTCAATTTGCTTTTTCATTTCCTCTATTTCATCATCATCTAAACGAAGAACATTCTTCCATATCCAATCCTTAGAAAGATATTCTCCTGCAAACTGTGTTGCTTCTGACATAAGACCAAGACGATCACGCATGATCTCTGCTTCTTTCAGTTCAACATAATGATTGTCTTTGATGAAGTCAACAAGGATATCTTCTTTCCAAGAATCCCAATCTTGTTCTGTAATAATCTGTTTGAGTATCAACTGCTTGCGAAGTATGTTCAGGAAAACCTGTGAGAAACGCCTTCTTAGTCTGTCAATAAACTTTTGAAACTTTACTTCGTCTCTTGTAATCTCCGTGCTTCTGCCAAGAGAAAACTGTGCTTCCTGTTCTAATCTATTGACAGGAACATTTAGACTACGATATAATCTCTTTTGAAAATAAATGATATCATCAATCTGTCCTAAATTATCGCCACCCGGAAGAGTAGAAATCTCTGTGCCTCTACCGCCTTCTCTTCGTGGTAACCAGAAGTCTTCAAGCATTGACATGTGCTTGCGATCATCTTTCAGTTCTCCAGTATTTGCATCATAGACCAACTTGTTACGGTACTTGGTCATAATGTCTTTCATGTACTGTTCTGCTTTGCCTCGTGGCAGATTACCTACGTCAATGTAAAAGATTCGACGTTCAGGTGCACGAGCAAGACGATAGATGACCAACGAGTCTTCCATCATACGCAACTGGTTGATAGGTTTTAATGCTTTGTGTAGATGTGATACAACTTTCTTTTTGCTATCGTCAAGCATTCCTGATGTAACATATGTTATAGAATCATTAGAAAACTTAACTGCGGATTGATTAGATCCCGGTTTTTCTTCGTAGAGGTAAAACTCATCTACGTTCTCAATAATTTGAGCACCGGTTATAGGATCTTTCTTTCGCTTTACATTTTTAACTTTACGAATTTTTGATGAATCGATATTCCTAATCTCTTGAATACCTGCCTTCATGTTTGATTCGTTTACTAGTAGATGATAATATATTCTGCCATCGACATACCAAGAGCGGAATATATCATGACCCAACTCGCTGAACTTAAGCAGTTTTAATACTTGCTTAAATTCTTCTTGTATAGATTTTTTTACTTTGTCTGAAACTTCAATCTCGTCTAAGTTGATTTCGACATTGGAAGTGAGTTCAGAAGCAGTGATAGACTCATTGACAATCTCTTCAATTGCCATATCGACTTCGGGGTTCATTGAAACCCCACGGTACTTCATAATCAAAGAATGTACGTCTTTAGAATTGTCGCCTTCTAGGTTAACGTATTGACCATAGTAACCCGCCTGCGTGGTTACATATCCAGCACCGTCATCGTCTGTAGGCGGAACAACAGACTTCAAAGTAGGAGAGGGTTTGCTGTCCTTCTTTGTTCTTTTTAATTCAAAACCAAATAACTTAAGTAAACTATCGTCTGCCATTTACGTGCCCTAAAAATTAGAAATCGGGGGTTCTTGATGAACCCCCTTTATCTATACTACTATTAACTGGTGGTATTTGATTCCCAGTATTGATATGAGAACTCAACATCAAACTGTTCTATAGCAGTTTGCTGATCATAGTCCAAAGCAATTTCACCAACTCGAATTGGGAAAGCACCTCGGAAATCATATCGTTTTAGAACAGTTTCGTCTCTATCTAATTGCTCAACTGTAAGATCGGTTTGGTAATCCGTTGGGTTAGACAAACCTGTGTTAGCAGAATGAGCATTAATACCGTTAACCCAACGCTCCATAGAATCTCTTACAACAAAACCTGTATCATTTAAAATTGTTACGGTCCAGTTGTCGAAGGTTCTGTCACCTGCCATCTTGAGAATACGTCCCCTAAAAGGAACCTCAATGATGCCAGTTGAAGCAGCAGGTAACTGTGCAGTACGGCAGAGAAAAGATGTCAGTTCAACATCTCCTCCTGCATATACTGGGAAGTTTAGCGTAACCTTAAATAGATTAGCGCGAGCACCTCCACCAGTCAGTTTTGATTTAAAGTCATCGACTCCTAAAATTGCCATCTAGACTCTCCTTATACTACGCCAACCACTTCTTCAAACTCTACTCCCGTTCTCACCGCAACGAAGTTCAGCGTTACGAAGTTGATTGAACGAGCAGGTTTGATGAAGATGCTTGCTACGAAACGATTTGAATCAATCACAGCAGCAGTGTTGTTTGTTTCGTCACACACAACTCTGAAATCCGTGATCCCTCTTCTTCCTTGTATTTCACGCAAGAACGGTTCGACGATCCCGACAAACTCTGATCGAGTAAACTCGTCGTTAAATTCAAACAAGACATTTTCTGATGCCTGTTTGATTGCTCTTTCGATAGTAAGGAAAAGTCTTCGTACATTAATGCGATCAAACGCACTTGGGCGAGACTCTTTCGTCTTATCTCCGTAAAGCAAGATTCCCTGCCCCGGTAGATTTACGATTGGGTTAATGCCTGCTTTATATAGCGTGTCTCTTGCTGCTCTGTCTGCGTTCCACGCAAGAGAAGTTACACCGAAATATAATCCTCTTCGTTGTCCTGCAGGAGAGAACCAAGGTGCTGCTACCTGATCAGTCAAGGCACAAAGACCAGCAGTAGAACTTGCTGCAGGAATAAACAAATACTGATCGCTATACTTATCATATACCTTAAGTAAATTGCTATCGGTAATGAGATAAGAAGAAGCAGCATAGTTTATACCAGTAACTGCAGTAAGAATTGCACTAGCACTTGCTTGATTCAAAACGGCATTTCTGCTAGGTGATGCGAAAGCAACACAATCTTTTCGTTTCGTGGCAGCAATGCCTGTTACGTAATCTACTACAGTTTTATGGTCAGCATCACTTACCATGCTAGGACAAATCAGGAGATCTACTGTAATCGTCTCAGGATCGTCAAATGTGTCCCATCCGGTTTCATAATTTCCTGTGGTTAATGCAGGACTTTCTACACCGTTTGCTAGTTGTAAGTTGCCGTTAGCAATACCGCTTGTAAATGTCGTTTCTTTTGCACTGCCTAACTGGGTAAGTTCTGAAATATCAGTAACCCAAACATAGTTAGACTTAGCATTGATAACATCAACAAGATAGTTGTTGCTTCCGTCTGATGTCAAAGCACCTTTGATCTGAGATACATAGGGAAACTTTTCTAGGACTGCGCCGGGAGTTCCTGTAAATGTTCCGTCTTCGTCAATAACTGCTACATGGACTTCATCGTCTGCGCCACCATAAGTTGCTGCGTAAGATGAAGTTCCGGGTGCACCGTCAAACTCTGCTGCTAGATCTACAGCAGGGTCAGTGAGTGCCCATGTTGCGAAGTTTGCGGAATCAGAACAGAAAGCAAGACTTAAACTGTTTCCTGCAGTTCCGGGGTATTTTGCGATAACTTCATTTGAAAGCAAACCACTTTCTTGATATTCAAAATCTGATCGATTTTTAACCATTGAAGAAAGAGTGCCAGCATGAATAGCATTTCTTGCGCTGCTACCTGCTGCTCTCGTTACATACAACGCGCCTGAATATTTTAAAAAGTAAGATGCAGACAAGAAGTCAATTGCAGCACTGTCGTTACTCAGTGCAGGGGATCCAAATGCTTCCACTAATCCTGCCTCATTAGAGACTAAAACCGGTTGCTCCACTGGTCCCCAATTAAAGTCTCCTACAAACGCACCCGTAGAAGTATCAACTGCTGGCACTACGCCAGATAAATCAACTTCTTTGACTGTGATGTTTGGAGACGCGAATTGATTAGCCATAATCGTGTCCTTTTTTTCGTTTACCTATGATAAGAAAACATAATACGGAGAATTTCACTATGTTTTTATTTATAAATAATCGAAATTTACCACATGTCAGAAGTGTCAACGGGTTGCCAGACTCCCCATTCTTTTGCTTGGATTTCTTCTCTTGTTATAATCTCTTCAATATATTCACTACCATCATCGATAACACCAAAGGGTACAACATCTGCTTCAATATCTTTCATCCTTTGTTCAAACAACATGTTCTTCAAGTCAATGTCAGACATATTGTAGAACATCTCTGTACCCACAAAAAAACCAAACATAACTAAGTTCATCATCAAGTCATCATGGTTGCCTTCTGATGCCTCGTATGACTGACCTTTGAGGACAAAAGTGGAGATCTCCATGATAGTCTCTTCATCGACAATCTCTAACTTCTTTTCTTCTAATAGATCTTTAATACCGGAACAACCAATGCGCTTGGTCCTACGGTTCATTTCCACACCGATTTGAGAAGACTTGATAGCAGAAGAAACGTGCACGTTCTCATACTCTATGTCATAATATAGTCCATTGCAGACTACAGCACCTTGATCATTATTCTCAATAACGACATATGCATTATTGTAAACGGCAGCATACTTATATATAATATTAGGGAAGAGTATTGGAGAGATAGTATTGTTCCGATACACAGCCACTTGTTTAAATGGGCGGGTCGAAATGTCGATGACAGTGAACGTAGAGTAGTCCTGACCTCTTCCTTTCGAGACATCAACGGTCATGATGTACTCGTGACTCTGCAGAGTTTCTTCGTAAATTAGTAACTGACCACCCTCCCGAACATGCAGGGGCGGTTTTGATCGCAATGACAAAAGCGTCTCTGCATTTATAAGGGTATCGCCTGTCCCAAAGAATGTGTTGCCAAATTCTTGGTCAAACTGAAGTTGGGAAGTGTTTGCTATTGTCTGTTCTTTCCACTTCTCGTCTCTGCCGGGAACATCCCACCAGTCTACACGAAACGGTTTATACTCGTTGATACCTTGTTCCGCACCTTGCCATATATTGTGGAAAATGTTTCCGATACCATTTGCGGTAGACGTGATGATAACTTTTGTGTCCACACCGGACGAGATAACTGGATAGGTGGAAGTATAGAATTCACCTGCTCGCTCAACAAAAGCAAACTCATCGAGATAGAGCAAATTAACAGACATGCCCCGAATAGAAGACCCACTAGTGGAAGCAGCAACAATGCGACTGTTATTGCTAAACTCAATAGAACCCTTATTAAGAGATTTACAACCGGGTTGGAGGAAGAAAGGAAGGTTCTCAAGCATGAGCGTAATTCTTCCCAGCATCTCACGAGAGGTTGCCCCTTTGTTTGCCAGAATTGCGATGGTTTTTTCGGGGTGGAATATTGCGTACCATAGTAGGTAGGCGACAGAAGAAATACTTTTGCCGCTTTGTCTACAAGCCAAAATAACACTAAAACGATTATCGTTAAAGTGGCGGAACATGTTTTCTTGATATGGGTAGAGATTAAATGGAACAAGTCCTCTGTCAAGTGAGATAATCTTGACATAGTGTTCCGCAAAGTAGGCGGGACTTGCCATGCATTTCGCGTACTCATGTACTTCCTCCTGTGTCCACTCTTGGACTACACCGTCTTTCTTTACAAGAGAATTGTATTGATAAGTATCATTGCTGAACATTCGAGTCGGTTGTAACATCAATCACCTTTTCTACCTTATCCTGTAATAATCTCTGTAAGTCAGTTGTGCTTCCTAAAAACACATTGTTGTTTGTAATTTGTTTTGCTTCATGCTTCGAAGGTTCTTTCAGATCTTTCTGCTTCTTATTCAGATCCATAAGTTTGTCGTTGGTGTCTGCAAGGTTCTTGATCAAACCAGACAACACTTCAAAAGCACGAGGGTGTTCTGATTCACGAGCAACCTCGATCATCAAGTCAAGAGATTCCTTACCCTTCTCGATGAGTTCATAGTATGTAGCACGTGAATAATCGTAATCGTAATCAGTCTTTTCTTCTGGCGTATTTTTATCGTGATGTTTCATTAATCGTTTCTTGCTTGTAGATCAAAATCAAATCCTGCGGTCAACACAGTAGTTCCTGTACCAAGAGTTCCAGAATATTCTTTAATAATAAATTCAATGTAACCAGATTGCTGTGTTGATTGAGAGCCTGAAATAATATTTACCACGTCACATTTCATTTGAATTTGTATATCTTCGTTCATTTGAAACCATGCTGGCGAGGTGTCATCTTGTTCCCATTGAACATTGGTTACACCTGCCTCATTTCCGTTTAAAACAGTAGACCCTTTGATTAAAAATACGGTGTCGTAACTTCCTACGTTTGCCGGAGAGTTTGGAAAATCCGATGATCTTGTGCTATTGCCCGCCAATCTCGCTGCCTTGGTGCTATTTTCATAAACATTTACCTGTATCTGATAGTTGTCACCAAATGTTGTAGTATGATTTGCGGCGTCTGTCCATTCGTTAGCAGTAACAGACGGAGAAACACTATCTGTAGGATCGGTTGTTGCAGAGCCGCCGGGATCAAAAACGGTATTAACTGCAGAAGCATCACCGTTTCTAAACAAAGTTACTGTTGAAGTTACATTTCCACCACTAACCTGACTTCTGTATCTGTTCGTCATATCTGTCGGCGAAAACGCAAAATTCAGTGCAGGGGTTTGACTATCATCCGTAACATTTAATTGAATTGAGTCAACGCTTGTTCCAGTGTCACTACCTGTTCTAACGTGCAGATAGAAAGTTTCTGTGCTTCCATCTGTGAATGCGTCTGCCGTAGCATCAATATCGAAAGTACCTGAATTGCTGGTAATTTCAAATCCTGTACCGCCTGAATTGTATGCTTGCCAGTCAGTAGATGCCTGTGTTGTTCCGGGTGCATCGGTAGTAATGTTCCAGTATAAGAAAGTTCCATCAGAAACGTTCGTTGTGTTGACTGTGATCGTTTGTGCGGGGTCAGACTCAAGAACAGTAAGCGGATCTGATCCCTGAATCTCATATGTCGGTGATGCAGCAGCAGCACCATCAACCACCTGAAAATCTAATGTGACTTTTCCGGTGAACCCTGCGTTATCTGCTACTTCTAATGTAAAGTTTCTGGTACCTTGAGTTCCAGTTTGTTCTTTCACGCCTAAGACTATATCTGTAGTATTACCAGTGCAAGCTTGAGTTCCAGAAGAAACATCGAAATCGTTTGCTACATTTCCGGCAGTGCCTCCACCACCTGCTCCACGAGATACTACCCGGAAGTGAAACGTAGTTGTTGCTGGGTTGTAGTTCGTAGAATTTACGACATATGTATAATTAATTGTCATTATAATCCACCACTAGTGTCAATTTCAACACCGATATAATATACATTGAATGTGTCTTGTACTGTTGAAGTTGCAACATCTCTAATCTCAAATTGAATACTATATTGCGGAGTTTCAATACCTGTAGAATTTGTCACGTCAAGTTCCCAAGTTCTGTTCGTGCCCAAACCTAACCACGAACCAAATGTTCCAGTGAAAGATGAGTTTGAAGAAGTACTGCTACTATTTAGAGTTGCTCTAATTTCGTAATCGCTTGCCAATTCAGAAGTTACGCCAGTTGCCCACGTTCCATTATCCACTTCAAGAAAACTATTTGATCCGGGAGTTATATTACCAACACCTTTAATCTTAAAGTCGTTAGCAAACTTAATATAAGCATTTGCCGAAGCAGGCGACCCACCAAACGACAATGCGTAAGATTGCGAACCTGTACCAGTAGTAGTATTACTAGATGTTGGGAATGAGTACGACCCAGCATTAGACGGATTAATGGCAATAGTCGCGCTTGCTGCTGTTCCGCCATCGTTGATGCTCGCAGGACCAGTTACCGAATTCAAAGATCCTGCTTCATCCACAAGAGAGAAAGTATCACTAGCAGTGTTGCTGTATGTTGCACCAGTTCCATCAACCGTTATTGTTGTAGGTCCTTGATAAACAGGATCACTTGTGCTAGTTCTGTTAACTGTTACGGATCCACCACCGCTGCTAAACTGTGCTGCCGTAATTTGTCCACTTGCGTTAACCCTCGTATCACCAGTAATATCCCAATCAAAATCTTCGTATGTTCCGGTGTTAGTCAAACTAGCAACAACCGTGAAACTCCATGCGTCTCCTTCGGTAACATTACCAGCGGGTGCCGTAAGAGTGTATGTGATATCTGCTGCACCATCTTCCAGAGTTAATGTGTCAGTTGCCTGAACCCCTGTTGTTTGTCCTGTAACCGTAAATGTAAGTAAAGGATCATTTTCAAAAGTTCCCGGAGCAGAGGTTGTGATGTCTATATCAACATATCCCGGAGATGTAAATGTACCAGACGTTGCACTTAATCGTGCATCAGCAGGAGACACAGACCAATCTACATCTTCGCCTACCGCATCAGTAACACCAAGATCAAGTCTAATTGTAGCACCTTCTACAAGAGAGGTGACACTTGTATTGCTGGTGTTTCTAATAGTAAGAGAGTAGGTTGGCAAAAGATCTGTAAGATCAAAGGTTACCGTATCTTGAACACCAGAGGATTGTCCTGTAACAGTCAAAGTAATAGTTTGCGGATTGTCTGTTCCTGCATTGATAGAAGTTGGAATATTTAAGTTTCCATACGATGAACCATTCCATGTGAACGTGTCTCCTGCGGTGCTGTATCTTCCAGTACCATCATCACTGATAGCAAGGTCTACATCTTCTTCCACACTGTTCGTGAAATTAAGTCCGACTACAATAGTGTCGCCTTCCACATACGATGTTTGTGAAGTGATAACTTCGTATATTGGTACAACATCATTTAACACAACCGTTGTGCTATCAGTTTGACCAGAACTTGCTCCCGTGACACTAACAGATATATTTTCCCCTAATGCATTTTGTATAGCGGGATCCAAAGTTGTTGCAATAGTGATATCGTTATAAGCGGGTGAAGTAAAGGTGTAAGCACCAGCAGTGTATCGTCCTGATCCATCATCTGCAACTGTAACGTTAACATCTTCTGAAACAGGATTAACTACTGCGAGAGACAAGACGATATCGTTGCCTTCGGTAACTGGCGTGTTGGAAGAAACTGTGTATTCTGGAATAACATCTGTGATATCTACTGCGAATGATGCAATTTCGTTTGCTGCATCTGTATTACTGTCAGACACTTTGATCGTAAAACTTTCGGTGTTTTCTGTCAGAGCATCCAGCACCGCAGCAAGATCCATAGTAGATGTCATGATCATGGTGTCACCGGCAGCAGTAACACTGTTAGCAGTGCTGTCAGTAGTTAAGACTCCTCTGCTTCCTGAACGAGGAGGAGTACTAGTAAAGTCTGCATCAGCAAGTCCGTCTACCCACCAATAATAATTAGTTCCGGGTACTGAATTCTTATGAGTAAATGCCCAAGAACCACTCGCAGCACCTTCGGTAATACTAGTAGGACCAGTGATCACTGGATTAGAAACAGCAGCATCGACCATTGTAATTGTACCAGTGCTCTGTATGCCATCGTGGTTCGTCACTCTAACCGTTGCTTGTTGAGTGCCTCTGTAATATCCATCAACAGTTGTTGCCGACATGGTCAAGTTAGTAGATGCTGCTGAGAAAGGTTCTCTTCCCGTAAGCGTAGAGATTCTACCATCTAAACTATCAAGAATCTCCCACTGTACGCCATCAGTAGTTAATGTTTCTGTTCCTGAATTGTAAAAATAATCGCCATTTGGATTATGCTCACTACCATCTCCGGAGTCTGGTGTTCCAGATATTGTGGAAACATTTATTACAACATCGTCTCCCTCGGTGATGCTCGTATCCCCTGTAGTATATCGGGGATAGATCGAGGTATCATTAATGGTAACTAGTTGACCTTGCTGTGTAGTATCGCTAGGATTAAGATGAGCAAGAAGTTCTACCGTGTTTGCATCGCCGTGATAATCTGTGTAAGTCGCAGGTCCAACCAAGAATACTCTAAAGGTTTGTGCCCCTTCTGTGATGTAATCTTTTTTAATACGAACATTAAATGTACCAGTTCCGCTGCTGATAGTGACTGGTTGTCGATTTGCAAACCCAACTCCGTTTTGAACCCCTGCACTGTTTCCAAAGTCATTAGTGTGAGCAGTTAAAGTTGCGTCCAATGCAGGATCACTTCCAACGTTAGTTGTTTTGTCTGCGATATACCAGTAGATAGTTCCATCCGGTAGGTTTATTCCGTCAATGGTTATTGCTTGGTTGCTATCTAATTCATCGACGGAAGTTGTAGTTACGGTATAGTGAACATCGTTGATTGAATAAGTGTTTTCAAAAACCTGATTTCTTTGTGGAGTTCTGCACCAATCTGCTATATAAAGTTTGTATTGTTCTATTCTATCGGGTATTGTAATGTCCCCGTCAGTTTCGTCTTGGAAGAAGTCGTTGGCAATAGTAAATTGTATCTGTCCACTGGTTGGCGTACCATAAACTTTATCTGTGGCAGGGTTTACTTCTACCTCTAAGTCTTGCCACCCACCAATGATTCTGAACTGTTCACCGCCAGCATCAGCATCTGCTAATGGTTGCGATAAAGTTAGCGTGTTGGGTGAGGTTGATACTGCGACGATGTATCCGTTTCTGGGGATATATTCTCCAGTTAATTCTGAACCATCATAGTGTATGATATCATAACCTTCCCAACCAGTAGGATCCTGACCTATGATGATTTGATTGTTTGCAGCACCGGTTTGATCAGCAACAGCAGTTACAGTGTACTCTACTTTTTGCGGAGGAACTACAGTGAAATCAGCATCTTCTGTGTCTACGTGCTCTAACCACCACTTGTAAGTTCCGGGATAAATGTTATTCGTAGTTCCTACAGTATAGGTAACTTGTAATCCCTCGGTTGCTGGTTCATTAGAAGGTGTTAAGGTGACTACAGGAGATGGGAAGTCATCAATTGTAGCAGGTTCTTGACTTGATCCTAATGCTAGGTTTGCTTGCCCCTCTAGCAACACCTCTCCACCCAGATACATACCAGCAGGATGAACAAACAACTTAAAAAGTTTTTTCCATTGATTTACAGGAATACCTGCCCTTACAAGAATAGCAAAGGTCTGATATAACTTATCGTCTGTGAGGAATCTAAGCGACGATGGACCAAGTTTAGATGAGAAAGAGTTAGAATTCTTGTCATCTGCAATTAAAAATACGTTCTCTTTTGTATACAAAACTTCTGGGTCGAGTTGGAAAAAAGAACGGAAGAACCATTCAATAGAATATTTTGATCCTTTTGCTCGGAATAAAGTGCTAGAAAAATTTGCTGCTGCACGTTTATCACCAGACCCTTCGAAGTAACTTCCGCCTAATAACAGTTCGTCTTCAATAAAATTTAGAAGCGTAATATCTGTTTCTGTTATATCACGAGAAGAGAAAAGATGATTCAACAACTCAGTAGCATCGTACTGATTTTGAAACTCGTAATATCTTTCTAATAGAGATATAAACTTAGGATAAGCAGATGCAAAATATTCAGGCAACACGTCATCGATATGAACATCTCTGAGGTTCAGTCTGCGTCTTTTCTTGTCTATAAAATTATCGTGTGCCATAGTTCTATTTAGGGTGCCGCCTTCAGCACCGGAGCAGTTGGTGAATTGGTGACCCAAACAAGAAGGTATTGATTATTGCCCCAATTGACATAATCGCCCGTAGAAGTTCCTGTTGCCTGTCCCGTGTTGCCTCGTTGTTGAACTTCATTTGACCCTAATGCGCTATTACCGTAGAGTCGGAGTTGATTACTTCTAAACACGAAACCTGATTGGTCATTCGTATTAAAGTCATCACCAACATCTTCATCGTGCCAGAAAGTTCTTATTCCAGATTTTATTGTTTCCCGACCTAAATTTTCAGCATTAGTTAGATTGGTTCCTGAAACATTTGGTTCAGTGGTTATTGCCGCCTTTGTAAATACAACACCATTGGTTTCTCTCTGTGAAGGTAGTGTATTTTGCGGAGAACCAGACGGGTCAACAATATCAAATGTTATGTATGTTGCATCGTTCATTACTTGCGCATAGTCTGCATCTCTCATAATCGAATCTAATGTCATGGTTAGACCATCAGCCGGTATTCCAAAATCTTGTTTGGTACGTGTAGCAGATTCGTAAGTAGTGTCGACATTGAGGATTGCCACGCACCATCCAAACTCTGGATCGTAAGTGTGTGATCCGGAAAAGGTAATCTCGTCCGTAAAAGATTGATTTTCTAAAACTCTACCCTGATTGCTGGCAAACTCGTTGTTACCGATTTTAACAAAGTTTCCGTTTGTCGATATTTGTGCAGGACTACCTGCATTATAATTACTTGAATTAGTAACCTGTCCATAAAAATAACTCTGACTCGTCGTGCCAAACCCGAGATAGTCATTTACTTCCCCACGGAAATATCCATTCAAAGTCGCAATTGTATCAGAAGCGAGCGTCCTGTCAAAACCAACATCAACGGTATCGTCCAAGGCGAACTTATAAATTGTGCCACGATTTTCGCCAGACCAAGATTCCAATGGTGCCGCAACGTATAACTCTGTGCTGTTCGGATTGACTGCCACATATCTTCCAAAATCAATATCAGTTTCACCGCTCTGTCCAGTAAGAGTTATAAGGTGACTAAACTGCACAATCATAGATATCTGTAAGTTATAAGTTCCATCTCCTGTGTATCCGGGTATAGCAGGCGAACCACCGGGTTCTGATCCGTCAATAGTCCAATTCACAGTACGAGTTCGGACAGACGTTGGATACTGCGGTACGGCAGGGAACCCAAATGCTTGCATGTCACGAGCAAGTCTGCAAATAATATATTCATCGGTATCTTTGTTTCGAATCCAAGCAATACCACCATTCGCACCATACCATGTGTTGGTAGCACTCCTACGCAAAGTTCCGCTGTACTCACCAACTGACATATTTTCAGGATCAGTTCGACCTGAAATTAGATCGGGTGCTTGTGCTCCAAGATCGATCTGAGCACCACTTGCTGAAACCGCGAAAGAACCATCGATCCTTGGCGTAGTTGGTGTTGCCCCCAAACTTCCAAACCTTCCGTTTAATGGATCTGCGTATCTCCAAACCGAAACACGATTAAGATTAGGAACTCCTAGAAAAATATGATTGTTAGACATTGCTACACTAGTAGGACCATTTGTAAAAGTATTCGTTGGATCGTAATGTGAATTCCAAATACTAGCAGTATTATCGTGCGTATCTAAGAAATTATTAAACTGTAAAGTGCCGCCAGAAACTTTTATTACTCTACCGGCTGATGATCTACCCGGAAGAGCAACAACATAATCTTCAGCATAGGGCGAAGATGCTACAGAAGTTCCGACATAATTGTTAGTTGATCCTCCGTAATCTTTAGTATAGATTAAACTATACGGAGAAGATCTATCATAAAAATAAATTATGCCACCACTAGCACTTCCTGCTCTTGGGTGTGTGATACCAATATAATTTTCCGTAAAGAACAATTCGAAACCAAACCTAGCATTTCCAGTATCGTCCCACACATTAAGAAGGTTGCCAGAAGTGTCAAACAAATACACAGTTGCTTGTCCATTTGAGGTATTTAATGCACTTACCAAAACCTGACTACCTTCTATTGCAACTGCTCTACCAAAGTTTGCTGTTTGAACGCCTCCTGACGGCACGAGTTCGACTGTTGTTCCATCTGCAATAGTTCTAAGATACGCCGAGTCATTTCCGGGTTCACCGATAACTGCATATGTGTCGCTAGTATCAATGGCATATCCAAAGTCACCGTTGTTTGTTGGTGTCGATGCCTGATATGTTGCTGGAGGATATGTGTCAAGAATGTCGAATGTATCTGACTCAGTAACACCTGCTGCAGCATCATTAATAGTAAACGTGCTTGTAACGGTGCCTTGTTCACCAGCAGGTTGACCAATTACAATGTCAACCGTCTTAGTAAGAGCATCCATTACAACCGAACCTGAAGTAGTTGATATTCTACCGTTGGTGTTATTATCACCAGTAATCGTGTAAGTAACTGTCTGGTTGATTGCATAGTTACTAGTGATCGTTGCCTGTATAGTTTCATCTTCAATTGCATTAGGCACAGATACCGTGTATGAGTAACCCTCAAGAACTGTAATAGTAACCTCACCAACTTCAGAAGAGTTCTCTGCTCCCTCCGGAACAGCACGATACTCAAAGGTAACTACGCCCGTAAATGCTGCGCTTGGTGGAGTGTAACTGAATGTACCTGCTAATGAGTCAACAATTGCAACGGTTCCTTGCGCAGGTTGATTCTCCACAGTGTGAGTTACCGTTCCTGTAGATTCCCATTCATCATTAGTCGAAACATCAAAAGTGAACGCACTACCATCCTGATTGTAATAAGTAAACGTGTCATCGATAGCATCGTCTACACCGGGCAATCCAGAAGCACGAACCTGAACAGTAACACTTTCTGTAACATTCTGTCCTACATCAACACCAATGATGAAACTATCTGCTCCATAAGCATCTGAGTTTGGAGTGTATGTCCATTTACCATCAGAGTCAACTACAGCAGTACCAAACTCTGGTTGAGTCAAGATGCTGTAACCTTCAATATCATTTAGGGTGTTGACCAATGAAATTGTATTGGTAGCAGTTGAACCAGCATCTTCAGCAATACTAGAAAGTTCTGCACTGTCGCCACTTAGAATATTACTTTCTACCTTACAAAATGCAAGCAAACCGCCGGTATCGAAATCTAACAAACTCGTCTCCGCTGTTCTAATAATAGAAGAAGCACTTTCTACGAGTTTATACAAATTAAGTTTCATTTCAAAATCTAATGTGTATATAATCGTTCTTCTAGCCTCTAATGCTGCTTCATAATCATCTTGCATCACAACGCCATCAAGTCTGATGGGGGTGTCTTCTTGTAAATCAAAACCTTCTAGAGGTTTGACTGCAACCGTATACTGTGGTGTAAAGTACGGTAAGATTTGTTCTACGATTTGTAATGCATCGTCTTGACTTCTTGCGTATACATTTAACTGAAAGGTTAGGTTATATGGAACAGGAGTGTATATCTGCCTAGCATTCTCTCCTGCTTGAGGTATAACTCTTTTGTTAACCTTTGATAATTGTCTTTGTGCATCGTATTGAATCGCAAGAATCTCGAACGACATTCTAGGTAGTTTAATAGCAATCTGTCTTTCTTGTTGGTCCCCGGCATCCATTGCTTGGATACGATCAATAAAGTCTCTTCGAGGTGCATAAGACAAAGGCACTTTAGTTTGATTAATAGTTTCCCCTGCCGCATTGTGTCTAACGACATAAATGTTATTGAACAAAGAACCAAAAACAGCAACTGCCTTTCTGATTCTTTCGTGATAAAACCAATTACCTAACATTATGGATCACCAAACGGGTTGCTTTCTGAGAAATCTAATATACCATCTGCTACAGTTTCAAAAGTGTCGTTCTGTTCTACTGTCATTTCTACTTCACCAACAGAGACCGGTATTCCTGCTGCGTTACTCTCCTGACCTATGACGCTAACAGTGGTCGCAAAAGAATGAAACTTACCATCAGTCGATGATATGTTGGTGACCTGAAGAACTCTTGCGCTTTGATTAGTGGCATCGTAAGAAACCACCTCTGCACTCAACACATAATCATCAAAGGTTTGTTTAACAACTTCACCTACCACATAAGACCCTTGCTCGTTCATAAATTCTGTAGTCACAACATTATCGAATGTTAACTGATATTTATGTCCAAATACTTCGACGTTATCTATCTCTTCAATATCCGTATCAAAATCCTCGCCACTGTACTCAAACAGTTCACATGATAATCTGAACACGGGAAGATTCTTTAACTGATAGAATGGTGTTTCGTCAAATACTTTTGTAATTTCGAAAATAGATCCAGAGAGTTGTAAGAAAATAAGGTCGCCTTCTCTTGGACGATAAAACGGTTTGTCCGTATCCGCTTCGTAAGGAGCAATCAGTTCATTCCATCGTCTACGTGCGACAATAAAGGTTGCTTGGTCTCTAATCTCTACACCGAACTTAGAGAACAAGTCACCCTCGCCATCGAAACCCTCAACATTTTCGATATACATTTCAATTTTGTATGCGTCATCAAATACTGCAGAAGTCTCATCTCCAAAGATAGTATCTTTGTTTACTGAGTCGCGGGGAAGATAATAAACATCCTGCCCGTACATTTTTAAGGATTCAACAATGATATCCTCGTACAGGAGTTGTTCTGATCTGGCACCTTGTGCAAAATACTTGTTAGTTGCCATTGGTTATCCTACAAAGAAGTCTGGTGGTAACTCCTGCTCCAGTCTTACTTTCTCTTCTAACCTTTCGAGTTCCGCTGTAGCATCTTCATATAGTTGTCTCCCGCTAATAGTTACACCACCGGGAAGTTGCATCCCTTCAAACTTAGACATGTTCATACCCCACTGCTGCTTAATCAAAGCAGTTGTGTAATTCTTCAAAAACATATCATCATAAACACTGGTATGTGTTTCGGGATCGATTGCTTGGTATACTTCTGCTACAACATAATCCCCGACTGCTAAGTCTGCGCCTCCACCTTCGTTATAGAATTCACCAAAGATATACAGTCTCCCTTGTCTACGAGAGAAAGTTGTTTTAGGGGTACCACTTAAAAGCATGTCTAAGAAATCTAGGTATTGTTCGAATTGAAAATAATATGACATGCCACCAGAGAAGTTCATGAAGTCGCCCAGACTGTTCAGCATCATTTGATATCGAACATCAAACATGTTCACCGTACTGAAAGTAGGATTGATAGGAAACAATTGAGATACAAATAAAATATCATCCGATATAGGAATGTACCCGTTTGCTTTATCGTCAGCAGTAATAAGATGTTTCAGGTATGTTCTAAACTTGGCGTCCGAATGATACTCACGATATACCTGTATCGCATCATCAACTTTGTCTTCGATCTGGTCTTCATCCACATTTATTTCGATCACGGGATCGCCCAACCTACGCAGGCAGTAATCGATCAAAGATTGTCTAGAGTTTGGGATTGCCATTTAGATACCTTTTACCTGTATTTATACGTTACCCCAGAGGACTGCACCTGCAGAATCGTATATTACCAAAGTTCTGTTGCTGGCATCCTGAAGTTTAACGCCAGTGTCGAGTTTGAGTTTTTCAGTGTCAGTAACCAAAACCTCACCAGCACTATCGATCTTAACCCTCGTTCCAGCAGCACCAAAATCGTTACCAGCAACCCTAAGTTCCATTCTGGCAGTTTCACTGCCTGCAGTTCTTTCTGTGAATACAGTTCGAATCTCTGCGTATTCGTACTCTTCAGTCGCACTAGTGCTGTTACCTGAAGTGAACAAAAGTTTACTAGCGGTAGCAGCACCATTTGTTCTGTTATCCAGTTTAAAATCTGTGGAAGAATAATCTGTAGTGATCGACGCTCCGTTTTGCCCGTCTAGTATCAACTGGTTTGTAACAGATCCGTCTGCAATAGACTTAACGCCAAATCGCATTTTAGTAAACGAATCACCACTACCGTTGTCAGCACTATCAAAAGAAATGAAATGTGATATCGTGTTACTTACATCAGTCTTAACATTAATACCAGAGGAAGTGCCGTTCGCTTCGTTATTAATAGTTAAGAAATTCCCCATATTGATACTGTGAGGAGTTGTAAGAGAGTTATCATCGATTTCCAAATCAATACTTTCGGTATTGCTTGGGTAAGTACTAAACTGGAATTTAGTGGGGAGGTTTCCACTAGAGACTGTATCTTTTGCTACTACCCTAAGAGAAGCACCAATTTCTTGAGAAGTATTATCAACACCATTCCAAATAATTGAACCAAGTTGATCTCCGTTTTGAATTGGTGACAAATCAACTGCACTGTCTCCACGGTTTTTTGCCAGAACAAGATATGCACCGAATTCGTTGTTGCTGTGTCTTGTTAAAGAGACAAGCGATTCGTTTGCTGCGTTGCCGGAAATTTCAGTAAAACCAGCAGCAGAAGTAAGAGGAGTTAGGGAAACGTTTTCAACAAAGTTTGCTCCAGCACTGAATCGATAACGTGTTACATTGAGGTTGTCGATATCAAAGAAAGCATCTCTTAGATTAACCCTATCATTGAATGTGGCGAGACCATCAACATTTAATGCTGAATCAAACTGACCTTGTTGTGCGGTTACCGATATCGGATTCCCTGTACCAGAACCTACACTAATTACAGTTTCGTAATTGTTGGGGAATGACGTGTTAGTTGATCCACCAAAACCACCGCCTTTTTGAACGCGAAGTTCTTGAATACCAATACCACGATTTGCCAAAATACCACGAGATGTCACATCATCAAAGTTAGTGAGATCTTGAATACTAGTGACAGTTCTTCTAGACAACTGACCCGTTGATGTGTCAATCGCAACGAGAGTATCCCTGTCGTTAGAGTCTTCAAGACCAGACAACCGGAAGTTGTAGTTAGAAAATTCTACGGGGACTCTTGCCGAGTCTGCTGGCAATCCGTTAGAGATTGCACGATCCGTTACAGAGCGGAGCGTGTCTCTTTCGTTTAGTCTGGTAATTACTCCTGCCTGTCCTCTCTTGACTCTACCTGCTTCAGCACCGCCAGTCTGAACGAGTAGGAGTTCGTAGTAATCGGCAACTTCTGCTTCGATGTCAGTTTGAGTGACTAACGGAACACCAGTTGTATTAGTGATGTCATAGTTCATACCACCAGCAAAGGTTGACAGAACGTTCGTTGAGTCGCCGCCTTCTTGTGTTACTGCCTGCAGAGAGGGAATTTCGAATGCTGATGGTGCAAGAGTTCTAATCGTTACCTGATTACTTGCACTGTCATACATCATTGCATCGGTAGTGTTTATGACAGGGAAAGAACCATATGAATCTGTGATATAAAAATCGTTAGCATTTCTAATGGTCAGTCCGTGCACACCGATAGAAGCAGTTGTACTATCTCCACCTGCTTCGCCCGTTGTCACTTCTTGCAGATTGGTAGTATCTTTGAAAGCAAAGGCACCAACATCTCTGTACCCTACGCTATCAGCACCGCCTTCTGCGTTGGGCGAGATGAAGAGTGCCTTACCATCCCCGGCAGGAGCATATGCACCAGTAAACTCACCAATACTAGCAATAAGATTACCAATCTTCAACCCACGTGTGGTCTCAGCAAAAGCAACCCCACCAATTGTCTGGTTAGAGTTATCTGTAACTTCTTGCAGTGTAAAGAATTCTGTTGCAACGTTTGCTGCAGTTCCGAGAGTTCTTACACCTACACTGTCAAACTCTACGCCCGTGTTAGTAGGTTTGAATACCGGAACAACCAAACTAGAACTGAACGGAGCAGCAATCGGTAAAGAAGATCTCTTGATATAAAGTTGACTTCCGATATTAACATCTTGACCACCGGTAGAGTCTCCGTTGCCTAGAACGAATGCCCACGTGTAATCTTCAGCAGGTTTCGTAGCACCTGATTGTAAAGTGACACGGAATGCACTATCTGTTCCACCTGCGTCAGCAACACGGATAACATCAAATGCTCCAGCAGGAGTTCCGGGGTTGTTCAACCCAGCAGTGAAACCTGCGTCTAGGTTGATTGGTTGCGTTACATCAATTTGTCTTGTTAACTGATCTGAACCCGTTTCTGCTGCCTGATCTATGGTGAAGTAGGTTAATGGAGTATGAGCAGTATTTTCTAGCGTTGTAGTTTCAGCACTATCGTTCTGGTATGCTAATACTGTCAGTAAGTCTGGTTTATTTGTAAGTTGCGTGATAACCAAATTTTGAACAGTAGCTTTACCAGTAACATTAAGTTGAACACCAAGATTTGCCGAGTCACCTTTAAACCCTTTCGCAATGATGGGAGTGGTTGTAAGGTAATCTACGTCTGTTACTGTTTGTAAATCTGGGTTAGTAAATGCAGATGCTGCAAGTTCTCTTCCTACTACCTTTCCAGTGGGCAGTATCATCAAAGAAGTGTTTTCAGAAGTATTTTCTATGCTGAGACCTGACAAAGTCAGACCTGCTCTTCCTGTAATCGTAGTAGAGTCTAGATCTGTCAAACCTTCTACAGTTAGATCGTTGGTGACAGTTAAATCACTTTCGACTTTAAGGGAGTGATCAAATACCCATCTGTCTTCGAGGGCAGCATAGAACAAGTTAACGCTACTATCTACTCCAGTCTTGAGTGTGATACCACCGCCATTCGCATCAGAAGGTTGCTGTGCACTATCGGCAAGAACAATATTCTTATCATTAACCGTCAATTCTGTACTGTTAATAATTGTAGTAGCACCATCAACACGTAAGGATCCTAACACCACAAGGTCTTGTACTGTAGCACTATCAGAAACGGTAAGGAAGGTCAGTGTTGCAGAGTCTGCAGTTAAACCACCAGTTCCTGTCAATATAATGTTTCGTCCAGAAACTGGATCGTTAGTCAATACTTCATCAAGTCCTAACTGGGTACCGTCTAAGATATCAGCATCGACTGGTAAGTATTCAACACTATCACCGGAAGGTGTCTGTAAAACCAAAACATTGTAAGTTGTTGCTGTACCAGCAGGTGGTGCTGTCGTTGATATACCACCGTTAAGATATAATGGAGTCGGCGTAGTGTCAAATCCTGCAGGTCTTGTGGGATCTGTTACCGTTGTTAAAGTATCGACTTGTTGTGCTTCTTGAGCAATTGTTATCGTTTCTACTGTTGTACCGTTCAACCCCAAGAAAGTAGTAGAATTGTTTTCGTTGGATTTTACGTTACTGAACTCAATGCCATTTCCTGCAGCACCAGCATCTATAGAAGTAGAGTCTAGTGTGGTGAGACCGTCAACATCAAGGTTGTTGAGTACGTTTAAATCACCATCCGCATCAATTCTTAACCGCTCTAGATTGCTGGTGAAGAACGACATTGGTTTGGCACTGATACCTCTGAAATTTACCGTACCACTTTCAGTTGTAATTTCTAATACGGTATTATCACCCGTGTTATCCAGACGTAAAGACACTGGAGTTGTTCGTTCAATCTCCAGTCCTCGTCCACTAAAAAAGGTGGGTGTGCTTGTTCCCATACCAAAGTTTGCTTCGGAGTTGGAAATTTCGCCATGAAAAAGTGCACCATTCAGATAGACATCGTCGCCATCGACAACGAGTCTTCCGTTAATTGTGGTGGAGTCTAATTGTGTAAACCCACTTGAAGTAAAGGTGGGTGGGTTTGTAGCAGTACTGAAAGTTAGATTAGGATTATCAGACAGTTGCCCATCAGCACCCACATACACAACTGAATTTAAGACAAGATCTTTTACCTTTGCAGAACCAACCTTGATACCTATGTTTGTCGAATCGCCCCTAGAAGCAACAAAGTCTAATGTGACCAAACTATCATCGAATGCAATATCAGTAGCATTTCGAATACCGACTACAGCACTGTCATTACTAGTTGCTCGATCCGCAACAACTACAGTATTAGTTGTCAGTTCGTTTAATGGATCGCCGGGACTATTGTTTCTTAATTTTACTTGTCCACTGAATATTACTGGATTGAGAGTCTCACCTACATCAAGACTTGGATCAACATTTGCTCTACCAGCAACAGAGTGCAAAGTTTCGAAAGTATTATCGAGATTAGTGACATCGATATCTAAAACTTTATATTCTTTTGTAACGGAGTCTTGGAAAACAAGGGGGACGGTTCCAGTGATATTACCAATAACACCAAGTCCCGGTTCTCTGACGAAGAGACGTGGCATCTTGATATCGTCATTGGTGCTGTCATACAAAGCAAGATCGCTTAAGTTTCTATAACCAATAGAGTCTGCTGTCTGTTGATTTAAACCAACCCCAACGGTATCGACTACCAAAGCACGACGATAATCTGTTCTGTAAGTTCCCGCCGCACTAGTTCTATCTTGAATTTCAAATGCTTTTAGAAACTTAGCATTGATACCATCAGGAGTTGATGCACCTTGAGCAAAAGAACTAGATTGGTCGCCTGATCCTATTGTAAATTGTGTTACTTCTCTTAACGTAGGTGGATCAAATGCGGTGAAATTAAATGCTCGTTTTCCTATTCGATATGGGATAGGTGCCGTTGCACTGTCAATAACAAGAAGTTCAATAGAGTTTAAACCTGTGATTCCTGTACCACGAACTTCACCATTACTGGTATTGATATTGAATACACCAGTAATCTCTAAATCACCATCTATTAATGAATAGGTGTTGTCGGCAATGTACAAAGCATTGTCGGGAGACCCGTTATTATATCCATTAATTTGTAAACCGTAGTTATTACTATTATTACCAGTAAGAGGACCATTGGTAATAACAATACCTTCGGTTGTTTCGTTTCCGTTCTCAGTAACAACCTGTAATGTGATATCTGCTTCGTTGGTAAATGCAAGATCGCCTAACTTACGATACCCAACGCTATCGTCTCCTGCTATAGTAGGATTGGTGTTGAGGATGAGCGCATAGTCATCTTCTGGACCTGCTTCGTTTAATTTGCCATTATCGAAACCCAAACCACTTAGTTTAGGGTTTTTTGTAAACCCACGGGTTCCGTCAGCGTTAGAGAAGAATAAACTATTATCGCTGTCGGGATTTCCCGGATTGGGTTCTGCTTGGTCTAGGGAAAGGTATAGGTAGCGGTCTGCATCAAGATCAGCAACGCTTTTCCTTACTACCTTACCCGCAAGCGATATAAGTCTCTTAGCCATTTAAAGATTCCAGATAACTCAAGGTCAATTCTAATTTTCCTGCTTGATCTGCCCATATCGCAATTTGGTTGCCTTCTTGGACTACAAGTTTTCCTGTCAAAGGGGATATAGCATCATTAGACTGAACCCCAAACTCTTTTACAAGATATGTAGTGGTGTCAGTTCCTACATCATGGTGCACAAAATTGACATTGTAAGTCGCATCGTTTGCAATGTTAGACACCTGCGCCATCAATATAATCGCAGAAATTCCTGCGGGAACAGTGTATACTACATCGGTACCACGTGCCTTATTGACATCTGTGTTGTCCTTTGTTTGTATAACATAAGTTTTTGTTTTAAATTGATTTAATGGAGTTGCCATTTTAACCCTCTAATGCTAGAATATATGGTGTTAGCACCGCAAACAACGATCTATCAAAAGTTGTTCCTGTAATTGTTCCTGACTCACGGTTGATGGTCAAGTCACCACCGATACGGAAGTCTCCTAATTCATCTGTTGCGGTGAAGTAAACCAAACCAAAGTTAGGTTGTGCTGCTTCCGCAGAGTCGAACACGATTTCGTTTTCTTTCTTAGGAATACCACCATTTTGTGGTACTGCCGCAAACATGTTTGTGCCTGATCCCACGAATTCAAACGTGTGAGACGATGCACTGATCAATGATCTCTGGTGGAAATCTACATTTTGACTCCCTGCCGCATCTTTATTTAGGGGCGGTGCAATCGTTAGTTCGTAAGATCCTGTTTCAGAAAGGATAGATGAGTACGCAAATACCGAACCGGTACCAGTTTGTCCATCTATTTGTCGATTGTCTGCACCGACTAAAATATAATCGCCCGTTCCACCTATAGTCACATATCTTCCAAATCTGTCATCATCGGTGCTACCATTACCATCACCGTTGAATTGTTGACTTTGTGGTTCGAGTTTTGCTACCTGTGCCCAATTAGATCCTGCCCTTTCTATGATATACGCACCGGTACCATCAGACTCATTTAAGGTGTTTGTAGATGAGCGGTTTTGACCAACGATAACAATATCACCCTTGTTGTTGATATCGATGTCAGTACCCATAGAGGTACCTTCTTTAGCATCAGCAGGATAAACAGTCTCTTGAAGACTCCATGCGCCTTCGTCAAAATCGAACAGTTCTACACCACCCGTGTTTCGATACAAACCAAAGATGTAATCATCTGTACCGTCGAAAGTCCCTGTGGTAGGATTAGACAGTTCTAGTGTTGTGGCATCTGTAATGTCAACAATAGTAGTGTTGCTCGGAATACGAGTATCTCTGTCAGCGTACTCTATGATAGGAGAAGAAGCAGAGTAAATAGTTTGTCCTACTTCGAACTTACTTGTGTCATTAATCTGCAGGAACACCGTTCCTGATGCATGAGAAGTCGCAGAATCTATGAAAGTTTCTGACACACTCTGTGAAGTAAATGCAGCATATGTCGCATCCTTGGTCATTGCCACTTCAAACTGTGCATTGTCATTTTGACCTAACTGTGATACAATATTCTGAGATATCGTGTAGGTGTCAAACTGATTCTTAGTATAATAGTAATGCGTGTTACCCTTCCATGCGACAAGAACCGCACCACCGTCACCAGATATTGCCATTCTAGGTTTGGATGCTGATGTGCCTTTCGGGAACAACAATTTTTGAACCTTTTGGAATCCATCAGGATCTTGTGCTGAATCTCTGGTGTAAATATGGACCGCACCATTAATAAAGTTAGTGTCCGAATCACTTGCGTTTGCTACAAGAAGTGTGTTACCATCACCTGATATTTCTACTTCTGCTCCTAGTTCTCTAGCAGTAGTTGGGTTGGGCGAGTTTGTCACTGAATCTTGCAGGAACTGTACTTGATCCCAATTGTAGTCGTTAGCAGAATCTCTTTGATAAACGTATACGCCACCGTGTGAAATCGATCCTGTAGAACCCTGAACATATATGTTAGAGGGAGCACCTACTGCAACACACAACCCTTGCTCGTCAACTGCGATTGCTTGACCATATTGATCTGTTTGTATTCCACCATTTACAGGGTTGCTTGGAGTCAAAGAGTCTCGTAAAGTGTAGTTAAGTCCATCACGCTCTTGTACTTCTACTCTTCTTGCACCAAGACTTGCGAACGCAATGATAGAGTCGTTCTTAGACATCTGCACACCATATCCAACCTGTGTGTCAGAAGCAACGTTTGGATCGATTCTAACTTGATCGGTGTTACCTGAGACTGCCCAGTTCTGTAAGATTTCGTCAGAGACATTCAAAATAGTATAGTAGTACGAATCATTTGCAAATTTGATTGCATCATTATAGTTTGGTGTCTTAAAGTCTCCGATGTTCAAAGAGTAGTTTGCTGAGTCTCGGTTTATAATGCCATTAACACGGATGATATCATCGTTGAGGTTGTAATCTGCGTGAAGCGATCCATCGTAAATCGATTTAGAACCGCCAGTTGCAACCAAACCAAAATCACCAAACGATGAGTTAGAGTTTGTTACAGAACACTGTGCGCCTGACTCTGCCTTGATAGAGGTAGAAGTAGAAATTGTAAAGCACGATACCAACTGTGCATATGCTCGCTCTTTCAGCAGAACACCAATACCGTCAGCATTGAACTGTGTGAACGCATCAAGTACCATCGAGCGAAGACCGGACACTTTTGACCCGTCGATCTTCATACCAATGCCAGAGGTTGTCAATGAAGTACAGTTTTGTACATAAGGGGACTGCGTAATAAACGGACCTGTCTGCGCATCGTTCCTTGGATCAAAGGCAACACATGCTGCTCCGTTCTGGTGATCACGGAAAGTAATTTCTTTTACATAACAACCATTGTCTACCCAGAAAATATCGCTGTCTACGTTACGAGGACGAATCGTCGTTGCCCTTAATGCATCACCAATAATAGATGTTTTCGGCGGTAACTTAATTGGGTTGTTGACTGTGTAGTCACCAGACTTTAAGAAGATAGTAGAGTCTGTACCTTGGTTCTGTGCTGTCTCTGATGACTGACGAATGATTGTCTGCCTAGAGGAAGTCCCTTGATTAAATTGCAACCATGCGGAGTAAATAGCAGGGAAGGTCAACTGAACACCTAGTGCTCCCAAGTCTGGGAAAGTCAACGAGTCAAAACCGGTTGCCAACCCAGTCGGATAGTTATAAGCATAGATTGTTCCCGCAGTATCCGTTGCTGGGTTAAAGAAGTTGCCCAACTGGAATGTGCCGACACGGGATTGCTCGATTGCGTGAATGATGATGTCAAGAAGGTTCTGAATCTTAGTAATGTTTCCAGTATCAGTTCCTACTGTGTAGGTTGCGATGATAGACTTCAATTGCTCATACGCGGCAATCGTTGCTTCGAACTCACTGTTGCCCAATCGATCTGCGTACCCATTACTAAAAACTGAGAAGTATGAACGCATTGCAATTGAAGTTGCGCTGTTACCGCCATACTTAAGATCATACACTAACGCATCAAGAATGTACCCAACATCTCTACGACATGTTGCTTGATCGTATGAGAAAGTTGGGAATATAGAATTTGCGTAAAAAACTACTTGCTCTTGGAGTGTAGATCTGTTAGCATAGAATGTTGCGCTTTCTCCGGTAATAGCAGGAAGCGTCACTGTGATACCAGAACCGTCAGCAGCTTGAATAGATGAGATGATAACATCCATCAGGGTGTTTACTCGGGTCTCTTCTGCAGAAGTTGAGATATATTGATTGACAATAGTTTTCATCTGCTCATATGCAGCGGCAGATGCAACAATCTCTCCTGCTCCTAATTGGTTAGTCCATACATCGGGTTCACCGTCAAGACTGAGGTAGTCGGAAGTATTTTCAATATTAAGGTCTCTACCCACCCAGTATGATCGAGCATTTGTATCGATAGCAAAAGTGCCATCGAATAAAATATCGTGAATCAAAGCATCTACAATATAACCGACATCTCTTTGGCATTTGTCTTGGTCGTATTCAAGAGAATCGTAATTTTCTTGAATCCATGTGATGACTTGCCTTTGAATTTGAAGTCGATTAACAATCAAAGAGTTTGCGGCATTTCTTTTATCCGCATCTTCTGATCCGGAACCCGTGAAATCGATGGGGTTGCCATCTGTCTTTCCGTATTCAGTTGACTCTTCTAAAAGTTCAGTTATTTCTTTAATACGAGCAGTAACAAAAGTTTGACTGTCTGAATTGATACCAGAAGCATTGATTTGATCTCGCAAGTAGTTAATTGAATCAACCGTATATTGTAATTGATCGTCTTGAACTTTCTGTGCGTTACCACGCTGATAGGCAAGACCTGCCGTGATGCTATTATAATTTGTATTGTTTTGTAAGTCAAGTGCGATTGCGTCAATTATTAAACCTGTATCTCGCTCGCACTTGTGCTGGTCGAAGTTGTTGACAATGTTTTCGTCGTTTACATAGTCAATAACATCATTCTGAATAATCAGCGTATTGTCTTTTATAGCATCAAATTCTGTGGTTGTCAACCCTGCCGTGCTGATATCAACCTCAGCAGGAACACCATCTGTGTTACCAGCAGTAATTGCATCATTGGTAATCGCAATTAAAGTATCAACATCTGCATCATCTGTAACGTTTGCGAGTGCTTTGATACGTGTTGCGAGATCAGTGAATGCCGCTACTGTTGCAGATTCCTCACCTGATCCAAGTTGACTTTCTGTTCCAACAAAGTATGCAAGAGCAACCTGACGCGAAGCAGAGTTACCATCGTAAGTCAAGTCAGCAACCAGACCATCAATCAAGAATCCTGTGTCTCTTTCACATGCAGTTTGATCGTAACCCAGACCCGGATAGTTTGCGGTAATGAATGCGATGGTGTCTGAAATAAGAGTCGCACGTGCACCTACGATAGCATCTCGTTGTGGTCCACGTGTTGAGGCATATGTTCCAGCAGTTGGATATGTGGTTACTGCTTGTACAGTAGTAAACGTTCCGTCCAGAACGTCGATGACTCTCTCAAACAAAGTATCAATCGTGGCATCACTAGTAACACCCGTAAGTGCTTTGACCTGATCTCGTGCGAATTGCACTGCTTCGATAGTTGCTTGTTTCTGGTCGCTCAGTACATAAGCAGAGTTTGCTCGAAGGTATGCGTTACCAGCAGTAATCGTCCAGTAATCTGATCCGGTGATAAGGTCTCGTCGTACTGCGTCAAGAATGAGACCCGTATCACGAGCACACTTTCCTGCGTCATAACCACCCAGAGAAGTTGCCCAGTTTTCGTTGACGTAATCAATGGTTGCTTCTTGAGCACCAGTGACACCTGCTTGTATAGCATCAAATTCAGTGGTTGTCAACCCTCCGGTTTCTACCTCTGCTTCTGCGGCAAGACCTGATAAGTTGCCAGCAGTAAGGACACCAGTAATTTCGTCGATAAGGTTACCAAGCACCGTTTGCTCTGGTGCTGTGAGAACTACCGCATTAATTCGTGTTTTCAGGTCATTGTATGCGGCAATTGTTGCTGTGGTCTCTCCAGACCCCAACTGTGATTCTGTGCCGACAAAGTATGCTTCGGCATTGATGCGAGTACCAATGTTCCCGCCGTATTTGACATCGTGCGACAAACCATCTATAATGTATCCTGTATCCCTGCGGCATGCCGCTTCATCGTATCCAAGACCCGGATAGTTTGCAGTAATAAATGCAATCGTATCATCGATCAGTGTTTGGCGACTTGCTTGAAGGTTTGTCGTAGCAGTCACACGATCAGCAACCTGATACGTAGATCCCGCAGTGGTTGGATAGTTGATTGTAGGATAAACGGTTTGTGTTCCGTCGATTACATCAGTAACGTTCTTGAACAGATTTTCAATATCTGTGTCAGACGTTACGTTTGCTAGGGCAATAATGTAGTCTCTGGCGAAGTTGATTCCAGCAATTGTCGCGTCCTTTTGGTCACTCAACACGTAAGCAGAGTTTGCTCTATTGTATGCCCATCCTGCGGTAGTTGTGTTGTAGTCTGTGCCTAATAACAGGTCACGCGCAATTGAGTTTACGATCAACCCGACATCACGTGAACACTTGGTTGCATCGTAAGCGCCAGTCAAGAAATTGTTTGTAGGATCATTCAGATAATCCAAAACGGCATCTTGAATCGCATCTTTGTTATCGATGATTGCTTGTGCCGCTGTGTTTGCATCGGTTTGTGATTCGACGGGAGGATCAGGATATTCTAGACTAGAAGCGGTGCCTCCAACAAGTATCTCAATAATCTCATCGAATCCAGCAGAAACTCGACTCTTTGAAACAGAGTCTGCCTTAACCTGTGGAACTGATATCATACCCAAACGTTCTTCGTTAATAGCACGTCTAGTTTGATATAACTGCTCAGAGGTTACCTTGATCGCATTACCGCGTTTGTAAGATTGTCCAGCAGTAATAGATCCGTAATTAGTTCCCAGTGCCATGTCATAACGCACGGCATCCATGATGAGGTGTAAGTCTCTTTCACAAACAATCTCATCGAACTTAAAATTTTCTTTTGCGTAAACAACTGCTACTGCTGAGTCAAGAGTAGCAAAGGCATTCATTAACGATTTGCCATCATTTCCGGGCACACCTGATTTCGAAACATAATAGACGTTATCGACATCTTCAGCACCAATTGATGTGATGCTTACTTCACCGTTTTTATCTTTTTTGATATACGCTTTACCATCATGAGTATTGATGGCAATTTCACCAAAGTCTATTTCATTTAGAGTTGGTGCACGTCCGGGAATATCGCTGCGCGGAAATAGTATTTTTTTACGTGATGCCATATCTATTCTCTAATCGTATCTCTTTATTTATGCGTATGTTCCGCAGTCAATAACTTCGAATTCTATTGACTCAGCAAATATTCTAGGTTCGAATCTCCACTGTGCGGAATCAACCCCATTGTTCTCATATCGAGCAAAGGCAAGTGGCGTTGCAGAATCACCAATCGCAATCCCTGCACCATTAGCAAGAACTCCTGTTGGTACATTATCCGCGATTACTATCTGCTTGTCTTCAACCAGCAACTCTGTGGTAGAGATATTGGTTTGATCTCCAAGCACATAAAGATTTTTGGTAACAGTAAGGTCACCGTCTATTGTAGTACTGTCTAACGTGGTCAAACCTTGTACATCTAGATTTGATTGTACAGTAAGGTCACCGTCTATTGTAGTACTATCTAACGTGGTCAGACCTTGTACATCTAGATTTGATTGTAACGTTGCATCATATGCCCAAATCTTTTTCCAACTGAATGCTGAATCCCCTAAATCGTAAGTATTATCAGCATTAGGTCTAACACTATCAAACCTAGATTCACCAGAATGAAAATAAGAGTATTTCTGGTTTAGGTCAACTTCGAATTTACCGATAGTTCCACCAGTCTCAACGTTGAACTTAATACCACCGGATGAATTATTGTTCAATAACATCCAGTTATTATTTTCAGAAGGACTCAAGTTAGCAGGTGTAGCACCAGCAACTATCACTAACCCATTGTTTGCTTGAGATAGGTAACCTCTACCTAACTGAGTTTCACTTGCAGATGGACCGATTCTTATTTTGGAATCATATGTTCCACTTCCTACATGATTTGCTCTAGGAAGTACGATGTCTGATGTTAATGGTGATCCCCCTGCATCTAAAGTTAAATCACCGGCAATGGACGTTGAGTCTTGTACTGTAAGAATGCCAGCAATAGTGGCACTGTCTGTCATCTCAACACCACCATCTAATCTGGCGAGTGCTGATACATTAAGTCTTACACTATCGTAGGTAAAATTAGGATCGTCTTCTAGAACACCGTTAGGTCCAACAATAACAACTCGATCTTCTGTTAGATTATTGACTTGTAAAATGTCAACATCAGCAGAATCGACAATCAGTCTTTTTCCGTATATGTCATTCCATCTTTGTACGGAATCGCCAAGATCATAAGTGTCGGCAATATTAGGAACCAATCTAGAGTTTACATCTGCTCCAAAAACAACATTATCTGTATTAGAGTCACCTACTGTAATGGTTCCAGAAGTTCCTGCTCTTAGCGTTGCTATACCATCAACGGTAAGTGTACCATCGATTTGGACATTCTGCGTTACTTGTAAATTGCTATTGACTATGACTTGGTTATCGTCTGCTCTTAAGGTAAGAGATCCGGTAGCAGTAGAAACGGAATCAAGGTCCAGACGTAAATTGTCTACCAGTAAACGATCAATTTTTGCAGAATCGTCAACAAGGATTGCAGAGGCAGCAGTTAACTCGCCTCTTTGGTGATTCATCATATCGGTAAAGTACTTACCACCGATAGTGTGTATCTCAGAAGAATAAAGGTGACTTACCGAATCTCCAAAGGAGTTGGAGTCTGCACGATACAGAACATCACCAGCACCAACGTATAAACGATCACCGCCGTTACCAAACCCATCGTCATTGGGATCGGCTAGAAAAGAAACTGCTAATTCTGCTACCTGAAGTAAAGACTGCCCAGCATATGCGCCACCTTCTACAACAGGGCGACCTCTAGTTTTAGAGCGTCTTATTAATATTTTAGAACTTTCTGAATCGTGTGACATTAATAATCTCCGCCATCAATAGAAGCAACGGTAAGACTACTTGAAGGTTGCCACAAACCAAGTGTGCCATTGTAGACTAGAACATCACCATCTACTGCTCCGTTTGGATCCACTCCGGGAATTCCAGCAGATTGTACTGTTCTGATTGGAGTTCCAACAACAATTTTATCTATTAAAATAGTTCCATCATTTTTAATTTTTACTGTCATCGAAACTTCCTTATGCTTTGGTAACCGAAGGAGTTACTCTCAGTGTGCCTTCTAAAATCCTCTCAATAATATAAGTTAAATTTCCAGCACCGTCTGACTCGCTTACATAAGAGAGTTCAACATCATATACATATCTTTTTTTAGTACTTAATAAATCTGTCTGTAAATTAGTCAAAGTGAGATTGACAATACCATCAGTGGCGGGGTCTGCCACTATTCCAGTAAAAGAAACTTTTTCAGACGAGTCTGCAGCATAGTTAGGTTTCAACCATGCTTGTACAGAATAATTTGTTAGATCTTTTATGCTTTTATCTTTATTGATCAGGTGGAGTTCGATAGATACATCTGTTCCCTGATCTATAGTTAGATCTTCGTATTGCGCCATTAGTATTGTCCAAAATAAATACCTATGGTTTTATTTATACGATTTCAGTTTCTATATCCTGAATAATTTCTTCTTGCATTTGCCTAGAGAATTCAGATCTATCTAAGATAAAAGCAATGGTCATTCTCCAACAATCTGTTTTAGCACAATGATATACTAAATGGCGAGGATTTTCCAGATAGGAGGCAAAGAAACCGCCTTTTGCCTGCCATCCCGGTTCATCTTGGATTGTTACCAGTTTATTTCGGTTTCTATCGAGGTACGTAAACTCCCCCTCCCCAGTTTCGCTCCATGTAAAAATAAGATTAAAGGCACTAGCATTGGCATTATTGTGCCAAGATATAAAACCTCCGGGAGGATATATGGTGAATAGAGCATTTTGTCTGAACAAAAAGTTTTCGGACAAAGACATTCTAACATCACCCAACATTTTCATGGTAGATGTTAACCTTTCTTCGTCACGATCATTTGCTAGTTTGAGAGTATTGTGCTGAACACTGTACGATTTATGATACTCTGGGTACCCCTCGTGGTCATGCCCTTGCTTAATTATAGACTTTAAATAAGAAGTTCCGGTCCAATATTCACGATTGTCTATTGTGAAATTTTTTCCTGCTAATTCGAAATCGTCTATTCTATTTTCTGTTATCAGTACTTCAGTCTTTCTCAGGTCTTCTAGCAAAATGTTGTTTCTAACAGCAACTTTTCTCAAGAGTCACATGCCTCTACTTTGTATTTGGAGTTAGAGAAATGTAGTATGATTGGATCTTTACCGAGCATATGATCTCGTGATGCATCGTATTGATGATAGTAATTCCAACGGCAATCGTACTCATTATCAAGAACACCAATTTTCAAATCTTTATAATCTGGTTCTTTATTCACTAACCACCATAATGAAAACTGATCCCATCTCTTCAGAGAGGGTGGGTAGATGTCGTAGTCGAGTTCTTTACTGTTCTCTTTGGTTGGCCACCATCGACCAGCATATTGGTCTACAGTCAAGTCGTACCAATCTTTCAAAAATTCTTTTATGATAGGTTTGTTATTGTATAAACAGATACCACCGCAATACTTAAATTTGTTGTTCTGCGATCCCCAATAATATTCCCGGTATATGTATGATCTCTCCGGTGTTAGTTCTGTGAAAAGAATATCGTTACCATCAAATTTATCGAATGCAGTTGTTATGTCCTCATGTGCTACCTCGCAATCGGCATCGATATATAAAGTTTTTTCGTAGGGCGATTTCCACATTCCCCATATCTTTGCTCTTGTATGATCATCACAAAAAATGATATCATCTGCGATATCTGCTCCCTTGTCAATAAATCTTTCTTCGGTTACTAAACAAACCGGGGTGTCCGGGTCATAGTCTTTGATAGAGTCTATCAGATTAATTGCGCTATTATAATAGAAGTTTTTGGTAGAAGCAACAATAAGATAACCTTTTTCTTTACTCATTAGTTTCTTCCAACGACTTTAAAAATATTGCAGTTATCCAAGCATTCATTTCTATTTCGTTTTTAGACGCACGGAGTTTTGTTCTTAGTGTTCTGTCTGAACACTCACGAACTTCTTTTATCTCAAATGCTTTTATCTTTAGACCAAACAATTCTTCTAGTTGTGTAGATTTTTTATTTTGTTCTTCTCTAAGGACCTGTTCTTTATGTTCTTTAGATTTTCTTGCTTTTCTTTCTACAGTGTTAGCATCTATTTTTTCTGGTCCAATCTCATTCATCAACTGAGTCCACAAAGGATTAATGTCTCCGTTAAGAACCTTTGGAACAGGTTGTTGTTTTGTTTCGACTCTACCGTCATCATGTTCAATGACGTAAATGGACATTGCTTCAGTTTTATCTTCTGTTTTCCAAAAAGGATTGTCTTGAAAATATGTTCTCATAATTGCCTCATTAATTATGCTATTATATAGTCCTGAAATTAAGATTGAATGCGATGGTTATTCTTTCATCATCATCCTGTTTTTCTTTCACCTCATGCCATGTGTCGGCAGGAAAAAGAACCATGGTTTGTTCATTACCCGGATACTGCACAGAGTTTTTTAATTTGCTTGTGTCATAAAAATGCGTAGGTTCTAAAGAAGGGTTTTTATAATATATTACTCCAGCAATATCAGCAGGCGGATGATAATGTGGTGGATTCTTATTTCCTTTGTACGCAAAGTTTGTCCATATATCATAAAAATCATCGTGCTGAAACGAGTTGCGACATGTTAATAATATATTTCTCTTGACTATCTTATTATCGAACCCTAACAACCTACAGTATTTCTCGGCAAGTCTAAGAGTCCACGGAAACCAAAACGATTTTTGTATTAGATAAGGCGAGATATTGCACTGATAATCATTCCACTTGCCTCGATCAGAGTAACCAAGGTTGTGATGTTCTTTTAAATATGACAAAGGGTGATCTTTGAAAGATCTACTTTCGTCTACCATCTCGTGTATCTCATTCCAAATGAGATCTGGAATATCGAATATTAGAACAGGACGATCTTTTAGTTTTTTTACTTTAGACATAATTTGCAATTATATCATCATATAGTTGAATTGTCAATTATCGTAAAGTATTTACTATCAAAGTAATATTGACATCAACATCATCGGTTAATTCACCAATCTTTCTGATCTTAACATTGACAACAGAAGAAGCATCTGTATTATCATTCACAATCGCAGACGGTCCAAGAACTGTTCTTGATGTTCCTAGAGTTACATATCCAGAAGTAGTTCCCGTAACAGAACCGCTGACCTGAGTAATATTAACTTCATAATCAGATCCAATCCCTGCTGCATGATCTTCATTAGGCAACCATTGATTTTCAGGAGAGAAAGAAGAAGGATTGATTCGGAAAATATCACCATCTCCTGCCATATAAAAGTCGCCATTACTTGCTAGAGTAAATCCGGGTTGTACAGGATCTGCAGAAGCATAAACCGAATTCAACTGATTCTTTTCAATAGTTGTGGTTGTTATGCTCGCAGTCGGTAAATCTGGTGTGTCGATAGATGTGTCACCAATATAAACCGCTTGTGAAGTAGCAAGTCTGCGTCCACCCGTTGCAGAATCCCAAAGTTCTGCCCAAAAATATTCTTCGCCTTCTGTCAAACTATCTGCAACAACAATTTTGCTCGTGGCAAAACTGCCACCTGCAGGCACAGTTAAAGACTGTCTTGAGGTTTCTGCAGCAGTTCCGGAAAGATCCGCGTTACTAGCAGTTCCAAGTTCTCCAGAAACTGTATTAAGTTGTAGATATACAGTTTGAGCACTAGCACCGGAATTTGCAACCTGAATGTTAAGAGTTGAACCTTCATCTATTGAATATCGAGGACCAGTCAGTCCGGGAAATTGTATCTCCAATTCTTGGTCATCATCCACTTTACAATACAAGGTGTAGGTTTCAACTGTAACCGGGGCACCATCTAAAATTTGTCCAGCAGAACCGGCAACATAAGTTTCACTTAATGTTGTTGCGATAAAGTTTGTTGTAAAATCTACATTTTGAGTAAATGTTAGATTATCTGTATACGGGTCTTCTCTAATAAAATCTGGGTTTTGAGTAAACAACGTATTTTGGATAAAGTCCACATCACCAACAAAAGTCAAGTCTCCTGTAAAAGGATTGTTCCTTAGAAATGGGTTGTTCCTAATAAACGGATTGTTTCTAATGTAGTCAACATCACCAATAAACGGGTTGTTCCTAACAAAGGGATTGTTTCTTATAAAAGGGTTGTTTCTGACAAAAGGAACATCTCCAATAAAATCAGGTTCTCTAATAAAATCGGGTTCTTGAGTAAACGGGTTGTTCCTAATGTAGTCAACATCGCCAATAAAATCAGGTTCTCTAATAAAATCGGGTTCTTGAGTAAACGGATTGTTTCTAATGTAGTCAACATCACCAATAAAATCAGGTTCTCTAATAAAGTCTGGTTCTTGAGTAAACGGGTTGTTCCTAATATAGTCAACATCGCCAATAAAATCGGGTTCTCTAATAAAGTCTGGTTCCGTAGTGAACACGATATCTTGAATAAAGTCTAGGTCTCCAATAAAAGGATTGTTTCTAATAAAATCGGGTTCAGCAGTAAATGGATTGTTTCTAATGTAATCCACATCCCCCGTAAAAGTAAGATCTCCAATATAAGGAGTATCTCTGATAAACGGGTTGTCTCGGATAAACGGATTGTTTCTGGTAAAGTTTAAGTCACCGATATAAGGATTGTTCCTAATAAACGGATTGTTTCTGACAAAGGGGTTATTACGAACATAGATTATGTCTCTAATATAGTCTTCTGTAGATATTTGTTGCCCAATAAAATCAGTCTCTTTTGTGAAGTTTGCATTACGAACATACACAGGAGCATTGACATAATCTATTGCAATATTAAAATTCCGAATGAAAGGAGAAGTAGTGTTAGTCTCTTTCGTAAATGAATTGACCTGAATGCCAATACCAACAAAGTTTCCAGTAAAGGTCTGAGGTCCAGTATAGTTAACATTTCTTATGTACACCAAGTTATCAATATAGTTGATATTTCTTACATATGGAACATTTCTTACATAGTTAATCGCTATGTTAAAATTCTGAATATAAGGTGTTGCAATATTAAAATTCAAAATATAAGGTGTTGCAATATTAAAGTTTCTAATATAAGGTGTTGCAATATTAAAGTTTCTAATATAAGGTGTTGCAATATTAAAATTCAAAATATAAGGTGTTGCAATATTAAAATTCAAGATATAAGGTATGTCACGAACGTAGTTTACGTTACGAACGTAAGGTGTTGTAATATTAAAATTTAAAATATAAGGTGTTGCAATATTAAAGTTTCTAATATAAGGTGTTGCAATATTAAAATTCCGAATGTAAGGTGTTGCAATATTAAAATTCCGAATGTAAGGTGTTGCAGCATTGAAATTGCCAATATATCCAACATCACGGTTATATGGTGTGGTCCCAGTGGTATCACCAATATAGTTTGTGGTACCAGTCGTATCATCAATGTAATCAACATTTCTCAGATAACTAATATTTCGAGTAAAAGTTTTTGGACCCAAATAGTTCAAAACCTTTCCGGGTGAATTGTTAGTGTAGTTCTCACCGTCTTCTCTTACATAACCTATATTTCTTGTAAAGAAAACATCTCTAATATAAGGCGTTGTAATATTAAAGTTTCTAATATAAGGTGTTGCAATATTAAAGTTTCTAATATAATTTACATTACGGACAAAGTCTATTGCTGTTATTACATCACGAATATAGTTTGCCGTACCAGTAGTGTCCCTGATATAATTAGCAGTTCCAGTAGTGTCCCTGATATAATTAGCAGTTCCAGTAGTGTCCCTGATAAAATTAGCAGTTCCAGTAGTATCTCGGACATAGTTTATGTCACGAATGTAACCTACATTTCTAATAAAATTAGCAGTTCCAGTAGTGTCCCTGATAAAATTAGCAGTTCCAGTAGTGTCTCTGATATAATCAGTAGTTCCAGTAGTATCACCAATATAAGGAGCAGTTCCAGTAGTATCCCTGATATAAGGAGCAGTTCCAGTAGTGTCACCAATAAATGGTGCCGTACCGGTGGTATCACCCGTAAAATTCAAATTGTCCGTATAGTTAATATTTCTAACATATGGAACTAATCGTGTAAAAGATGTGTTCCTTTGGAATGCTAATGTGCCGGGATCTTCTCTCTGAAAATCTACCTCCCCTTTAAAGGTGACTGATGTGTAAGGAGTAGATATAATAATATCCTGAATGTAATCAGTAGTGCCAGTAGTATCGCCAATAAAAGGATTTTCTCTTACATAAGGAGCATTCCGGACATAGTTAACATTTCTGATAAACCCTACCTGAATAGGAAAATTCTTAATAAAAGGTGTGGCAATATCTGTATAGTTAACGTTGCTCGTATAATTTACATTACTCGTGTAATCAACATTACTAGTATAGTCAGTTGCAATATCCGTGTAACCTACATTACTCGTATAATCAACATTACTAGTATAGTCAATATTATCAGTATAGTCCGTAGCAATGTCCGTGTAACCAGTAGCAATATCAGTATATGGAACTGTGCTAGTATATGGCACGTTGCTAGTATAGGGCACAACACTGGTATAATCAGTTGCAATATCAGTGTAAGGAACTAATACAGTAAAGGTTACATTACTGGTATACGGAACATTGCTAGTATACGGAGTAGCAATATCAGTATATGGAACTGTGCTAGTATATGGCACGTTGCTAGTGTATGGTACATTGCTGGTATAAGGAGTAGCAATATCAGTATATGGAACTGTGCTAGTATATGGCACGTTGCTAGTGTATGGTACATTGCTGGTATAAGGAGTAGCAATATCAGTATATGGAACTGTGCTAGTATATGGCACGTTGCTAGTGTATGGTACATTGCTAGTATACGGAGTAGCAATATCAGTATAATCTACAACACTCGTATAATCTACATTACTCGTGTAATCCACAACACTAGTATAATCAGTAGCAATATCTGTATAAGGCACGTTACTAGTGTAGTCAACGTTGCTAGTATAATTGACATTACTTGTATAATCAGTGGCAATATCTGTATAAGGCACGTTACTAGTGTAGTCAACGTTGCTAGTGTAATCAATTGTGCTAGTATAGACTGTGGCGATGTCCGTATAACCAGTAGCAATATCTGTATAAGGAACATCTTTCGTAAATACGATATTACTAGTATAAGGGACATCGCCTATGAAGTCTGGTTCCGTAGTAAAATTTTGATCTCTAACAAACTGAGTAAGAAAAGGACTGAATGTTTCTCTAATGTAAGCAACAGTGTCACCCTGAGAGGTTGTTCCCTCTCTTGTATCTACAGCAGTTCCTCGGGGAACCCATGTTCCAGAATCAGTCGGAGCACCTTGGATAGAAGATCTTAATTGATATGTTCCTAGTCCTGTATCTTTAATAACCTGTTTAGATCTTTGACCTAAAGTAGTTTTTAATACTGTATCCGAACCTTGTTTTATACCGGAAAAAGAACCTACGGTGCCTGCGCTTCTCTCTACAGTCATTGCTTTTATTTTGGTAGGAGGAGTAGAACTTTGACGAACCCATATAGAATAGTTTGTCGAAGCACCAGAATTACTGGTATCAGTAAAAACATTACTGATAAATGATGTCCAATCAGCACCGGGTGATGTGGCAGAAAGTCTAAACACTCCCGGAAGTTCATCGTGCATAATTGTTTTGACCAGTCTTTGAACTAGAACGTCCAAAGCAGGGTCTGCCATTTCCTTTAATGCAGGAGGTTTAGAACCATCACCAGCAGGGTCGGTGTCCCATTGAAGCAATCCTCTCCAATTACTGTTTGATCTTTGTGCTACAGTGTCAGTTAGATTTTGGTATAAAGTAGTCGCGTCCGAATTTAAATCAAACCCACTAGAAGCACCTGCAGAAACACCAGTGAAAGTAACGTTTGAGGTTAGAGTGCCTGCGCCTTCAGGGAGAGTCGTAGTAAACTTAGCATCGCTTGCTCCAGTAGCATCTACCTCTATGTAACCTCGTAGCGGTATTCCGGGAGCACCTACTGAAGTTCTGTTCCAAGTAAAATTTGCGGTACCTGTAGATGCCGATTCATCGAACAAAATAATAGGATCCCCATTTACAGTCATGTAAATAATTGAACCCACTTCAACATTACCCAAGTTTACGGTATCTTCTAAGTTAGTGTCTAAGGTTACTGAAATAGAACCTGCAGGATCATCAGTGATGGTTATAGCATTAAAGATAAGACCGTCCTCATCGAGGACACTGTTTGCTGCTTCTAACTCCGTGAAAAGAGTAAAAACTAAAGAACCGGTTTCCGTTGCTGTATAGGTCCAATCGACTGATAAAGTACCAGAACCAACCGATGCATTAATCCAGTAGACTTGTCCGGGTGTTTCTAAGTAGTTTCCTCCGGTTGGTCCTGTAGATTGAATATTGCTCGTCTCTATATTTCCAGATCCGATGCCATCGACAGTTGCATTGAGTCGATGTCTCAGTCCAGAGAAATCAGAACTTCCTGATGCCGAATAAGTATGAACGGTTGTGAACGTTATAACATCACCCGCAACAATTTGCGCGGGTGTTGTGGGAGGGGATGCTTGGTATACTGTAGTTCCTGTAGTAGGTGTTGTCACAGTAACAGTATTACTAATAGTTCCTAAATTATATTCCGTTGAAGTAACCTGACCAGAAGTTCCTGAGTAATAAGTATCGAAATAGGAACCGATAGCGGTTTTAGAACTATCAGTGGTTAAGGCACCAACATCAGAAGACTCGCCCAGTTGAAGACCAGCAAGATATGCGAGGTACTCTTCATCGGAGAGGGTCATCTCCTGAAGAGCACCATTGCCTATGCTTTTTAGTGGGCGTGAAGACATAAAAACTACAATAAATTAATGAACAATCGTTCTTCTATTTATATGTAATTTTTAGTAGAAATATTGATTCATCCAATCTGAGTCTGGGGTCTCTCCTGAAACGCTCCAGTTTTTGACTATGCCTTTAAGAGACTTCTTTTCTCCGTTAAGAGGAAAATATATCAAACCGTTCTCGTCTTTAGTTACCTGTCTCCAATCTGGTACCCAACCATATGCTTCCAACAGAGCATCTTTGATAGCATATCTAACATCACTGGAATCTAAATTCATGAGTTCATTTCTTTTATTTTCTTTGAACTCAGTAGTTAACAAAACTTCCGCAGCAAACTGTATCCTATGCTCTTCACCATCCTCGTCTATAACTTCTGGTGCAGATCTCATAATAGAAGCATTTTTTTCTACAGGAACCCAATAGAAATCACTAAACTTATCGCCATTCGGATATCGAACATCAGCAGCAACATTTCTTTTTATCCTATCGACTGCGTGTTCATATTCCGGAATATCTTCCGGAGCATTTTGATAAAAAGTTTTCAAATTACTATCGTATCGGTTATGCGCTCCCTTTTCATATTGAGCATGGTGTTTAATATTATAAGAATCTTTTTGATACATTACAGAATGTATTCTATATGGAAATTTAGAATCTGAATTTCCAAGATAATCATTTAGAATCTGACATAATAACATGGGACGATGTTGTCTTCCTCTCATACTAGGATGAATCGCGTATACACCCATTCGAGCAACCCATTTGTTCAAAACATATGGCGGTGCTCCCCATCTTTGACATTGTTCGAGATCGAAGAATGAGAATCTCAACGAATACCAACCGATGTCCTCGCCAGTGAATGCATCAGAGAATATCATTCCTACAGTCATTCCGGGATGACTATTCCTATAATTCTCCATTGCAATAACAGAAGTTCTTTCGAAGTGTTTATTTTTTAGATTAGTAAAATCTACTTCATTTTCTTGAGTGAAGTTAGTTTCTAAATAGGTCCAGATAAACTCTTCGGTTTGCCTAACTACACTAGTGGAACTGATACGAGTAGTACCCGGTTTTACTGTATCCGTGTCCATGCAAGATTGCATCCAATCGATATCGGCATCTGCTGCGAATCTCCACTTGTATAAAGAACCAAGATTATATCTAGGTGCTGCCATTTGTTTTCTCCACTAGAGTTTTTAATAAAGATTTTATTTCTGACATCTCATTTTCTAACATGTCAAC
>Ga0255752_10000522_pt1 | contig 47596 bp, 48 predicted proteins | sample 011ome_25_FD_179952 | JGI IMG/M metagenome (GOLD analysis project Ga0255752, IMG submission 179952) | Coastal salt marsh microbial communities from the Groves Creek Marsh, Skidaway Island, Georgia - 011512CT metaG (version 2) | ecosystem: Environmental > Aquatic > Marine > Intertidal zone >...
TCTCTACTACTTAGTATGTAGTGCAAACTTATTTTATTATTCTCTACTACTTAGTATGTAGTGCAAACTTATTTTATTATTCTCTACTACTTAGTATGTAGTGCAAACTTATTTTATTATTCTCTACTACTTAGTATGTAGTGCAAACTTATTTTATTATTCTCTACTACTTAGTATGTAGTGCAAACTTATTTTATTATTCTCTACTACTTAGTATGTAGTGCAAACTTATTTTATTATTCTCTACATATATATAACATTGAAGATGGTGTTACAATTATGTAACTATTTACGTATTATTATTTCCAATGTGAAGTGATATGATAATATTACAATATTCTTATTATCATATAGTTTATAATGGAACGTGAATGGAGTGTATATGTTGTTGTACATCCAACCGATTGCACATATGTTGGGATATCTCCTGATGTAACTAGAAGGTTGCGGCAACACAACTCTGAGATAAAAGGTGGAGCGAAATACACTACATCTAAAAGTCCTGAATGGAAACATGCATGTATAATATCTGGATTTCAAGACAAGATCCAAGCAATGCAATTTGAATGGGCGTTTAAACATATTATTCCTAGAAATGCAGGAGGTATTAAAAATAGATTTATCAAGTTGTACAAGTTGTTGACAAAAGAACGATGGACTTCTAAATCTCCATTGGCAAGTGAAATACCTCTCAGGGTTACATATTTGGTAGATACAGACCCTGCACCACCTCTTCCTTCACATATCACAATGATATTTGACTTAAATAAACAACAAGAAGATATGTAATGTCAAATACAGTACCAATTGATGAATCCATATTAGATTTTTTTAGTTTGTCGGACAATGATAAAGTAATTGTTGTACGTATAGGATTGCAATGTATAAACAAATCCAAAGAATGTTCTTCGGAAGAATGGAAAATAAAAATGGACGAAATAGAAAATAGTTACATTTCAAAATTAAATAATTCGGAACAAGAATTAAAAAACCAAATAGAAATGTTTAAACAATATAAACAATCATCACAATCGATGACGAATGAATTAATTCAAGATGTTAGAAATTCAGAACACATCAAATATGAATCAGATATAAATGCATTGAAATCATCCATTCAAGAACGCGAATTGGTGATTACAAAGTTAAATTCTGATATGATACAATTTACAAAGGATGTAGATTCTAGATATGACAAACGAATGACAGACATGTCTCAGCGATATGAAAATAAAATATCAGAATTAGAATTCAAAATAGAAGAAAGTAAAAGGTTACAAATGGATGAGATCGGAAGAACCAATAATTCAACTATAAAGGGGAGAGATGGAGAATTATTTGTTTATTCAAAGTTGCAAAAACTATTTCCCAAGTCAGAGATAGAAGATACACACAATATGCCTAGACGTGGTGACTTTATTATTATAAATGATGGGTTAACTATTATGTTGGAAATAAAAAATTATACCAGAAACGTTCAAAAAGCAGAATTAGATAAATTTTATCGAGATCTAAATGATGTTTCAAATAAGGATATTCAATGTGCAGTGTTTGTAAGTTTAACAAGTGGAATATGTAACAAAGATGATTTCTCATTTGAGATATACAACAACATACCAATTCTATTCATACATAATTTACAAGAACACATGGAATCATTGTTAATTGTCTCTGGATTTTTCAAGATGGTTACAAATAACAATGACATAGATTTAACAAATAAAGAGATTGTTGATTATTACAAGCAGATATCAGTGACATTAAAAAGAAATTTTACGAAACAAAAATCTAGGATTGAGAAGTTTTGCAGGGAACAAATAGAAAGTATTTCAGAACAAGAATTATCAATTATCGGATTATATAAAAAGACAAATATGAAATATTAATATTGATAAAGTCGTTTAACATTTAGTGTAACGACCCAATCTTCTCCCCTTAAATTCACGGGTGTTCCAGAATCATCTAGTAACCGCACCCGAAGTTTTGATATGGTCACTGGACCAAAATAGTCTCTTGTTCCACCACTTATGTCTCCTCCGTGCAGAACCAATGGAGATGGACGCGTAATAGGATAAATCGGAATAATGGTCATAACATCCATAGGGGTAGGAGATAAATCTTTGGATTCTTCTTTTAGATTAGATGCAATTTCATTTAATGTATACAATTGGGGAATGGTAAGACCAATGGGTTGGTCGCGGGCATAGAGGAGGTTGGAATCGGGATCACAATTAGTTGGACGAACTGTTCGTGATACATACTCGGGTATGTCTAATTTTGTTTTTGTAACATCGATACCAACCATCCCACCATTGTGTCGGTTGCGTTTGAAATCATCTACAACTAAAATGAGATGTTTTGTACCTTCTAATGATGGAGAAAAGGGTAACGTGTAGGTTGTGGTTGCATCTGGTCGGTAGTCCAATGTAATGGTTTTTGTTCTCCATCCAAGTGTTCTAGATGCAGTTACATATTTTGATTTACCCAATGATATGGACGTGTCATAAAATACAAATGTTAAATCTGTTGATTCTGAAATTTCATTTATAATTAGTTTGTTTTTGTTTTCATCGAATCCCCAAACAATGACTCCTTCCATTAACGTATTTAGTGCAGTTACAAGGGTTTGTGTGGTATAATTTCCCGCTGGAATCTGATATGTAACTTCATTGAAAATAAAGATGTCATTGCCTATGGAAGAATCTACTGTGTACCATGTCGTAGGTATGTAGATGTTAGCGATACTAATAGATATCACTCCATGTAACTTATCCGACAAATTAATAGTATAATCACTCTTGTAATTCTCTTCACAATCATTATTCGTAAATTCACAATATCTGCTGTCTAGACATACTAAAGACTCTAATGTATTTACTCTCGTGGGGTTAATGGTACCTGTTGAGTAGGGTGTTTCATAAATGTCTGTAGGTTCTTCTTTTGTATCTGGTAGGTTCACCGAAATAGTTTCGGATTGGTCTTGTAAATATTCTAGAAGATAGGTGCGCATCGACTCTATAAAATCAATCTGCTTTTTATTGTCTCCATATGAATATTTTTCAAGGAGATCATTCGCTTTTGTATCTATATCGGTTTCTGAATAATCCTCTGGTAAACCAAAAAATTCAACTATGTCATCGATTGAATAATTACTCATATAAATGGTTCACTATAATCTTTATATAAAATTGATATTAATAAGATACCGCGATATAAAACAACAAGACAATGACGTGTCCCGTGTGTTGCGAAGCGTACAATAAATCAACCCGGATTTGCATCACGTGCCCATCGGGATGCGATTTCTCCGCGTGCAAAGAGTGCATCCGTACTTATCTTACCTCAAATACAAAGGACCCTAATTGCATGAATTGTTCAGCAATGTGGAGTTTCAGATTTTGTTCAGAGAAACTAAACAAATCATTTATGTCAACCAATTACATGTCTCATCGTGCAGATGTACTCATCGAGCGGGAAATGAGTATGGTTCCCGCTACAATGGAAACTGCTGGTCGAAGAAAACAGATCAATGATTTAAAAGAAGAACAATTCAAGATTATTGAGGCGCGAAACAAGTTGTTGAGGGATGTAAATGCACTCGGAACTACCTTTTCAAGAATAAATGAAGAAATCTATGCACTTGAACGAAAAACGAAAGGAAATGCTCGAAAATTCGTGATGCCTTGTCCTGCACCTGAGTGCAGAGGATTCTTATCCACACAATACAAATGTGAAATATGTTCCTTGTGGACATGTAAAACCTGTTGTTCTATCATTGGAGATGGAAAGGATGACCCACACGAATGCAGCGAAGATGCAGTGGCAAGCACAGAACTCATTCGGCAGAGTACGCATCCGTGTCCTACGTGCGGAATCCGCATCACTAAGATAAGTGGGTGCGACCAGATGTGGTGCGTAGAATGTCGGACTGCATTTTCTTGGAAAACAGGAGTCATTGAAACTGGTGTAGTGCACAACCCCCATTTCTATGAGTACAGAGAATTGACAGGTAACCAACCCAATAATGGGAATGACCGCCCACTCACAATGTGTGACAACCGTGACCCAGTTCCATTCCAAACGTTTAATAATATCATCTTACTTCCACTTAGCAGATTTTATGATAAAAAACAAATAGAATGTCCAGGAGAAATATTACTGCTCCCGCGCATATATGGTTTGTATGCACACATGACCCATTATGAACTTACTGGTGGCAGGCGAGATATCCAGATGCTTGAAAACAATGAAGAGTCGCGAGTTGAATACATTCTCGGAAATATCACCAAGGAGCACTTGAGGGCGGTTGTCTCAAACAAAGACAAGAAACGCCGCAGATTGGTAGAAACAACAAATGTAATGGAAGTGTATTGTGAAGTATCGAAGGATGTTCTTAATTCAATCCTTAATTTCCCTACTCCAGATATGAATGATTTAGATGATTTAGTCAAACACATCATGGATTGTTTCCAGCAACTTGATAAGGTGAGGGAATATTGCAACGGGCAGTGGAGAGAAATAAGCGCGTCCAATGGAATTACGACGCATTTCATAACCTATGATTTTACTCCTACGCGACGGAAATATGGGGTTCGGGAGATGAAGGCGAAACAAGCATCCGTGAATGAATGATTTCGCGAAACAATTCTGTAAAGTTGTAGTTGACATGCTTCAATATCATATCTGATTTTAATAGTTGTATACCCAATCCTCTTTTATAATGGGTCTTCCCGTAAAATAATATTTTTTCTAGCGCCTGAATTGCATCGTTGTATGGATTATCTGCGTCCTGTGAGATGTCAATATGAATGTTACCCTTGAATATTTTTCGATTGTAGTATCCATATTTATAAATGTTGTATTTTTGAGTATAGTCTGGTTGATTTCTAATCAATCCAATTCCAATGATTTTATTCTCATCGTTATTCATTTCAATAACGATGAGTTGTTGCCCCGGTTCACACACAATATTCTTTGGGGAACCATATATGCAACCATTCCAATCATTTTCTAATTTCCATTTATTATTTTCGTAATTTGTTTCGTTCGTGAATCGGGTGATTGCAAGTAATGCCATTTGCTAAATCCAGATAGTTACATATAAATTTCAATTATATTATCATTGTTTTATGAGATTGAATGGTGTAATAAAATAGAAATGAAACATTGAGGATACACGAATCGTTACATAATGATATTGTCCGATTCACAGCAACATGGACTTGATTTATTTCGTCAAGGAAAAAATCTGTTTATATCCGGTCCCGCCGGAACGGGAAAATCACATCTAATTAACATGATGCACAAGGAATGTTTGGATAGTAAAACGATTCAGGTGTGCGCGACTACAGGATGCGCGGCGTCATTGTTGCAAAGTATTGGAGCAAAAACAATCCATTCTTGGTCAGGGATAGGTGCCGGAACTGGAACATCACGAGATGTCATATCAAGAATTAGAACCAATAAAAAAATAGTAAAACAATGGAAAAAAATTAACATACTTATTATTGATGAAATAAGTATGTTATCTGCCAAGACATTAAACTTGCTTGACGACGTTGCTAGAACCTTGCGTGGAACCCCATCATCTTTTGGAGGAATACAACTTGTATTAACTGGTGATTTCTACCAATTGCCTCCTATTGGAAACACCCGCGACCCATTGTCGTGTGCATTTTGTTTTGAAAGCGAACGATGGAATGACATCATTGAAGACGTTGTGGAACTAAACAAATGTTTTAGGCACGTGGATCCACTTTACGCTAAAATAATGAATGAGGTAAGAATAGGTGTCATAAGCAAGAAACACCATGAGATACTTAAATCACGAGTGATTAAATGTGAACGAGGCGACACGCGTTGTATTATTTATCCAAATCGGTACCAAGTGGATCGTGTCAACACCACGAGGTTAAATGAATTGGACGTGGAGACAAAACAGGTGTACGCCCCGATTTGTTCTGAACCGCGTTATCCAATAACTCGGCACCAAATACTTGAACTTAGAATTGGTGCAGAAGTGATGTGCACTGCAAACATTGACACACACAGTTCTAATTACATCGTAAATGGATCACTTGGAAAAGTGGTGTCATTTAGTGACAATCTTCCGATTGTTTTATTTCGAAATGGGGTGAGACGCGTGATAGGTCATCACGAATTCCCAACGGACATGGACGATGTCCACGTGTTGCATATCCCTCTTATGTTGGCGTGGGCGATTACGATACACAAGTCACAGGGGATTACGTTGGAAAATGCCGAAATTGATGCAGGATCGGGTATATTTGAATGCGGTCAGACGTATGTTGCATTGTCCAGATTAAAGACCCTCGACGGATTGTACCTTTCTGGGTACAATGTATCGAAAATAAAGGTAAATAAGAAAGTAAAGGAATTTTACAAAGGGACGATGACAACGCACGACGATGACAACGCACGACGATGACAACGCTCGACGATGATAAACAACATTTATTCCAATTGCAATATTTTTATAATTGATTGTCCTGTACTTGATGAGTTACCATTGTTTGTTAATCCATTGTATTTGCACGCCCACCAATCACCACCCGTGTCCCATACCGATGATATAACATAAAATCCATATTGACCGTTTATGATATCGTCTACAATTCCGGTCTTGTATTCTTCCACGGTCTTATCTCTTAAATTATTGAAATTACTCCCACCACTGATTAATATTTCACTGCCTCCATCTTTACTATACGTTATGTCTAACGATTTGTTGTTATAATCTATTTTCAACTTTACTATGATCGCATTCGCATTCGATTCAATTGTAGTGCCATCCTCATATGAACCATTGGATGCAGCAGATGAATTCCAAACTGCATTCGATGAACTCGCGGTTGCATCACTTACCAACTGCACGCCTTTATCAATCCCCCCATTATCTGCCCCGTCACCCCATCCTAAATTAGAATTTGACGTGTGGATGGACATTGCACCACCTAAATATCCAGCAGTTTCAATGAGATCCAATTCGGGACAATTTACATAATTATTATTTCCATCATCTATCCATTTATTTGCATCTTGGTCCCACACACCCGGTACGTTCGGTACAACGATATACACATTCGTATTTAAATTTCCTCCTGGTAAGTCAATTGCATTTATCTCGAATTCCAATGTTGTCAGGGCATTACTTCCACATTGGAATGGACCTATATATCCTTTGGGATTGTATCCTGATTTGTCCAACTTCAATGTTGTCCCGCCATCCTCTAATGTTGCACCTGACCCTGAATTACTATCTGCTAGATTCCATGTTGCAGAAGATGGAGTTATGTATATTGGGGCGGTGGCGCCATATTGATTTGATGATTCGGTGTCACAATCGCGGCATTGATTGTACTTATTAACACTACGTTTATATTTTTTTCTTGCAAGGTACCTTGAATATGACCCGTGCTTTACATCTACACCTGTTCCACCTGGAGTCAGTGCGCCCGGGGAACTTGCGTTGCGGGGTCTAGATGGTCTAGGGGTTTGAATACTTGCGACAATGCGGTCACTTTGTTGGTGCCATCGGGATACTATCTGTGCACTGGATACTATCTGTGCACAAGGACAACTCCGCACTCTAACACTTTCATACGCCGACATGTCTGCACATGGACAATTGCTAAAGTGCACACCTGGTTGATTTGACGCTGGTCCTACGATGGCATTCATAGACAATTGCGCCGTGCGGTGCGATGCATTCAATGAGGATTGTTTGTCGATCTTTAACTGATTTGTCAATCGATTCATAGGTTGGGCGTATTTCCTTGACCACGTGTAACCCAACATCATAGATGATCCACACGCTGTATTATCACTTGATGGTACCTCGTAAGAAAACGTGCACCCTTCATCATCTGTGTAATTTCGAATTAAACGCACTGATTCCATTATATTATCTATCTATTAAATTATTTTGATAATGTATAATAATTAATGGGAAATTCTCTTACAGAATTAGACGTGAAACAACTGATCTTCGTATACAACCCACCTTCTATTTCTATAATAGATAGGATATTGTCCCATGTATCCGATCATGCGACACAAATGAAATCAACAAAAAGAAGAAAAGGAAAAAAGAAAAAGAGATTCACACGAAAAATTGAAACATATTGAATTAATACGATGCATTGATATTCCCCTGTACCATGATGCTCTGCGACAAACACCCACACTCTCGTGATGCTTGCATCTCTTTTGAAGAGAATGGGCACAAATACACCATTAATGGTGACACTGGTTACAAATCCGTTACTACAATCACTCACAGTTTCTTCCCTGAATTTAATTCACGCGAGGTGATTAAAAAAATGATGTCTGGGTGCAACTGGTCATCCAGTCCCTACTATGGAATGACCGAAGGCGAAATCATTTTAAAATGGGAAGATAATCGCAATGACGCATCAGAAAAAGGGACCAAATTACATAAATTAATTGAAGACTATTACAACGATTTAGAAGTTGATTATGAAACCATGGATGAATTTGTTTATTTCATAATGTTTGATAAGGAACAGGCGTTGAATCCATACCGAACTGAATGGATGATATGGGATAAAACAGTACGCATTGCAGGGTCAATTGATATGATTGCGAAAAATGATGATGGGACATTCACCATCTACGATTGGAAACGCGCCAAGAAGATTCATCGGGATGCATTTGGTGGCAAATGTTCAACATTCAAGGGTTTATCCCACATTCCAGACACAAATTACTGGCATTATGCACTACAACTTAATGTTTACAAATACATACTCGAAACATCCTATGACATTGTTGTTCGAGATATGTTTATTGTTCAGATACATCCAGATTTAAATGGGTACAACAAGATTAAAATGCCGACACTCACTGGAGAAATCGATACAATAATGCGTCATCGTATTAATGATTTAAATACGAAATAATATATTCATTAATGTACGAGACGTCAATGTTTACTCCAATTGCTTCATTTATTCTAATGGTTGCACTATTTTTTTCACGTTACAAATTAAAATATCGCATAGATGATGATCCAGTGGATGAAACTGAACTACGAAAGATGTATGAAATTAAAGAATTATGGGAAAAACTAGAGGACACAAAACCATCTGAAGATACAATGAACAATCTCATCAATAAAGAAATGGAATTTTCCACTCGACATGGTCCTGTTTATATGTGCTATGACTATGCAAATAGTACGTTTAATTATTGGACGAAAAACAAGGATATCATTACTTATGATATGTTAGAATCTAAAGCGCGAGAATATTCATTGTCAATGGGTATTAAATGTATTTTCATAGAAGAACGCACCTCGGTACAGACTTCCAGTGCACCATCACATCTAACATCTGAAGTTTTTATGAAACCATCTCGACCCAAACCGGTTCATCTCAGCAAAATCAAATTAAACACGTTTAAATTCAAAGGGAAACCAACTGATAAAGATGTATGTGTTGAATATTCGATGCAGGATGTTTCCTGGAATGATTGGAAAACAAAGAAACTCTAACTATATATTATATGTCACCAATTCATCCACCAATTAACCATAAAGAAAGAAGTGTAATTAGAGCGAAAAATTTAGAAGCATTTGAGAAGTTAATTCTTGAACACTCTGGACAACATCGCGAAAAACACCCAATCCCTAACGATCATTTACACATGAATGGAAGACCAGAACAACTGATGTACGATAAGGGTATTGATGGTATAGCAGACATTATTGCCGCAATTGGTGGTGATTTGGGTGGTAAAGTGATACGCGAAATTATAAATCGATACGTAGGGTTTGTTGCTGCACTTGCAAGAAATACTACATTCCCCGAGGTAAAGATAGATTTACTGCGCAGTGGGATATACAACTTAGACCATAATCTTTTACTTGCTGCCAATAATTTAATTATTAATGAACTTGATTCTAGAGATCCGGGTATAATGGCGCAATATTTGAATGAGAATCCCGAGAGCGTTGCATACTTCCCCCAAAATTTGTACGAACCCCAACCATGGAGAGCATATAGACGCGATAAAGAAGGAAAAGGAGAAGAAAAAGAAGAAGAGGATGATGATGATGCCCAAACAGGTGGATATATTATGCCCGATCCACCAACTAAGGAGCAAACTGCACCGTATTATAGGAACGGGAGTTACTTAGTTACAAATGTTATGGATCCAATCGAAATGGGGCAAAGTCCGTATGGCAAGGACTTCATGGACTTTGGTGATCCTGGTTGGGAATATGATTCTCCAGATCGTTTGAAGATACATAATATAAAAAGAGCATGGATTGAAATCCTAAATAATAATATTGATATCGTACGAAAAATTGCCAAACGCCTACAAAATAAATCTAAACCAATCGAGGGTGGTAACACGAGGACCAAGCAACGCAGGACCAAGCAACGCAGGACCAAGCGCAACAAAACCAAGCAACGCAGGACCAAGCGCAACAAAACCAAGCAACGCAGGACCAAGCAACGCAGGACCAAGCAACGCAGGACCAAACGCAACAGACCACTACGACGTTGAATCCAACTGCCTATTTTGTAACCATTCTATAAAACCTATACTCTTCTCAATTGTAAATGATGATCCTAGATGATCCTTAGCGATTTCAAGTACAAGTTTCTCTTGTTCTGTTAATTGAGATATATATGCATCTACCAACTCCGATTCATCCATTTTGTGCATATGAATTAATATATTAATTATATATCAATTTATTGTATTTTAAATATAATCCATTATCATTTATTATGGATTATATAATTTCATTTAACGGTCTCGATATGAACACTTCTCCAAAAAAACAATTAGTTACAAGAGTTACCCCAAGAACGAGTGATACACTGCACGACATCGCCTCTGGAAAATACATAACATCTCTTGACAATTACAACCGGTATATTAACCCTATCGTGTCATCAAATAATATAATGACCCCACTTTATTTAGAAGATGCAATCAATGATTCACTCGTAATTAGGTACAACAAAACAAGTGATGTCAATATACAGAAACATCTTACAAATCATCCATCACAAATTCAATCCATGATACATTTACTATCCAACATCTTAATATTCTTATCATCCAATGACATAACACATTCAAACATAAACGTATCAACTATTTTAATGGATGAATATGAAAGGTTTCCACTTGTAACTAATTTTTCTAAATGCATTATCAATAGAAAATACAATAGTCACACCTATAATCCATCACATTACTGGAAATGCCCAACATATCACTTATTCTGTTACATACTCAATCAATCCCCAAACCAATTATTATCAAAAGACGTGATTGCGTCACTTACCAATGACATTGTCGATACCGCATTAGGCGTAATGTTGCCATTTCAATATGTAACTTGTATATCCACAATATTATCAATGTTTACAGACAAATCATACGGAGATATAAGAAACGAAATACTAACACAATGTAAACAATGGGACATTTACTCCATGCACATTGTTGTATACGAATGCAGTGAACCAAATACTGACATACACGAAACGTGTAAAAAATATATCACAAATCGAAGTGATCTCATTTTTAAATAAAATTGAATAGAAAATCAAACTAATGCTCCATTCCTATCAAAGAAATCATTACAACAAGATTCCTCATTTTAATGAAGATTGACATCTCACGCGCGGTGAAACTTGGTCTCATCCGGTATGACCACCAACTTTCAGGTGTGAAATGGGCGCTGAAAGGCGAAGAAACACATTTCAACAACATCTCTCATGGAGGGATGATTACAGATGAAATGGGTCTCGGAAAAACCTATCAAATACTTTCAATTATTGTATCGAATTTCAAACGGTCTACCCTCATTGTTTTACCAAGGTCTCTGATAGAACAATGGGAACACATCATTGAAACCACACTTGGTCACAAGGCGTTTATATATCACGGGAATAAATCATCTATTAACGTATCTGAACTTTCAACTCATCCAATTGTACTTACTACCTATGGAATGGTATCGAATCTATCAAAATCTTGCCACCAAATGAAATGGGATCGCATTGTCTTCGATGAGGCGCACATACTTAGAACGATGTCGTCTGCTGTACACAAGGGAGGAAAATATTTACGTGCAACGTACAAATGGGTTGTAACTGGGACACCTATTCAAAATCACAAAAAAGATTACCATTCACTTTGTGACATTATAGACATTCCATCATCGATATATAAGAAAGATGAAAACATTCAAATGATTGTAGATCATTGTATATTGCATCGGACATTGGAATCGATTGGAATTAAACTTCCTCCACTAAATATCCATACAATAAATGTAAATTGGAAAGGATCTTCCGGTAAAATGTTATCGAATGAGATACATACTGCGATTAGATATAGGACAATTACACCTATGATAGGGTTGTACGTAAAGGCGAAACAGTGTTGCGTTATGCCAAATCTTGTAAAAACCCACGAATTGTCCGAGAATGAAATCATATCTCCATTTGATAGTGATGACTCATCTGATAAATTAAAACTTGTGTGTGACTCTATTATTTCCAGGCACGTCTCTGCCAACCAGAGAAAACTGGTGTTTTGTCATTATACGAAAGAAATAGATTACATTTATGAATCATTGCACAAGATAATGAAGGTATCCATATTAGATGGAAGGATTCAAAATGGACAATTGCGGCGAAAAATACTTACAGAATACAATGATGCTCTTATTATCCAATACAATTCTGGTTGTGACGGATTGAATTTACAAGATTATACAGATATATACTTTGTGAGTCCACATTGGAATCCAGCAATAGAGGACCAAGCAATTGCTCGTTCATGGAGAATTGGACAAACAAAACCTGTAAATGTGTTCAAATTCAAAATGGAATTGATAGAAAATGAACTCACAATGGATCATTACATTAGACGCGCTCAGACTACAAAACGCAAAGGAATGCTCGTGTTGCAGGAAGCAATTGAACCCGATGTAAGTATGTCAAACGAATGTGTAATATGCAAATGTGATATGTCTAGGCATACCTCGAATAAATATGAATGCGGACACACATTCCATATGGATTGTATGTCTAAATGGTTATCGACACATCACACTTGTCCCATATGTAGGGCGGTTATTTAAAATATTATATTATAATATACTATAATGTATAGTCGAGATATCACTCGTCGTAACCTACTTGTAAGACGGCAAATTAATCCACATTTGAGACCAATGGAACCGAATATGTCGTTTGAGAAATTCATTTTACATAAGTTGGGTCAAACTAACAGTCATATCCCACATATTACCCAAAGAGAATTCGAGAAACTCTTGCGAGAAGCTTTTAACTACATTGGTATTGAAGTTAGTGATAAAGATATCAGTGATGCATTATTTGGCGGGTTCGGTCATATGGATGAAACCATGGATGGTGGCACACCTAAAGCAGCACGACGGGGCACTCATAAACGAAAACCATCCATTTCCGATGAAGAACGTGGATCTGCTAGTGGAAGTGGATCTACTCGCAAACGTGGTTCTGCTAGCGGCGAACGTGGTTCTGCTAGCGGCGAACGTGGATCTGCAAGGAGTCGTAGATCTGCAAGGAGTCGTAGATCTGACAGCAGACATAGATCTGCTAGTGAAAGTGGATCTGCAAGGAGTCGTAGATCTGCAAGGAGTCGTAGATCTGAAAGGAGTCGTAGATCTGCCAGCAGACATAGATCTCCTAGTGAAAGTGGATCTGAAAGGAGTCGTAGATCTGCCAGCAGACATAGATCTGCTAGTGAAAGTGGATCTGCAAGGAGTCGTAGTAGATCCAGTGAAGCGCGTACACCAAGAGAAATTGTAAACAAAGAATTATCAAAATACCAGACATGGCAAGTTTACACGATGAAATTTATTATTGCAACGACTATTATACTTTTCGCCGCATGGTCGGGTAGAGTATTCTCAGATAGTAATAGTTTTGATGCTCTGTTCAAATTACTTGAAAAACATCCTATTTTTACTAAATCTATTCCTGCTGAGTGTAAATCAACTAACCCCGCTCAACGATATATAGAAGATAAAAGGCGCCGCGAGGGTTTGAAATGCGACCAAGTTAGTGATAGCATAAGGAGTCAAATATATGTATTGATGGGAACTATTGGATTATTTCTCACTCTAATTCTCTCGAATAAAATATCATCGATTGGTCTTCACAATCAAGCACTTGATCTAAGGAGTGTATTAACAAACATATCTATGTACTTCGACGTAATTGTAATTATTGGTCTACACATGTTTTTCTTAAACAAAAAAGAAGTATTGAAAGCACAATTGGCAGGAATAGAAGAAACGGAAAAAATAGAAGCAAAAATAAAAGCAGCAAGAAAAAGAGCAGAAGAAGCAAGAAAAAGAGCAGAAGCAGAAAGAAAAAGAGCAGATGCAGCAGTGGAAAAAGCAGATAAACAAGCAAAGGAAGCATCGAAAAAAGCAGCAAAGGTAGCAGCAGAGGCAGAAGCAAAGGCAGAAGCAAAGGCAGCAGCAGCGAAAAAAGCAGCGAAAAAAGCAGCAGCGAAAAAAGCAGCGAAAAAAGCAGCAGCGAAAAAAGCAGCAGAAAGTATATCATTCGGTCGTCGTATAGTGGTAGAAGGAACCAAGGAGGGTGAGTTTTTGATACAAAAACCTGCATCTGGATTCAGTTATGATGAAGTCAATTTAATACTAACAGACCCACCTCCAATAGACCCAACTCTAATACCCAAGGCAGCAGCATCGCGCTCATCTGCATCTGGTTCATCTGCATCTGGTTCAGTAGGATCGCGCTCATCTGCATCTGGTTCATCTGCATCTGGTTCAGTAGGATCGCGCTCATCTGCATCTGGTTCAGTAGGATCGCGCTCATCTGCATCTGGTTCATCTGCATCTGGTTCAGTAGCATCCGGATCATCGGCGAGTGATTCATCATCGCATTAATCGTCCAATTACAACATATCACATTTGTTTGAATTTAAAATGATTAATATGTTACAAATGTAACAAATTAATCCTTTCACAACTATTAACATCCAGATGAACCAAATCCATTCGTTCCACGTAACGTATCAGTTTCAATGTCACCCAAGTGAACGAATACATCCATATCATATGTTATATTAGGTGCACATATTTGTGCAACACGAGTATCCTTGTCAACAACATGAACAGATATACCATTATTGTCAAACAAAGCAATAATATTCCCCCTGTATCCAGGATCTATTATACCAACTGAATTAGACAGACGAAGTGGTGTCTTTGACCCAGTACTTGACCTTGCATACAAGTAAAATCCACATTGGTCTTGAATGATATTGTCATTATTATCAATTACTTCCATTAGACATTGGATTTGATGGTCAATTTTTACACCAATATCGCCCGGAAAAATAGAAATCGATTCAGGAACAACAAGATCAAAACCAGAATCTCTTATTTTTAAATTATTGTGCAACATTGCCCGTTCCGTGTACGTCTCAAAAAGATTGTTGCACTGACAATATATATGTAACCCATACTTCATATTCTGTATAGACATCCCCATCATTGTTTAATACCTTTTATTCACATATTGGATTGCTACTAATCGAACTTATTCTCCCACCCCAATCACTCGGCAACAATCCAGCAGCAATCGCCTCTTCCGGCGTAAGATAAAATCCAGATGATCCACATCCTTTGTTTAGTCTCATTGGGAAATGCGCCTTTGATGGGATGGTAGGCAAACACTGCTTCTGCAACAATCTAGTTTTGGTATATTCATCTGATGTCATAGCACCAGGCACATCCTTATGGGTGGTTGACCTTAATTTACGAACAGAACCCAACATATAGGATTGTTTGCATTTTAAATTACACTCGCTTGAAACGACAGGTACACTATATGGTATACCACTGCTGTACGCTGTTTCCTTTACTTTCTTAATGTGCGATGATTGTGTTGTATCTTGTGGATTGTCCGATTGAACCCAATTCGTATACGTGTCACAATCACTGCCATAGGGCGCTCGTTTGGTAACCGTGTGCAGACGGGTTGAACTATTGCCCGTTTTATTTTTAGAAAACCCGCCACCAGATATTTTTTTGCCATATCGACCAGATTTTCGTTTTAAAACAACAATAGACATATATAAACTATACATACAAAAACAAATACGGATGAACCATAGATAATCTAACAGCGTAGTATAATTTTGAATGTTTGTGAATTGTATACAAGTTACAAATTGCAGCAACCGAATAGTTACACACACACATATGTACATACAACGGATATCCTAGTGTGTTTCTCATTTCGGGTGCTACAAATACAGGGTCAACCCCATCATGTGGTTTATGGATCACTATGGACGACTCTTTGTAACTATCATTTGTAAAATGATGATGTTTCGCGATGATATAAACATCTTTAGATACACGTATTATGTCTTCAGGTGTCAATATATAATGATAATATCCATTCTTTCTCAATTCTAACAGTTGAATATTTAAACAAATGAATAATCTCACATTATCACAATGACTCATCGGTGTATGCGCAGTTAGTTTTGTACCCGATATTGATACAGCATCTCCATCCAGGGTTACACAATTCAAATCGTACACTTTCCTTATACATATCATCAATTGATCCGTGCGTTCAAACCTCATTAATATGTTTCCGTTTCACCTATTTAAATGCATACAAATAAAATTGATATGATTCATTATCTCAATATAATGTAGTACCGCAACTATGTCATACGCATCCATCACAGCAGTAAAGGAGGAGAAACCAATTCAGATGAAGAATTCTGTCCCAGCAGGATGGGTCAGACTATTTAAGCATCCGGTTAATGGACGCGCGTGCGCTCATTATGGTGCAGAAATTAAAACGGAATCCCCAAAACAACCCAATGCACTCCTTACACGATTTCTCAATGAAGAGAAGTATCGAGAAGATATGAACGAGAAGTTCGGCGAAGGAGTGTCGCCATATTGGAACATTCCAAGTTATCTTGACTCTGAACCAGAAAGCGACTCTGAAAGTGAATCAGAAGAAGAGGAAGTCATTGAATTGTGCGACGATGAAGATTACGACCTTTATTGAGTTATAACAACCATAAATACTATCTTTACATTATTAATGGAATCATCCCATCACCTATCAGCAAATCATTCGATCAAACTATTTATTTTTTATATTGAATCAAATGGAAACATCGTTTCTATGAAAAAAAAAGTGTACCATCTAAATACATCTGGAGTATTCACACCAGATGAATTATCTACAATCATGTCAAAAATAAATAAATTTGATGGTGAAGTCTATCATTTAGATGGATTGCTTTGTTACAACAACACCTTTCACGCGAATAGACCATCACTTATTAAAGACGTATTACAAGAATACACTGGTTTAGATACAATACAAATCAGTCCCACTGCCGATGCATTGCGTTGTACGAATTGTATCGTAATGTTGCTGAGAGTAGAACAACCTAAACAATACAAAACCCGAAAAAATTATATGTCATCAAATGATACACCATCAAATGTATAATCCGATTCATCGACCGGTTCATCTTCAATGTTATCATCTAAACATTTATCGGACCGGTCAAATAAATCATCTTCCTCTTCATTTGAAAAGATTGGTAATAATTCCCTTGGTTCGGTCTGTTTCAAAACATCAATGTCGTGCGGCGTATACACTTCAAGCAAGTCACAAAAATTTGGTTTTCCACGCGATGATTCCCATTCACGCATCCCAACCAAAACCCATGTTCCAATCTTGAGCGTGTTTGACGACTTATTTCTCCCTCTAAATTTACCACGAATCACACATTTGTATCCGCTTTCATCTTGTTTACTCTTTACAATGCATATGTCACCACCAGACATTTTTTCTACCACTGCGTATACCTCTTCACGACATGATGATTTGCGAACCCGTCCTAATCTACTCGATGAACTCCTGCTCGCGAAACGTTTACTTTTATTTCCACCTGTAATATTCTTCACCATTATTATATTATAATACAAATTATATAAATACATTTACAACAACAACAATTCAGCAATAATTGATAAAATACGAATTAAATTCATATCAAAATCATCGGACAATGATCGATGTATCCAAATGTCATGCACCGCATCGGGATCGGTGCATCCGATTGTTCCCGCGAAATACTCCACAACATTAGTGAATAATGCATCAGGTCCAAACTTGTTCATAAACTTGTAACTATGCACACCAATGTTGTTGTAATGTTTCTTTCTAATCGATGACAACAATTGTCTATTCGTGTCCTTAAATCTACGGTTTAGGTAAATAATCGTGGGATGTGCGCGACATCCATCATACATATCTATGACCACATTTCGCTTCCCCTCTTTATACAAACAATTCAATATAGAATCAATATTTCTGCTTTCAATGACATTGTATACACCTCGCGTTGTCAATGAATAATATCCATAATAAACCATACATAATAGTTTGTAGGTGTCTCCACGATATCGCCTCACAATCGATTTACATTCCACATCACATCCTCGCTCAATCGCATCCGCTAATGCAGCGATAAAGGTTAGATCCATTATGTATAGAGTTACATAACATGATGTTTTAAACATTCAATTTTACTTCATTATATACCGAATTGTATATAATGGATTATCTATGTTTACGCCTCCAGTTGGGTTCGAACCAACGACCCCCCGATTAACAGTCGGGTGCTCTAACCATCTGAGCTATAGAGGCAAATGAAATTCATTTCTTTTTTACTTGTTTTTTTTAATTTTTTTTTTAAAAGTCCATAGTGGGACTCGAACCCACAACCTCAAGATTAGAAGTCTTGCGCGCTATCCATTGCGCCATATGGACAAATGATCAATTACATCACTTAATTTATATCATCGGTATTTCTTTAAATCATTTATAAAATTGAAACATATTATTCGGAAATATAAACGGATACAAATGGAATCAATTATCTGGTGGTCGAACCCATCGCACTTTACGATATGGACGTGTGCGGATAACGACACAATTGAAGAATATCGTGAATTGTGCCGCAAATGTTCACCATTTCCACCGACTCCGCGACTACGACGAATGAATGCAACACCATCCATCAAAACCATTCCACAATTTACAGAATTCATATCATCATTCAAATATGTAGAATACACAGAAATCATCCATCATGAATTTATAGATAAAAAATACATTATTGTATGGGTAAATATGGTTTCAATTATGGACAGACCTGTTGATGTGATATGCACAACTGATAAACCTCCAGTTTCTACTCCAGAAAAACGAACAAGAATCGTGAAAGATATGATATCCAGTTGGATGCCTGCATCCCTTGGAATTGCATATTCAGCAAAAATAAGTGACCACATATGCAAAATGGGTTCATACATTATTCATTCAGTTATCATTGACCTGAGATAAACCAATTATCATATCATCGTATTATCATATCATCGTATTATCATATCATCGTATTATCATATCATCGTATTATCATATCATCGTATTATCATATCATCGAGTCAGCATTGCATTATATGTATTAGAACGACAACTGAAGTTTTCTTTTTGATGAGGACCCATTATCTTTTTCATCTGCCGGTGCTGTCGCTGCCCCTTTTTCATCTGCCGGTGCTGTCGCTGCCGGTGCTGTCGCTGCCTGTGCTGTCGCTGCCTCTGCCTGTGCTGTCGCTGCCTGTGCATCTGCTGTCGCTGCCTGTGCATCTGCTGTCGCTGCCTCTGCCTCTGCTGTCGCTGCCTCTGCCTGTGCTGTCGCTGCATGTGCTGCTTCTGTTTTTTGTTCTGTGGATGCTTTTGCTGCTTGACCTTTTATTGTCTTGATTGTTGTTCGTGCTCTTTTTGCTCTTATACCTTCTATTGTTGCCAATTCTGTTTCTATATTTTTTATTCGGTCACTTGTTAGTGGATTAGACTTGTCTTCTAATTCTTTATTTATCGCATCATCTAATGCGTAACCCTCATTATAATATTTCATAATCTTGGCGATATGCTCTCCCGCATTCACATCTATCGCTTTATCATCAAGACCTTTGGTCTTTATCGCTTCCTCATCAAGACCTTTGCGTTTTTCTTTATATGCTAATACTAAAATATCAAATAGACTATTTATACGATCGTGGATTTTCATCCTTTCTTCTCGTGTTGGTCCTGTTACACCTGGTTGTAATGTTTCACTTTCTCTTGCTGTATCTGAACTTGCTGTATCTGAACCTGAAACTGCATCTGAAACTGCTGCATCTGAACCTGGTTCAGATGGTCTTTTATATTTATTACGATAATGTGTAATAAGAGCACCTAAACCACTAACACCAAGAACACCCAAAGCAGCTAAACCAATAGCAGTTCCGGTAGGCATTACGATGCCACCCCGCTGTATTCGTCGTTGAGTCTTCTGATTTCTACCACGTTGATTTCTACCACGTTGATTTCTACCACGTTGATTTCTACCACGCGTTACTCTACCACGTGTTACTCGTCGTTGAGTCTTCTGATTTCTACCACGCGTTACTCTACCACGCGTTACTCTACCACGTGTTACTCGTCGTTGAGTCTTCTGATTTCTACTACGATGATGTCGACGCGTGTGCAATCTGTCTTTATTCAAAACAATCAAATCTCTATTACCATTTGTCAAGTACCCTTTAGTGCGTGGCATTATTTATATAATACATATATATTTTATAAATTTGGTAAAATATAGATACTATATCAATAAAATTGTCACATTATACCAAATATATTTAACACAATTATTTTATCGCGTATCAATTGGGTTTAAGTTACAAATTCATATCGCCTATTTATATGGTTGCACGTCGTGACGTATTTCTCCCACGCGTCTTTCCTCGCCGAGTTTTACCCATGTTTCTCTTGGACTTTTTTGACCTTTTCGATTTTGAACGACGACTCTTGGATCTTCTCACACGACGCGTTGAACCACCTGATATATTACAAATTCTACCAGTTCCTTCTTTACATTCAGGTTCTCCTTGAGTGAGGGGGAATTCTCTACCAGTTGGTCTGCTTGCTGCCTGTGCTTCTGCTGCTTCTGCTGCCTGTGCTTCTGCTGCTTCTGCTGCCTGTGCTTCTGCTTCGTCTATTCGTAGTTGTTTAATTAATTTTTCTCGTATATCACTTGGTAGGTGATATTTGTCGCCAATGTCTAATGCTCTCTCTGCTGCTGCTAATAGTTTGTCTGCTTTTATTCTTGACTTTGTTGCGGTTTCAAATATCTTTTTTGCTTTATTAAGTTCATCTAGTGCTGCCTGTGCTTCTGCTGCTTCTGCTGATCCTGGCATTGCTATTTCTGCTTCATCTATTTTTCTTTCGTATTCTTCTTCTGCTGACAATACCATTTCTTCTGCTTGTACTTCTGTTGAGTTTGCTTTTCTTTGTCTTTTTTCTGCTCCCATTATTGCTTCTAATGCTTTTCGTTTTGTTCCTGGATCTTCTTCCATATACTATTACCATATATATTTTATATAATCGTAAATAAAAAAATATTTCGGATGATATGGTTAACATTGTAATCGCCATCTTAATTACAATCATTCTTTAACATTTACTTTAGTTACTTCTTTCGTCGCAATGTTTCTCTCATCGCCGAGTTTTACCCCTGTTTCTCTTGGACTTTTTTGACTTTTTCGATTTTTTCGATTTTGAACGACGACTCTTGGATCTTCTCGCATGACGTGTTGAACCACCTGACATAGTACATATATTAGGTCCTTCTGGAGCGGTGGTGTTTGCTTGTTTTAATTTTCCACCACGTCCCTGCATTTGCATAAGAATATCTAGTTCTCTACCAGGTGGTAACTTCGTAGTTGCTCCTTGTTTTTAAAATCACGTGGTAAGTCCTCAATTGCTTCTCGTTTGTCTGCCATATACTATTACAATATATATTTAATAGATCTGATAAACCATTTCACATAATCCTTATTACTTCACCAAATCATTGTAAATATCTCGCGTTATGGCATTTGAATATTATGTATAATACCGTGGAATCGCCAATTCAATCTTACCCCCAATCCTCCCCAAAATCTCCAATAACTCCTCGATAATTGTCTATTATAAAGTGAGAAATGGGTGATAAATTGAGAAATGAGTGACAAAACGCATAAATGAGTGATAAAAATAATATGATAATATGTTATGAAATTAATCGGTTCGTTGTTTTTTTGATGGTTGTTCTTCTTCATTGGTGGGAACGTATGGATGTCGCCGGCAAAGCATTCGCATTAGGTGGCGGCACGGACAGGTGCATCCCTGATAATCCCAATCCAATTGTGTACCATGGAATGGATATTCCTTGTATGGTAGGTATTCGTCAGGTCGATCCGTTTTATGTTTGTGGCAGCAAACGCATTGATTCAATGATGTATAAATGCGGTGGCGTTCATTCTGTGGCATAGGTTGGTGAATGTAGTATGCGAGTTTGTCGCCGAATTGTTCTAGAGGCGCGTCCATTGTTGTTGTGTGTTATGGTGGTATCATTTGGATAGAATCAATTTTATTTTGTGTTAATAAAAATTGAATATTATTTGATGGTATGTAACTATTTGTGAAATGAAGTTTGGATTGTTTATGGTTGCGATGAGTGTTGTGGTATGTGATGGTCGGTCACGTGGTGGGTCACGTAGTGCATCGCGCAGTGCATCACGTAATATTGGTGCGGCAAGTCGCCGGATGTTGTTGAGTCGTTCTAGTAAATCTCGTAGTAGAACTCGTATATCTGATGGTACCAGTAAGGTTGTAATGAGTGATGTAGATTGGCGCGTGTGTTTGTTTGGACTATTTGTTGGGGTATGTTTTATGTATGTTATATGGTGATAATTATGTAACTATGAATATTTTTTTATAAAAAAAAATATTTTAATGTTTTATGTAATTTACATGGTGATGAATATTTGGAATAGAAGAATGATATTCGCGATAAGTGATGCGATGGTGATAACCATTAAGATGTGAAAATCTTCTTCTAGTTTTTCGTGGTCGGTAACCTTTGCAATAATTTTGTCCCTGATGATATGTTCTGTCTTGATTTGTTTCCGATGTCTCAATCCGTCGCCAGCATCTTGAGCGCCACGTTTGATGCCTGGAGGTGGGTGATCCTGATGGAAAGAATTAGCATCTGGTTCTTGGTCATGATCATCTGGTTCTCCGCCATCAATATTTGGTTCTCGTTCATGAGTATCTGGTTCTCGTTCATGAGTGCTTGACTCTCCTTGATGAGTTGTGCAATGGTTGCCGTTTCCATCATCTCCATCAGCATTTTGTTTTCCAAAACAATCATTCTGTTCATTTCCATCAATGTCCTGTTCATCTCGCGTATGGATGTGTTGATTACCTGGATGGTTGCTTCGGATTGGAGGTTCATCGTTTCGGGGTTCATCGTTTCGGGGTTCATCGTTCATTGTGAGGTGATATCTATTGTGTTGTATGAATCAAATCAATTTTATTTATAAATTGTAGATAAGGTTACATATTGTTATATGTAACTTTAAATGTATATGAAAAGTTTAAAATTGATTTATATAATATATATTTATATTATCCTATCCGTATGATGAGTGACAAAGAGTATAGTAAATTATCTAAACCTGAACTATTATCATTGTGTGAATCCAAAGGGTTTACAAAGTATAAATCCAAGAATAAATGTGAATTAATCTCAATGCTTACTAATAAACGAAATAGTGTTGATGTCCCTGAAAAGGATATTGATGTAAAGAATGTGGATGGTATGGAATATTTGAAAGGTGTTCCTGATGGTGGTATTGATTTGGTGTTGACCGATCCCCCGTATATCATTTCAAAGGAAACTGGAATGAATGCACATTACAATGCAGTTAAGTCCAATGAGGCAAATGAGGTAGAGTTTGTTAAGACGATTGAAGATTGGGAGGCGTACAAAGTTGATAATAATATAAAGGATGACACGAATCGTGATAAGTATATGCGGTATGGTTCAATCTATGGAAAGAAATATTGTGTGAAGACTGATTATGGTGACTGGGACACTGAATTTACGATGCATCGTCTTGAGGAGTATGTGAGTGCATATTACAAGAAATTGCGTCGTGGTGGTACGTTAATAATGTTCTTTGATTTGTGGAAAATAACGAATCTAAAAGATATAATGGAGCGGTGTAACTTCAAGCAAATTCGAATGATTGAGTGGATAAAGACGAATCCCCAACCATTGAATAGTAGGGTGAATTATTTGACGAATTGTCGTGAGATTGCTTTAATCGGTGTGAAGGGTGGTACTCCAACGTTTAATAGTTCGTATGATAATGGTATTTATATGTATCCGTTACAAGGTGGCAAGAATCGGTTCCATCCGACACAAAAAAGTTTGAAATTATTTGAGGAATTGATTATGAAACATTCGAATGAGGGTGATGTGGTATTGGATACGTTCTTGGGTTCGGGTACAACTGCACTTGCGTGTAAAAATATGTCGAGACGATTCAGAGGATGTGAGATATCCGGTGAATATTATGATAAATTAATGACTATTTTAAACTAGATCTATGATTTCAAAATTCTCTGTAAATGTGTCTATTAATTTCTCGAAGCACCATCTAAACTTGATACAATCGCGATGATTGTGTACTTGAAATTCTCCTATGGTTACATCATTGATACTGATTGATGAACTTTCATTCCATTTCTTATGTTTTGTGATGTGACTAAATTTGATTGTGTGTGACGCCCAGTTTATTTTTCTCTTCATTGTGATGAATCGTCGGATATCTTTGTGTTTGTTGTAGTAAATGATGGGGCAATCAAATGTGTGGTTAATGTAAAGGTGTAACATTTGTTCCGCATTTATTTCAATGTAATGTTTGATTTCGTCTAGGTTACATGTTGGTTCTATTCCAAAGAATGTACAGAATTTTTTTTTAGATGGTTGTCCGATGACTTGGGGTGATACCTTTCCGTCTTTTTTTGTTGTTTTTGCACTTAAATGTATTGAATTGTCTATGGACCCAAAATCATACTGACTTCCGTTTTTGGCGGTGTGGTCGATTTCAAATGGGAACACCTCTTTTAATTTTTTTATTTTTTCTTTTAAGATTTCTGCTTCTTCTACGCTGTATTTATATTTTCCCTCGAATGGGATCTGGTAGAGGAGACAAATCGCCATCTCGAATATCTTCCCCAGATCTTCTGTTATTACCTTTGGTTTATCGTGAATCAAATCGTCTTTTTTTGTTTTTTTTGTTTTTTTCTGGATGAGGGTTGCGTACCCTCGTAACGCGATGATTTTTTCTGCTGTTTCTGGATCCATTCCGTGTTCCCGCACTGCAATTGCGAGGACACGTCTGGTCTCTGCTTCGAGTTTCTTGAGCGTTGCGACGGAGCATTTTTCGTTCAGATTAGTGGACGACATATTGACAAATGTGATTTATGAATCGAATTCAATTCAATTTTATTCATTTATGGGCGTAAACGGGTTCACATATTTGACGGGTATGATAGAGTGTAATCTTGTTTTTTTTATGAGTTGTGATGTGTCAACTGGTTGTGTACCCTAATACATTAGTATCTGTGGTAGGGTGCAATATGAATGCTTTAAAGAAATGAGTGACAAAACGCAGAAATGAGTGACAAAAATAATGGACGAAAAACGTCAAACATGTGAACCCAATTTATGGGTGTAATTGAATAAAATTGAAATGGTTTTATTCTAGGATGTCTATTGCATCAAACGTTCTCGTGTGTTATTCACGTTCTCGCTTTTAAAACTTCTTCCGATGGCTGCTGTCGTTCGTATCGAAAAGAGCATTGAGCAGGTTCCATTGTCGCGCCTCGTCGCTCGATTCCGTTCTGGCAACATTGGTATTCCTGTTCATCAACGCGAATTTTGCTGGAAACCTGATCGTCAGGCGGAGTTCATCAAGAGTATTCTTATGGGGTATCCAGTTCCTTCCATTCTCATGAGTGAGGACGAGGATGGTAAACTTAGTATTGAGGATGGTCGCCAGCGTCTTACAACCGCAATGCATTTCGCAAGTGATGAATTCGATATTGAATGGGGTGGAGGTAGAACCCTTTATTCTGGTCTCAGTCCCACCGACCAGCACATCTTCAATAGCGATATGATTATTGTACAGAAATTCTCTAACGCTCGTCCAATTGATCGTATCGAGATATTTGATCGTATTCAGAATGGTACACCACTTACGGTTGGTGAGCGTCTATATGCGCGGCGTGACAGTTCATTGGTTCGTGTTGCGATTCGAGCGCTGATGACGCCTGGAATTGGTTTTCATGATCGTGCAACTAAGATTTGGGGTCCTCGTGGCATCTCGTTGCCTGACAAACAACGAAAAGGGTTTCACACACTCACTGTTCTGATGGCCGGTCTCATTCATGGTATATCACATGTCAACAAGAAATACAATCCCGAATTGATCGTGACACACATCAGCGATGAGACTGAGGCGGCAGCGATGGTTGATCTTGGGCGTATTCTTGAAATATATGAAGAGGCTGATAAGATTGAGCAGTCGAAAGGACGAACTGGGTCCACCTCCAAGCATTTTGATCTGGGTACGTACACTGGATGCATCCTGTTTAGTTTATGTTCGGATGCGTGGTATAGTGGCGGCGCTTACGTTCCGAATTCTATCAGTGAAGAAAAGTGGGTGATTACCAAGAAGACGTGGGTTGACTACATCGTGGAAGTGCGTCGGACATTGATCGAGAATCCGTACAAATCGTTTAAATCTGTTCTTGAAGATAAGATTCATCGGGATGCTTCAAAGGCCCGGATGTGGATGCCATCGCGATGGGAAAATGGTTACAGGCGGGTGTTTGGTCTCGAAGTTGATTGTGAAGATGCATCGGAAGGATCTGCAGAGGATGAATCGGTTGGTGGGAGCGACGACGAATGAAAAAAATGAATAAAAAAGGGGGTAATACAGTTTGGGGTAATATTTTTTTTTATCTTTTTCTTTTGAAAAAAAATAAAAAGTAATGAAATGTTCCTGGTGGGGATCGAACCCACGACCGATTGCTCATAAGACAATCGCTCTAACCACTGAGCTACAGGAACTGGTTTTTTTAAAATATTTTTTAATTACACGGAGTGGGATTCGAACCCACGAAGCATATAGCAACAGAACTTAAGTCTGTCCCCGTTGACCGCTTGGGTATCCGTGTGGGGGTGTTCCTGGTGGGGATCGAACCCACGACCGATTGCTCATAAGACAATCGCTCTAACCACTGAGCTACAGGAACTGGTTTTTTTTTAAATATTTTTTTAATTACACGGAGTGGGATTCGAACCCACGAAGCATATAGCAACAGAACTTAAGTCTGTCCCCGTTGACCGCTTGGGTATCCGTGTGGGGATGTTCCTGGTGGGAATCGAACCCACGACCGATTGCTCATAAGACAATCGCTCTAACCACTGAGCTACAGGAACTGGTTATACTATATCACATTACCATACCTTTAAGTTATAATCATATATACAATAAGGTTCAAAAACAATGTTTATTTGCACTTCATAACACTTGCCATGGATATGTGCGGAGATATTTCAATGAATGCAACGAGTAACGTAATGGATATGTAGAACAATGTTGTGATTTCTGATTCGAACATCTTTTTTGATTTAGTGTCATAGTTACAAATCCTATTCAATTTTATTTTTGAATAAAAATAATCGTCTTTTCTTTTGTTTTCTTTTCGTGTTTTTTTGCAACTTAATTAGATGGTCGGGGCACTGGTTGACCTTTATTACATGATTTCGCGGAGGTGGGCGCATACCTTGCGATCTTCCTGTTCCAGGAGTTGTTCGAGGGTTGGTCCGGCGTTGAGGTACTCTTCGTGGAGCATGCACCATTCACGAGCAAATGCATCGAGTGCCATCTCCGCGAACAATTCGTCTTCCTCCTCGGGTGTGAACCCCATCTCCGCAACCGGAATTGCGGGGACACTTGATGGACGCGGTGCGGTGCTCTTGCGAACAACCCAGAACCACTTGTCGAAGTAGACCTTGCTCTTGCCCGTGTCGTTGATATCCTTCATGAGTCCGTCGTAGATGATGTCGGATGGATGCTTGGGGTGGATGAAGGCGGTGTAGTAGAGGTATCCCTGGTCGGTGTACTTGGCGACGATGTCGATGTCGTTCTCGGTGAGGCGAATGACGGCCTTGAACTTGGTCGCGACGAATGCCTTGATCTCCTCGACAGAACCGGGGAGGGAACGGGTGTCCATCCGGGGAATGCAGAAGGAAGTGGTTGCCATGGTTTTCGAGTGTTTTCGGAAAGCGTTTGAGAGTTGTTTGATACCACTGACATCCTAGAATAAAACCATTTCAATTTTATTTATTTATGGGCGTAAAATGGGTTCACATGTTTGACGTGTTTTTTAAAAAAATGGATGTTTCAAGAAAATTTTTAGGTAAAATATGTAACTATGGATGATGTTATAGAAGTGATTAAAGATTATGTTACAAAAAAATAAAAATACAACATGTAAGCGTTATTTGTTTTGTTTTTTTGTTTTTTTGCAAAATATACAATGAATGACATTTAATATAGTTCAAATACCCAATCATTCGCAGTGTCTGTAGCGACAATCGATTCGTCAATAACTTTCTTGATACTTACATCCGACTTTTGTGCACGAAGTTTAAAACGAATATCATCCAATGAAATCCAGTCATCACCCATCTTGTAATAACATTCAATCCATCCATCGCAACATTTGCGTGCACTTCGTTCAAGTCGTTTAATATGTGCAACACCGAATCCAGACGGTGAATACTCACCCCCCATAAAGCGAATCTTATTGGTTGTTGCGCTGTACATACCATAGATTCCACAATGAATGAGTTCCTTGCGAGAAATGAGTGTTCCCTCCGGCAATGTTTTCATCGCGGCGATGTTTTCTCCCTTCGAGTATGGGGGTACGACTTTTTGGTAGATAGGCATGGTTTTCGGAAAGCGTTTGAGAGTTGTTTGATACCACTGACATCCTAAAATAAAACCATTTCAATTTTATTTATTTATGGGCGTAAAATGGGTTCACATGTTTGACGTGTTTTTTTAAAAAAAAATGGATGTTTCAAGAAATTTTTTAGGTAAAATATGTAACTATGAACTTTATCTTTGTAATAGATATACATGGGAGGTAAAAGTGTTCATTTTAGTTTACAGACGATCTTGATGTACTACCATACATCTTTGCGTAACATCGGACTTTATACGTCACTTTCATTGGCGACACTTGCGGCATCACGATTTCATAGAGATAAGTCATTTTTGTTGAACATTTCACTTATCGTAGTATCTATTGTATTTAATTTGATATCTGCTGCAATTGGTCTTTACATGTTGAGTGACATAAGACACATGCGTGCAAATCAGGATGAAAAAGAAAAAAGTTCCCTTGTAAATAAATGGACGTTGTTGCCTAATGTAACCATTGTGATAAATAGTTGCATCATATTGACTAGTTTGTATGTACTTTATGAACAAGTAACTAAAAAAAAATAATTCGTCTTTATGTTTTTTTTGAAAATTTTTTTTTTGAGGTTTTAATTTCCACTGATTTTTAACCCCAAATCGCGATGGTTGTCTTACTCATCCTCGGAACTCCAATCGAAGGACTTGGTGACCAACTTGTCTTCCTTCTCGAGAAGGTCCTCAAGGGTTGGTCCTGCCTCGTTGTACTCGTGGTAGAGCATCACCATCTCATCGTGCGCTACTTGGTCCATGTACCACGCGTATGCTTCCTCAATCTCTTCGTAAAGGATTTCGAAATCACGGGGACGGGTGGTATTGCTCTTGCACATGGTCCAGAACCACTTGTCACTGAAATGAATCTTGACCTTTCCGAGACGTTCAATGTCCTCCACGATGTCGCGGTAGAGTGCATTGGATGCAGTGGGGTGAATGAATGCGGTGTAGTAGAGGTATCCCTGGTCGGTGTACTTGGTCACGATGTCGATGTTGTCTTCGTCGATGGTGAGGATTTTGGTGAACTTGGACACGACGAATGCCTTGATCTCCTCGACAGAATCGGGGAGGGAACGGGTATCCATCCGGGGAATGCAGAAGGAAGTGATTGCGGACATGGTTTTCGGAAAGCGTTTGTTGAACGTTTGATACCACTGACATCCTAGAATAAAACCATTTCAATTTTATTTATTTATGGGCGTAAAATGGGTTCACATGTTTGACGTTTTTTTTAATATTTTTGGTGTAACCTTATCGACTTTCTTAAAAAAAAAATAAAAAAAATAAAAAAAATAAAAAAATAAAAAATAAAAATATTCCCCTCTCACTCTCCCCCCTTGAAACTTTATTTGTCGAACTTTATGCATCCTCATCGGTTGGTTTGTCAATGCTTTCGGTGATCTCGTTCCACATCCCGATGAGATCGTGTGTGTCTTGGTCGTAGATGGCGTTGGATTCGGTATCCTTGAGGTAGACAATTCCGTTATGAATGAATTCCTCCGCCCCGATCTCATCGTCAGATTCGTCACCATCTTCTGAGTTGTCCTCTGCGTTGTCCTCTGCGTTGTCATCTGCGTTGTCATCTGCGTTGTCATCTGCGTTGTCCTCTGCGTTGTCCTCTGCGTCGTTGTCCTCTGCGTCGTTGTCCGAAACGTAGTCTTCCTCTTCTTGCTCTGTGTCCCCTGCATTGTCCTTCTCTACCTCTTTCACAACGGTTTTTGTAACTTGATCTTTCACCTTTTTCTCTGCCTCTTTCGCCTCTGCCTTCGCCTTTTTCTCTGTTTTTTTCGCCTCTGCCTTTGCCTTTTTCTCTGCTTCTTTCGCTTCTGCCTTCGCCTTTTTCTCTGCTTCTTTCGCCTTTTTCTCTGCTTCTTTCGCTTCGTCCTTTTCTTTCTTGTCAGGGGATGATTTGCGTCCGCGCTTTTTCTTTTCAGGTTCAGGTGCAGCAGGTTCAGGTGCAGCAGGTTCAGGTGCAGCAGGTTCAGGTGCAGCAGGTTCAGGTGCAGACTCAACGTTCACAGCAGGTTCAGGTGCAGCAGGTTCAGGTGTCGCATGAAACTCAATATCCTTGTCCGATGAAGAACCCGAATCGTCTTCGGATTGAGGATCGGATTCAGAACCACTCTCGAGTACAAGTTCGTCCACCAATGCCTTGACATGGTCCACGGTCTCTGCACTAACAATCTCCTTCACCGATTTTGCAGGGCGACCACGAGACACCGGTTTCTTCTTTGTACTTGCTGCTTTCTCTGCTTTTTTCGCTTCTGCCTTCGCCTTTTTCTCCGCTTCTTTCGCTTCTGCCTTCGCCTTTTTCTCTGCCTCTTTCGCCTCTGCCTTCGCCTTTTTCTCTGCTTCTTTCGCTTCTGCCTTCGCCTTTTTCTCCGCTTCTTTCGCTTCTGCCTTCGCCTTTTTCTCCGCTTCCTTGGACTCCGATGAAGAAGTAGTGGTCTTGGTCGCCGCCGATGTATATTTCCGTGCAGTGATGATCTTGTCCGCGTTGTCGGCGTCAAACCCGTAATCTTGGATGGCAATGGAGAACACAAGGCGGACTTCTGCCTCGAGTTTCTTGAGCATCGCTGGGGTTCCGGTTGCTGGTTCGATGGAAGACATGCTGGTTTGTGAGGATTTGAATGCTGGTTTTTCCGTAAGGATACAATACCGGTATGGAATAAAACCATTTCAATTTTATTTAATTACGCCCATAAAATGACTTCACATGTTTGACGATTTTAAAAATGTTGTATTCTTGAAAAATAAAAAATTGAAATGGTTGGTTATGGTAGATGGTAGTGCAAGAAAGATGAGTTGCACCAAAGAGTTTGAAACCTACACTGATGGTCCTGATGGATGTTTGTTTGGCGAATTTCGTAATTCTCCCGTGATGGAATCTAAACTTGATGATGGATCCCGCCGCCAAAGTATTGACGTGAGTATTTACCCCGAATTGGAAGAAGACGAAGATTCATCATATGGTTCAATGCCTTCATTGTGTGCCGTGGATGACGAATCAGGTGAATCGATGTATGACGAGGTAGCGGAAGGTGGCATTGCACCTGCATATGTTGGTATGGACCCCTTCATGCACGAACCGACGTCGGTATTGTGTAAATCGATGCGGTCAATGTCTGCACGACTGGAAACACCGCAACCAAGTATGTCACCGCAACCAAGTATGTCATCGCAACCAAGTATGTCATCGCAAGAGGGTGCCCCGATGTGCGCCCCACCGATGTGCGCCCCACCGATGTGCGCCCCGATGTGCGCCCCGATGTGCGCCCCACCACCAATGGGTAAACCACCGAAGATGGTGCGGCAGACGACGATGAATATTCCTATGGGTCATTCGCCCTTGACGAATCGAATGTTTGGTGATGGGTCTCTACAGACCCGTGAATCGTTTCAAGAATGTCTTGATAATTTGAAGCGGTCATTGGATGAATGTCGCCGCGGTATTACAATGTTGGAGAATCGTCTTTCTTGAAAAAAAGGGAGTGTGAATTTAAATAAAAATATTTTTTTTCTGGGGGAGTATAATGATGAATAATGTGACAATGGATAAAAGAAGGACGTATGGTCTGTATAAATTTGTCGGTATTTTCATCATGTTCATGAATGGTACGACAGCGTATGCTATGAAAAGCATTGCAGTGAATGCAATTGCAAAGTAGTGTATTCTTTCCATTTACAATAAATGTTTATTATTTAAATGGGGATGACAACCATTTGATTATCATCTAAATTCCATGTTGCTATAATTCTTGGATGTTCAACCGAGTTCATAATGTCTTCTGTTTGGTAGACATTGTGGTTATCGTCGATGTAGTAGTGTATTCCCTTGTAGACGCACGTCTTGTACTTGACAATTTTGTGTGGTACTGGACCTGGGACGTCATTTGATTTTGCGTGGGTTCCGCAGGTGGTAGAGTTTCCTTTTCTTCTGCGTGAGCACTGTTCACCGGATGCACGTCGAGCAGTGCATCTGATATCGTCGGGTATGGTTGCCCTGGTGCGTGTTTTTTTCTGTATGTCGTCAATGGATATGTGTGGGAGTTGCATGTCGTAAATGTATTTGAGTAGGTCACTTGTTTTGTCTTGTCCGTCGTGGATGGAAATGACGTTGCATGAATTTTCCTCGAACCATGAGGTGATGGATTCTTTGATGGATCTCATGGATGTTGTGATTTTGTCGTTGACCCGTTTATCCATAATGAATAAAGTGTATGATAAATGTATGATTTCAATTTAATTGTGTTGTTAGGTTATAATAGTCAGTAGGGCGTGATTGCGCTATCAAGATTGCGCCATCTTCTACCACTGGATCAGATTCTCCTGTCACTGCAATTCTATGAAATCCATCTTCATATGCATTATTAAACGTCTCATATGGTCCCCATATAGAAGACAAATTCGGTGGTTTATTATCAGAGTACCATATCATAGGACTCTGTATAGCAGTATCTTCGTTTATAAGAACAAACAATTCCGGATTATTTCTAGCAAATTGTACAAGTTCATCACATACTGGAATACCATTATAGTTACAAGTATAAACAATCTCGCTTAATACCAACCATTTGTAACTATTATCTATATTATCAACTTTATAGAACAAATACTCATCTCTAAATCCCATATAGACGTGCCGTTCAGTGAATGTATCTAATTTGATGGGTCTTATTGTACCCATTTCATCCACCAATCCGATAACAATCATATTTAAATTATTGGTTTTTATGTTACATAGTAAGATAATCTTACATTTATCGGTAGGTAAATCTGGTTTTCCTTTAAATAAACACGAATGCGCCATATATTCATAATCCATATATTAAGATGTTTTGGTATTTTTAAATGTTATATTATCCTTTACTTTTACCTCCCTTGAATTCATAATATGGTCGACCGTTCCAATAATATCTTGTTGAGATGCACCATTTTTTGTAAATAATTGGGTCAATGAAGATATCAAATGTTGTCTTGAAATGGGCGACTTTACATTATTCTGACGATACAATATTTTCCCACCAGTAATATCATAACAATCAACTTCACTTTCTTTCATAATCGAAACTAATTGGTCCGATAATTCCTTTTTTATTTTTCGTTTCTCTTTCAATTCCCTTGATAATGTTTTGATATCGTTTTCAATTGTATACCAGTTTCTAACAATGTCTACAACCTTTTGTCCCGATGTCATTTGATATAATAGAAGTATAGACTTTAAACTAGTAAAATCATATCACTAAATATATAAAACTATATTATATATGCCTCCAAAAAATTGGGGACCTCCAATATGGTACCTTATACATGGATTAACCTATAATATTAAAAGCGAAAAGGTAGAAGATATACATAACTTATTTAGGATATGTGCACTAATCATATCATCTCTACCTTGTCCAAAATGTTCACTTGACGGAATGAACATTATGAAAAGTGTTAATATTCGAAATATAAAGACAAAAGATGACATAATATACATCATGTTCTGTGTGCACAACAAGGTAAATAACAAATTATCAAAACCCCAATTTAAATTTGATGACTTTAATACATTGTACTGTAGACTAAATATTACAAAATGTATACACCAATATAAAGATATAATGACATCCCGACAAATGCGCGCTGGTAATATAAATCACAATTGGAATATGAATAAATGTATTGCAAAATTTATGGAATATATCATACTGAATAAAAATCTATTTTTGTAACATTTTATGATATTTCTGATATTTTTTGCCCATTTTGATATACGAGACATTTAAATGTCTGTTCGGAAGGTTTTTTGCATTGTACACTATTGCTACTAATTTCATTGTAATAGAGGTAAGAACCACCATTAATAAGTGAAATGATGTAATACCACAAAACACCCGATCCTCCACCTAAAATGATCGAAATAAAAAATTGTAGTTTAGTAGAGCAACTATACCTAATAGTTCCGTATACATTTACCAATAGTAGTAACACCATTATGATAATAAATTGGACGTTGTATCTGTTTCTGGTTGCCATGGGTAGGATAATATATATAAGCGTAAACATGATATAGAACATAGACGTACTAGATGTATATCTTCCGACTGTCGACGATAATGGAAGACCAAACGTGTTACATACGTTGGATGTGGCGTTTGGGTTGCAATCAAATTTTAGAACATTACAGATGGAGATGTAACATATAATAAACAATATTGCACCACTCATGTAAATGAGTCCTTTTGCATCCCCGTTAATTATCGTAAGCATAATAAAAAAAGTGGACAATAATAATGGTGTGATAATATAAATAAGTTGTGCTATATTGTCAATGCTGAAATCAAATACCTTCATTATACTATATTTGTATAAAATAATAACATCTTGTGTTCTTATTTTATCTTTGATTTTATACGTAGTGGTAGATTTATTTCTTGAGTAGAGATAAAATTTCATTTAATTTGGTATCTATGTTGTCTAATCTCTCTGCAATCGTATGTTCTGTTTGAACATCTTTTATCTCCGTATCAGTTTCGAAGGTTACATTCTTAACAGCAAGTTTCGATATATCATATTCACGTCTTGTTATAGTTTCTTGTAACATCCTGTCAATTTCAGTTTGTGTCGGTACGTCATCGATTGATTGTGCGAAATTTATTTCTGGTGGGGAATGATGTATAATATCACTGATACTTTCATCTCTTTGTTTGATAATATCGTCAAATACTTGGGGTTTGGATGGTGTACGAATTTGTTTAAAATGTTTAATGGAATCGGTCATTTCAACAATAAATTGTTTATTCATATCAACCAGAGACAATCCACGTACAAGGTCAATTTCATCTATTTTTGCTTGAAAAACACCGACAACTTCGTTTTTTTTATCCTGGTGAATTTCATTAAATACCCCAGATTGTTGAAGAACCTTCCACAACAATTTTTTATTGTTTACGTTACTAAATTGTGTCATTAATAATGATTGTATAAATCCTTTTAAATCATTCAAATATAAAATTGAAATAGTATTTTCATTTGTTCAATGGAATGAAAAAACTTATTTGGAGGGTAAGATGTTCACAATGTGCGAAAAGTGTGATACGATTGTACCCCAGGGTGAAAATGGTGGATGTAAACATTGCGAGCAAACGTGCAACATCGATCTCGAATTGTTCTCTACGATGAGGACCCGATTATCTGAAGAACTTTACAATATCAATGCAGAAGATTCAGATGTTCGGTTGCATTACATGTATGTCTACAATAGTTTGCAATATTTCACTAAAATGTCTGAATGTTCGAAAAAAAATACCTGTGATTATTATTACAACCGTGCACTGAAACACATCGATAGTTACATAAACAAATACGGCAGTAACCCAGATATATTGCACCTACTTGGTGCACTCAAACGTGCATAGATTATTTGCATATACATTTAGTTGTTTTGGTTAATATTACACCGCAACATATCATTCTTATTTTTTTCTTTTTCTTGGTGCAACAATTATCCCTACACATTTTGCGGACCCATCCTGCACCCGGAATTGAATGTTGAATAGGTGATCGAGCAATAACTTTACAATTCAATTGTGGATATTTCACATATAATTGTTGGATTGATTGTTCTTTCATCTTTGCCTCTATCATAATGTCAACATGTACACCATATTTCACAGGTATATTCAATAAATAAGAAGGAATCGATTGAATGAAATCACTATGATGTCCGATTCGTCCACTACCTTGTTCACTTACGTGAAATTTTGGTTTAAGACCGCGTCGTTTCCATGTTTCTAGTATATCTGGAATATAATGGGACGCAGGTTTAAAATGTTCTAATGGATGTAAAATCCGGTAGCATAGGTAATGATGGGTGTCAAATACGACTGGAATGTTTATTATTCTAGATATTTGTAAACAATCTTCAATGTTGAAACATTTTTCACAATTCTCTAATACTAAATATTTTCGGACTTTTTCTGGTAATTCCAAGTATTGTGAACACCATCGACGAATGGTTTCATTTTTGTTTCCGTATATTCCGCCTCCGTGCACCACCATAACTGGACTTAATCCATCTAGGTTACACAAATCAAGTACATCAGCGTGATAAGATAGATCGTCTAATGTTTTATTGAATGCTTCCCTGTTTGGTGTGCCGACCACATTATATTGTCCTGGATGAAATGTGATACGTTGATTATATTTATGGGCGAGTTTACCGATCTCAACCAACAAATGTTTTGCAAAATCAAACGTGTAAGGTTCAACCTTTGGATTTGATTTATGTGGAAATAATTCGCTGCTTAATCTGAATACCTTGATTCCATTTTGTTCATTCCATTCCATCATTGTCAGTACGTCTTTAAGATTTTGAATGATTTTAGATTTGAGTGTTTCGATGCCCAGTTCATGAATGGACCTTATTATCATTTTTCTGGAAGCAAATATGGGTGGTTTTTGAAATCTAAGTTGGGTATTAATACAACATAATCCAAGTTGAACTGGTTTATTTTCGCTCATTATGATTATGTTGTATGGGTTACAATGTGATTTTTAATTCAATTTTCTCTTAATCGTCAAAAATTTATATCTCTTGAATAACGTGTGTTCCGATAATGTGTTCAACAATATCTGTTATGTATCGGGATATTAAATCGTATCTGTTGTTTATGGTATTCCTCGCTGATTGTTTGGAGTTATTGTAATAGGACATTGAGGTTGAATCTGTTTTTATGTCGGTTAATTCCTTATCTAATGCATTCATTATGTCTTGTGTTTCACTCAATGTAACTTTTCCTTCTTTGATATGTTTCAGTATTAATCTAGCGTCTCCTATTTTTGATTTTATTCTTTCTCTAATTCTATCTGTTATGGGTACATTTCCCATCAAGTGTGACAATTCTAGTATGTTGGATTCGATGAAGTAAGTCGACATTATGATGTTTAATGATTCTGGTAGGTTAGAATCAAACATGTTGTATATGCATTTGTGTGTTTCGTCAAGTTGTTTGAGCATGTTTTGTATGATGACTTGCCTCTTTTCCCATAAAACATCGTTAAGTTTGGAGTAGGGTACATAACCGTTTATTTTATGTAATTTGTTATTTAGATCATTGATCAATAATGCACCAATTGATAATTCCAGTATATAATCAATGTCGTCTGATTTTGTCCCACCACCACTTAATGCTGTTGCTGTTGCTTCTGTTGCTTTTCTTAATTGTTCGTATACACCTCTTTTATAATTAAGTATTTTGTCACCAAGATCAACAGGGTCTGATGTATCACCTACTGCATTTGCTGCTGCCTTTGCTAGTGCTACTGCTTCTCCTATTGCGAGTGATATTATGTCTATTTGGGTTAATTTATATTGGTTCGTAATACCTCCCTCACGCTTCACTATTTGTATTGCATCATCTATTAATTGTTTTGCTTGAGTCATATAATTATCAAGATCATTTGGGGGTACCACTTCTTTTTCTTTTTCTATTTCTTTTATTTTATTTTCTAGTTGTGTTGCAGCTGTTTGTACTTCTTTTGCCTCCTCATTTGTTGCTACTTGTCTTGCTAGTTTTATTGCTACTGATGCTACTTGTAATACTAATTCTTTTACTATTTTTAGTGCTGCTGATTTTAATGGTGGTGTTGCTGATACTACTGCTGCTGCTGCTGCTGGTGTTGCTGTTGATGTTGCTGCTGCTGCTGGTGCTGCTACTGATGTTGCTATTGCTGATGCTGCTGCTGCTGCTGCTGATGTTGCTATTGCTGATGCTGCTGCTGATAATGGTGCTGCTGGTGCTCCTGGTGGTCCTAGTGCTAATGCTGGTGCTGCTGCATCTGCTGCTGATAATGGTGCTGATAATGGTGCTGCTGATAATGGTGCTGCTGGTGCTGGTGGTGGTGCTGCTGCATCTGCTGCTGATAATGGTGCTGATAATGGTGCTGCTGCTTCATCTGCTTCACGTGCTTTTGCTTCTGCTTCACGTGCTTTTGCTTCTGCTTCAGCTGCTTTTGCTTCTGCTTCATCTGCTTTTGCTTCTGCTTTATGTGTGTTTTCTTCTGCTACAAGACCTAATGCTTGTCTTGCCAATTTATTTGCTTCTCCTGCCAATACCATTGCTTCCTCGGCCAATGCAATTGATTCTGGGTTTCCTGTTGCTGCTGCTGCTGCTGCACTTTCTTCTACTGCATCTGCTGTTTCTTCTACTAAACCTGCTCTTACTTCTACTCTTGATAATGCTGACGCTCTCATCCTTGCTGCTGCTGCTGCTGCTGATGCTATTGCTGCTGCTGCTGGTGCTGGTGGTGCTCCTGGTGGTGGTGCTGGTCCTCCTGGTGCTGCTGGTGATACTACTGGTGTTCCTGCTGCTGTTGCTGGTCCTAGTGCTAATGCTGGTGCTAATGCTGGTGCTGGTGCTGCTGCTGGTGATACTACTGGTGTTGCTGCTGCTGATGCTGGTGGTGCTGCTTTTGCTTTTGCATCATTTGCTTTTTTTTCTGCATTTGTCGCTGCTGTTTCTGCATCAGATGCCGCCGCTGCCGCCACTGCCGCCGCTGCCGCCGCTGCCGCCGCTGCCGCCACATCTAGCGTGTTTAGTGCTTCTTGTGCTTTTTCTTCTACTCGTGTTACAAAACCTAATGCAAGACTTACTCCAAGTATTGCATCATCTGCTAATGCACGTATATTTCCCCTTACTGCTGCTGTTGTCGATGTTGTTGTTGCTTTTGCTGCTTCTGCTGTTGTTTTTGCTGCTTCTGCTGTTGTTTTTGCTGCATCTGCTTTTGTTAATGCGTCATTTGCTTTTATATGTGATTGTGCTAGTAATGGTACTGCTGCTGGTGATAGTACTGGTGTTCCTGCTGCTGGTACTCCTGCTGCTGCTGGTGCTGGTGTTCCTCCTGGTACTACTCCTGGTGCTGGTGTTCCTGGTGCTACTCCTGGTGCTGGTGATACTGCTGCTGCTGCTGCAGTTGCTGCTGCTTTTGCATCATCTGCTTTTGTTTTTGCTGCATCTGCTTTTGTTTTTGCATTTATCGCTGCTGTCTTTGCATCTGCTGCTGCCTTTGCATTTGCTGCTGCTTCTGCTTCTGCCTTTGCAACTGCTGCTGCATCTGTTGCTGCTTTTGCTGCTGCTGTTGCATCATCTGCATCTACTGCTGCTTTTGCTGCTGCTGCATCTGCCGGTGCTGTGTTTAATGCTTCTGTTGCTTTTGTTTTTGCATCTGCTGCTGCATCTGTTGCTTCTTTTGCTGTTTTTAATGCTGCATCTGCTAATTGTTTTGCATCATCTATTGCTGCTGCTTTTGCTGCTGTTGTTGCTGCTTCTGCTGCTGCTCTTGCTGCATCTGCTGCATTATTTGCTTCTACTGCTGCTTCTACTGCTGCATCTACTGCTGTTTCTGCTGCATCTACTGCTGTTTTTGCTGCATCTACTGCTGTTTTTGCTTCTACTGCTGTTTTTGCTTCTACTGCTGTTGCTGTTGCTGCTCTTGCTGTATCTGCTGCTTTTTTTACTGCTACTGCTGCTTTTGCTGCTTCTGCTTCTGCTTTTGTTGCTGCCTTTGCTGCCTTTGCTGCTGCATCTTCTGCTGCTGCTTCTTCATCTGCTGCTGCTGTTGCTGCTTCTGCTGCTGCTGTTGCTGCTTCTGCTGCTGCTTCTTTTGCTTTGTTTGCTGCTGCATCTATCTCTACACCTAGTAATGCATCATCATATAACCAGGTTAACAACTTAGTTTTGGCATCATAATATTTCGATTTATTATCAATTATAGATTTATCATATTGTTTTTTTTTTCCATCAGCAATCCCGGCAATAATGTCGCTAAAATTATCAGATAACATTTTACCAACCATACTTGTAGCAGGTATATCTGTCGAATAATATGCACTACGATTTCGTAATTCTTCTATATCACCGATTTTAGTACTAATATGTGTGCCACTTTTCAATAATTCATGCAGAACATGCCTTAAAATCAAAACACTAGTATATCTTCTTAAATCATATGTGGTGATTTTATCATATTCTTTTTTAATATGGTCTTGAGATAGTTTAATAAAGTCAGAAAAATTAGGATGAGCATTAACGTGAGTAATTAACTCTTCATACGTCGTATCTAATTTCAAACCATTAATAAATTTACCAACATTTTCAAATTTACCATTTAATGCTGATGGTTCAGTCGCGCCATAATACGTTTTTCCATAAAACGGATCATTGTCAATTTTGTTCAATAAATTAATAATGTCTTCTTTTAATTTTCTAAATTTTTCTAATCGTTTTTTATATTTAGATGCGTAACCTTTATAATCCGGACGAATTGTTTCTGGATATTTTCCTTTAAATTCATCAATCTTCGCAGTAAATTCCTTTTGATTAACATCGGATAGTAAACTTTTTATTCCTTTAAATTTAATAGCAATGTCTTCCCCATATTCATCTTTACCTCGATATCCATGAATGCGTTTGGTATCTTCATCAATGTCGCTAGTAGATTCCTTGTACGTTTTTAATATACCGTATATCTTCTCTCTTATGTTTGGAATTTTAGTAAATGTGCCCGCACCACTATCTTTGGGTGCGGGCGTAGATTTTTTGGGTTTTTCACTTTGACCCGATTCTTTTATAACCACAGGAATAGTCGTACCATCTGCTGCATTAGATCTCGCAATAAAAGCTTTCACTTTATCAAGATTGGGTGAATAGGATTCACCGTCAGATACTACTTGGTTAAATCCATCTAATATTGGTTTATATATATCAAATAGTTTAGACACGTCCGAGATTTTTGTTAATTGTTTTGTTTTTTGGTAGAGGTCAATCAATGTTTCTCTAGCAGTTTTACCTGTTGTACCATCGAATATCTTTGTCATTATAGCAGTTACAAGTTTTCCGGGTACATGTTCAAGTGTAGCAATCCGGTATGCCGTTTCTGATATCTTATCACTTTTATCTGTAAGGTAGACCATACTATTTTTAAATTCCCTTAGCATAGAGATAAGTTTTTCGTTAACATTTTTTTTTACATCGCTATATGTAACTTCAAATATATCTTGGGCACCAATTTCAGTGGTAACAGTCTTATCCTCATCATATCCAACATTATTATTATATGAGGTGAGTGCATTATCTAGTATCTTACATCGTTCAATCAATACGTGAAATAACAATCCTTTTGTGTATATATCGGAGGGTTGTGTCCATTCGGTATCATTGACTGACATATACAACCCGTACAATGCATCTAGTACAGAAGATGTATATGGTTGTAGATAATAAATTGTTTTATTAAGATCTTTTTCATTGGCATACTTGTCTAATTTTTCAATGAATTTTATTGTTTCTTTTTTGCTTTCTATTAAATGTTGAAATAGTGTTGCTGGGTCTGTTGCAACGTCATCATCGTGTACGACAATTTCAATCTCGCCCGTAAATGTCTCTTTTGAAACTTTGTCTAGTATATCCTTTATCATTCCTGGTGTTATCGAAACGTTTGGTTTTTTAATTAATTTGTCGATTGTTTCTTTCATTTTATTTTGAAGACCTGGTTTAAACGAATCGAGTTTATATATGGTGGCGCCGTGACTAGAACGAATTGTCTTACTTCTACCAACGCATGAAGATTTTTCATATTGACGTCGCAATTCACTAATGGTTCGTTCAATACCATTCCCATTATCATAAATGTCACATAATTTCTGAATATCAAATGTATCGTCCGGGTGTGAATGCATACTGGATTGCGGGATATCTTCGTCGTCCTGAAGTACTTGTGATGCATTTGCTGGTGGTGCTTGTGTGGTTGATGTTGGTGCTGCTGCCTTTGCTGCTACTGGTGCTGGTGGCGGTGGTGGTGCTACTGGTGCTGCTGGTTTTGCTCCTGCATCTGATGTTGGTGATACTCCTGGTGCTGGTGGTGGTGGTGCTGCTGATGCGTCTGGTCGTTTAAAATCAACAATTATTGGAAAATGATCAGAAAAACCATCGCCACCACCAACATGTTGGGATATATTCGATAAACCATTATGAAAAAATAAATCAAATGGTCTATCAGCCTCCTGTTTATCATCACTTGTTTTCTTCCCTTTAACATCTTTTTTCATTGTAAATTGTTCCAACGCACCCTCTGGTTGTTGTAATTTTAAATCTGGTTTACCATCCACAATTTTATAGTTCAATAAATCATATTTCGGGTCAATTGGTTTTTTTAAATATGTATAATATTCATTAAAATCTCCCGAGATAATAACTGAATCATCAGTCTTATATAAGTGTTTTAATATCGTTGTAATAAATTCTTTAAGTTTTGTTAATATTTTGGTGGCACCCCCCTCGTCCCTAGAATGTTCACTATGTACATTTATTAAAACATAATATTTTTTAGTAGTTTTATCCCTAAGACGTAATCCTAATATAGGTCTTTGAATATTATCATCCCTAATTTGTTGATTATTAATCGTAAACGACGCGGGTTCAACTTCTGATATTTCTATTTTAGTCTTACCCCCCCCAGTCTTAATCTTTTTCCCAAAAACGGATGCGATATATGGATCACCGTCAACCTCATATTTTGCTTGATCAAAATGTATAGAGATGGATGATTTCATTCCATATAGTTTTTCTCCCGTACTAGGTATTACAAAATTCTTTTTACCACCAACAACAGTTGTTCCTGGAGAGTCGTAAACACCACTTTCATTTTTCATTACATACGTACCACCTTCTTTCGGTTCTGGATCATTGTTCACACCATAAGAATCATATGAAATACGGGTATATTCTTTTATATCCTTTATATGCGGATTTTCCTGGATGAATAGTATATCTGGACGTCGTGCATCTATGTAACGTTTTATTTTATCCAATTCGTCAGCGGTATGTATAGCGAACTTTACATTCCACGAAATAAATTTCATATCTGTACCATTTATCACGGATAACATCTTATCGAGTTCAACTATTTTTTTGTCATATTGTCTTTGTGTTATATCGTCTGAACTCGTATATTCTTTCTCTTTTTCTTCAACAATTTTACCTTTAAAACTAGAGTTACTACGTGTCGCCCTACCACTAATTTGTTTCGGTTCAAGAGAAAGAACCGTATCGTATAAAGTTGTTCCAACATGGTTTCTTGTGGCGTCATTGAGGTTACTGATATCATCGTCTATAGATTGTAAATAACCATATAATGAGTTTTTTTGCGTATATGTCATATCTTTCGATGGGTCAGAAGTCAATGTTGTTGCTTCATAAATTAATCTCGAAACAAGACCAGATAAATTCGCATATTCCTTAACATATTCTAGATATTGTTTACCAAAGTCAACTGGGGTCTTTATCTTAGATTTGTTAAGATTCAATATCTTCCTTGATTCTTCAATAAATTTCTTTAAATAGGAAACCAATGAATTTATTTTTTCTTCTAATTTGGAAGCATCAGTAGCAACTGTACCACCTGTTGCGGAAATTTTTTTGGTATATTCATCACCGATGTCAGTTTGTTTTGTGTGTTTATCAAGCATATCCAACGTAAAAGATTTGATGGTAGCTGCGAAAGACTTCATATTTGTTAATATTGTATCGTAATTAGTACTTGTTGGTATGCCCTTTATTTCTAGAGAATTTAATGTTTCTGAAGACCTTTCCATTATTGATGTATGAATTTTATCATATATACTCCCTCCGACACTACTATCCATCTCTTTATATAATACATCCTTACGACCTTTGGGAATCAATGATACATAATGGGTACCAGATATGGGTGAAGGAGAGGATTCACCATTATAACCACTAACAAAATAAGATGCGTATTCTTTAGTAGCAGCGGCGAGAGCATCAATGTAATCAGGATGACGATCATCAACAATACCCGATTCTTTAAGTCTTTTCCCCTCTGCATGATGGCGCATTTTATTATTATTATTTACCGTGCTACCAGGATCTGAAATATTTGCAATAAATATACGGGTTGCGGTCGTACAATCCTTCGTCTCAAACTCACGATATCCGCCGCCAACAACTTTATATTTACCATCAGTTGTTTTTTCAACTTCAAAAATTACGATACAAATATCGTTAAGGTTTGCGTATGTCTCCATGTCTTCATCTGTTAACCATCCACCAGTATCCATTCTTTGTTTACCAGCAGCATTACCCTTCTTCACATACTCATCTCCTATTTGTTTTCTAATCATTTTAACAAGGTCCTGATGATACTTGATTGGGTCTCCTTCTTCTGAAACTCGGTTGATATCACCAATACCGAGTAATTTTTTATTATCAATACCATCGTTAGAAATAATCCCGTGTATAATACTATATACACCACAGTTACCATCACCAGCAATGTTTGAATCATCGAACTTACTATTAACAAATTTATCTATCTTCTCTGCTGGTGTTTCTCCGACAGATTCTAAATCAATGTTAATATACTCCGTCATATTTATTATATACGATTATTTTTAATTATATCAATTCAACAAATAAATGGTGGTTTGATACCATAAAAGTCCAATATATTCTATAGTGAATTCAAACTTTCGTTGTATATGGTAAAATCCTATTTATTAAATATGATAATAAGACATATGAAATATCTAATTTATGAATTATTTAGTGGGGTTGGACTTTGTAACCAATTATTCTCACTTGAAACTGCAATATATCTAGCAAGTATTTCAAACAGAAAATTAATTTTACTTATTGTAAATCCACTTTGTCATTGTGGCAAAGCATCATGGGATTATGGATACTTGTTGAATTTTTTTACGAATGAATTCTTGAATTATTTACCAAATGGATTTGAAGTATATTATAAAAAAATTCCCGATAATATCACAAACATTATCAATGATCATGAACAAACAAAACAAATGGTTTATAAGAATCGGTTTGCACAATTAGTATTTGTGGATAAAGAGTTGGACACAGAAGTAAATAAACAAGACATTAAAGATTTTTGTCATCATCGTGATAAATGTTATCTTGAATTTGAAGAGAACGATCATTTCACTTATTTATACATAACCCAAAGTAATGCATCAAGATGCTTTTATAACTTTTATACCACCCCCGATAAATACAAGTTGATGTATGACATATGCACCTCGCTAAAGTTTAAGGATATATTCTATGAGATTTCAAATAATATTTATAGTGATATGAGCAAGTCGATTAATAGTTACACTATATTTTTACATCTTAGATTCGGAGATTATCATAAACCTCAAAGTTTTTTATCCAGAAATAATGATGTTATGCTGAACAATATCATTCCATATGTAGATGGTCACAAGACAAATTTGATAACACCAAAGGTATTTTTATTATGTGACAACACTAAAAATACGGATTTTTTAAATAAGATTTCGAAATATAAACCGGTTATGATTGACGGGATAACTAATATTTACTTTGATTCATATTTCAAGAATAATAACATGTTGTTTTATGACTTTCATAAGACCATCAATAATTCTGTAAATCATGCAATCATTGACATGCTGTTATCTGTAAAGTCGGATGAATTTGTTGGCACCACATCGTCTACATTCTCTCATTACATACAATTTTTGCGGTACATTAGAAATAAATCGTACAATAACTACGCTAACATCGCAGATGGTACCTATTGCAGATTTTCTTTCAAAGAAGAATCCAAATATGACTGGATTAAATACAAATATAACAGCGGTCATCTCGTTTCATGGCACGCATTTTGGGATATACACTTCAATCCAACTAGAACATTAATGACAATCCACGGCAAAACTGATGGATTTGGGTCTCAATTGCAGGCAATATTTTCAATGATTGCATATTGTTATTACAAGGGTTACACATACATTCATACCCCGATGTATACTATGCAACACATTGATGACTTGATTCAAGATTTCCCGAGTTACATGAATAGATTTATAAATGTAGAATCTAAATTTTCATCGATTGATCAATTATCTAGTTACGATCAAACTATTGTACACAAACAAAAAGAAGGGAATTTTGTGCATGGATCTCATCATCCTGAATATTTCTATAACGACCATGTCCTAAATGTTTTTAGAGAAATGTATTTTTCTACTGAAAAACCTGAATTATTGTACGACGATAATTACAAGAACGTTGCGGTGCACATACGAAGAGGTGATGTAAATGCGAAGAAGTATCCGTCAAGATTCATCACCAATGCGAAATACATAGACCTGTTGAGTAAAATGAAATTGGAAAGGTGTATCCTGCATATTTTTTCAGAAGGATCAGAAAGTGATTTCGGTGACATCGTTTCTGCATTTCCTGGAAATGAAGTTGTCATGCACATTAATGAACCAGTTCAATTAACATTTCATCATTTAGTTATGGCAGATGTCCTCGTTGTTGCTAAAAGTTCATTTAGTTATTGTGCTGGATTACTGAACAATAACACTAAAATAGCAAATTTCATAACGAATTGGTGGCATAAACCACTTGGAACATGGGATATCGCGTGATAACCCGAATGACGCCCAATATTAATATGATATCCGTA
>Ga0255752_10000525_pt1 | contig 47563 bp, 35 predicted proteins | sample 011ome_25_FD_179952 | JGI IMG/M metagenome (GOLD analysis project Ga0255752, IMG submission 179952) | Coastal salt marsh microbial communities from the Groves Creek Marsh, Skidaway Island, Georgia - 011512CT metaG (version 2) | ecosystem: Environmental > Aquatic > Marine > Intertidal zone >...
GATAAGAACATCCAATATCGCGCTACTGCGGTTCTCAACTACAACGTACAGCTCTTCGGCGGCTACAACACGCGCTTCTCGCTGTTCGGTCAGTCGAGTTCTGGTGTGCCTTACAGTGTGACGCTGAACGGTGGCGATGGCACGATCGGCGCTTACGGGTTTACGCCTTATCTCGATTTTATCGAGCACGTATTGGTCGAGCCTGGTACACGTAATGACCGTCGTGGTAGCTCATGGACGAAGGCAGATCTTCGCGTATCGCAAGAGTTGCCTGGATTTAGCGATGAGCACACCGCGCGTGCGTTCATAGTCGTAGACAACTTCACCAATCTTTTGAACGACGATTGGGGTGTGCTCTACAAGCCAAACTTCCCATACGGTGTCACGCAAGACGATATCGATGCAGGACGCACCGAATCACGCATTGGTGGCGCGTCGCTTTGGGAGATCCGCGTAGGGTTTAACTACAACTTCTAATCGCTATGTAGACGAGTTGGCGCTCAATATAGCCACCTCAGAAACTTATCAAAAAGGCGCCGCAAGGCGCCTTTTTTTGTTTCAGACAGTCGCCGCTGAGAATGAAGTATTCCTTCAGGTTATTTATTTTTTTATATATATTCATAAGTTTAAAACTAACACTTTTATAGTGTTACCTTTTTTGTGTTTTAAAGTAACATATACCTCGTTAGGTCGCATAAAAACTGAATTTTAGAGGTAACATGAAAGGTAATTTTTCACTTTGGTTAAACATGGCAAGTACCGCAATCACTTTTTCGGTCGTAGTGTCGGTAATGTTCTACTCCGTTGGGTCGATGGTTTGAGCCAGACTTCTTACCGTAGGGGGCTGGTGCCATCGCTCGTTACGCTAATTTTAATGTCGCTGATCACTGAACGCGGCTTGTCTTCGACGACGAGAAAGCCATTGGCCGTCGCACCGCGAGCAGTGACGGCCGATTATGTCGCGCCCGTATTCATGGACTCTTTGTAACAAATAGCTACCTTCGGCGGGCGCGCAGCTAAAGACGATGCATCGCCGAGCGAAAGGCAAAATAGAGCGGCCCTGAAGCTGAGGCTGACTGTAACCAAAGGGAAGAAGACGGCTAGCCAGCGTAGAAACTAACGCCGCGACAGGGGCGACACTTGCGCTGTAGTAGTATCCCTCGATTATCGGAACGTTAGCGGCGACGCTATTGCCTAGGGCAGCTGTCTATAAAGTTTGGAGCACGCGCCTAATCTCGGTATGGTTACGCCTTCAAATTCTTTTGGGTTTCCTATGCACAGCGTGATCGGTATGTTGGTCATCGTGGCCTTTGCCTACGGGGTTTCTTCAAGTCGTGCGCAGATTTCATGGCGAACCGTGGGTATTGCATTCGCTGTCCAGTTCACAGTCGGTGGCATCGCCCTTTTCACTTCATGGGGCAATCTTGCGTTGAGTGCAGCGGCTGAGGCGACCGGTGCGCTGCTCAGCTACTCGCGTGCCGGTATTGATTTTATGTTCGGGCAATTGGCAGCCTACGACGGTCCCATTGGTTTTGTTTTCGCCGTTAACGTTCTGCCAGTGGTGGTATTTTTTAGCGCCTTCATCGCGGTTATGTACCACCTAGGTGTCATGATGTGGATCGTTCGGTTTTTGGGTGGTGGCCTTAGAAAGCTACTGGGTACGAGCCACGCGGAGTCGATGTCGGCGGCTGCAAATATTTTTGTCGGACAAGCGGAAGCGCCTCTCGTGGTGAAGCCCTTCATTCCCGTCATGACGCGCTCTGAGTTGTTCGCTGTGATGGTGGGCGGGCTATCCACCATCGCGGGTTCTGTCATGGCGGGCTATGTTGCTTTGGGCATTCCACTTGAATACTTAGTAACCGCGAGCTTCATGGCAGCGCCTGGTGGCTTGATGATGGCTAAGTTGATCGAGCCTGAGACTGATAAGCCTGTTGTTCCAACGGTAGGTGATGCAGCGACGACTCCGCGCTACGTCAATATCATTGATGCAGCCGCTACTGGGGCTCTTGATGGGCTTCGGATGGCGGCAGCCATCGCCGCGATGCTCATCGCATTCGTAGCGCTTATCGCTTTAGTGAACGGAATACTTCAATACTTCGGAACGTATGTGGGGTATAGCGACGTTACTTTAGAAATGATTTTAGGGCTTGCGTTGAGTCCCGTGGCTTGGCTTTTAGGTGTGCCATGGGCTGATGCAGCGGTGGCCGGGAGCTTGATTGGTCAGAAGCTTATTCTCAATGAATTTGTTGCCTACGTGGCATTCTCCGATGTCAGCGATACGATGGCGCCGATTTCCCAGGCGATCGTTATCTTCGCGCTCTGTGGCTTTGCCAACCTCTCGTCAATCGCAATATTGCTCGGCGGTCTAGGGGCTTTAGCCCCCTCTCGGCGGGATGATATTTCCCGACTAGGAGTAAGAGCTTTAATCGCCGCTTCTCTGGCTAACCTTATGAATGCTGCGCTTGCGGGGTTCTTCTTGTCCCTGCCGGGAGCCGCCGGCTGACTATGGGTGCACAGAATCCCCAAGAGCTCCCACTGATTGATTTCACCCATGACGATGCTAGTCAGGCATTTTTTGACAGCCTGCAATCTTTTGGCTTCGCGACGCTTATTAATCATCCATTAGATATGGGACGAGTTGACCGTATCTACGCGAGTTGGCGCGACTACTTCACGGAAGGGGTCGGCGAGGAGTTTGTAATGGACCCTAGCCGTCAAGATGGTTACTTCGCGATTGAGCGAGCCGAGAGCGCAAAAGGACAGGTACTCCGCGATCATAAAGAGTACTTTCAATTCTACGACTGGGGCCGATGTCCCGAGCACTTGAAGCGAGACCTCAGTGACCACTTTAACGACTGCGTGGGTTTCGCCTCCACCATGCTTCGGTGGGTGGCGGCAAACCTTCCTACTGACATCGCGGAGTCACTCTCCATACCTTTGGAAGACATGATCCGTGAGAGTGCGCAGTCAATGTTACGTGTGCTGCACTATCCTCCCGTACCCGAAGGCTCTGAGCTTCCGCGGGCCGCGGCGCATGAAGACATCAACTTGCTGACTATCTTACCGGCCTCGGACGGCCCGGGTTTAGAGCTCCAGTTACAAAGCGGTGAGTGGATCGAGGTGGTCAATCGTCCCTCACAAGTCGTTGTGAATATCGGAGACATGCTGCAAGAGGCGACTGGTGGCTATCTACGATCCACCACACACCGTGTGGCGGCCACCGACCCTGCTGTTCTAAAGAAAGGGCGAATGTCGTTACCACTGTTTTTACACCCGCGTCCGGAGGTTGTGCTATCGGAGCGCTATACCGCAGATGACTATCTTCAGCAGCGATTACGGGAGCTGGGGGTTATCTGAGCACGCTAATTTTCTTAGCGTGCTTATTTACTGTTGGCTATTTATTGTTGATTGCAACTTGCTGTCCCCCCAGTCCAACCAAGATAAATACCAGCCCAACGAGTGTGCTTGTCGCTACCGCCTCACCTAAAACAGTGGCAATGAATACGAGGGAGAGTGGCGGTGCTAGGAAGATGAGGCTGCTTACCCGAATCGGTGTATCGGTCAGCTGCATTGCTTTCATCCAGAGTACAAAAGCCACGCCCATTTCAAAGAGGCCGATGTAAATACCACCAAGGACAGTGCCACTATTTAACGACGGCAGGCTACCGGTTATGCTCAAAGTAACCCAAAGTATGGGCACAGCGGTGGTGAAGTTGAGAAGGAGAGCCAGCTCCGCATCGACGTTCGCGCGCTCGACGATAAGTTTGTTCAACACCCAAGACAGCCCCCACAAAACGGTCGATCCAATAGCGAGCGCAACGCCAGTGACGTTGTCGAATTCGAACGATGTGAGATTGCCATCGGTCACAATGATCAGAATACCGACATAGCTCAGCAGCGCTAGGGATGCTTCCGTGATCGAGGGCAGAACTCGAGAAAAACAGGCTGCAATAAAAGGAAGGGTTAGTCCCCAGGTGTAGTTGATGGCCATGGCGTCTTGCGCAGGCAGTAAGTCGTAGGCCGTGAAGAGCACCCCGTAAAATAGCACTGGGTTGATACACCCCAACGCGAAGCATCGACGCAAGGTGCCGCCGGAGATGGTCTTAAGTTGAGAGATCTTTCCTTGATAGACGAGCCTTGCCGCAAAGAAGAGCCAAGACACCGTTACAGCAATCGCTATTAACTGTATGGGAGAGCTGAACTCTAGCGCCCATTTAAAGGCGGTTGCCATAGTGCTCCATAGGCCCACTGCACCCAATCCGCAGGCCAAGGCAAGACGATCTGACGAAAAGGCTGGTTGCGACATCGGTTCGGACTGTATTCCTTGTTAGCCAATGAGTAGACTCGAATCCAAGTTCGAAGCCTATCTAAGAGGAGCCAACAATGGGGCACATCAGTAAAAATGTCACCCTCGACAACCCTGCTTATATTCACGAGTCAGCGTGGCTCTACGGGAAAGTCACCATTGGTCCTGGTGCCTCGGTTTGGCCCAATGTTGTGACACGTGCTGAAACCTATGAGATTCGAATTGGCGCGCGGACCAACATTCAAGATTTTGTGATGATCCACGTTGGTGCCGCTTCCCCTACGATCGTCGGTGAAGACTGCTCCATCACACACCACGCGACCCTACACGGCTGCACGATCGGCGATCGCTGCTTGATTGGTATTAACGCCACGATTATGGACGGCGCAAAGATAGGCAATAACTGCATTGTTGCGGGACACACTATCGTCACGGAAGGCAGCGAGTTTCCGGACAACACCATCATCGCCGGCGTGCCCGGTAAAGCTGTAGCAACGCGCGACTGCGGTGATGCGAACCTAGTAAATGCTAAATTCTACAGCGCTATGGCAGAGACTTACGCATCTGGCGATGATCGTTTATCGAAAGAAAAGGTCGACGAGGTTCTCAGCTCAATCGGGTCGTGAAGCAAATCCCCGTCGTACTCATATGAGCGCACGGCAGGTAAATCGTGCCGAGTCGCCGTATGCAACGATTATGCACGGGTCAACGACTCAACGCGTGGGTGCCTGCTGAGCGCAAACCGCTTTAAGGTCCCGCAAAGCCCACAGGCGCAAATAAACTTTAGCGTTCGTAAGCTTTGCTATGTCAAACGCCTGAGTCTTTGGAGGGCGTTAGGACTTCGACTCGTTGATCGCTTCCTCAAGTTTGCTCATCGCACCACCATCAAAGACCAGTTTAAAGCCTGCTGCCTTCAACAGTGATTTTGCTTGAGCAGAACGCCGGCCGCTTCTGCAGTAAACGATCACTTCCTCGTCAAGCTCAACGCCCATGTCAATAAGTGTTCCCGGCAATCCTTGCACCGGATGATTTAGAGCGCCCTCGAGGCCGCCAGAGGCGTACTCCCGTTCTGTACGCACATCAATGATTACAGGTGATGAGAGGCCTTCACGAATGATTTCAAGGTCATTGGCCAGTGTCGGAGTCGCGCTCATTGAGAGCACTGCTGCGAGGGCAACAAAAAGGGCGCCAATCTGCGCCCCAGCGAATGAGGCGCGACGAGAGACCCGCCGCGCTTTCGTGGTATTAGTCAATCTTCTTTGATCCATGTGCTTGCCGCCATAAGTGCGTCCTTGCGGGTAGCATACTGCATCTCAGTTGACAGATGTTCCTCAACGCCAAGTCCAGAAAGAATATCAATGACCTCGTCTCGAAGCCCACAAGCGTAGACGCGCTTCCCAGCTGAGTGCGCATCCATGGTGATAGTCTCTACGGCGCGTGCGGCAGATACATCCATGAACGTTACCTGGCTAAAGTCGAGCAGCAGGGCTTTGTGATCGTTACGACCCACGCGCTCGCGTACCTGGTGACCGAGGTCAGCGGCCGCACCGAAACTCAGCGGGCCACCAAAATCAAACAGCGTGATATCACTTTTGATATCGCTGTATATGGCGTCTTCTTCTTCGGTAAGGCTGTGGTCCTCTTCACCGTCAGCACCACTCGCTTTTCGAAGTTGCTCATCTGCGATCTGCTTCACAAATGCCAGCGCTGCAATAACAACACCAGCCAGAACTGCAGTAATGAGATCTACAAAGACGGTAAGGCCCAGTACCAATGCCATCAGCAGAAGGTCAAAACGGGGTCCTCGGTGCGCGCGTTTGAGGTATGCAACGTCGACGATATCGTAGCCGACCTTGACCAAGATGCCGGCAAGGACTGCATGCGGAATCTTTTCCGCAAGGGGCGCAAGGACCACGACAACAGCCAACAGCAACAGGCTGTGGAGCATGCCAGAGATTTTCGTTCCGCCGCCAGTGCGGATATTGACCACGGTCCGCATTGTCGCTCCAGCGCCTGGAATGCCTCCGAAGAAACCGGCGATCGTGTTGCCTACGCCCTGACCGATCAACTCGCGGTTTGAGTCGTGGCGCGTTCGCGTCATGTTGTCTGCGACGAGCGAGGTCAACAGCGAGTCGATGGCACCTAAAACTGCCAAAATGAAGGCCGCCTCGAAGATGATGATCGCTACGTTCGACTCGATGGAAGGTACGACGAAACTGGGCAATCCTGTGGGAATATCACCCAGAATCGGTATGCCCTCAATAAACAAGCCGATGACAGTACCAGTGATTAGAGCGGCAAGAGGAGCCGGCACGAGTTTTCCCCACTTAGGAGGCCATGTGAAGACCATGGCCAGCGTGAGCAACCCCACGAAGAGAGCGCCTAAATTCGGGTTTGATACGGCAGTTGGCACTTCAAGTAACGCTGGTATCGTGCCGCTTCCCTGAGGCTCGTGTCCAAAGAGGCGCGCGAGCTGCAGGGCGATGATGATGCAGCCGATACCACTCATAAACCCTGAAACCACGGGGTAAGGTACTAGTCGTATGTACTGACCGAAGCCTAAGACGCCAAAGGCGATCTGGATCAATCCAGCAAGAATTACTGTCGCAAAAACAAGAGAAAGATCGCCACTTAGGGATGAGAAAACACCCGCGAAAACCACAACCATAGGACCTGTTGGTCCTGTGATTTGTGAGCCCGTACCCCCAAACAGCGCGGCAAAGAAGCCGACGATGATGGCGCCATAAACCCCCGCAATAGGACCTGCGCCCGAGGCCTCACCAAAGGCGAGCGCCAACGGTAGTGCAACGACGCCGGCAGTGAGACCGCCATAAAAATCGCCGCGAAGATTACTCGTATCAAAAAATTTCATATTTCTGTTGCTCGTAGTGAACGTTCGATGAAAAGAAGATTTACTGGACGATAGATTTGAAGCTGTCGGTTTCAGCGTCGTAGGCGGTCACATCACCGTCAGCGATGTGGTATACCCAGCCGTGCACATCGATGTCACCCGCGGCAAGTCTTGCGGCGACTGCTGGGTGGCTGTTGAGGTGCGCCATCTGCAGGACCACGTTGCGTTCGGTTGCGGTAAGAAGGTCAACCTGCCCTTCACCCTGTATGGCCTCAGCGGCTTTCACTGCAGCACGTGAGTTATCGACCCAGTCTTGAACACGTGGAATGGCGTCGAGATTTTGAGGTGCCATCGCACCTTGGATAGCGCCACAGTCGGTGTGCCCGCAAATGACGATGTGCTTTACGCCAAGAACGGCGGTTGCAAATTCGATGGAGGCCGCAGTGCCTTCAATGTTCTGGCTGTGCGGCGGTACGACGTTCCCCGCGTTTCGGCAAACGAAAAGATCGCCCGGCATAGTCTGTGTGATCATAGCGGGATCAATACGCGAATCAGCACAGGTAATGAACAGCACATCGGGGCTTTGACCCGTAGCGAGCTTATCAAACAATGCCTGGTGCTCAGGCACAACTTCTGACTTGAACTTGGCAACGCCATCGATCAATTTTTGCACGTCTAAAACTCCTGAAAGTAGGTGTGGGTTTAATACGTGCGAACTCTATTGATTAGATGCGATAGTTGTTACTAATATAATGATATCTTTTGATAGTAAATTTCTATCACCTTGCATGCGAGGCGTTCAGTAAAACGAGCGGTTCTGTTTCTGCGAGGTTCCGACTTAGCCGGCAGAGGTAATGTGGCAATGCAACAAAAATTGAACATCAGCCTGAGACAGCTTGAGTACTTCAGGACCATTGGCGATGTAGGGAGTTTTCGTGGTGCAGCTGAGCGATTAGGCGTTACTCAGCCGACACTCACGGCACAGATCGCGGCGCTCGAGGACGCTATTGGAGTTAAGTTATTTGAGCGAACCCGTTCAGGTTCAACGCCCACTGTGGCTGCAAGGGAGTTGATGCCCGTGTGTAACCGCATTCAAGAAGAGTTACAAAGTTTTGTCGATACGGCACATGGCTTCAGTGGTGGTGTTGCTGGAACTTATCGAATCGGCGTGACACCCACCCTCGGTCCTTATTTGTTACCCCAAGTGTTACCCGAGATTCATTCGCGGTTTCAGGAGTTGAGGTTATTTGTGCGGGAGGGTGTGCCAGCGGTTCTGAGTCAAGACCTCAGAGCTGCAAAGCACGATCTGATACTCTCAACCCAGCCTATCGCCGAAGCAGGTTTGGAGATTAGCCCGCTCTTTCGCGAGCCGCTTAAGCTCGTTATTCCGCTTGATCATAAGTTGGCACAGAAGAAAGTGATCAACCGCATGGACTTGGTCGGCGAAGAAGTGCTTACTCTTGACGAACAACACCTTTATCACCGGCAGGTGACAGAGCTATGCCAGACGCTAGGTGCCACGACTCGTCGGGACTTCGAGGGCACCTCGCTTGATACCCTTCGGCAAATGGTGGTGATGGGAATGGGCATTACTTTTTTACCTTCACTGTATGTTGCTTCTGAGATCCGAGACGCTGATCCACTGCGGGTGGCAGATGTATTCGGGGTCAACATGTATCGAGATCACGCACTCGCTTGGCGGAGTCGATCGCCCGCGCGCCCACTCTTTAGAAGGTTGGCTCAAACGATCAGAGAGCTCGTTCTGCAGACTGCGGGTAATGAGTTGCGATTGCTTTACTAAGAAATATGCGCCGTGTGAGGTGGCAGAAGTTGATGCTTGGCGCATGACATATGTGACAGGTCCGCGCTCGCAGATATCGTGCGCCGTAATCCCGAACCCTTACGTGCTCGTAAGCCGTTGCCCGCGAACTTTCTACTCAGTACCTAACAAGTATGGCGTGGCCGCATTGTAACCACTGGCTTTTACTCGGGTTTCAAGGTACCTGTGCGCGCAGGCTGATCATACGGACGTTCCTGTTTCATAGGTCTTGCGGTGTGTCAGCAAGACGGGGATATTAGGCGTATCCGCTTTGGGGACAATCACACTATGACTTACGAATCATCCACGCCTTTTATCAATGCTTCACTTACAGATCACTGCTTGAGCATTGAATTTAATCGCCCTGATGCGCTGAATGCACTTCGTCCTGAGATGCTCTCTGAGACTGCGCGGCTAGTGCGTCAAGCGTCCAACGACGCGGGTGTTCAGGTAATTGTTCTTCGCGGTGCGGGACGTGCCTTTTCCGCGGGCGTTGATTTGAAAGTGCTGCAGGGGATCAAACCCGAGGGCGGGATCATCGGGAATGTCTTTGACGAGCCTGCGGCCGACCTCGCCGCCGCGATCCGCGACTCGGGCGTGCCCGTGATTGCTCGAGCAGTGGGCGCTTGCTTTACAGGAGCTCTCGAGATCGCGCTCCATTGTGATTTTGTCTACACCACCGATTCGACCAAGTTTGGTGATACCCACACAAAATTCGGTCTGCGCCCAACCTGGGGAATGTCGCAAACACTCTCACGCGCAGTCGGCCAGCGCCGTGCGCGGGAACTCTCCTTCACGGCCCGAATATTCACGGGCGCTCAGGCGGTTGAGTGGGGTGTTGCGAATGCTAGCTTTGAGTCGCCTGAAGCGCTCGACGAAGCGCTTGGTGCCACCTGTGCGCAAATTGCGGGCAACAGCGCTGAGGCAGTGGCTGCTATGAAGGACCTCTATAGGTTGGCAGAAGCTGAACACGGCGTTCGTCCCTCGCTTGAGGCTGAAACAGCCTTAACCTACGTAATCACTGATACGAACGAGCGTTTGTCAGCCTTCTAGGCTACTTCTGCTCGATCCGTATCCCCCGCCCTGCTAATGCGAATCTAACGCTAAAGAGGGAGGCATCAGTTCGATCTATTGCGTTCCCAAAGTGAGGTAGTTACCGTCCCCTATCGAATAAAAGGATAGCGTCGTGAGTGCACTGACACCGTTACTTGAATCATTGTATTTTGAAGTCATTCCTATGAAAGGCTTTGAAGAAAAGCTGGATGTTTTGAAGGCAGGCGATCGCGTCGGTATTACTTGCTCTCCGAAGCAAGGCTTACAAGTCACTTTGGACACAGTAGCCAAACTCTCGGACCGTGGTTATTCACTTACGCCACACCTCGCCGCCCGCCAGGTAAAGAACAAACAGCACCTTAAAGATATTGTTGCGCAGCTTACCGATAGCGGCATCACGTCGATCTTTGTACCCGGTGGTGACCTCGACGAGCCTTTGGGTGAGTACGATAGTTCCGCGGCTGTTTTGCAAGATCTCGCCGGGATGGACCACCCATTCACACGTATTGGTGTCGCATCTTATCCGGAAGGCCACCCCGCTATTTCTAATGATCTTTTGTTCGAGGCGTTGGAAGCGAAGCAGGGTATCGCCACCCATATGGTTACCCAGATGTGTTTTGACATGCCGTTGTTGGTTCAGTGGCTCGCAGAGATGCGGGATCGTGGCATAACGACACCCGTATGGATTGGTCTTCCGGGTGTCATGGATCGGATGCGCTTGTTCAAGACATCGCTGCGTATAGGCGTAGGTCAGTCGGCTAAGTACGCTAAGAAACAAAAGGGCCTCATAGGCATGTTTCTGCGAAGCCCAACATATAAACCGGACTCGCTCCTCAAAGATTTAGAACCTGCGATGGGCGAGGAACGTCTGGGCATTGAAGGCTTATATATCTTCACGTTTAACCAAATCGATAACACTGTTCAGTGGTCTCAAGAACAATTGCAACGCCTTAGGTAAGCGCACGACCAGGAGCACACTCATGTCTCAATTACCCTCTTTCGCGATGGCTATCGGGCCCCGCGTACGCCGGTCCGCTTTTTTCGACGCCACCGTTGCCGCGGGTGTCAAATCATTCACGATCTATAACCATATGTACTTACCCGTGCATTTCGGCGACCCGCTCGCTGAATACTGGGGCATGGTAGAAGGCGTAGTGCTCGCCGATCATGCAGCTCAGCGACAGATCGAAATCACCGGTCCCGACGCGCTGGAGTTGGTTCAGCTGCTGACGCCTCGCGAGATGTCGACACTGCCTGTCGGCCGGGGGCGCTATGTCGTCTTCACCGATAACAATGGCGGTATTATTAATGATGCGGTACTGCTGTGTGTGGAGGACAACAAATACTGGCTATCGCCCGGTGACAGTGATGTCATCTTATGGGCACAAGGTTTAGCGTTGGGCCGCGGACTCGACGTCAGTGTTACCGAGCCCGATATTTCGCCCCTCCAACTTCAGGGTCCGTTGTCGCCTCATGTAGGCAAGAAGCTGTTCGGCGATATTGCGCTGACAATGGGTTACTACCACTGTCATTTTCTAGAGCTGAACGGCATCCCTGTTGTTCTTACCCGAACGGGTTGGAGCGGCGAGTTAGGGTATGAGATTTACCTATTGGATGGCTCTCGCGGTACTGAACTCTGGGACCTGATCATGGCGGCGGGAGAAGAATACGGGATTATTCCCGCGTGCCCTTCGCTCGCCCGCAGTGTCGAAGGCGGCATTTTGTCTTACGCTTCTGACATCACGCTTGAAGACACGCCGTTTACGATTGGCCTTGAGCGTCTTGTCGATGTCGATAAGCCCAGCGATTATATCGGCAAAGAAGCGCTGCAACGCCTCGCCAAAGAACCGATCCCGCGCAAGCTTGTGGGCGCTAACTTCGGGGGAGACCCGGTGGGCAGTAACGATAAGTTCTGGGACGTCTACGCGAGTGGCGAGGTGGTTGGTCGTATCACTCGCTGCTGCTACTCACCGCGGCTCGAGCACAATATTGCACTGGTCAACGTACCGACGGACGTCGCAGAGCCCGGTACTCAGGTTCAGCTCGATATCCGTGGTACGTTGGTGGATGCTGAGATTGTTGCACTCCCGTGGTTCGAGTCGCACAAGAAAATTCCTGAAGGAATCTAATCACCGGCCGAGTAACAGAAGTATTGGCAAAAGCGGCTGAAAAACAGTATCGGCACTAAAACGGGGTTTTGATCAGCCCCGTTTTTTTATTGGCGCTAGGCCAGTGCCGTGTTCTTTGTTCCCGATTATTGAGTTGGTTAATCGGGCTGCTCCACCCGCAACGTTAATAGACTCGCGATAATCATACTGACGCCCCCTACGACCAGCGCGTAAACGGGCTCACCACCGAAGAATTGGCCAACAATAATGCCGAGCATACTCGCGGCCAGAATTTGTGGCAGTACGATAAAGAAATTGAAGATGCCCATGAACAATCCCATCTTTTGATAGGGAATGACGGTTGATAGTAGGGCATAGGGAAGTGACAGAATCGATGCCCAGGCCATGCCGACGCCCACCATGCTAATGAGCAGGAAGAAGGGATCTGAGATGAAGACAAAGGAGACAAAGCCAAGACCACCGCAGAATAGATTGGTCATGTGGGACGCTTTAAGTCCCATTCGGCGGACCATGATAGGAATCAGGATGGCGAACAGCATCGCAACGACATTGTAGGTGGAGAACAATAAACCCACCCAGTCTGCACCTTCGTTGTATCCACCGCTGGTAGGGTCAGTTGTGTTGAAGTGGTAGGAGGTCACCGCTGCCGTTGTTGATGTCCACATGGCGAATAGCGGAAACCAGCTGAAGAACTGAACGGCGGCGAGCTGCCGCATAGGTCCTGGCATATTGCAGAGATCAGTGAGTACGACAACAAGGCCGTGCTCGGCCTTACCCTTGCGCATGAGCATTGATGCTGCAATTTGGCAAAGACCAAAAGCCGCTACGCCGAGGCTCAAAATATAGAGATTACGATCGAGCACACCCGAGAATTGGTCGATAACGAGTGTGCCAACAGCACCTACGACTAACCACAGAAGTCCGCCTCTCAAAAAGGACGGCTCAGATGAGTTGCTGGCGCTCGATGCAGCGCCGTCGTCCGGCGATTCATCGAAGAAAGACGCCATCTCGGCAGGGGAATACTCTTTAGTTCGAAAGACTGTCCACGACACGGCACCCAAGAAAATTAAGCCGCCTGCGTAAAACGATAGTTTCACTGAATCAGGGATCGCACCGGCTTCAGCGGTATTCGATACGTCAAACCAGTTGGTCATCATCCACGGAAGCGCTGACGCCACCACCGCGCCAATGCCAATAAAAAATGATTGAAGCGCATAACCAAAGCCACGCTGCTCAGGCGGTAAAACATCGCCCACCAGTGCCCTAAAAGGTTCCATAGACACGTTAATAGACGCATCGAGAATCCACAGCGTGCCCGCGGCGATCCACAGACTGGGCGAGTTGGGCATGACAAAAAGTGCCGCCGTTGAGAGTAGCGCGCCGTAAAGGAAGTAGGGGCGTCGCCGCCCCAGCCGCCCCCAAGTTCTATCGCTGAAGTAGCCAATAATAGGTTGCACTACAAGACCGGTAATGGGCGCTGCTACCCAGAGCAGCGTTAAATTGTTGTAGTCGGCCCCCAGGGTTTGGAATATGCGGCTGACGTTTGCGTTTTGCAGCGCAAAGCCGAACTGAATGCCCATAAAACCAAAACACATATTCCAGATTTGCCAGAAACTTAGCTGTGGTTGTTTACTCATTATTCTTCACCGCTTTTTTTGTCGCTTGCTTGTTGTCAGTTGCTTTTATTTTGATAGCTGTTATCAAGCTTTTTAGCGCTTCTTGCTCGACTCGCTTTTAATCTTTGCTCATTCCAGAGTACTTTCTGCCTGACTAGGGGCGGGGTTTGGCGTCGTAGTTTATCCAATCTATATCCATGAAATCGTTGCTCTCAGCACCGTTACTGGAGGTGTAAAAACCAATATGGGCGCCGGTGTAATACTGGCTAAGCAATAACTTTGAGGGCACCTGGTGCAATAGTGACCAATCACTATCAGCGTTCAGTCGATAACTGATGCTGTAAATGCCCGTTGCTGAATTGATTCTCCACTCAAGCTCGCCTGAGTAGCTAGGAAGTGCTTCTGATACTAGTATCTCGGGTTCACCCCGATTAGCCAAAGTTACGTTGAGAACGTATTTGTCAGCGGTCTTTCGAACCGTGGCGTTCAGGTAATGGTTGTCTTTTTGAAAGATACTGATACCGGCTTCTGTTTCTGACTGGCTTGCCTCAAACTCGGTGCGCGCGGTGAACTGGAACGCTGTCTCGGTTTGCTTAATGCCCAGTTGGGCCACGCGCGCTCGGGCAGAAGGGACTGTCTGCTGCGTGTTCAGTCGCAAAAAGCCACGACGTGCCGACAAGCTGTAAGCGTCCACAGCGGGCATTCGTCTAAACGTCCATTCCACTCCAAGCCTGGGCGACGTGAAATTATCGGTGAAGGCTAATCGCGCTTGTTGATTCTTTCCTGAGAAAGGCAGGGGTGTCTTGCGCTCAACGCGACCAGTTTTTGGAGCGGCTACCGGCCAAAGGTACTTCTTTTCTTTCCACCAGTAGGGCTCGCGCTCCCACTCGACGGGAATCAAGTGCGTTTCACGCCCCATATTGCTCCGTCGTTCTTCGTCGTTTCGAATGCCGAGTGCGACCATGTACCAGCGGCCATCCTCGAGTTCGACGAGGTCAGCATGGCCGGTGCTGTTAACCCAGTTGTCGTAACTAAGATGACGCGAGGTCAGAATAGGGTTGCGCTCGTTCCCTTCATAAGGGCCCTTCAGCGCGTCGCTGACCGCAATGGTGACGGCGTGGTTAAACGAGGTTCCACCCTCAGCGACCAATAGATAGTAACGCCCATCTTGCTTGTAGAGGTGGGGGCCTTCGGCCCAAATAGCGCGTTTTAAAGCCCCCCGCCACAGGAAGTGTCGTTCCCCGACTAGCTGCCATGTCTCAGGGTCGAGTCGTTGCAACCAGATCTCACCCTCACCGGGGTAGGCCGCATCAGCGGGCGCGTGATTACCGAGATACCAAACACTGCCGTCATCGTCGAAAAATAGATCAGGATCGATTCCCGGTGCGCCATCGATGACATGTGGCTCCGACCACGGCCCTTCAGGGCTATCCGCTGTAATGACGAAGTTCACCATCTGAGTGGGCGCCCCGGACGCTTTTGGTGAATAGACATTGGTCGTGATCAGGTAGTACTTGCCGTCTTGGCAACGCAAAGAGGGTGCATGAATGCCGCCGTCCGACTGCACGTCAACCAAGTTGACCTCACCATTAACCTGATCGCGTCTATGAAGTCCGTGACCAACCAGCTCCCAATTCACGAGATCTTTGGAGTGGTGGATGGGCAGGCCCGGAAAATACTCGAACGAGGAGTTGGCGATATAAAAGTCCCCGCCAACTCTACAAATACTGGGGTCGGGGTAACCCCCAGGAATGATTGGGTTGGTGAAGGTCTCTTTAGTTACTGAAGAGCTCGAGGCTGAGCTGGCGACAACAGAAATCATTGCCACGGCTATTAACCCTCGGATTCCGGCCACGAGACTTTTATGTTTTATCGTCTTGCTCAGCCGCTCCATGACATAGCTCTCGATGCATAAGCCTTCATAACTGACTTTCGATACATAGCTCCCCGCATAAAGCTTCCAAGATCAAATTCTTGGCACAGTGCTCGGCAGCCCTCATTCACACCAAAACCTCACTATAAATCTTATTTGAGCTCAAAAACCTGAGCAGACTTGGCGGGAATAAGAATGCGATCCGAGAGACGATGCCGCTCGCCAGTCAGTACATTACGTGCTGTAGAGGCTTGACCCAAGCCTTGCGAATAACGCGCGCTGTCTAGGTGGACGAGATTCTTTTCATTGTTCATGACCACCATTACGCGCTGGGATTCATTGGTGCGGAAGTAAACGTAAATGCCGTCCCTCGGTGCAAAGTGCAGAAGCTCACCGTTATGAATCGCTGAAGCAGATCGACGCCATTGGAATAGCTTTTGGATAAAGTCTTGCGCTTCAGCGACGTCAGCTGCGAGGCCTTTTTTCTTAAACGCATTGACCTTGTCACCTGGCCAACCGCCTGGGAAGTCTGCCCTGAGACGCCCATGATCACCGTTGTCAGGATTGGTCATCAGTAGCTCAGTGCCGTAGAGCATTTGAGGGGTGCCTCGTGTGGTGGCAAGGAAGGTCATCGCCATCTTATAGCGCGCCAAGTTCTCGCCAACGCCTGGGTACAAGCGGCTCATGTCGTGGTTGTCGGCGATCAGCATCAGGCCCATTGGATCTGGGTACAGAAAGTCATCCGCCAAAACGTGATAAAGCTTGGTAAGGCCGCTGTTCCAACCCTCGTCGTTATTGACCGCATCTCTCACCGCCTGCTGCATCGGAAAATCCATCATTTGCGGTGCACCCGAGTCGTATCCGTCAGCGTTGTTCTTGCCGCGCTGCCAGTATGAGACAGTTGCTGGATTCATAGTCCATTCCTCCCCGACGATGCTGAAATTTGGATATTCAGCAAGTACGCGACCGGTAAAGTCGGCGAGGAAGCCTTTTTCATTGTAGGGCCATGTGTCGACCCTAACCCCCGAAAGGCCTGCGGTCTCAATCCACCAAATAATGTTTTGGATGAGGTAATTAGCCACACGCGGGTTATCTTGATTGAGATCTGGCATCGTCGGTACGAACCAGCCTGTGGTCATTTCTGACTTATCGAACTCCGAGGCGTAAGGGTCTTGATGGGATTCTCGTCGATGGTTGGTGGGTGAAAATTCTGCGTTGCGATTTACCCAATCCGCTGTGGGCAAATCGAACATCCAAGGATGCTCGGAGCCAATATGATTAGGCACGAAGTCGTGGATAACACCGATCCCGTGGTCGCTAGCGGCTCTGCTGAGGGCTACGTAGTCATCGTTGCTGCCCAATCTCGGATCGACACGGTAGAGGTCAGTAATCGCATAGCCATGGTAAGATCCCTCTTTTTGATTATTTTCGAGTACTGGGGTCATCCAAAGCTGAGTCATCCCGAGCGATTCGAGGTAATTCAGGTTCTTCATGATACCTGCAAGATCTCCCCCGTGACGGCCGTACGGGTGCTGCCAGTCCGCGTCTTCGTGGAGGCCTGCTATTGAGTCGTTTGATGGATCGCCGTTGGCGAATCGATCCGGCATAACAAGATAAACGGCGTCCTTGGCGCTAAACCCTTCACGACTTGCTGAACCGCTTGCTCGCGCTAACAGGGGGTATTCGATCGCTTCACGCTCACCGCGTTTTGAATTCAACTCCAAGGTGATAGTTTGAGCGTCGAGCGCCTTATTTAATTCAAGCGTGACCCAAAGGTAATTTGGGCTGTCGCCGTTTGTCACTCGGCTAACTTTAACGCCAGCTGAGCTGCTGTTGACCGCGCTATTTGCAATGTCATCGCCGTAAAGCATGAGTTCTACGGTGTTGTTCTGCATGCCCACCCACCAATTGGGTGGGTCGATGCGGTCGACGATTCCCGCAGTCGCGCTGTTTGAAAAGACGATTAGTAGCAGGAAAAAGGCAATGAATCGTGAGGTCATAGAAATATCTCCCAACTAAAAAAGGGCCGATAAACAGCCCGTACCCATAATTTTTTATTGCTTGATTACGCTGATTGCAAAGCCACCACCCTTAGCCATGGTGAGGTCAATGCTACTCGCAGAGGTTACCGATATTTGCTCGACAACCGCGTCATAAGGGTTGGTCGCCCAATCGGCACTCTCGCCGTCGCGATAAATGGTTGCGGTGTACGTACCTTGGTCCAAGAAGGCAAAGTCTAAGCTTACGTCACGGGCTTCTTCATTGGTTATGCCCCCAATGAACCAATTATCCGATCCGCGTTCCTGACGCGCGTATACGACGTACTCGCCAATTTCCCCCTCAAGCGGCAGTGACTCTTCCCAATCAGCCGGTACGTCTCTAATAAACTGGAAAAGATCGGGCTTAGCCGCGTAGTTGCGGGGAAGATCCGCAGCCATCTGCAGCGGGCTGTAGAGAACAACCATCAAGGCTAATTGCTTTGTGATGGTTGTACGGATGCGTTCGTTTGCATCGATCCCTTTGAATGTGATGTCAAATACGCCGGGTGTGAAATCTAAAGGACCCCCCGTCATGCGTGTAAAGGGGAGTATTGTGGTGTGCGCTGGCTGATTTCCTTCTGACCACGCGTTGTACTCCTGGCCGCGCACGCCTTCACGCGTCATGAAGTTCGGATAGGTTCGTCGGAGTCCCGTTGGTTTGATGGGCTCGTGCATGTTGATGCCGATTTTATATTTGGCCGCCAGATCTATTGATTTCTGGTAGTGGTTGACCATGAATTGCCCGTGGTTCCATTCATAAACTAAAAAGTCTCTATGGTCTTCGTTGTGAATGTCATGCCGAGGATAGCCGTTTGAAAAGCCGACATAGCCGGTCTTTAAATGGTTCACTCCAAGCTCTTGGTAGAGTGCATAAGCCTCTTCCATTTGATCTTCGTAGTTCTTGACGCCGCCTGATGTCTCGTTATGGAGGATTAGATCAACATTCTTCTCCTGCGCGTAGGCTGCAACTTCCTCTAAGTCAAAGTACGGCTGTGACTCGGTGAAGCTGAAGAGATCAGCATTAGCAATCCAGTTACCATCCCAACCGATATTCCAGCCCTCTACGAGGAAACCATCGAGGCCATTCTCCGAAATAAAGTCGATGTAGCGCTTCGCTTCTGAGGTGGTAGCTCCCAATTTCTCACCCGTGGCCCAACTGTTCTCGCCTAGATGCATGCCCCACCAAATGCCCATGTAAACCCCGGGCTTGATCCAAGAGACATTACCTAGCTTGTTAGGCTCATTCAGGTTAAGGATCATGTTCGAGGCGAGTAGCTCGGGTGCTGAGTCGGTCACTTGAATGGTGCGCCAAGGCGTTACAAAAGCGCCTGTCTGTCGGACACGTACGCCGTCGTAGCCCGCAACGAGCTCACCCTTGAGCACGCTACTGTTTGTGCCGCGAAGTACCATGCTTGAATAGTCGACGAGCGAAGCCTCGTGGATCGTGACGTAACGGTTGGTGTTGTCGAGGATTGTCAGGGGTGTGTGCGCCGCTTTGACGTCACTCACGTCTGTCTTGAAGTATTCATACTCATAACGGTCTTTGTTGTAAGCAGGATTCCAAAATGTTTTATCGCTTGGGTTGGCAATGTTGAATTCGGTTAGCTCATCGGTAATGAGCAGTTCCCCTGCGTGAAACGCTTCAGGGAACTCGAAGCGAAAGCCTGCACCCTCCTCGAAAACACGTACGCGAAGCGTGATTGTCCGATTGCCATCTGTGAGCGTGAAGGACTGTTCATTATGGTGATCGCGGACAACACGTCGCTCGCCCCAGGGGAGCTCCCATGAGGTATCGACAGAAGCTTGAGCGCCCGGTTTGACTGACAAACCCTCGGTAAAGCTCGGGGCGTTAGCGAAGGCGAAACCCAGCCGACTGTCGTTAATGACGGGTACGCCTGCATCATGTATGGAAAAGTAGACGCGACCCAAGTCGTCAGTGGTGAGATTCAAGGAAAGACCACCGTCGGGAGCAGTGACGGAGTGTGAGACTTGTTGCTCTGAGCAACCCGCCAAACCTAAGACAGACGAGACAAATAAAGCGCCAAGCAAGCGAAGCCGTACCATGATCACCCCCAGAATTCTTTTCACGGATCATACATCCTGTATGCGTTGTGCGCGTGTGAATGATAAATTTCTGGAGGTTTTCGATTTTTATTGCGTTATTTCAAGATCTTTCTGCCAGAGTCTTTCAGTCCTCAGTCCTCAGTCCTCAGTCCTCAGTCCTCAGTCCTTACTCCTCAGCTTCACGCGCGGTGCGTATCATTCGCCGAAAAACTGCCCTCTTAAAGGAGCGGCAGGTGCCCGAGTGCCCTACTACGATTGGAGGAACTGACTGTGACTGGGTAGCTTCGATACGGTATTGCCAATCAGCGTCTTAAGGTCACCAAGCAACCCCTCAAGCTGTTCAGAGGTAATGCTGTGAGCGAGCGGATGGTAGTCCTCAGGCATAAGTCGTTGACCGATCATGACTTGCTGCCAGGCGATCTCGTGGAATAGCTCGTCGTTATCTTTAAACACCTTGCCGCTCGACCGGAAGAGCTCGATGCGGTGTGCTAGGGACTCAGGGATATCCATATTCCTGCAATCGATCCAGAACTGGCTGTCTGTGCGCTGGTTGACCTTGTAATGAAGAATGATGAAGTCACGAATTTTCTCGAATTCAATCTGCGACTGGCGATTGAACTCATCAACTTCACTCTCTCTGATTCCGTTATGCGGGAAGTGTTGTACGAGGCGCCTTAGCCCCGCTTGAATCAGGTGGATACTCGTGGATTCGAGAGGCTCGAGGAAGCCGCTTGCCAAGCCAAACGAGATAACGTTTTTATTCCATTGCTTTTTTCTGCGACCTGTTTTGAAGGGGATGTTTCTGGGCTCAGCCAGCGGCTCGCCTTCAACATGATCAAGCAAGACTTTTCGTGCTTCGTCGTCTGAGATGTAACCACTGCAGTACACATGACCGTTACCTGTGCGATGTTGCAAGGGAATGTTCCATTGCCAACCAGCCTTGTGCGCGATTGAGCGCGTGTAAGGGCGTATTTCACCGGTAGACGCAGTAGGTACTGCCATGGCGCGATCACACGGCAGCCAGTGTCCCCATTCTTCGTAGCCGGTCTCAAGCGCTTGCTCGATAAGAAGGCCGCGAAAGCCGGAGCAGTCAAGGAATAGGTCGCCCTCGATGACTTGTCCGGATTCGAGCGCCACCGATTGGATGAAACCGCTGTCGGGACATTGATTGACCTTATTAATGATGCCCTCAACCCGTTTGACGCCTTTCGCCTCGCAAAAGCCTCTGAGGTATTTGGCATAGAGACCTGCGTCAAAGTGGTAGGCGTAGGCAATGCCAGCAAGGTCAGTCCCGGGTAGCTGCTGTACCTTGGCAAATTTGTTGTTCTTGGCAGTCTGGTAGTTCAGAGAGAAATCCCAGAAGTTAGATTCGATACCCTCGGCCTGGCTGCGTAGCCAGAAGTTGTGGAAGGTGCAGAACGCGAAGTCTTTACCGATATTACCAAAGGCGTGCATGTAGCTATCGCCGGTCTCGCCCCAGTTTTCGAACTGGATGCCGAGCTTGATGCTGCCATTTGTTGCTTTGAGAAAATCAGCCTCATTGAAGCCCAAAGCATTGTTGAAATTGATGATAGGGGGGATCGTGGCCTCACCGACGCCGACAATACCGATGTCGTCGGATTCAACGAGAGTGACCGAAATGACCTTGCTTAAGGTACGTGCTAGCAATGCGGCTGCGTTCCAGCCGGCCGTTCCACCGCCGACGATGACGACGCGCTTAATCGGTTGATGATTCATATTTTCCCCCAAAAAAAAGCCCCGGCCGTCTTCACGGCAGGGGCCTTAAGGTTATCGACTTTGCTTAGAAGTTGTAACTGAAGCCTAGACGGTAGTTTTCACCGTACTGCTGGTAGTCACGGATCTGACCTCCCTGCATCGAAGTGAATGGCTCGTCGTTCAGGTTGATACCCTGCGCATAAACGCGGAGGCCTTCTAGGTTCGCATAGCCCGCGTCAGCGAAGTCATAAGACAGCTGAGCATCGACGATTGTCTCACCCAAGATGTCGTTTTGCTGAACACTGAAGCCTAGACCGTAAAGGTCACCTTTAAAGTCATCTCGCTTACGCATACTGAGACGTGCTTCAAAGCCGCCATTCTCGTAGTAGACAGTTGCCTGCTGGATGCTGTCTGACAAGCCGGGCAACTGGTACTCAGAACCACCAGGAGTCTTAATGTCAGAGTCAACGCCAGTGTGGCTTGCGAATATGCCCCAGCCCTCAAGGCTCTCGTGGATCAGGCTTAGAGGCATAGCGAGAGAAATCTCGTAACCTTCGATCGTTCCATCACCGCCGTTTACCTTACCGTTAACGGTTGCGGTCGTGCTGCCGTCAGGTGTTGTCTGGCCAGTAGCTGCAAGGAAGTCTGAAACGTCAATTTCAGCAGCACCGTCGAAAATCCACTGATCGAGGTTCTTACGATACAAAGCAATTGCGAAGTAACCATCGTCAGCGAAGTAGTTCTCGTAGGTGAGGTCAATACCGAGCGCTTCTTTTGGCTCAAGTGTCGTGTTACCACCGCCTGCACCAACGTAGTTACCGTACTGATCAGGGACTTGGCTGACGCCGATGCTGAACGAAGCATTCATCTCATCCATCCGAGGACGTGACATTGTTTGGGCGATACCGAGACGGATTGTCTGCTGATCATCCAACGCCATGCGCAGGTTCAAGCTTGGCAGGAAGTTGCTGTACTCGTGACGAACTGTTTGACGAGTCAAGTTGCCACCATCGCGAGCAAAGGCACGTGAGGACTGATCAGTCTCAATGTACCGGAAACCAATGTTACCGGTAACTTCTTTGCCAGCTATTTGCGTCTCAAGATTCGCCATTGCAAATGCAGTTGTTACCGTCTCGTCGACAGTCCACTGGTTGGTCGCATAGCTAGACTCTTCAAGGGTCAAATCGTAGAAACCGTCGCGGACCATTGCCAGCGAGTTGTACGCGATCATGTTGCCCATACCGATAAAGTCGAGATTTACGCTACCGAGATAGTACTGGTCCGGAACCGCTACAAGATCGGGGAAAGCGTTTAGCGTCATGAAGTAGTTTTCAGCCGATTTTTCCTTGGTGCGATCGCGGCGCGAGAGGCCGTATTGAACCGAGGTAACCATACCTGCATCAACTTGGGTAGTTGCCGCAAGTTTGATCGCAGTGAGTTCATCGTCGATGTTTGGGGCGTTCAGGAAGCCGTCCTGAGCCGTGTTTTCAAACTCAGTACCGATAACGTTGAACTTTTCATTCAATGACTGCTGCCAACCCCAGGTCAGAGGACCACCCAACTGAATGAGGCTTGTGTCTGAATAGTCGAGGCCTGGAGTAAAGACTGCACCAGCACCGCCAGAGTTCAGCGTGTAACCGATGGTATCCGCCTCGCCACGATCGTTACCGCGACCCGTACCTGAGTAGCTCTCGAACGAGTAGATCTCACGCTCTACGGCAGAGCGGCTGATGTCAAACTCGAGTTGCGTATCATCGCTATAGTCGAACTTTGCGTTAAAACCAAACTGTGTAAGGTCTGCAGTACGCTCTTCGTAGTCGTTACGGACAACAACGCGCTGACCGACGGTTTCACCACTAGTGACAAGACCATTTGCGTCTGGTGCGCCGGCCGTTACCGAGCCTTGACCCCAAGCAAATGGGATTTCGATACCGCGAAGCAGTTTCTGATCGTCAAAATCAACGTAGAGTAAGTCCGCAGTCATGCTCAAGCGATCGCTTGGCTCCATCTGTAATACCGCCATGGTTGACGAACGCTCGAGTGTTGAAGAACGAACGAAAGGTTTGGCGCCACCGAGGACCCCATCGGGGAAGCCCCATGAGTTCCAGCGGTTCTCCTGGTTTGGTGAATCTAGGCGCGCATGCGCGAAGGCAAAACCAATTTTGTCGTCAGCGAACTGATCGATGTAAGAGAAAGTTGTGTTGATGCCTGTGTCGTCTGAATCGGGGTTCAGCTTACCGAGGTTGTTGTACTCGTACTCAGCGCGGACCTGAATGCGTGACTCGGTATCGAGAGGCTTGATGGTGCGCATATCGATAACGCCAGCGATGCCTTCAGCTTCGAGTGTCGCATTTGGCGTCTTGTAGACATTTACTTCCGCCATGATTTCAGAAGGGTAGAGATCGAACTCGACACCACGGTTATCCGAGATCGAAACCTGCTCACGACCGTTAAATGTGGTTGCACTTTCATTCTCACCAAAGCCACGGATGCTGATTCGGCTTGCACGGCCATCAAGGCGCTGCGCGGCAAGGCCTGGGAGTCGCGCGAGCGACTCTGCAATCGAAGAGTCAGGCAGTTTGCCGATGTCTTCTGCAGAAATTGATTCGATTATCGAGCTGTTAAACCGCTTATTCTCGATAGAGTCGATCAGACTCTTTCGATAACCCGTGACGATTACTTCTTCCATGACCTCGGCTTCTTCCTGCGCTACAGCAGGAAGTGCAACGGCCATGCCGCTGACAGCGAGAGCCACAGATACCGCACTCGCCAACCGCGAACGGTTGAAAGTCGTGTTCTTCATTTTGTGTCCCCTCAAAAGATGGATTGGTTAATGCAAACTACAGTTTTTTAGTTATTCACAGCGGCACCACTACTGCGCTCCTAGGAGGTTACTCTCAGCAAAAACAACAGGACAAGGCCATACATCCTGATGTGTTAAAAAGCTGGAGGTTGCCGCTCATTTTTGCGATGTATGCGGTCTGAAGAGCGCTGCCGAGCATGAAATACATTGTAAATCTTCAGAAAATTATAGTGACAACATCGTGTATCAAATGTGCTGGAATCTGGTTCTGAGGAATGCCATGCTGTTTAATCTACGTAGACTTGGGCGGGTGTGCAGATTCAGCCATCACCCAATGAAATAACGATAAGAACTAACAATAAATTGTGGGTGATGATATGAAGAGCAGAGCGGCGGTTGCCTTTAAAGCTGGTGCGCCTCTGGAAATTGCAGAGGTGGAAGTTCAGGGGCCACGACCTGGCGAGGTGATGGTGGAAATCAAAGCAACGGGTGTGTGCCATACCGATGCCTTCACGTTGTCAGGTGATGATCCTGAAGGCGCTTTTCCAGCGATATTGGGTCATGAGGGTGCCGGCATTGTTGTAGAGGTGGGACAGGGCGTGAAGTCGGTGAAGCCCGGCGATCATGTGATCCCTCTCTACACGCCCGAGTGTCGCGAGTGCAACTTCTGTCTACATCCCAAAACGAATCTTTGCCAGGCGATTCGTGAAACTCAGGGTCAGGGTTTAATGCCCGATCATTCGAGTCGTTTTACCCTGGATGGCGAGCCGATTCTCCATTACATGGGATGTTCGACGTTTTCCAACTTTACCGTGCTACCTGAAATTGCCGTGGCCAAAGTTCGCGATGATGCGCCCTTCGACAAGATTTGTTACATCGGTTGTGGCGTGACCACTGGCATTGGTGCAGTGGCGTTCACGATGAAGGTTGAAGCGGGCTCAACAGTGGCGGTGTTTGGCCTCGGTGGTATTGGTCTCAACGTAATACAAGGCGCTCGTATGGTGGGTGCAACTCGTATCATTGGGGTCGATTTGAATCCGACCAAGGCGGAGCTTGCGCGCCAGTTTGGCATGACGGATTTCGTTAATCCGAGCGAAGTGGAGAACGTGGTCGACCACCTGATTCAAATGACGGGAGGCGGTGTTGATTACAGTTTTGAGTGCATCGGAAACGTGAATGTTATGCGCCAGGCGCTAGAGTGCTGTCACAAGGGATGGGGTCAGAGCTGTATCATTGGTGTGGCCGGCGCAGGGCAGGAGATCTCCACACGCCCCTTCCAGCTGGTAACCGGAAGGTCATGGCGCGGCACTGCCTTCGGTGGCGCACGAGGTCGAACAGACGTACCGAAGATTGTCGACTGGTACATGGACGGAAAAATCAATATCGATGAGATGATCACCCACACCATGCCGCTCACTCAGATTAATGACGCATTCCACTTGATGCACGAGGGCGAGAGCATCCGATCGGTCGTGACGTTTTAGAAGGGCGATGTAGAAGGCCGAGCGGAAAGGGTCAGTTAACAGAGGCGAAAGTCATGGGGTTGGAATTATTGTCATCAAACCGTTGCTTTGCCGGAGAGCAGCGGCGCTATCAGGCAACATCCGAAACGTTAGCGGGCACTACAGTGTTTTCTGTCTTCATACCCGACTTTGCTGTATCTAACCCGGTGCCAGCCCTCATTTATCTATCGGGACTGACCTGTACCGACGAAAATGCTGTGACTAAGGCCGGGGCGCAGCGTGTTGCCAGTGAGCTCGGTATCGCCATCGTATTCCCCGACACCAGCCCGCGAGGCGATGGCGTGGCAGATGATCCTGACGGCGCCTATGATTTGGGTTTAGGTGCCGGATTTTATATTGACGCGACTCAGTCACCCTGGGCGTCCCACTACCAGATGGAATCCTTCGTCGTTGAGGAGTTGCCTGGTCTACTCGGTGGCCTGGAGGGTCTAGATCTCACTCGCGTCAGTATTTGCGGGCATTCAATGGGTGGACACGGCGCAATGACCCTGGCGCTCAAACATCCGGGAACCTACCGTTCTGTGAGTGCTTTTTCGCCGATTTGCAATCCGACCGATTGTCCTTGGGGGCGCAAAGCATTCACGGCCTATCTCGGTGAGGATCAAGCCGAATGGCAGCAACACGATGCCAGTGTCTTGATTCGCTCCGGAGCCGCGCAGGTTCCGCTGTTAGTCGATCAAGGGGCTGCGGATGCGTTTCTTGACGACCAGCTAAAACCGGATGCGCTCAAGGCTGCTTGTGATGTAGCCGGATTTCCACTGACGTACCGAGAGCATGGTGGTTTTGATCACAGCTATTTCTTCATAGCCTCGTTTATAGAGGATCACCTCCGTTTTCACGCGAAGTTCCTAAACGCCTAGAAGCCTCTACTGATGGACGCGTCGGTACTCTCGCGGCGGGATTTGTTTGACTTTGGTGAAGGCTCTATTGAAGTTGCTGTAGCTCTCGAATCCTACGCGGTCGCCAATGATGGAGATTCCTAGATTCGACGTCTCCAATAGACGGCAAGCGGTCTCTATCCTTCGCTCTGTCATGTATGTTACGAAACTACAGTTGAAAACTTGTTTGAACCATCGACAAAAAGCTGGTGTCGACAGATTACAAATCTGCGCCATTTCCTCCACATGAATGGGGCGACTCTGGTTTTGCGTGATGTGCTCAATGACCGTATTGAGACGCTTGCCGCTCCGATCATCCATTTTCTCAGGGGAGAAATCGATCGAAGACAGCCGTTGCGGAGGGCTATTCACTTGGCACAAGCTGGCGAGCACCTCCAAGACACCAATTGCTCTGGTTGCCGGTTCTTGGCGCTCAAGACTTTGTAGTAATGACTGAGTTTTCTCTGGAACTTTCTTAAAGGATAGGCCATACCGTGCTTGCTCGAGAAGGTGACGGATTGGAGCAAATTCGGTGAAGCCATTTAGGACCTGTGGATTGAAATGGATAAGAATATTGTTTGTCTGGTTGTCGTCATCCGCATAGTTGAAGTCGTGAGGCAGAAACGACCCTGCGATAACTAACTGAGCGGGCGAATAGCGCCCCACATAGTCTCCGACGATGCATTTTCCCGAACCTTTGGCCGAGTAAAAGATTTCGATTTCCTGGTGAAAATGCCAATAGGCATGGTTGCCCATTTGAGTCATTGATCTCACGCTGATCGACTGATTCTTGCTCTGCTCGTCAAGTCGCTCATAGAATGGCAGCATGACAACCCTCTCCCATAGTTTTTATTATTTTCTCCTCTTTCCCTACCTTATGCGATTTCACTGTTAAATTCCTAGAGTTTAATGAACCATTTTTGGAGATCTAGCGTGAGCTTGGGTTTTATGCTCTTACACAAATAAAAGATTGCGGGTAATGTGCGAGCAGATTAGCGCCAAACGACTCTGCACAAGCGCTTCAAAAACAATCTGTTCTATCTGGGTGGAGCCCCTAGCGGTGATAAGTACAAATTCGTTCGAGTGGTGGCGTGGTGCCGCGTTATATCAGATTTATCCGAGAAGCTTTTTCGATCACAGTGGAAATGGCACGGGTGATCTCAGAGGTATCACTGAAAAATTGGACTACGTCGCCGATTTGGGCGTGGATGGTATTTGGATTTCGCCCTTTTTTACCTCACCCATGCATGACTTTGGCTACGACGTCTCAGACTTTTGCGGCGTAGATCCCTCATTTGGCAACCTGAATGACTTTGACGCACTGATAGCTCGAGCCCATGACTTGGGCCTCAAGGTGGTTATCGATCAAGTCTATTCGCACTCTTCCATTGAACACCCGTGGTTCGTCGCCAGTCGCTCCTCGCGCAAGAACGACAAGTCCGATTGGTATGTGTGGGCCGATGCCCGACCCGAGGGTTCACCGCCTAATAACTGGCAGTCAATTTTTGGTGGGCCGGCATGGACTTGGGATGCGCGCAGACAGCAGTACTACCTGCACAACTTTTTGAGTTCTCAGCCTGACTTGAATTTGCACAATTCAGAAGTTCAGGACGCTTTACTTTCAGTTGCCAAGTTTTGGTTAGACCGCGGCGTTGATGGATTCCGTTTGGACGCGATTAATTACGGGATGCACAATGTCGAACTGATTGATAATCCAGTGGCCGATCCCGCGCACTGGAGTAGTTTACGGCCAGTCGATATGCAAAAGGCGGTCAATAACTCTAACCATCCAGATCTCCCCAATTTCTTAGAGCGACTCAGAGCGCTGACCGATCAGTATTGCTCGCGCTTCACGGTGGCCGAGGTGGGCGGCTCCCAAACACTCAACGTCCGGCAGGAGTACACCAAGGGTCAAACTCGGTTAAACACGGCCTATGGCTTTGAGTTGCTCTACCTTCCCGAGCTAGACGTTGAGCCGTTTGCCCAAATCATTGACTCATGGTCAAACGACCCGGATGAGGGGTGGCCCTCGTGGGCCTTCTCCAACCATGATGTACCCAGGGTGCATAGCCGATGGTTACAGCATTTGGGCGACATTCATCGCGCCAAGCTCCTGGCACTGCTGCTCATTTCGCTGAGAGGGAATTTGTTTATCTATCAAGGTGAGGAGCTCGGCCTTCCACAGGTCGATATTCCCTTTGAATTACTGAAAGATCCTGAAGCTCTGAGAAATTGGCCCCACACACTGAGTAGAGACGGAGCGCGGACGCCCATGCCCTGGCTTGGTGCCGCCGAGCATGGGGGGTTCTCAGCCGCAACCCCATGGTTGCCCGTGCCGCAATGTCACAAGCAACGGGCGGTTGACTCGGCGATTGGCATTCAGCTCCGCGATCATTTAAAGCAACTGCTTTCGATTCGAAACACTTGTCCCGAGCTTCGATGGGGTACTCTCGAAAATGTCGAAGGTAGTGGTGGCGTGCTCCGCTTCCAGCGGGTGCTCGGTGACATACCCGTTCAAGCTGTTTTCAACTTTTCTAATGAGACCATTTCTATTCCTGAAGCTGAGATCGGAAGATCAATTGTGCGAGTGGGTGACTCGTCTGATGAATTTAATGGCGTGCTGCCATCTTTCCATGGGGCCTTGTATTACTCGTCGGCTGGGGACGCTTAAATCATGGTCAATATTTTAGATTTCATTTTGCTGGCAGGGAGGTCACCGATGTCTCATCGCAGCTCATTGAGCTTTAGCCTTGTTGTACCATTACTGATGCTTTTCGGTTGCGGTGCGTCTTCTTCGTTCGATAAAGCAGTCACGTCACTTCTTGAGGAGGAGGTTGTTGCCTTAGAGCACTACCCCTTTATGACCGCCTACGTGGAGACGGCAGAGGGTGAGGTATTGATCTCATCGGCCGTAGCAAACCCTCAGTTCTACGGGGATGCCAAAGGTCCAGGTGCAGACGACTGGATGCGCATCTGGTCAATGAGCAAGCTGGTTACTATCGTACTGACACTCGATCTTGCCGAGGATGGCGTCATTGCGCTCAATGATGAAGTAAGTGATTACTTACCAGAAGTGGCGACGCTCAAAGTAGCTCGTCCTCGAAGCGGAGGGACGCTGCCCGAGGCCTCGGCGCAAAGCTATGACTTAAACGCGGATGGCGATGTCACGGAGGAGGCTTGTGATCTAGTGTTTGAAGATCCGAGTCGTCCAATGACCATCCGTGATCTTATGATTCACACGGCAGGTTTTTATTACGCCACGACGAATTTGCCCTGTCTGGATGAGCCGCAAGCTAAGCTCGAACTGCCTCTGGCATCATCCTCGGGTGAATGGATAGCAGGTATTTCTCAGTTGCCGCTGATTCAGTCACCCGGTGAGGGCTATTACTACGGACTTAACACCACAGTGCTCGGCTTCGCACTTGAGCGCGCAACGGGTAAGTCATTACAGGCACTTTTGGAAGAGCGCATTGTTACGCCTTACAACATTGAGGGTCTGAGCTTCTTGTTGCCCGAATCTGCGTCTCTACCTCCACGTGTGTCAGGTATCGATGGCGAACTTCGTCTAGCCAACCCAATGGAGCTAGACATTTTTGGGGGGCACCAACCGCCCTACGGCAGTGACACGACGCTTTTCTTGGGTGGTGAGGGCCTCGTTGCGACAGCGCGCGGATTTGCGCGTTTCTTGCGCGTGGTCTTCTTCAGCGAGCAGAGCGGTGTTGAGCCTCTACTGGAATCTTCTTCGATAGAGGCGATGACGTCGCCGCAAAGCAATATCGATAGCGGCTGGGGGGCAATGGGCTATGCGCTCTGGTTATCGAACGGACGACGACCTGATGATACTTATGGTCGCGCAGATCTATGGACAGGCGGTGGCTATGAGGGAACACGTTACTGGATTGATCCCACAAGGGGGCGAGTCGGTGTTCTCATGACACAGGTCTTTATGCCACCAGCATCCGGTGTCTCGATAGACGACAAGCTTCGCGACCTGCTCGACGCACAAGACCTTTAGGTTCAATAAATCTTGAGGCTAGATCGCGAGAAAAAGATCCAGACCACTGAGCACCAGCACCAAGCGCAGGATCAGTTTTGACCGCTTATCGAGCGCATCGAATTGCTTTTTGAGCTCGGCAAGCTCCTCTTTAGCTGTGTCACCAGCCTCCGTGATCTTTTCTCGACTCGCGGCGATAGCGCTCGCCGCCGCAACGCCCGCTGTCGACACACCCATAGCACGAAGGAGTCGTCGTCTACTGAGCAATGACGTAGCGGATTTATCTTTATTACTTGTGTCCATAGGCTCGGTTCTGGGCTTCTTCGGCATTTAAAGGTTCGATTGTTGACTACCAATGAGTTCGATCGCGGTCTTTCCTTGGCGGTTGGGTACTTGAGTAGGCAAGGGTCCCATTACCTGTCCTGATTGAAGATGGGTTTACGCTTCTCAAGAAACGCCATCATACCCTCTTGTGAGTCAGGTGTGCCTAAGGTGGCGGCCACTGCGCGTTTCTCATCCTCGATCGATTCGGCCAGGGTTTTGGTGTGATAACCCACTACCGTGTCGAGTACACCTTTCACCGCGAGTCTGGGCTGCGCCGCAAGTTCTTCGCCCAGCCTTTGGGCCCGCGCTTTGAGCTCATCCAGAGGCACGACCTCGGTGACTAAGCCAATTCGTAAGGCTTCATGGCCATCAATTTTTCGCGCGCGAAGAATCATGTCGAGCGCGTATTGCTCACCGACAACGCGGGGTAGGCGTGCCGAACCTCCCCATGCCGGCACGCTCCCAAGATCCATCTCAGGCAAGCCGATTTTCGCCCCCTCGCTGGCGGCAATTCTGAAATGACAGGCAAGAGGTAGCTCGAGTCCTGCGCCGAGACAAAAGCCAAAGAACGTTGCAATGGCGGGCGTGCCACCGTTTTCGATCATATCCAAGACACGGTGTCGTTGGGCGAAAAAGGCTTCGGGGCTTCCTGCACGCTTTATACCCTCGGGTAATTGCTTGAGGTTCATGCCGGCGGAGAAGTGGGCCAAGCCCTCTGCTGTAAAAACCATGGCGCGGATGGCGCTATCTGCGAGCACGTCAGGAAGTTGTTCTTCCAAGCGATCGATGTAATCAACCGGCATTAGGTTGAAGGGCGCGTCATTAACGCTAAACGTCGCGACGTTGTTGTTAATTGAAAAAAGGTAGGGATCACTCATGGTCTGACCTTGGTTATGGAGTTTTTACCTGCTAGGTTTCTTTGTTAAGCGTACCCTGTTGATCAGGTTTGGTTAACGAACCCATGCTCCGCGCCTTCCTGCAAACCACGTAACCGAATTTACAGATGTGCTGATCAGGCCCGTCTTGGTTAGTCTTAAAATAGTAGGTCCCAAGAATTTCACCATCTTCCTCGAATACGAAGGTCCGGTCGTTTTTTTAGCCATAAACCTTTAGCGGTCGTGGTATCGGCGTCCACGGGATACGTATAGGTTCCCCTGGCTTTTGTAATCTCGCTGAAGATCGGTCAGATGTTAGGCCAGTCGGCTGCCGCTACCTGTCTAATCACGACTAAAAAATTGTATAAATAAAGGGCGCTAATGCCGAGCCCTGCGTCATAACAACCAATATACCGAGCAGTAACATGATGCCAATTATCGGGGCCATCCATAGCTTTTTACGCTCTAGCATGAATCCCCACAGGTCTTTTAATAGATCAAGCATTAATACGGTCTCTCGAAATGGTCTTTTGGTCGTTTCGTGCTGATCACACGGTAGCTAGCGACCTCTTCATTACTCAATTTTCGCGCCAATGCGTCTCGGCCCATGAGGCGCATGAGCACGGCGACGGGCACGAACACGCCATAATAGAGCAGGAACATAATTATTCGCGTGTTCACAAAACCTGCAATGAGCCCAAATCGCATCCAAATACGATAAACGGGCGCAAGCCCGGGTGGCCAAACCACCGAAACCGTAGCCATGAGGCCTGCGACTAGCCACGGCCAACTTGGCCAATGTGCGGCAAAAAGCCAAGGCAAGGTAACGCCAAATAGCGCAACGAGGATGAGGCTGAATAACAGGCCAAACTGGCGAAGCTCGGGCGAGCTAATGTTGTTAGGCTGCGATTCGCTCATGTGCCGCGGTCTTCTCTCCACCAACTATCTCTCCCCGACCTCTCTTTCCACGTCGGTCTTTTAGTGCTTCGTTCATGGCTTCTGCTTCAGCCTCTCTTCTTGTCTTCATTCTTGCCTTCACCTTTTCTAGGACCTTTTTTATCCGACTTCTCTCGCAACTTCTCTTAATGATCCTCTTTGTGTCATACGCTCCAAAAGCTTCTTGTATTCACAATTCAACGTCGACGCTTATTACGACGTCAATCGAGCTGAAACTCATCCTGCCACCCGTCATCATTCTCCCAGGCAGGTTGCTCATGTTTCAAAAGTAGTGTGTTCTCTAGAACCAGAACATCCATTCCGGTACGCATAAAACAGCGATATGCGTCTTCAGGTGTACAGACGATAGGCTCACCACGAACGTTAAACGAGGTGTTGATAAGCACCGGGCATCCGGTGTGCTCCTCAAATGCAGATAACAAGGCATAGAACCGAGGGTTTGTCTCTTCGTGGACGGTCTGAATGCGCGCGGAGTAATCGACGTGTGTGACGGCGGGTATCGAAGAGCGAGGTACGTTCAATTTATCGATACCGAAAAGCGCCGACTCATCATCCGAAAGCGGAATTCGGTGCTCGTCTTTGACGCTTGCTACCTTCAACATGTAGGGGCTTTCTTGCTCCCGACCAAACCATTTCGCGACTGACTCAGCTTTAATGGCGGGCGCGAAGGGTCTGAATGACTCACGGTATTTAATCTTGAGGTTCATGGTAGTTTGCATGTTGGGTGAGCGAGCATCACCAATAATCGATCGCGCACCTAGTGCCCTTGGCCCAAACTCCATGCGTCCGTTGAACCAGCCAACCACCTTATCCGCTGCTAGGAGAGTGGCGAGCTTTTGCATGAGTTCATGGTCATTGAGCGTATGAAAGGGCGCGTTTATGGTTGCAAGAAAAGATTCGACCTCAGATTGGTCTGCACTGGGACCCAGATAACTACCCTGCATAAGGTCAGCACCGCGCTTGCAGTCACGCGGCTTTCCTAGGTATTCGTGCCAAGTGGCCAAAGCCGCGCCGAGTGCGCCGCCCGCATCGCCAGCCGCCGGTTGTATCCAGGTCGCTTTGAATGGCCCCTCTCCGTCGAGCCGACCATTGGCAACACAGTTGAGCGCAACACCCCCGGCAAGACATAGATAATCAACGTCTAACTCCGCATGAATTGTTGCTGCAATTTTTAAAACAATTTCTTCAGTGACGACTTGTATCGACGCCGCAATATCCATTTCACGCTGTGTCAGTTCTGACTCGGGCTGGCGCGGGGCACCGCCAAAAAGACGATTGAAGCGCGAGTTGGTCATTGTCAGACCTGTCGCGTAGTTGAAGTACCGCATATCGAGCCGAAACGTGCCGTCGGATTTGATGTCGATCAGGTGCTGTTTGATAAGTTCGACATACTTTGGCTCGCCATAGGGCGCCAGTCCCATTAGCTTGTACTCGCCCGAGTTGACTTTGAATCCCGTGTAGTAGGTAAACGCGGAGTAAAGCAGACCTAACGAGTGTGGAAATCTGATTTCCCATTGCGGTGTGAGCTTGTGTCCATCGCCTAACCAAACCGAGCTTGTTGCCCATTCACCCACCCCATCGAGACAGAGCACCGCAGCTTTCTCAAAAGGGCTGGGGAAAAACGCTGATGCCGCGTGCGAGCCGTGATGCTCATGAAACAGAAGCGGTGGTAAGTCAGACTGAGCGAGACCAGATAAAGCTGACAGCTCCCGTTTAAGGGTGACTTTTAAGAATAACTTTTCTTTTAGCCAGACCGGTATGGCCATAACAAACGATCTAAAGCCTCTAGGGGCGTAACCAAGATAGGTTTCAAGCAGTCGCTCAAACTTCACCAAGGGCTTGTCGTAAAAGGTAATAAAGTCAATATCGCTGAGACTTAGACCCGCTTCCTCCAGGCAGAATGCGATAGCATGAACTGGAAAGGCCGCGTCGTGCTTCTTGCGCGTAAAGCGCTCTTCTTGTGCAGCCGCAATAATCTCACCGTCAACTAAGAGCGTCGCAGCACTGTCATGATAGAAAGCAGAGAGCCCGAGCACATTGATTGATTCGCGCATTGCGGGTTAACTACTGCTGTTATCGGGGAATTCGAGTGCGTCCATTAGGTTGTTACGTACTCCTAGCAGGGTTGAGTTTAGTGCCAAACACAAAACATCTTACGTTTACCATCATAACGGCTGTGGTCATTCCACTGCTATTTTTTGTCTTGCTCGAGGTCATACTCATCGCATTAGGCGTCGGTACCCACTACCGCTATTTCAATACGATCAACATCGACGGTAAGTCTTACTATCAAGAGAACCCCGACTTTGCGGACCAGTTCTACCCGCCTTCGCTCAATGTAGGACCTTTGCAGAATACGTTTGCCAAAGAGCCTACGGATGATCGATTACGCGTGTTTGTCCTCGGTGGATCCGCCGCCATGGGTTTCCCACACAAAAACCATGGTGTTGACCGACTTCTTGCTGCACAACTCAATGCGTTATTTCCGGATAAAGAAGTTGAGGTGATCAACACCGCCATGACCTCGGTTAATTCGCATGTCGTATATCAAGTCGCAGAGACACTCCCAAGGAACTCTGCTGACGTTGCGGTCATCCTGATGGGAAACAATGAGGTGGTCGGGCCCTATGGGCCTGGCACATTTAATCAAAACTTCCTTTCTAGTCTCAGTGCTATCAGAAGCCTACAGGCCTTGAAGCGAACACGTTTGTGGCAGTGGCTCGATAACGCATTCCAAGAGGTTCAAGTTGGTGATGCCAAGGCGGATCTTGAGTGGCAAGGCATGCAAATGTTTGTTGAGAACGGGGTGGCTGAGAGGGACCCACGCATGGGTGATGTCTATGAGCACTTTGACGCGAATCTCAGAGATATCATCGACGTCCTATCCAACAAGGGTATGCACGTCGTCCTCTCGACGGTGCCTGTCAATCTCCGCCACTCTGCGCCGTTCATGTCCTTGCAGGATGAGTCACTGAGCGCGGAACAGCGTAAACAGGCATCGGATCTCAGGGAGCTTGCCACTGCTCAGTCCAGAAATCAGAAGTGGGAGGCCGCGGCAGTGTTATGGCAAGAAGTCGTTGAGCTCGACCCTATGCATGCCGACAGTCATTTTCAGCTCGCCACCACTCTTGAGCGACAAGGCGATTACGCCGGGGCGAGGCGACACTTTAATCGTGCTCTGGACCTTGATGCGCTTAGATTTCGAGCTGACACCAAAATCAATGAGCTTGTTAAAGCTGCTGCCAAAGACTATCCGGATTCAGTACTGAGTTTTGTTGATAGTGCAGCGGCATTTGACCGCGCCAGCGCTCCCTTCGCTCCTGGTTGGGAGTCCCTTGTAGAGCATGTGCACTACACATTTTCCGGTAATGACATTCTGGCAAGGGTCTTTGCGCGAGCCATAGCGACTCACATTGAAGACAGCAGACCGCAAGGCGTTCTCAGCAGTGAGCAAGTGGCCGAGCGAATTGGTTATCCCAACCATGAGACCATCCAAAATATACAAAATTTGCAGGGGATGGCGGAACAGCCCCCGTTTCCGGGGCAAAGTAATTACCAGGATTATCTTGCCCATATGGCCGATGAGCTATCCAAGCTTGAAGGTCAAGTCGGTGAGCCGAAAGATGTTGTTCGGCGACGGCAAAAGGTGCTCGCTGAAGGAACAGCCGACTGGAAGGTTCATTTTGAGATGGCGGCGCTTGCTAAGTATCTGAAGAATAAACAGGCTCAGTACTACCACCTAACGACACTTAACAAGGTTTATCCGCACAACCGTGAAAGCCAGATGAATCTTGCGACCTTGCTTAGCCAAGACGGGCGGTGGGCCGAGGCGATACCCGTCCTTGAGCGTTCCCTAAGTTACACCCGTGGCCGGGAGCAACAAGTGGTAGAAGCCTTGGGTTGGTTGGGTACAGCAAAATTACGGGTTGGAGACGCAGACGAGGCTGTCGCACTTCTTGAGTCAATTCCGCGTGATTATCCGGAGCAAATCGGGTTTAGTCTTCGGGCATACGGGAACCTAATCAAGCATGCCAGCGATCAGGGCGATAGGACGGCGGTAGAGGATTACCTCGAGGAAGTGCAAGCATATGCCACCCGGCTAAAGAACTCGGGTTTAGCGGATAACTACCCAATGCTGGGGCGCCGGATGGCGCAACTGCTGACCATGGGAGGGGATAAGGCGGCGGCGAGCCAATGGCAATAAGTACCCCATTTTTGCCAGTAACCTAAAACTTCTATTTAATCGTCATAAATAACGCGATCGTGACGAGGTCATTATGACGGCGGAACTTATTCTAAAGTCGCTGGATGAGGGGGTTCTCTGGCTCACACTCAACAACGAAAAACAGCGAAATCCGCTTTCGAGTGAGATGTTGCTTGCCATGACGTCGATGCTCGATGAGGCCTACGACGATGATGCCGTACGATGCATCGTTATTTCAGCAAAAGGCCCAGTCTTCTCTGCGGGCCATGACTTAAGCGAGATGGCGCGAGGCGAGGACGAAAGCAAAGAAGAATGGCGACCCAGAGTCCTGTCGGTTCTTGAGGCTTGCGCGACGATGATGCAGCGCATTGTGCATGGGCCTAAGGCTGTCATTGCATGCGTGCAGGGAACAGCCACAGCAGCTGGGTGTCAGCTCGTATCGGCCTGCGATTTAGCTGTGGCTTCAAGCGATTCCCAGTTTTGTACGCCCGGCGTTAACCTCGGTGCTTTTTGCACTACGCCGCTGGTTGGCATTGGCCGTAACTTGTCGCGCAAGCATGCCCTGGAAATGGCCTTAACCGGCGAGTTCTTCGACGCGTCGGATGCAGAGCGCTTTGGCTTGATTAATCGACATGTCCCTGCCGATCAGGTTGTAGATGAAACCCGTCGGCTTGCTGAGCGTATTGCCTCACGTTCTCCACAAAGTATTCGTGACGGCAAAACGGCGTTCTACACCCAAATAGAAATGCCACTCCACAAGGCTTTTGAGCATGCGAATCAGGTGATGGTGAAGGCTATGACGTCAGACGAGTCGCGTCGTGGGGTGAAGGCCTTCTTTGAGAAGCGCGCTCCCGACTGGCGTTGATCCGTTGCTGATAGAAACCGACGAAGCGCTCGCAGCCCTCCTCAGGCGTGTGAACACAATCGCATTGGTTGGCGCGAGTCACAAGCCAGAGCGGCCCAGTTATAAAGTGTTAGCGTTTTTACTCGCTGAGGGTTACCAGGTAACACCGGTTAATCCCGGTCTTGCGGGCCAGGAACTGCAGGGGCAAACCGTGGTGGCGTCGCTGAATAATATTGACCACCCGATCGATATGATCGATGTTTTCCGCGATGGTAGTGTATTGCCGGATCTACTGGCTGAGACCCTAGCGATTGGGACACCCGTTTTATGGACGCAGCTAGCAGTGAGGCATGTCGACGCTGAGCGAGAAGCGCTTTCGCAGGGTCTCGACCTCGTTGTTGATAAATGCCCACTGCAAGAGATCCCTAGGCTCCGAGAAAAAGGACTGCTCTGATCGGCCCATTGGACTCGGATTTATTGCGGTATTTGCCTGAATTCGATAGAGCCGCCGCCCAGAGAGGAGGCCCCAGAGAAGTTTACTGATAGAAAGCCGATAAAAAGCTGGCCCATCAAAAAGTCTTGGGACAGCCAAATAATGTCACTGCATCAGTTGCCGCTAGCAAGTTGACATAGTTTCAACTGCGCTGCCTTGGAACAACAGGCAGCGTACTAGGAGTCTAGAAACTCACAAACTGGAGCCTTGCGTCTCCTCAAGTTGCGAAAGCGACCAAAGTGTCAGTATCGCGGCAATCATGATGTACACCGATACGAAGAAAACACCGAAGTCTCTCCACAAAAGAACTGCTATTGTTGGGGCCAAGGCACCACCCAAAATCGCGCCGATCTGGTAACCGAGCGACGCGCCTGAGTAACGAACTTCTGTACTAAACAGTTCCGTGAAGTAGGCGGCTTGGGGACCGTACTGCATACCCAAAAATAGCAGCCCCATCGTGATCGCAAACCCTATGACTATGGGATTACCGGTATCGATCAAGGGGAACAATGCGAAGCCCCATGCACCGGTCAATATCGCACCCCACTTATAAACACTTTTTCGCCCGATACGATCAGAGAGCCCCGAAAAGTAAAACTGTGTGGGCACCATGATCGCCGCCGCCACCAGTACAGCCATTAACATAGTGTCACGCGAAAGGTTCAGATCGGGTGAGTTGACCCCGTAGGCGATAACAAAGGCAATCAAGATATAGAATGTGACCTGCACCGAGAGAAAAGCACCTGCGGCCAGCATGATTCGTTTGGGGTACTTACGAATAGCCTCAACGACGGGCGATCGCTCGACAGCAGCTGCAGGTTTGTCCTTGGCAGCGTGAGCCTCGCTCAATGTTCTGAAGGCCTCGGTGTCCTCGATTTTCAATTGGATATACATCGAAATACCGATGAGTACGATGCTGGCTATAAACGGCAGTCGCCACCCCCAGTCCATAAACGCTTCGTCGCTCATCGAACTGCTCACTCCGATAAAAGCGAGGTTAGCGAGGATGACGCCCATGGGAGCACCTGCCTGCGCGTAAGCCCCGTACCAGCCACGTTGATCCGCGGGTGCGCTCTCGGTCACTAGCAGCATAGCACCGCCCCATTGCCCACCAATGGCGAGGCCCTGAATAAAGCGCAGAGCCACCAGAAGGAGCGGCGCGGCAATCCCTATCGATGCGTAGGTGGGTAGAAAGCCGATGAGCGTTGTCGCGACACCCATCATCATGAGTGCAACCACCAGAGTGCGCTTTCTTCCAATCCGGTCCCCGAAGTGGCCAAAGATAATTCCGCCCAGTGGACGGGCTAAAAATCCAACGGCCAAGGTGCTAAAGCTGATGATTAACAGCACCATCGTTGGCAAGTCTTGTGGGAAGAAGGCTTTTGGAAAGATGACCGCAGCTGCTGTGCCGTAGAGGAAAAAGTCGTACCACTCGATACTGGTGCCCGCTAGCGAAGTCATCGCGACGCGTTGCATGTTCTGCTGTTGGTCTTGCCCAGTTGTCTCACTCATTGTTCTGTCTCTTATTTTTATTTCATATTTTTGTCGCTGATTCGTTACCGCCTATCTCCGAGGCCCTCAGCAGGATACTCACCGAACGCGTCTAGACGCTCTGTATCCATCTAAGCGAGTGTTAGACCTTGGGTCAACACCTATGTTCTTAAGGGTTTTTGGAAGCGTTCGACTTCGCCTTGCACGGCTTATCTGTGCAATCATTGCCCCTGAATCCGAGAGCAATGGCGAGCGCGCAATATCTTGTGTGCTTTGACCCTGTTGAGAGAGTGTTATGACTGACATGGTGAATGGGGTGTACTTCGATAAGTCTTCTACCCTCGAGCGACAAAAAAGCTATATCAATGGCCGTTATGTTGACTCGATGAATGGCCACCTATTCCAAACTATCCACCCTGGAACGGGTTTGCCGATCTGTGATGTTGAGGCGGCCGATCAGGCACTTGTTGACTTAGCGGTGGTAGCAGCCAAACACGCTTTCACAGACTGGTCTCAAACTCCAGCTGCCGCGCGCGGTGCCATTTTGCGTCGTGCAGGCGCAATCCTTCGTGAGCGCAATCAGGAGCTTGCCGAGTTGGAAACACTCGACACAGGGAAAGCGATTCAAGAGACGAGTGTGGTCGACGTTATCAGCGGCGTTGAAGTGCTCGAGTACTACGCGGGTTTGGCGCAGAGCTTGCAGGGAACCCATGTTGATCTACCCCCCGAAGCCTTTGCCATCATGCGGCGAGAGCCCTTGGGCGTATGTGCAGCCATTGGTGCGTGGAACTACCCGATTCAGATCGCGCTTTGGAAATCAGCGCCGGCGCTTGCTTGTGGGAATACCATGGTATTCAAGCCTTCCGAGGTGACGCCGTTGACAGCACTGAAGCTCGCAGAGATATACACCGAGGCCGGGCTTCCCGATGGCGTATTCAATGTGGTACTCGGCATGGGGGAGGCGGGAGCGGCGCTGGTAAAGCATCCTGATGTCGCCAAGGTAAGTTTAACGGGCTCAGTGCCCACTGGTAAGCGCGTTGCGGCCATGGCGGCTGAGTCTCTGAAAAACGTTACGTTGGAGTTGGGTGGTAAGTCGCCGATTGTGATTTTTGACGACTGCGATTTCGATAGCGCTGTTAACGCAGCTCTTGCAGGTAATTTCTATTCCACGGGTCAGGTATGTTCTAACGGGACCCGCGTTTTCGTGCACGAAACTGTCTTTGATAAATTCGTTTCAGAGGTGGTTGAGCGGACTCAGGCGATAAACGTGGGTGACCCGTTCGACCCCAGTACGCAAATGGGACCCTTGGTGTCTCAGCAGCAGCTCGCTAAGGTGACCGACTATCTCGATCAAGCTCGTTCCTCAGGAACGGTTGATGTTCTGTGTGGGGGCGAAGTCCTGAATGCCGATGACCTGGGTGGTGGTTACTTTGTGTCACCCGCCGTCGTTGTGGCAAAGACTGATGAGCATGCCGTTGTCACTGAGGAGATCTTTGGCCCTCTTATGACCATTCTGAAATTCAGTGGTGAGTCTGAGGTCATTAGTCGCGCCAACGACACCCGGCTGGGTCTCGCTGCCGCGGTGTTTAGTCAGAATTTCTCGCGAGCACATCGTGTGGCCAACCAGCTTCAAGCAGGCATTGTTTGGATAAATGAGTACAACATTACCCCCGCGGAAGTTCCCTTCGGTGGTTATAAAGAGTCCGGTATCGGTCGTGAAAATGGAATGCAAACCATAGAGCACTTTACGCAGACGAAAACGATTTATGCCAATCTGGGAAAGGTTGAGCCAACGTACTAGTCTGGCGCACCACAGAGAGGCTCAAGCGTGCTACCACCGGTAAATTGCAAGTTCACTAGCAAGGTCCACACAGGGTTGGTGGAGGGTGAAGTGGGAAGGCCAGTGGAACGCCGAGTGCACCTTCACAAAAAAGCCGAGTACAAAACCGATAAAGTAAGCGCAAGGAACTAACATCATTCCCGGTGCAACGGGTAGAGATTCAACTATGAAGACGGAATACGACTACATCATTGTTGGCGGTGGCTCTGCAGGTTGCGTCTTGGCAAACCGACTGTCTCAGGACCCTGCAGTGACTGTCTTGTTGTTGGAAGCGGGTGGCAGTGGTCGGAGTATTTTCGTCGATATGCCCAGTGCCTTTGCAATACCCATGGCCTCAAAGGAGTTTAATTGGGGTTATTACAGTGAACCTGAAAGTGGGCTGGATGGCCGTGCGATGGATGCAGCGCGCGGTCGAGGGCTCGGTGGCTCATCAGCGATTAACGGGATGGTTTATGTGCGCGGCCATCCCAGTGATTTCGATGAGTGGGAGTCGCTTGGCGCAGAGGGATGGAACTACGCGAACTGTCTGCCCTATTTTCAACGTGCTGAGACTTGGATGCGCGGCGCCGACGACTACCGAGGTGGCGATGGTCCTATTGGCACCTGCAATGGTAATAACCGAAAAAACCCGCTGTATCAGGCCTTTATTGATGCAGGCGATGAGGCTGGCTATGGCTTGACCGATGATTACAACGGGTACCGCCAGGAAGGCTTTGGTCCAATGCATATGACGGTCAAGGATGGCCTGCGTGCCTCAACCCGACGCGGGTACTTGGAAGTTGCGCGAGGTCGGACCAATCTAACAGTGATCACGCGTGCTGAAGTCGATCACATTGGGCTCCAGGGAACCCACGCGACGACGGTCACGTATTGGCGGCACGGCGTACACCACGAGGTCTCTGCACGTCGGGACATTGTGCTCAGTGCGGGCAGTATAGGGTCTCCCAGTATTTTGCAGCGATCGGGGATTGGTCCACGTGAAGTGCTTGAGCAGGCGGGTATCGACGTGGTCCACGAATTACCCGGAGTGGGGGAAAACTTAACGGATCACTTGGAAGTTTACTTTCAATATCGCTGCAAGGAGCCCATTACGATTAACGGTGCTTTGAATCCTCTATCGAAGCTGAAAATCGGTATTCAGTGGTTTTTTACCAAGACCGGTCTTGGCGCTAGCAACCATTTTGAATCCTGTGGGTTTATTCGAACCCGCGCGGGCATTGAATGGCCGGATATTCAATATCACTTCCTACCAGGTGCGGTTCGCTACGATGGGGACGCCGCGTTCGACGGACACGGCTTTCAAGTCCACGTAGGACCCAACAAACCGGAAAGCCGTGGCCATGTTCGCATCCGCTCAAAGGACATTCGCGAGGCGCCGGAGATCGTTTTTAACTACCTTGCGACCGAGAAGGACAGGGAGGATTGGCGCATCTGTTTGCGGCTCACCCGTGAAATTCTCAGCCAGCCTGCACTTGATAGGTACCGAGGGGCTGAGATTCAACCGGCGATTGACTTGTCCGACAATGCGGCTGTCGATGCGTGGGTGCGCAAGAATGTTGAGACGGCCTATCACCCTTCCTGCAGTTGTCGTATGGGAGCAGGGGACGATCAGCTGGCGGTTGTGGATGCAGATTGCCGAGTACGTGGTATCAAGGGGCTTCGGGTGATTGATTCGTCCGTCTTTCCCAGTATCCCAAACGGTAATCTCAACGCTCCTACGATTATGGTGGCCGAACGCGCTGCGGCCATAATTCGTGGCGAGAAAATGCTTCGGTCCGACGTTGCTCGCTGGCAGCCAGCGAATGCGAAAGCCACTCAGCGTGAGGGTGTTGCCCAACGACCTATGGGTGCTGACATGTTGAGATCAGCGCCTTGATGACTGTGTTGTCGGTGGCTATGGCTATCGCATTGGTAACAACGTTATGTGTCGTAATTCGCTGGCCACATTATCGATGCGTTGGTGACGCACCGCTCCCGACACTCGCGTTTTTGGCGATTTTGTTCACGTCAGGCCTTGATGTCGGACTCATTATGTTTCCGCTCATCGACTTTGAGACCTATGCCGCCGGGGCTGATTATCAGTTTGCAAGCCCGCTTGTGGTCGAGTTCGGATTTTGGGGCGGTTTGGTTTGGGGCTTTTATGTTCTAACTACGTTGTATTTCTGCGCTATCGAGCCGCGTATACGGCTGTTCGAGCGACCTTTGATCAAACTCGCTCACAATCTTGTTGTTATCGCGACCTGTGCGTTCACAGCCTATCTATTTTTGGCGTACTTGCCATCGTATTTGCCTGGCCTGAGTACTTCGCTCACTTATTTGATGGTGGTCACGGTCGTACTGCTGGCCGTGATTTCAAGCACGCGAATTATGGTGCTCAAATATCTTAGCGTCGGTTCTACCTTGTTATTTTTCGCGCTAATTTTCGTCGTTTGGTGGGTCTCTGGAGGGGATGTAAGCGAGTTGGCAAATGACGTTGTAAGCCTAGGAAATTACCCAAGAAATCTCGAAAAGTTTTTGATCCCCATCAACGATTACCATGGGTTTTATCTTAGTTGGTGGTTTGCATGGTCGATTATGATCGGGCAGTTTGTCGCACGTTTTACGAACGGAATTCCAGCGTGGAAACTCGCCTTAGCCATCCTGATCATTCCATCAATCCCCATAGCCTTGTGGTTCTCCGTTTTGTTCGGACTTTTCAAGGGGGGTGAGACTGTGACCTCCGGGCTTAATTGGCTAATGATGGGCGTGGGTGTTCTTTTTGTTATCAACTCGCTCGATTCGCTCACTCGACTCTATGCGCTGAATCTTGGTTGGACCGTTTCGAAGCTGGGTCATGTGACCTACATCTGCGTGCACACGGGTCTGCTACTGGGATTGGTCGTTTTGTATCAGTTCACGCCGCTCAAAATCGAGTGGGTAGGTATGATCGTGATTGCCCTATACACGGCAGTTTATTTTTTGATTTTTCGTTACCGGCATCAGCTTTCGTAGGACAAAAGCCGTCGCTACAGCGCCTCAGCGTTGCCGTGTTACACCAGCCTTAAATTAGGCTTTCTTTTTGGCCTTATCAATGGGTTTATCAATGGTCGTATCAGTGCAACCTCGCGCCCGCTTGTTTAAGCGCTCTCTGGAGTGCAGTGATCGAAAGGTCCTCGAAGGGCTCGTTGAGCTTAACAGAGAGCGCAGCTGCTGTGCCTGCGGCTTGGCCTGTGACGGCGCAGCACATCATGTTGCGCGTGGCCGCATGACTTACGCGGTCACCGCCTGTAATTCTTCCGGCGCAAATGAGATTCTCGACGCCCTTGGGCAACAAGGTTCGATACGGCAGCTGAAAATACCGTCCCGTCGTTGGCAAGATCAGGATGCCATAGCCATCGATAAACTCAGGGAAAATACCCACGGATTCCTCGAAACGAGCCTGCTCGCGCACGTCTAACTCTGTCATGTTGTACACCGCATCGATTTTGCGCGTATCGCGAATACCCAGTGTCATACCGAAGTTCCGCAATTTTGCGTTTTCACATCCCGGTTGAAAGGCTTTTAGCGCCGCGACGGCCATCATCGCTTGCCGACGTCCTTCCATTTCGCCACGGGTGAGGTCATCTGGGTTGGTACCGTCGTAGCCCAAAAGGTGTACGAGGTTCATGTAAGTCAGGTCACCCGAGTCGTAGAGTGCTCCCCACGTACCGGAAATCGTATCGAGATTTTTGGGAATCAAGCCTTCTTTGCGCGCTCGCTCAAAAGGCTTGCGCAAGAAAGGTGAGAACATCTGATCTTCTTTTCCAGTGGTTTCGATAGTCCACTGCCCATAGGCCCAGTCAGCGTAGGTATGAGGCTCGGCTTTGACATGATCGATAAACCGCTGTTTGTCGACGCCACTCAAAGAAAACATCACAGAAGCGCCAATCATTTCCTCTTTAGGCTGCTTAATGGTTGGTGCGCCAGCGCGGTGTGCGACGTCCGCATCACCTGTCGCATCCACCACCCGCGAGGCGATAATGGCTTCTCTACCGGCCTTACTCTCGACGATCGCTCCAGTGATGCGATTGCCCTCCATGATGGGCGCAACGAAGAGGCGGTGTAGCATCGGGGTAATGCCCGCTTCACTCACGAGGTCGTCGGCTACTGCTTTGAATGCTTCACCGTCAATGGCGTGGCTTTGGGATTGCGGTTCGGCGACCGAGGCTCCTGCGGCTTTGGCGCGTTCCTCAAATTCGATGCCAATACCCTCGCTATCAACAGTTGCTTCGTGGCGGTACCAAGCAAAACCCTCTACGCCAACGGCCGTGATATTGCCGCCAAAGCATCCGAAGCGTTCGAGAAGGGTAACCTCAACGCCTGCCCTTGCGGCCGCAAGCGCCGCAGCGAGCCCCGCTGGGCCGCTGCCAATCACCAGTACATCAGTCTGGTGGATGACATCAATTTCTCTTGCGGGCTCAAAAATCTTCATGGTGTTGTCTCGGCGGATCGTTATAAGAATAGTTAAACTGGAGGACGCCACTCGGCGCACGCATCCACTAGCCTCATGGGTCAAGGGTACACCTAAGAAGCTATTTCGGGGTTTCCGAATAGTGTCTGTTGTTCCTAAGGTGTTATCAGCGCTAACGACGAGTTTGTGGAGTGCGTGTTACGGCGAACGGTGACTTCGCAATCTAATAGCGCTGCAACGGCCTAAGAACTCGTTTCGAAAATACGTTACCCTCGTGTTTCACGATAAGAATAATTTGGGATGAAGCCATGGCGCCAGCGGTAGATCGCGTTAACTTTTTTCTAACCTTAGCTGTCATGTTGGGACTAGCGATACCTCTGTTGGTGTTTCCTGAAGCGAGCGCCTTAGCGTTGCAGACGGCGTATGACTGGATTGCGAGTACCTTCGGCTGGCTCTACATTCTCACAGCAATCTCGGCGTTTGCTGCGGTCATCTACATCGGGCTGGGGCCGCACGCTAAAGTCACTTTAGGCAAAGAAAAACCTGAATTCAGCACCCTGAGCTGGGGAGCGATGTTATTTGCTGCGGGCATTGGTGCTGGGATGATGTACTGGAGTGCCGTCGAGTGGGCCTTCTATGTCGATTCGCCCCCGTTTGGTGCTGAACCTCGATCACCCGAAGCCTACGTGTGGGCATCCTCCTTTGGTCTACATCATTGGGGACTCGTTGCTTGGTCGTTCTACTGTCTGCCAACGCTCGCTATTGCCTACCCCTACTATGCGCGAGGGGTATCCAAACTAAAGTACAGCATTTCTGCTCCGCACTTTATCAAAGGTGGTGAGTCGTCACTTGGTGCGCGCCTCATGGATAGTTTTTTCATGATTGCTTTGGTTGGCGGTATTGGCAGTTCGTTAGGCTTCTCAACCCCCCTGATCGCGGCTCTCATATCAAGGCTCACGGGGATACCTATTAGCTTTGGTATGGAGCTTGTTGTGGTAGCTGTGTGTGTGGCTATGTTTGGCACCAGTGTCTGGCTCGGTCTAACCCGCGGTATCAAGCGGTTGAGCGATTTCAATATGATCCTCGGCTTTGTTCTTTTGGCAGCTGTCCTAGTGGCAAGCGATACTGTTTTTCTGCTCCGAATGGCGATTAACTCGATTGGCCATACATTGCAAAACACGCTAGCCATGATGTTCTGGACTGACCCCATCAATAACACGGGCTTCATCGAAGACTGGACCATTTTCTACTGGGCGTGGTGGTTGGCCTATGGTCCATTCATCGGTATTTTTGTTACCCGTATCTCCAAGGGCCGGTCATTGCGCGAGGTGGTGTTTGGGATGTTGGGCATGGGCTCGATGGGTGTTTGGCTGTTCTACCTCATCATTGGTAACCACAGTCTCGGACTCCAGTTAAGTGGGGAGGTGGATGTCCTAGGCATC
>Ga0255752_10000534_pt1 | contig 47187 bp, 23 predicted proteins | sample 011ome_25_FD_179952 | JGI IMG/M metagenome (GOLD analysis project Ga0255752, IMG submission 179952) | Coastal salt marsh microbial communities from the Groves Creek Marsh, Skidaway Island, Georgia - 011512CT metaG (version 2) | ecosystem: Environmental > Aquatic > Marine > Intertidal zone >...
CTGCCTGTTGTGCCACTTCTTCTTCCGTCTCTCGCGAAGGTTTCACTTTGTCGAAAAGAAATCGAACACAGTCGAGGTGTCCTTCTATAGCAGCTTGAACGCACGACTCTCCTTCATCATACGGGCAACCATTAGAGAAGCAGTACTTCAACATCTCGAGATTACCTTTATTTGCTTCCCCATTAATCGTCTTTTCATCCCACTCGCAATGTTTCACTTCTCTCGCCCACTTGAGCAACTCGAGATTGTTCGTGTGAGCAACTAACCAGCAAAACCAGGTTTGATCTATCACTCTTCCTCTCTTATCTTTCTTTCCCCAGGGCATGTGATTCCACACCAATTCCAGCGCCGAAACGGATGAGCATTCGTTAACACTCCAACGTAATTTCGATACGTCTACCCCGGCATACTTAAGCACATCTTGACTCTCACTATTCACCTCTGAAAAGAAAAACCGATCCGTCCTATTCAATTTCGACAAGACATGCGAGACAAAAACATCCTTGTGATGCAACACCAATCCCGTCCATATCTTGGTCGGTCCAAGCTTCAACCGCTCCATTTCCGCGGCGAGCTCTTCTTTCTCCCTCTTCTTCTTTCTCTTCTGCGCTCCAGAGAGTTGCTTCCCCATGATCAGAGCTTACGTGTTTCGTCTTCTTTTTCCTATAAATCTAAAAGCAGCCGTTTTATCTCTTTTTTTCTGAGGGACTGTCTCGTCTGTCTCGCCCTAAAAAGCCCACAAATTACACAGACGACACAAAACCACACGCTCTTAAATACACGCACAAAGAAAGCGAGAGAGTCAGAGGGTCAGAGAGTCAGAGAGAATACGCGATATACCGATAACAACGTTTTCTTTTCGGCGGAGAGAAAGAGAAAGAAGTCGTTTTACACCCCGCGATTGCTCTTTAAAGTTTTAAAATCATCGGTAACATCATCACCGTGGTCGGCGCGCAACACTTGTTTTGAGGTCTCTTTGACTGCTTTCGAAAAGAAGATCATGGCGAAAGGAAAGAAGAAAAACCGCAAAAACGAGTACTCCTCGGACGAGGAGGACGAGGATCCTCTGAAAGGAGGAGCGGCAAAAGGAGCAGCACCGGCGGGCGGGAATAACGATGGCCCCGATGGAGGTGAAGGAGGAGAGCAACAAGAAAAATCGAAAACGCAACTCAAGAAGGAAAAGAAGAACAAGAAGAAAGGACAGGCGAACAAACAGAAAAACCAAAGCGAGGACGATTTGGACGATCCGTTGGACCCGTTAGCTGCTGCTAATGCTGGTAATGGTGGTGCTTTTGTCGCGGAGGAAGAGGAAGAGGAGGAAGAGGCGCGCGCGGCGACGACGACCAAGCCGAAGAAGAATAAGGGTAAGAACAACACCGCGATGGGCGGCGGCGGAGGCATGGCGTCGGCGTTTGCGATGTTGATGGACGAAGACGAAGACGACGTCGAGGACGAGGAAGAAGAGAAGAAGAAAGAAGAGGAAGAGGAAAGGAAGGAGACAAAGACGAAGGATAAGAAGAAAAAGAAGAAGAAGAAAGGTTTTGCCGGAGCGATTGGGTTTGACGACGAGGACGGGGACGAGGATAACGACGGCGACGACGGCGTTGTCGTCATCAAGGAGAAGAAAAAGTCCAAGAAGAAGATTGTTTCGTCCGATGCGAAACCGTATATTTGCGTGGCCTCCATCGTGGAGGTTGGCAGACACTCGATGGCGGAGAATTTAAAGGTGTGCACGGTGGATTACGGGAGGAAAAAAGACGCGAGAGTCGTGTGCGGGGCGCCAAATTTGAAGGCTGGGATGAAAATAATCTTCGCGCCAGCGGGGACGAAAATTCCGGCGACGGATTTTGAAGTCGAGAAGCAGCCTCTGAGAGGGGTGATGAGCGAAGGGATGATTTTGAGCGCGACGGATATGGGATGGGAGGTTGATGAAGACGAGGACATGGATGGAGTCATCGAGTTGATGGATGTGAGTTTACAAGTCGGCGACGAAGCGAGCGATCTGGAGGATAAGTTTGGCACTTCGTCGACGACGGCTTCTTTCAAGGAAATGAAGAAAGAAGAAGACAAAGAAGAAGTGGCTTCATCGCCACCGCCACCAGCACCAGCGCAAGACGAAGACGAGGATGGTAACAAAACCAAGCCGAAAGATAACAAGAAAAACAAGAAGAAGGAAAAGAAGAAAGAAGCGGAAGAAGAAGACTTAGATGCACTCTTCGCGGAATTGGATATCAAACCATCGGAAGCCCCGGCGGCGGCTGGTGCCGAAGAGGGCGAATCAAAAGCGGCTAAGAAGCGACGAAAAGCCGCCGAGCGAGCGGCGGCGGAAGCGGCGGCGGCGGCGGCCGGTGGCGATGCAAACGGCGACGCCGACGATGCCGGCAATGCGGATGGTGATGACGGAGAAGGGAAAGAACTCACCGAGAATCAAAAGAAAAAGCTCAAGAAGAAACAAAAAGAGAAAGAGAAGAAAGAAGCGTTGGAGGCAGAAAAGGCGAAGAAAGCTGCCGAAAAGCCAAAATCATCCGCCGTGTTGGCGATGCAACAATTGATGGAACAACGCAAAATCGAAGAAGCGGAGGAAAAAGAACGATTAAAGCGAGAGAAGCAAGAAGCCGAAGAAGCGGCAGAGCGCGAAGCGCAAGCCGAGCGCGAGGCGGAAGAAAAGCGCGAGCTCAAGAAACAAAAAGAGAAGGAAAAGAAAGAAAGGCTCAAGGCGGAGGGCAAACTACTCAGCGCGAAACAAAAAGAGGAACAGAAGAGAATGGAAGCGGTGCGTGCGCAGTTACTCGCGAAATCTGGTGGCGCTATTCCGCAAGCGGAAAAGAAACTCTCGTACAAAGAAGAGCAAGCGCTGAAGAAGAAGCGATTCGAAGAGGCAAAAGAAGCTGCCATCAAGAAGAAAGAGGAGGAAGAGAAACAAAAAGAGCAGGAGTTGTTGGCGGCGAAAGCGGCTGCGGACGCAAAGGCAAAAGCGGAAGAATCCGACGACGCCGCGGACGATTGGGAAGCCGAGGATTGGGACGATAAAGATGTTCTGTTGCCTGGACAAAAAGAAGAGCAAGAGCGACTCAAAAAGCTGGAGGAGGAGAAGATTAGAAAAGAAGAAGCGAAAGTGTTGCAGGCGAAGAAGACGGCGGCGACGAGTAGTAAAGAAAAACCGTGGGCGAAAGCTGCGCGAGAGAAGGCGAAAGCAAAAGCTGCCGCGGCTGAGGCTTCTTCTTCTTCCGATGTATCTTCGTCGTCTGATGACTCAGATTCTGATTCCGATTCCTCTGACTACTCGTCTTCGTATTATAGTTCTTCTGAAGATGAGGAGGAACGCGCTCGATTGGATCATCTCGCGGAGCTTCGCATCCAACGTCTCGACCGCTTTGAAGCAAAGAAAGCGGCAGCAAATGCAGATAAGCTCAGATGTCCTATCATTTGTATTCTTGGTCACGTTGATACGGGTAAAACAAAACTTCTTGATAATGTGAGACGCACGAACGTCCAAGATAACGAAGCCGGCGGTATTACGCAACAAATCGGCGCGACGTTTGTCCCGAAACAATCGCTCATCGATCGAACGCATTCGTTGAACAAAGGTGAATTCGAGCTGAATGTTCCTGGTTTACTCGTCATCGATACCCCAGGTCACGAATCCTTTACAAACTTGCGATCGCGAGGGAGTTCTTTGTGCGACTTGGCCGTTCTCGTGGTTGATATTATGCACGGTCTCGAGCCGCAAACGATTGAATCTCTTAATATGCTCCGCAGTCGCAAAACGCCCTTCGTCATCGCGCTCAACAAGTGCGACAGAATGTTCGATTGGGAAGTGCACACTGACTCTCCGATGCAAGAATCTTTGCAAAAACAAAAGAAGTTTGTCTCGAAAGAGTTTGAAACGAGGAGCAGAGAGGTATTATTGGCGTTTGCCGAGGAAGGTTTGAACGCCGCTTTATATTGGGAGAACCCCGATCCGCGAACGTTTGTGAATGTCATTCCAACTTCTGCTCATACGGGTGAAGGTATGCCCGATCTTTTGCAAACCTTAGTGCATCTTTCGCAATCGCGCTTGAACGAACGCATCCGCTTCATCGATTCCGTGCAGTGCACTGTTCTCGAGGTAAAAATGATTGAAGGCTTAGGCACGACGATGGATATTATTTTGATCAACGGGACATTGCGAGAAGGTCAAACCATCGTCATCGCAGGGCTAGATGGTCCAATTGTCACGACTATTCGCGCTCTACTCACCCCGCAACCGCTGAAGGAAATCCGCGTGAAAGCGAATTATATCCATCACAAGGAGATCCAAGGCGCGCAAGGGATCAAGATTGTCGCCAACGGTCTCGAAAAAGCCATCGCGGGTACGGCTATGCTCGTAAAAGAAGTAGAAGAAGACGACATCGAGGAGCTCAAACAAGACGCTTCGAACGATGTGAACAACATTATGGATACGGTAGATCGCACAGGACACGGTGTTTGGGTACAAGCATCAACCTTGGGAAGTTTAGAGGCTCTTTTGGAGTTTTTGAAATCCCCGGCGGTGAAAATTCCCGTGGCTGGCGTCGCGCTCGGTCCGGTGAACAAACGCGACGTCATGGGTGCAAGCGTAATGCACGAGCGTAAATGTTCTCAATACGCCACAATTTTAGCGTTTGATGTTCCAGTGACGGACGAAGCCAAGAAGATGTGCAACGAGCTGAACGTCAAGTTGATGACGGCGGATATCATCTATCACTTGTTTGATCAATTTTCGGCGTACATGAAGGAGTATCGCGAGAAGCAAAAAGAGGAGCAATCCAAATTTGTCAACTTCCCGTGTTGCTTGCGCATCATCGAAAGCTGCGTGTTCAATAAAAGAGATCCGATTGTCGTCGGTGTCGACGTGATAAAAGGCATTTGCCGAGTTGGTACGCAAATTACTATTCCTTCTCAAAATTACATCGACATCGGGAAAATAGAATCCATCGAATTAAACAAGAAGAGCGTCGATGTCGCCAAGGCGGGACAATCTGTCGCGATTAAAATTCAACCAGGGAGTACGGAGGAAGGCATGCGGATGTATGGACGCCACTTTGATCACACGGATGAGCTCGTCGCGAGAATGACTCGACCATCTATTGACGCCATGAAGGAATTTTACCGAGACGAATTACAAAAAGACGATTGGAGACTTGTCGTCGAGTTGAAGACGAAGCTCGAGAAGTTTACGGGCGAACCGATATAAAGTCATCATATTTAAACATCATCACTCACATACGCACTCACACAACATATTAGAAATCTAGCTACCGGTAGCTACAACGTTATTATTAGCGGCTTATTTTAACAAAAATTTGATCTATATAAACGGAACAACTCTCTTCCCGCTTCCACCTTTCTTTCTCTCTCTCTCTTTCTCTCTCTCTCTCTTCTCAAATGTGTTCCAACGCCTCGAGCGGAAAATACCACCCATATTTATTCATCGTCGCCGCCTGTTTTCTCGCTCTCGCTCTCGCCGCCGATGCTACCGACTCTCTACTCGCCTCGCTATCTCTGCTGCTACTGCCGTTCCCGCCAATGGCGACCAACCCCGTTCCAACGCACAACCCGACCACCGGCGTCGAGCGATACGCTCTCGAAACTACCGCTACTTCAAAACATTTACCGATTGTATCTTCCATGCCATCTTCCCAACCAACCGCATAATCAGGTTCCGGTCGCCCTCCATTACTTTGTTGATACTGTTGGACCCCCCCTCCTTCTCCTCCTCCTCCTCCTCCTAACGGCTCTTGATTCTCACCTTCTCCTCCTCCTCCTTCTCCTCCTTCCTCGGCTTCGAAGCCGTTCGCGCACAACTGTTTCACGTATTCTAAGTTTCCTTTCACGCGCACCCACGCGTTCACTTTCACATCGCTCGGCATCAACGGCGTCTCGCGTCTCTCCAACACGTCCAAACGCTGTAAATCGTTCATTTTCCTGTGGTCGTTTTCCAAATGCGAATAATGAGTGGTCATAAAACAACGACAAAAGATCGACGACGGTCAGCGCGATGGATGAAAATTTAAGAAAGCTTCAAGTCTTTTCGTCTCTCTCGTTGGAAAAAATCTTTTCGAGTCAACGAGAGGAATTTTATCTGAAAAACGTGCGCGCTTTCGTCGAAGCGCATTCGCGCCGGTCCGATCGAATACCCGGTTTCGATGATTCGAGGACGATGCTAAAACGACGAGTTTTGGTTTGTACGAGTTGGGAAAAACGATTTTAAAGCGTTCATCTTTACGCGTTCATCACTCACGCACCAGAAATGCTCGGGCATCATCACGTCCGTCGTCAACCCCTTCGCTTGGATTCTGCGTCGCACTTCCTCCTCGATCATCAGTCTCCCTCGTCCTTTCTCGTCGCCGAAAAACGTGCACGAACTTTGCACTCTGGCCAAGTCTTTCGCGGAAACTTTGTTCAAAATCAAAGACACGCAATCTCTCGTCAACTGCGAGGCGAAAAGAGGACAGTTACGGTCGATTTCGTGTTGGCGAAGCAAATGACATGCGCGTTGACGCGTGGTCACGGTCTGAGTCGCATGAATCGTCTTCAAAGCGGAAGACGACGTCGACGTTTCGAACGACCGATTTGCTCCGTTATTGCTATTCTCCTCGTTGCCGCCGCCGTATCCGCTCTTATGCTTCGTCTTGTTCGACTTGCGCCGGCGTTTGGTTGGTCGCGGGGGCGAGTCCGAGTCCATTTTTTCTTTGAGGATAAAAAAAAGTCAAGTCTCTCGCGAGCGTTTTTTTCTGAAAAAGACGAGACTTTTTCGCGAGTAAAATGTTCGCGTATAAAGAATAATAAATAAAAAGTTTCTGATTATAAATGTTCGTTGTTGTCTTCGCTCTTGAAACTGCTGCCTCGACGAAGTCCTCCAGCCGGGGAAGAAGAAGAAGAGGCGACGCCGCCTCCTCCGTTTTTCTTCGCCGCTTTGAGCGCGTTTGAAAGCATAGAGACGAAGGAATCTGAACTCGCGTCGCTTCTTTGCGGACCAGCGTAGTTGTTGTGGTGCTCATATTCTTCCCCGCCAGTATTATTCGATTCGTTGTTGTTGTTGACGAAATTTACGACGCTTCGCTTTCTCGAGGGCGTGCTCCGCGCGCTCGCGAGCGGGGAGGAGTGCACAGCCGACCCTCTTCGCGAGTGCGGCGGCGTCGATAACACGCGCTTTGCGATTGGATCCTCGGTATCCTTAAACGCGTTCGTTCTCGAAAAATGCTTGTCGATTAATCCGCGGAACCGTTTTTCGAACTGCTCTCGTTCGCTTTTCTTCTGCGCGTCTGTTTTTGACGCGTCTCGCTCGATTTCATCTTCCAGACGTTCTTGCCAAATCCGTCGATTTTCAACGAGCTCGACGCACATGGATTGCGTCTCCGGAAACATCTTCGAAAATGCGCTATATAAAGGTGCCACCACAAACTCAATAAAATTAATCTGCGATACAGAAACGATCGTCGTCTCTCGATCCATCATCGGCGAAACCGGTAACCCGAGCGTTTTCTCGCGATCGCCTTGGTTAAAAAATTCCTCCAACACTCTCGTCGCCCACATTTTGTACGTCGGAAACGGTTTTACCGCGTTGGATATATCCGCCGAGTGTAACAACACGTTCAGCATCAACTGTCGTTCGTCGTCCGTTTTGAAGAACGCGCCTTTATCTTTTTTCACCATACCATCTTCAAAGAGTGGATCTTCTTCGTTTTGGTCGTCGTCGTCGTCGTCGTCGTCGTTCTTGCTTTGGTCGTCGTCCTCGCCTTTCTCCTCTTCTTCCAACGCCTCCAAAAAATCGTGCGATACCACAAACTCGTTCATTTTCGAAACCAAACCAAAGTGCGTGGCCATGTCCGTGTGCATGACGCACGCGATGATTATGCGTCTAACCTCGCGGTAACTCTCCTCCGTGAAATGGGACGATTGTGCCGGCGACGTCGCGTAATCGAAGATGTTCGCCTCTTTCTTCCGTTCGATCAAATTGAAAAAATAGGACAGATGGTGGTTTTCCAGTACGGATTGATCGTTGTACGTGGTCGCCAGCGGGTCCCTTGTACGAACGAGAAACGCGTTGGTTAGACCTGGATGGTCCACGTCGTGAATGATAGCCGCGATCATGACGGCGAAACGTTCGAGCTTGGTAATTTTCGTTCGCGACTTTGTCAATTTTATGTAGCGGAAAGTGGTGTGCGCGACGTCGAGCGCGTGCGTGAAGTTGTGGTACGGATTGGAGCGGTACAATTTCGCAACTTCGTAGAGGAATACGCGCAAGACGGGTTCGTCGACGACGACGGAGAGAAGACCGAGTTCCCGGAACATTTCAACGACGAAAGAAAATGCTTTTGCGTAGGAAGAAGAGAGAGGAAGCGCTGAGCGTTTGGGCTCGGCGACGCCGTTGCTTCTGTTCTTCTCCTCTTCGCCGTACTCGAAAACTTTAAAGTTCCACGAATTGAGTTCAATTTTCTCGTCCTCGGTCAAAACTATCACCGCTGATGACGCATTTGTACCGTTGGCGGTACTTTTCTTTAACGCCGAAACAGCTTTTTTCGCGCCTGCCATTTTTGTCACCGCGGCGGCGAACGAGTGGATCTTTGACTTCGTCGTCGTCGTGACGGTATTCCCCAGTCTAGTCACCGAGTTCACGTCGTAACTTTTCAACCACGCTTTAGTAGAATCGTCGACCTCTAAACCTGCAAAGACAGAGTGGTCTTCGAGAATCGCTTGGATGAGAAGTTGGTTCGTCGAAGATCGTTGCGGCGAGTCGCCGTTTAAGGAGCTCGAGGCTAACGAAGGGTGCCGTTTTCGAAGTTGCGTCGAGCTGTCGACGATGTTGGACATTTTCTCCAAAACGTACGCCAAGACGGATATGTCCAAACTTCCCGTGATGCCTTCGTACGGTCGTGCTTCGTTAGGATTGTTCCTTCCAATCTGGTCGTCCAAATCAGTTAAAATTGAACGCGCGTGGCGTTCTAAAATTTCAACAATCTTCTCGAACGGTTTGCCCAACAAGTGCATGCGCATGGAAATAAACAAGGCGTTGAACAACGCCGAAGCCACTAAAGCTAATCCAGCTTCCATCAATCGCCGCATAGCTCTCGTTTGATCGACTTCGCTCGCGTTTGCGCCCTCGTAATACGCGTAGTTCCGGACGATGGTGATTGAATTCTCGCCGCCGGAGGCAATCGGACCCAGCGTAACAGTCGTCGCAACCAGTAGCGCGATATTCGCCGCCCCAGCTTGTTCCAATCTTCGAAAGACACCCGCCGCGGACGCGTTACTCTTCTCACTGTTACCACCACCGTACCTCGCGGACTTTCCTTCCCACCTCGCGGACAAAAACTGCGCACCGGCGATGCATAAACGCATCAAAAACAAAAACTCGGCAAATCCAACCGCGAACGCTTTCGCGCCGTACGCCAACGCGTCGTCCTCTCTTTTCCCGATCGATTGCTCATACAAAACAAACTCTCGCACGACTGGTAAAATCGGCGTCATCACCACGGTCAACCCGTCCACAATAGCTGCAAAACTCATCCCGTACCCTTGCACGCACTTCACTCGCAACCAACAATCGACGAGCGAAACCAAAGTCAAAACGCTCGCCGCCGCGCACACCGTTTCAAACGACGAATATCCTCCCGCATCCTCCTCCTCCTCCGTGCGGCGTACTAACAACCAAGGCATGCTCGGAAAACACACGATCGTAATCGCCAGCGACATCGTCCACAGCCTCCCGAAATAGCCGTCAAAGAACATCGCCCACATTTTTTTCCTCTTCAGTGAAAAATTTAAAGCACTCAAAGAGGAGGCATTCGAGGACTCGACCAACCCGCCTGGACCAGCCATGAAGGAAAAAAACGCGCCCGCGTTCGTGTTGGATTGCTCTTCGAACGCGTGTAAAATCGCATTCGCGACGTTACATTTACTCTTTCTTCTTTTGTTCTGTTCTTCTTCCGTTATTTCTTCCAGACGTTCTTCGTCGATCGTCATCTGCGCGTCGTCGTGCTCTCCTCGAAGATGATGGTCAACCCCAACCCGCATGTGTGATGTGTGTCTCGGGGATCGGTCTCGATTTATAGCTTTTGATTTTTTCAGAGAGAAAAGCAAAAAAGAAACGCGCTCGACGAGTCTTTGCGACGAAACTCTTTCGCGCTTTATGTGTTTTCGCCGCTTTCGTGTTCGTTTCCTTTTTCAAACGCGCGCGCGATTAAGAGAGAATAAAAGAGAGAGATTCAAAGGAGTGAAGAAGACCAAACAGTTGAAAATTTAAAGCGTTTTTTCGATTTTTTCGTTTTTTTTTTACCACTTTTGTGCTGTGGATGTTTATTATTATTCTTCGTATTAGTATATCAAAACGTCATATTGCAACAATACGATGATTTGTGAAGATGATGATTATGAAAACGAGACGATGACTTTATTTATTTCATCTCGATTTCTGCGCTCGGAGTATCGTCCTCGTCTTCAAAGTTCTTCTCCAAAGGCGTTAACCAGGATTTGGGAAAGCAGGAAACGTTGCCGCAGGTTTTCTCGAGAACGTGTAAGATTGTGAACACGAGCAAAGAGACGGCGGGGGAGACCAAAGAGTCCACGCCGGTCCAATCTTCGAATCTGGATTGTTTGCACTCTTGCACGGATGGGTCCCATAAATCAGCGGATGGTTTATCGAAGAACGTTGGGAATAAGTCCGACGCCGCTGTGCCGTAATCCAAAAACTCGTCGCCGCCGTACGGGTAAATCAAGAATCCGTCTTTTTTCAAGGAAAATTCCAAGATGACGCGGCACAAGGAGCCGGCGAAGATGGACCAGAACGCCGCGTTCGGCGACGGGTCTTTGACGTAGAAAGCGGCGAAGAGCGGGATGACGGCACCGGCTAAAGCGACGTCGAAGGCGACGACGAGAAGATAACCCGTGGTATCTGATTTCGCCGCGGCGATTCCCATCGCGATAAACGCAAACGGGATGGTCGATATGCGCGCCCATCGCAATAACGTATCCGGTTTGATCATTTCTCCCGGCATGTGTCGGACGATGTTGTGCGAGAACACAGTTCCGAGCGCTAAGATTGCGCCATCGCACGTACTCATAGACGCGGCGACGATGCCGAGCAAGCACCAACCGCCTAATCCTTTCGGGACGACGTGGGTCAACATGTAAATGAACGCGTTTCCATCTGGCTGCCACATCGCGCACGTCGGTAAACCGAGAATTTTTGAGCACGAGTCCGTTTCAAAACTCGCGTACGGTGAATCCGGGCCGAAGTAGTAACGCGTAGCGGCGCCCGTGTACGCAAACGGAATACCGACGAAGAACGTCAACAAACCGGCGACTAAGCAACCGATTTGGGCCGTCGTCGGCGACTTGGCCGCCAAACAGCGCGCCTGGAAGTCCAAAGCTGCCAAGTTACCAAAACCAAGGACAAAAATAGTCGCCCAGTTGAATAAAATCGCGTTTGGAAACGGTGTCAACGCGCGCGGGTCGCTCATCGACCTGTCGTAGATGACTTTATCGCCAAACGGGTACGCGCCGGCGTCCGTTTTGCAATTATCATCGCTCGGGCACCATTTCGCGGCGTTGTAGCAAAAAGCATCCGGAACGTTCGTGCACGGGATGCCGTCGTACAATTTGGCCGTCGCCTCGTCGGGATAGACGTAATCGGGAAATCCAATCGACGGCGGCGGCGCTTCGAACTCGGCGTTTTTAATAATCCAATACACGGCGGCGAGGCATCCAGTCATGCCTACGGCGGATTGAATAACATCCGTGTAGGCGACTGAAAATAACCCACCGCACGCCGTGTACACCAAAATAATAATGCCGGATAAGAAAACGCCGTCGGTGATGTCCAAATCGAACAAGTAGGCCAAAATTTTCGCCATCCCCACCAAGTTCCCCGCGAGAAGGCAAAGAAAAGAGCAGCACAAGACTAAACTCGCGATGATCTCCGTGGCGACGCCGTAGCGTTTCCCGTAGACATCAGGCAAAGTCAAAACACCTTCCGCGTTCATTTTCTTCGCGAAGAAGAGCGCGTTCAAAATCAACGACAAACCGAGACCAATCGGTAACACCGCGCCGTCGAAGAACGCGAACTTATAACTCAAATCCGCGTTGCCTAACAACGCGTTCGAGTCGATGGACTGAGACGCCAAGGTTAAGATGACCACCGGTAACGGTAAAGACCTCCCGGCGACGAAAAAATTCTTCGCTTTCCCGCCCACAAAATACACCGTCCCAATGCCAATCATGCAAAATAAAACCACCACGCATATCACGCCGATCCCGAAATCCGAATCCGGTTTCGGCACCGTCGCAGGGCACGGAATCGCACAGACATCCATCTGGCAACACGACCCAGCAGTCGGTAACGACGGTGGGTTCGCGGAATCGATCAAGCCGGCAAAAAATGCCTCGTACTCCGAGTTGGATGGAATGCACGTCGCTCGTGCAGTTTTCAGACCAGTAAAAGTGGTCAAAAGCGTCGCCATCAAGGCGAAGAGATATGAATGTACCATTCGTCCTCGAAACGTCGCCGAGGGTTCCCGAAACGTCGCCATCCCGTAACGCGTGTGATTCGTATAAATACTAAACGTGTGCGCGTGCTTTCTAGTGCGCGTGATGCTCTCGCTCGCGCGGACAGAACTACGTGGAATATGTGTTCTTTGGAAGTTCTGTTTCGTGTTCTTCTCTGCACTGTCTCAGATATATACCGCGTGAGAAGTGAGGATAACGCGACGTGAGGTGTTCAGATATTGTTGGCACCTATATGAAGTGCGGGAAACACGTCGCCAAAGGACGCGAAAAAAACAAACGCCCGAAAGGGTCGGTCTTTCTGCCGGTCTGCTTTCGTGGCGTCGTTTTTGCCCAGTACATACACCCTAAAAGAGAGCGTTGAAAGCCTCCCCTTCTCTTTGCTCGCGTTTTTTTGAGACCCTCTCGACATCATCATCACGCTTTGGTTCTAAGGGGAGAGCGCGAGCAGCGTTCACAACGTACTCGTGGTGTGGATAAAATGAGGCGAGCTGCTCGACGTCTGTGTAAAACGACTGATGCGCTCTTGTCCAGGCGGATGATGCGCACACAAAGCGCGGCGAACACCACCACCGTAACAACCCCGAGAACGACGACGACGACGACGACGACGACCGCTGCTTTTGTTCTCGCAGCCACGATGCGAACAAAAGGGGGTCCGCGTCGAACGGGACCAAGTCGTCATCAAAAGAAGGCGCGATGCTTCGCCTCCTCCGCCTCCCAAGCGTCGTCGTCGAAAGTACCTTTGGAGCAAGAAATCCCACTCCTGGCGACGACCACGTTCGTCGGCATCGCGGTGGCGAGCTTCTGGCGAGGCGCGTGGTACGTGCTCGACGAAACCGTGTTCCCTTCGAGCGAATTAAAATCCGGCATGGCGTGCTTCCTCGGAGGCGTCAGTGGGCTGGCGACGAGCCAACACGTGAAACTGATGATGATGCGAGAACACGTAGGCGCGGCGACGAGGAGCGCAAGGAAACGAGTGATGCTGTTTTCACCGCCGACGTACTTCGTCGGCTTGAGCTGCGTGTTGTTTTGGCGAGGGGTGTGGTGCTTATGGGATAGCGCGACGGACGCGTATTTTAGTCATAGAAGTAGTAGTAGTAGTAGCGAGAAGGAGGAGGAGGAAAACGTTTCATCCTCGTATTCGCCAAAGTTGAAATCAGGCATCCTGTCGCACGCGTTTGGTGCAACCGCGCTCGTTTCCACGGGGTTTTTAGCGTCGGCGGCGTGCCCTCCGGCGGGGTTATGGGTGGCGAGAGACGCGGCGACGGCGGTGCGAGTCGCGCGTTTAGCCGCGCTGAGACGGTGATGACGATAGTTCTGTTCTAATACATGTAGTATACATTGTGAAGTAGTAAATAAATTAATCCATGAGTTTACGACACTCCTCGTAGGATACGAAGCAAATAGCAGACGCTGGGACCGCTCTCAACAGTTTCAATCCGAAGCCTTTATATAGCGTATTCGTTCTTCGCAAGTGCGAAAACGCCTCCCAAATGTTTGGTTTGTACGCGCTCGAGGAATTCGCTTGAATGTGCGTTTTAATCGTATCGAAAGGGTATCCGACCGCCCACGCGACGGCACCCGCGGACGCGCCGCACGACATCGCTTCTATCGACGAAAGTTTCTTTTCTTCTCCTCCTTCTTCTTCTTCTCCTTCTTCTCGCGTAAGGTGTCGTTGGTCTTCTCCCCGGTGTCGCTCTAAACATTTTCTCTTGAAATATTCGTACGACGCGAACCACACCCCGTGCGGTACTCCATCTCTCAACAACGTGGACCCTAAACCTCTAAACGCTACCGAAGCCGCGTGGTTGCGCGTGGTGCTATTCCCAGTCAACAACCTCTCCGCGACCGCCTTGGCCGACCCGCCTCGAACTTGTTGGTTCACTTTCAACAATTCAAACGGCGCCACGACGAACGATTGGACGATCCCGCCGCACACGCCGCCCACAAACACGGGCATTAAGCCGTCGTGCGTTCTGTTCATTTTATTGTTCTCGCTTTTGTTCTCGTTGTTCTTATCCATCGATGTTTTGCTCCATCGCTCGCCGACGCCGTACCCTACAAAGAGGAGCATATTTTGCAACGGAATCACCATCGTCGCCGCCGGGAGACCTCGAAAGAACGCTTTGTACCCACCGTCTCGAAAGACAGATTGGAGCACGTTTCGAGTCGTTCCCGTACCTACTGCGCTTCCTCCTCTCGACGATAAAGATGATGACGTGGAAGTAGTAGTCGTATTCGCCGCCGCCGCCGCGAACGATGATGGAATCGACGCGCTTTGTACCCTCGTCAAAATCGTATCCACCGGTTGCACGCAAACGGTGGAACTGGCACCGGCGACCCACCCGGCGATGGCATCCACGAAGAACTCTCTCGTTTGTTCTCGTTGATGCGATTGTTCGGCGGTCATTTGTGTTTTTTGTGTGCGTGTGTGTGCAGGAAAGCGCCGGGGACAGAGTTGTTTTGTGGTGACTTCTACAACTGTATTGGGAAAATGTTACTCTACTAATAAATAATAACATCATCATTAAACGTCAACACCTTCTCCGCTGAAAGATAAATACAACCACACGAAGCCACACGCGAATGACCCAAGCGCGAAGAACGCGTTCGCACCGACGATGACGTTCGAGGCGAGCTTTCGACCATCACTTTTGCCTTTTCCGCGCTCGCCGGCGAACGAGGCGGCTTTTCGCAACGTTTCACCAAACAGGACGGAGAAAAGCGTCATGGCGATGGTAGAGCAGAGCAAGAAAGATACTATGAACGCGGCTGATTTTGCAGAGGAGTTTAAGACGACGCCGGGGAGAACGCCGAGGATACCAGAGACACCGGAGATGCCGTGGACGAGGCCGACGAGGAATGCTGATTTTTTCCTCGAGTCCTTCTTCTCCTCGTCCTTCTCTTTCGTCGTCGTCGGTATACCACCACGACCACTGCTCGAAACGTTCTTCTCTTCATCATTTTCTCCTCTTTCTTCTTTTTCTACCCCCACTACTTCCTTGTTTCCGCCGCCGCCGCCGCCGCCGGCGAAGCGTCGCTCGCGACTCGCGCTCCTTTGGTGCACGTGCGGTTCCCTCCTCAAGTGCATTTCTTCGTGCTCCTTCGAACCAGACGCGACCACTTTCGTCCTCGCCGTCGGATCAATCTCCAAAATAATCTCGTCGCCTAAATGCGCCATCTCCTCTCCCTCCCCATCCGCTTCTGAATCTCTCACGTGCTCTCTCTCCGCTTTCTCCCGCACGCGAAACTTCCTCGCGCCTCTCGCCGCCGCGAACGCGATGGCAATCATCGTAAACCCAACAATCTTATCCCCAACGTCTCCAATCGCGTTTATGTTTAACTCTTTTTTCAGCGCGAAAAACACGCAGACGAGTAGAGATAACCCGAACGAGTGGCCAAACGCCCACGAGACGCCCAGGAGGAAGTTGTCTCTTCGTTGTCGGCTTTTTCTTCTGTTGGCCGCCAAAAGCAGTTTTGGGTCATTAAATCGTTTCTTTGTATCGTTAGTAGTATTCGCAATAATAACGTAATCATCATCATCATCATCATCATCATCGACGACGCCGGACTCTTCGTCGTCGTCCTTCGCGTTTTTCGTTTCTCTCCTCATCCTTTTCTTCCCGTCGTCGTTTACATCCACCCTTTCGATGTTAAGGTCGTTACAATCCTGATCATTTTCATCATCATCATCGCACGAATCATCATCCGAAGAAGAAGAAGAAGAAGAACTCGAGGAGGAAGAAGCAATGACCGCCAAAGCGCAGAGATGATCGGGTCCGCTGAGAACGTGCGCGAGGCCGAACGTGATTCCGGCGACGACGAGCGTTTCCACCGACGCGTTGTCTTCGAAACTTGACGAACTTGACACCATTTCTTTTTTTTGTTGTGTGAATCCAATTCTTTTTTCCCAGACAGACAAGGCGAAAGAGAGAGAGAGAAAATATCTTTGCTCACAAGTTTAGGGTTTACCCTAAGCACGAGAATGAAACCCTAAAAAAGTTCGTTGTCAGAGAAACCCTCGAGAGACGAAAAACAACGGATAACGAACTCTCTTCATTCACTCATCAAAGAAGACGCGATTCAGACGAACTTCAACTCTTTCTCCTGAAGAAGCGTTTTGACGACCTCTCTTTTTGCGTCGTCACCATCGTCAAAACGTGTTTATTTATTATTTAATCATAAAGTAATATGCGAAAGTTATTCCACGAGCTGGCGAAACCGGCGCGACACCGCCGCCGTGTGGAACACCTTTTGATGAAGACGACCACGGGGAACAATTTCAAGACCAACGATATGTTCTTAGGGGGGAAGATGATGGAACAACAACAACAGCAACAACAACAAATCCGTCACCACCACCCGGACCCGAGAGATTTGAAATACATGACCAAAGGGTGGAAAGCTGCTCTGAAGGAAAAGACGATTCCGGAATCCGTGCACGAGGCGTCGGTGAAACGCGAGTTGAAACTCGGGTTACAAGGGTCGAGTTCGATCAACGATAAAACGATTCCGACGTTTTCGAGAGGCGAGTTACCACACTTTGCCGGGATTAACACGTTCATGAAAGCACCGTATTGCGAGGATATTTCGGAGGTTGGGAAGTACGACGCGGCGGTGGTTGGAGTGCCGTTCGACGGCGGGACGACGTATAGGCCGGGGACGAGGTTCGGACCGCAAGGGATTAGGAGGATTAGCGCGTTGTATACGCCGTATAACTACGAGACTGGGGTGGATTTAAGGGAGCAGATGACTTTGTGCGATGCTGGGGATATATTTACCATTCCGGCGAACATCGAAAAGTCGTTCGATCAGATTTCCAACGGCGTTGGTTACATCGCGAGTACGGGCGCCATGCCGATTATTTTGGGTGGCGATCATAGCATCGGGTTTCCAACCGTGAGAGGTATTGCCGCGCAAACGACTAAAAACATCGGGATTATTCACGTCGATCGACACGCGGATATTCAAGAGTACGATTTGGACGAGCGCATGCACACCACGCCGTATTTCCACGCCACAAACATCCCAAACGTAAAGCCGGAAAATTTAGTACAAATCGGCATCGGCGGTTGGCAAGTCCCGAGAGCCGCGGTTAAAGAAATCAGAAACCGACGAACGAACGTGTTCACCATGTCCGACGTGGAAGATTTAGGCATCGAAAAAGTTGTCGAAATGGCCTTAGAACGCGCCTGGGACGGGTGCGACGCGGTGTATTTATCCTACGACATCGATTCCATCGAAGCCGGTTTCGTCCCGGGCACCGGCTGGCCAGAACCAGGCGGATTCTTACCAAGAGAGGCTTTAAAACTCGTCGGTTTAGTCGCCGCGGAAGGTTTGTGTGGCATGGAAGTCGTCGAAGTCTCCCCTCCGTACGACGTTTCCGACATCACCGCTTTGATGGGGTTACGCATTTGCGTCGACGCCATGGGCGCCATGGTCGCGCACGGGAAAATGGGCAAACATCGACACATCATCGATAAAGAGTTTGTCCCGTTTTAATGAGATGATTAAACCTTTTTGCGTTTAATACTCGTCGTTTGCGTTACTAGTGCACGATTAGAAAGTGAGAGAGAGAGAGCGTGTGTGTTTGCGCCCAAACTTCATTGTACATATTCATTCAAAAACGCCATATTCCATTCAAAAACGCCACATAACGACTCACACAACACGCACTTATAACGCACGAGAGAGAGAGAGAGAGAGAGAAGAGAGAGAGAACCACAATTAACTGCACCACCACTTGCGTAACAACGCTTCAAAATAACACCACCATGTCCGAAGAAGAAGAACAGCAAGAACAACTTCGACGACGTTTAGAAACCAAAGAGATGGAACTTTTGGAATTCGAACGGATGTTACACACGCGAGAGAGGGAGTTTCGTTTGCAACAAGAGCTGATCGAGTGTTTAGAGACGAGGAACCGAGAGTTGGAAGAGGAGAGGAGAGAGATTTTAGGGGGATCGTCGACGACTTTGGCGACTTTGAAAGGAGGAAACGACGAGGACAAAACCAAGACGGCGACGGTTGTGGAGGAGGAGGAGGAGGAAAATTTGAGCTCGCCGGTGTACGACGCGGTGGCGTCCATGTTCGGGAGGTTTACCGGGTTGGGAGGAACGACGACGACGACCGATACCGCAGGAAACGCGAAAGTTTACGACGACGACGAGGACGATTTTGATGACGAAGTTCGCGGAAGAGGAGAACAAGAAGGCATCGTGAACATCGTCGTGAGCGAGGACGAAAACAACAAGAGCGGAGGACCGTCATCGTCGAGGGTGAGTTTCGTCCCGGGTTTGGTGAGCGTAAAGGATAAGAGAAGATTGATGTTTGCGGTGGTGGACGCGGAGATTGACGCGACGCAGTTTGTTGGGTTGAGAAGGATGAGTAAAGAAGAGAAGGAGAGAATGACGACGACGACGACGACGAGCGGGAGTAGTAACGGCGGGAAACAACGCAACAGGCATTTGAAAACGTTGGCGCAATATTTGATGCATCGAAGCGCGTCGCAGGAGAATTTAGGAACGACGACGACGACGAATAGTGATAGTAATAGTAAAAACAATAATAATGCAAATAATAGCAACGATGAAGGTGAAAATTTATCATCTTCTTCTTCGATGGAAATGTACGAGATTTTGTGGAAGGAGGACGGGGAGATGAAACGGCTAGCGTTTGAAGCGAACGCGCAGGGGTTCATTCACGTATCAAAGAGGGTGCAAAAATGGAGCGAAGAGGCGAAGATTGCGATCAACGCGATGCCTGCCAACACGATACCGTCGTCGAATGACGTCGTCGTCGTCGCCGCCGCCAGCTCGGCAGTAGAAAAAGAAGAAGAAGGAGAAAAGCAAACGAAGAGAATACTAGAACCGATGCCGAAAAGCCAAGTGTCGCAACAACCGGAACTGGTTGGATACGCGGTGAAAAATGCGCCAATTATCGACCAGATGATTCAATCGTGTTTGATCAGCGCGTTACCGTCCCGCTTTCGTCGGTCCGCGTGGACGTTGAAATACTCCTCCAAACGCGACGGCATTTCTTTACACTCGCTATATCGCGCCGTTCGACATTCGCCCGCGACTGTTTTGGCGGTGAGAGATACCAACGGGTACTGTTTCGGCGCGTTTTCCACCGAAGTCTGGTCGACGCAAAACGCCAACAGATATTTCGGTACCGGGGAATCCTTCGTTTTTGCCATCGAAAAAGACGGCGACGATACGGTCACGTGCTTTAGTTGGTCCGGGAAAAACGATTACTTTCAAATCGCGAAATCTGAAAGTTTAGGCGTCGGGGGAGGAAGTAATTACGCGTTGTGGATCGATGAAGATTTCACCCGAGGTATTAGTGGCAGTTATTGCGAAACGTACAATTCGGAGTGTTTGGCGAGCGGGGAAGACTTTGACGTTTTGAACGTAGAAATTTACGGCATCGATTAGTTTTTATTATTTGTAATTACTCGACGAGATGCGAGTGTACTATATTAGTTAATACTTGATTTTATGACCGAAAAACGAAAATCTCACTACCGCCGTTTTCTCGTTCTCGTATCGAATATATGCGTTTATACTTAACCGAGCGCGGCGAATCCGCCTTCGTCAATCGTGCTCGCTAAACTCTTGTCCCCGGTCTTGACAATCTTCCCTTTTTTCATTATGTGCACCACGTCCGGATGAATCAAATCCAACAACCTCTGATAGTGCGTAATCAGCAACAATCCTTTCTCGTCAGATTTCAATCCATTCACGGCTTCGCTCACGTCGCGGAGCGCGTCCACGTCCAACCCGGAATCGATCTCGTCCAGTATGCTCATCTCGCTCTCCAAAACCGCCAACTGCAAAATCTCGTTTCTCTTCTTCTCCCCGCCTGAGAACCCCTCGTTGACGTTACGAGTCATAAAACTCGGATCCATGTTCAACTTATCCAACTTTGGACTCAAATACCCGTAAAACTCCAACGGATCCATCTCTTCCTCGCCTCGATGTTTGCGTCTCTCGTTGCACATCATCCGCAAAAAATCCGTGTTCGATACCCCGGGTACCTCCACGGGAGATTGAAACGAAAGAAACAATCCCGCTCTCGCTCTTTCCTCTGGTTCCATTTCGAACAAATCTTCCCCTTTATACTTCGCCGTGCCTGCGGTCACTTCGTACGCCGGATGGCCGACTAAAACTTTCGTCAGCGTTGATTTCCCGCTCCCGTTTTTCCCCATGATGGCGTGCGTTTCGCCTTGGCGAATGATTAAATCCACGCCTTTGAGAATCTCCTCTCCCGTGTCCGAAACTTTGGCTTTTAACCCGGAAACTTCCAGAATCACGTCTCCTTTTTGCGCTCTCGTTGTCGTCATAGCAACTCTTCTTCCGACGCCTCGTCTTTCCCCGCGAAGAGAAGAAGACAAAGAAGACAAAGAAGAAGAAGACAAAGAAGAAGATCGGCGGCTCAAAGGAAGCCGATTTGAAGTCGACGCCATCATCATCGTCGTCGTCTGCGCACCTCTTCTCTCTCGCAAAAGCGAGGAAGAGGAGGAGACGGCGTTGTTGGTCAAGACAACAGAGGAGGAGGCAGTCGTCATGTCTGTTTTTGTCGTCTGTGTAAGTGTAAGTGTAAGTGTAAGTGTAAGTGAGTTGCTTTTATATTATCCGTCTCTGTTGTAGGTGAGATGATGGATTTTGAGGCAAAAATGGACGAAATTAGAAGGGTGCTTTACTACCTCATTCTCTCATCCGTGATGACGACGACGATGGTTTCCTCCTCCGCCGCCTCCGCCTCCTTTACCGCGAAAACGAGCAGTTCGTGTTATTCTTCGCTGAGGCGTTTTTCTCGTCGTCATCGCTCTCGCAAATGTGAAAAGACGACGTCGAATGCATCGACGACGCAAAAATCATCATCGTCGTCCTCAGAGAAAGATGATGACGATGATGATTCGAACGAGAAAGCAACAGCATCGACGGGCGCAGCGACGACGACGAGCCGGAGAACCGCGCTCTTATCTCTCGGGGTGGTAGTCGTTTCCTCTTCTACTACTAATATTGAAGCGGCGAACGCGGGAGAGATGATGGTGATTGACTCTCGAACGTTCGTGTCGCGAGCGATGCAAAAGTTTGAGCGAAACGACGTGGAAGGCGCGACGATGGATTTTGACACGCTCATTGAAAAGTCACCCGGGTCGAAGCCGTATTTGTGGCAACGCGGGATAGCTTTGTATTACGTGGACGAGTTTCGGGAAGCGGAGAAGCAGTTTCGAGAGGACGTGAGAGTCAATCCGAACGATACCGAGGAAGCGGCGTGGGCGTTTTTGTCGCAGATGAGAAAAGGAGGAGAGGATGACGCGTCTTCTTCCTCTTCGTTGAAGAAAGCGAGGGAGGAGTTCGTCGAGTTGGCGGGGAGAGATAGTCGTAAAGTGATGGGTTCGGTTTTACGACTATACAAAACTGGCGACGAAGAGGCGAAGAAAACGTTAGAGTCTTTATCAAAGAAACCGGCGGATTCGACGCAAAGCGCCAGCGACGCTTTCTACGCGTCGTTGTATTTAGGATTGTATAGCGAAGCGCTTGGGAATGCGGAAGAGGCGAAGTATTGGGTGAAAAAAGCCAACGGTACGCCGTACGGGCAAAGAGCGAGCGGGGACTTTATGACTTCGGTGGCCAAAGTGCATTTAGCGAGGAGAAAATGGGACGTAGTGGACGAGGATAGCGATAAAAGAACGACGGGAGGAAACGTGGAAGTTGTTTCCACGCACGCGTTCGATAGCGCCACGCGCAGATTGGAGAGGTTTCCGTTTCCGGAATCTTATTCTATGAGAATTGTCTAATGATATTTCATGTTGTACTTTATATCGAGCTAAAATCAAAGCGACGACGCCGCTTCGCTATTCAACAGCTGCAAAATGGTCGTCACGATTGTCTCTCCTCTCGCGTTTTCCTCAGCCTCTGGATTTTCTATTTTCTCTCTCAACAAACCATCCAACGCCGCGCGAATTTCTTTCAACAAGACGCCAATCCTCGCGTTCGCTTCAAACGTCGCCCAACCGTCCATGCGAATGGTACCGGCTGAGTGTTGGACGTCGATTTTCCCGCCGAACAATAAAAGTTGGTACGGCGTTACGCTCGTGCAATCTCGCATGAAAATACTTGCCGTTTGAACGCGTTCGTGGTACACGAGCCATCGAGTTGGGAACTGTTTCGCTTTCGCGTTTATCGACGACGGATGGATTTGTATCGGCGCTTCTTTACCGGTATCTTCGGCTAAATACTTCAGCTTTGGCGGCGGTTGACTCGAGCCAGAGACGATGTTAGAAGTCGTGTTCGAGCGGCCTCGGTTACCGGATGATTGCACGTTCATATTCACAGATTCGACTCGAGAGACGTTCGGATACAATCCGGCGACGAGACAGGCTTTGAGTAAACGGACGTTTGTAGCGTGGCGGTTTGCCGATTCCCACGCAGGTTTCTTCTCTTCGTCTTCATCTTCTTCGTCGTCCTCGTTGTCCTCATTCACGACGACCGGGACACCCCCGCGCGGTTTAGGAATCCCACCACCGTTACTACCAGTCTTCTCCACCGTCGCGACTTTCTTTTTCTGTTTTGTCGTCGTCGTCTTTTTTCGTTGTTCGTTTAAAAATCCAGCTTCTCGTAAAAGTTTCACAAACTGCGTCCTCTGCTCGGCAATGCCGTACAAACCTTTCATGCTCAGGAAGTTGTCGCGACAAAAATCCTTCTCGAAATTCTTGCCGTTATTTTTCGCCTCTCGCCACGCGTTGTACGCGTTCAGAATCGTCAAGTGGTCGCTGAAGTCGTTATCGCTGAATTGCATTTTGGCTTCGTCGGCTTCTTCTCGCATTTCGAGCGGCGAGAGAAATGGAGATCGCGAACCGAGCACGGCAGCAATTGTGAGCGTTGGATCCAAGCATCCAAGCACGCATCCGTAGAGTAACATTTTACCGACCCGAACGTCGACGGGTAAATTCGCCAAGTGCGCGCCGAGAGGCGTTAAATTATCGCGATCGTCTAAAGCGCCTAGCCTTTTTAAAGTTTTCACGGCAACGTCAACGGCGTTTGACTCTGGAGGTTCTAATGCTCGCGAGAGAAAGCCAGAGATACCGCCGGACATGCGTTGCAGCTGAATTTGTAAGCACAAACCTTCCAAAGGTACGCGCTTGATTTCTGCCTCTTGACGTTCGGCGAATACTTCGTCGTGGTATCTCCGCGAGTACAAGCGATAACACTGTCCGGGTTGGACTCTTCCAGCTCTTCCGCGTCGTTGCTTCGCAGACGCTCGCGAAATCCACTGTTCTTTCAATTGTAACATGCGCGTGCTCGGATCGTAGCCGTTTTCTTTCACTTTACCGGAATCGAGGACGTATACGACGTCGTCGATCGTTATCGAAGTTTCCGCAATGTTTGTCGATATGATAATTTTCCTGCTCGACTTACTTTTGGGTTTATCGAAAGCGATAGTCGATTCTGACGTTGCCAACGCGGAGTGCAAAGCAATGAGATACGTACCGTTATCCGTCGCTTTGAACAGAACGCGCGAAGCGGCGCAAGACTCGTGTAACTTTTGAATTTCTGCGAGACCGGGCATGAAGACGAGAATCGCGCCCTCTTGCGGAGTCGTTTGCACGATTTTTTCCAATAGTTCCACCGCCAACTCGTAATTGATCTTCTCCTCGTCCAAGTTACGCAACGCGTGCAAAACGCCTTCGGGATATCTCCCGCTTCGTTTGAGAGATTCGTGAAAACGAACTTCGTCCGGCGACATTTGAATTTGATCGCGATATTTCATCTTTGGAATGCGAATGCAATATTCGGAGCCGTGTTTCGGTTGATATCCGGTCGCGTTCAAGATATCTTCGAGGAAGTGTTCTTGGACCGGATGCGTGAAGCCTGGGATTGTTAAAACGCACGCCTTTTTAAAATATCTCTGAAATTGTCCCGCGTCAAGCGTCGCAGACATCAATATCACTTTCAGAGTCGGCCGGTGCGGTAGAACGTCTCTCAGCAACACGAGCAAGAAATCGGAATCCAAGCTTCTTTCGTGGACTTCGTCTACGACGATGTGCGTCGCTTTCGCTAGCAAAGGGTCTTCGGTCAGTCGACGCAACAATACCCCGGTAGTGCAAAACATGATTCTCGTCTCTCTGGATTGTTTCGATTCTAATCGAATGCTATAACCAACAGTTTTCCCAATCGTTTCATTTCGCTCTTGAGCAACGCGACGCGCGACAGACGTAGCGGAAATTCTCCGCGGTTGTGTACATATGATCGACGTCGTCGCGCCGCGCTCCTTGGCGATTTCGTTATCTAAAATAAATTGCGGGAGTTGCGTCGTTTTACCGCATCCAGTTTCCCCGACGACGACACAGACTTGGTTTCTTTCGATTGCTTCGATGAGCGCGTGTCTCTTCGACCACGAAGGTAACCTTTCTCGAACTTTCATCATCGGATCGCTCTCTTTCTGCATCAATTTGTTCTCTAACTGCGACTTCAAAGCTTTCGAAGTTTCCACGTTTTTGGGCAAAGTCAAAGCTTTCGCCTCTTCAATTTGAATGCGCTCGCCCAAGACTTGTAAGTTTTTCAGTGCTTCCGCGTCGCGTTGAGATTGAGTTTGCGCTTCGTGTTTTAACATCGCTTTCTTTTGTTCCGCAAATTTCTTATCCCGTTCGCTTTGAATTTTCAGACGGTCGTTTTGGGAAAGAGGAGCTCCTTTGTTTGATGTAGTCGGAACTGCGTTTGTTAATGTTTTCGGTCGCGGAATTCCTCCTTTATTGTTGTCGTCTTCGTTTTCGTTTTCTTCTTCTTCGTCGTCTTCGTAATACGCATCGATCAACGTTTCGGCGTTTACGCGGTATTTTTCCATCGCATCCAAAGGTCCATCCCCGGAAAGCCAATCGATCAATCCGTCCAACATCGGTTCGCCCAAATACTCCTCACTCGCGCTTACTTCCACCAAAGCCCGCGTTACCGCCGCTTGTCTTCCAAACGTGAGCGTCGGGTGCGTAAAATGTACTCTCGGAGGCTCGAAAGGGTACAATTTCGATCTTCTAAAATCCAACGAAAGCGTCGCGTGCGTAGGTTTCTTCTTCCCGAGCGAGACGACGCCTTTCATTTGTATTTCAAACTGCGCGAAATTATCGTCCTCAATATCCTCTACATCTAATCCACCAATATCCGCCAACTCTTCCCTTCTCGCGTCGAGAAGAATCTCTTCGATTCGTTCTTTCGAGGCGTCTTCTAATCCAGATTCCGCGAACGCCAGCTTCGCTCTTTTCAGCGCCGTTTTCTTCAAACTCTCGCTCATCGCCGACAGCAAATCATCCAACGCGACGTCGCCTTTTTTATTCTCTTCTCCTCGAGCGTTCAAAACGGCCATCTTTGCAATCTTCTTCCCGAAACCGGCAAAAAACAACTCCTTCGTCACGTCCGTTTCCCTCGAGGAAGAGGAAGCCGTCGCGCCAACCTCGTCGTCCTCGTCGTCCTCCTCTTCTCCTCCCTTCTTCTTCTTCCTCGAATCCCTCGCCTCCTTCGCGCTTTTCTTGAACGCCTCCGGTAACTCCTCGTACGAGCAGTTCAAAATCAACCAATCCATGGCTCGATGTACTCTGCGTTTCTTTTGCTCGTTGAACCCTTGCGCCAAATCCCCATCCTTCGCTCTTTGCGCCGTCGTCTTCTCCATCGCCTTCTTCGCCTGCGATTCCGCGAATCCTTTTTTCCTCGTCAACTCCTCGAAACATTTTCTATCCACGTCGTCTTGGTCCACGTCCGTGCGAATAGCAGAACTCGCCGAACCGCCCGCGCTCGCTCCTCGCCCACCAGTCAAGCTCAAACTGCTAATCAAATTCCCAACCATATTTTGCTGCGCGCTCGTCATGTCAATCTTTTCGCTCGCGTTCGATGTCCCACTCCCTCGTCCGCCTCCTCCTCGTCCTGCTCCTCGTCCTCCGTTTCCTCCTCGTCCGTGTTCTGTGGTAGCGGTACTCTCTCTTCTTCGTTTCATCTTTTCCTCTTTTTCTTTTTGCATCTTGACTTTCTCTTTGCTCATTTCTTTCTGGCCGTTCTGGTGGCCACCGCCGCCGGTGCGTCGACCGCCGCCTCTGTTTGGACCCATTGTATGTGCCCCGCTTCGCGTTTGTGGTGTTTATCTCGCGACCGAGAGAGAGTAAAAGAGAGATGTCATGCGTTTATGCGCACCCTTTTCGGGTGTTTTTTGTGTGGTTTCGAGCTGAAAATCTCCTCATTACTTCCCCAAACGAACCGTGCGCTCCTTTGCGGAAAACTCGGAGAGAAAAGCGCGCGATTCGAAGGACGAAGAAGCGGACCCTTCGAGGGAGCGTCAGACAGGAATCCGTGGGCTTTTCTGCGCTCTCGTTCTTTCTCTCTCACAAAATAGAGTTGTTTTGTAGTAAAATCATCCTTTCGATTGAATTCCTCTCGTCCGCGCAAAACGCTCTTCGCGAAGAATGAGTTCCTTCACGTCCGCGTGCTCCTCGATCGATTTCGGGTTCTCTCAGTGCTTCGGAGGATGGCAAAACGCTTCCGTCGAAGTAAAACTTTCCGCCGCGGGGCAAAGTTTCCCCGCGACCGCGACGGGAATGGACGTGACCGAATCGGTGTCCGATTTGGCGTCGAAAACGTTTATTCTCACCGGAGCGACGGGGACGTTGGGGAGAGCGTGCGCGAAAATTTTACGCGCGAGAGGGTGCAAACTGATATTCGCGAGCAGAGACGTGGAGAAAGCGAGCGCGTTCGTGGGAGAGATGGAGAAGGAAGACTTTGAAGGAGAGGATGAAGGAGATGATGAGGATGAGGATGAAGAAGAAAAGGACGAAGAGAAAGAGGCGGACGAGGAGAAGCCAAAGAAGAAGAAGAAGAAGAAGAAGGTAACGATGAAAGAAGTGACGATATTGAAGTGCGATTTGAGTTCGGTGCACTCGGTGAAGTCTTTTTGCCGAGAGTTTCAAAAGTTAGCGTTGCCTTTGCATGGGATTTTGTGCTTAGCGGGGGTGGTCGTGCAACCGTTTGCGTTGACGAAACCGGACGGGGTGGAGACGCACTTCGCGATTAACCATCTGAGTCACTACGCCATGGTGTCGTTTTTGAGCGACGAGTTGACGAGGACCGCGGCGGTTGCCGGAAACGACGGGAAGGTGGTGTTGGTGTCGAGCAACGCGCACCATTGGTCGTATCGAGTGCGAAGAGGGACGACGAAACCGAGTCGAGGGATTGATTTTGAGAATTTAAATAGCTCGTATGGGTATTCAGCGATTAACAGTTACGGACAATCGAAATTGTGTCCAATTTTACACGCGTGGAGAATTTCGGAAACGGTGAATGGCGTGAGAGCGTTTGCGGTGAATCCAGGGCAGTTTGGCGAGGAGTTGTCGAAACAGTTTGGGGAATATTTCGGAGGATCTATCGTACACTCGTTGGTGGCGCCGTTTACAAAGGTCAGCGTAGAAGTAGCTTCGGCGACGGTTTTGTTGTGTTTGACGAATAGTGGGTTACCTCCAGGGGTATATTATAGCGAGTGTAAGCCGACGAGGAGTTCGTTACCTTCGAGAGATCCGAGGTTGGCGACGCAGTTGTGCGACGAGAGCGACGAGATGATTCGGGAGATATTAGCAAAGAAACATGTAGAATTTAGCGGAGAGAATGAATCTGGCGGTGGCGGTGGAGGAGGGAGTGATTCTCCAAAGGTCCCGCGGTCGCCCGGAGGGATGGTGATGATGACTTCGCCGGCAAAAATGAGCATCGGAGGAGATTCCCCGAGAGGGATGAAGTAAACTCACTAAGGTACGAGCGAGTTAAAATGTTTTCCTTCTCTTGTTTTTTTTCTTTTTCGGCTGATGTATCTAGGATCCGAGGCGCTCAAAGAATGCTCGATATCCCTCAAAATTTAGCCAACATAAAACTGGTTTCAGCGACGACTTGCGACGAGCGGAGGTTGAATCACGACAACCTTTGTTCTACTTTTACTGTCTCGCATATTTGATTTCAACAACCCTCTATTTTATTTTCTTATCTATATAAAGTTTAACTCACCTTTAGTTTTCTTCTTCTATTTCTCTTTCTCCTAGAGTTGTAAAAAACGTGCGAAGCAAATATGACAGCCATAACGCTCACAACAAACGTGACGGCATCCACATCTGGAATTTCTAATAACGCGGGCGTCTCTTTTTCGTAATCTATCGGTCCAGCCATGTTTAGGAGTCCCTCAATTTCAGGGGAACCGAGATGCGTTGGCGGCAGTAGCTCGCCGAGATTCTTCCGCACGTAAACATCATCGCCTTCTTCTTTTTTCGGCGCGAAATCGTACTCAAACATCGATATTCTCAGATAGGTCGTCGCATTCATGTGCTTTTGCATGGACGGGTCTAATATTTTCCAAACCTCTGGCGACTTTTGTAATATGCGAATGATAAACATTGAAAACCACCGGTAACGGGCATCTTGAAAGACGCCGTCGCCTCTTAAAGCTGCAAACCACATTTGCCAATCCAATCTCGGTTGATGAGGCGCTACAAATGACGGACGTTTTTTCACGTTGCCCGGCTTATACTTAAACGTGAGTTCGGTCCATTCCACATCCTCGACTTTGTCGGCGTCGGGCGCAATCTCGAAAATAATTTCGCGGCGCGCAACTTTTCCGTCTTCGCCGACCCCGGTCATCGAGCGAAACAATCCATATCCGGAAGAAATGCGTCTCAGAGGCGTTGGCATGTGTCGCTGTATCGAGCTCGTCGCCGTATCGAGAAACTCAGCGTTGGCCCGGAGCAAAGGATGCGCCTTTGCAATTTGTTTGTTCGGCGCAATCTCACGCATCGGCGCCGTTACGACGAGCAAGTACGCCATCAACAAAACGTCGCGACATCTCCGCAACGTGAAAATCTTAAAACTCTCTTCGTTATTTTCTTTTTCCTTCTTCGTTGCTTTCGCCAGAAAACCGCGATATGCATACGTCAAAGGTACGGCAATTAAAATCAAATACGTTCTCGATACAGGAACTGCGACGTCGAGGAACTTTGTCAAGCGTTTATTCACATTCTTCGAGGACGCGCGAAGTTTCACGCCATCTTTACCCGGTGCAAACATGTTCACCGTGCATATAATGAAAAACAGAAGCGAGAGATGCGTCGCAATCATAGCCATCGAGTGTTGCAACACGGGCAAGGCTTTTGCTTTGTTCTTTTCGAGCGTGCGAGCGGCTTCTCCATCATTACCTTTATCTTCTTCTTTCTCGTCGACCGTCTTCACCACCTTCCTCTCGCCGCCGGCGAAGCTCGCCATCGATAACACGATCGTCAAAAGATTGAAATACGCGTAGTTCCCACTCAATATAATGCCAACCTGAAACAAAATCTGCCCTAAACACGCTGCTCTTCTCGCCATTTTTGTCGGCGCGATGATCAGAAACGCCATCGGTCCTTCCGCGACGTACGTCAACGCCACGCCAATCTTCTTGTACCTCGGACTCACCCCGTTGGCAATCAATCGAGACAACCCAGTCGGCAACGGCTGCGTCGCGAAGTGATACTCCAACGCGGTTAATTTTAACCACGTTTTGCACTTCGATTGAATTTTCACGCAGCCGCTCATCAGCATCAATTTGTACAGAATCGCTCGCGGGATCCACGCATATTGTGCATCCTCGTTCTCCTCCTCGACCGAACTCGTCCTCTTCCTCGGTGGAAATAACACAGCGCCAACCGCGCATCCGATCCCGCACTCCAAGAGTAAAACATCCCACTGAAAAGAGAGAAACGCGTCTCCAATATCCACCATCGACCCGTACGTCCAAACCAAGAACGCGAAATGGTACCATTTTCTTCTCCCGCCGCCGCCTCTTCCTCCTCTTCCTCGTCCATCCACCATCAACCAATAAAATGTCAGCGTGACCCCTAGATACAAAACGCATTCCATGAATTTCTCGTACGAGTGAAACCGCAACGAAGCAGCCAACCAGACGACGTTATAGTTTGTCTTTCGCATCAAATCGAACGTCTTGCGATAAAGCGCCGCGAAACTTCTTCCCTGCGCTGCTGCTGAATCAACATTATCTGAAGACGATATCGATGAGAATAACAGCCCCTCGTCGTTTAACTGTTTCAAAGGGACGAGGCCATTCTTACCGTACAACGCGGCAAACTGGCCCTCGGAAACGAGCGAGATGAACGCGAGAAGGAAACAGAGGAGGACGCCGGATTCGAACAGGGCGCGAGACGACGGCATCTGCTCGTCGTCGTCGTCGTCGTCGCGGAAGTTTTTGCTTTTGTGTACGCGGGCGAAGAAGCGGGGGGAATTTTTCTGTTGTTTTTACTCTTGAACACATTTGACTGTAGTATAACTAAAACTAAAAGAGCTAATGAACGTTACGCGCGTGCCTTTTCAAATGACTAGATGTACGAAAAGCTTTATCGCACACATCACATGCATACGGTCTCTCGTTCGTGTGAGTACGCGTGTGCTTTTTCAAATCACCAGATTCACGAAAAGCTTTATCGCACACATCACACTCGTACGGTCTCTCGTTCGTGTGCGTACGCATGTGGCTTTTCAAATCACCCGATTGACGAAAACGTTTCTCGCACACATCACATTCATACGGTTTCTCGTTCGTGTGAATACGCATGTGATCTTTCAAAGCATTAGAATGACGAAAAGACCTCTCGCACACATCACACTCGTACGGTTTCTCGTTCGTGTGAATACGCATGTGAGTTTGCAAATGACCAGATTCACGAAAAGCTTTATCGCACACATCACACTCGTACGGTCTCTCGTTCGTGTGAATACGCATGTGTCTGGCCAACTTGGATGGATATTGAAACACCTTCTCGCAAACATCGCATTCATGTTGTTGCGTTCTCTTTCTCTTCACTCCTTTAGTCGTAGTCATCTCTTCTTCTCGTATCTGTTCGTCCATCTCATCATCATAATCATAATCATAATCAGGTATTCTCAAACACAACACTCGTTCTTCTTCTTCTTCTTCTCGAAACTCTCGCGCTTCTCGCTCCTCTCTGTCGCTCGCGACCACCACCGTCCTCGCGTTTTCCGCGCGTTTCGGGTGCGGATTCTTTTGTCGCACCATCTGTGTATCTCTCGTTTTCTTAGTACGTCTCTCTCTCTCGTCGCGAGTGTTCGTTGCGCGCGTAGAAAAATGAGGCATTCGTATCTCTTTGAATTTCCCCTATAAAAAAGAAACTCGCAAACGCGCAAACACACGGCACGCGTAAAAGCTCTCCTCCGCAAAAAGGACGAAAAAGAGGCCGCGCGAGTGTTGCTGCGAAGAAGCGACCATGCGGTCGTCGCATCATCTCGCGTGGTGGCGTGTTTTCATTCTGTGTTTGTGTTGTTGTGTTGTTGTTGTTGTCAACGGCATCGCATCCCCTAACAACACCAACAACAAAGAAGAAGAAGAAGAAGATGAAGAAGTCCCGAGATGTTTCCACGCGAACGCGAAAGGTCGACGCGCGTCCAACGAGGACGAAACGCTGTGCGCTACAATAGAAGCACCGAGGGAACTCGAAGAAGAGGGAGGAGAAAGAATGGGGGTTGGTAAAAAGCAGTTTTTGGTCGCGGCGGTGTTTGATGGACACGACGGACGCTTCGTGAGCTCGCAGGCGAGGAAACTCGTCGCGGAGAGCGTGGAGGGGAGACTTTTCGAGAAAGAGGAAGGACGGTTTATGAAGGACGAGGACTATTCTGCGAAGGGTGAGATGAGCACGACGGGCGACGATGATGGTAACGTGGAGATGGAAGAAAGAAGGGAACGACGGGCGTTGGAGATGGCGTTGCGAGACGTTCACGAGACCATCGAGAGGAAGATGACGGATGGCGCCAACCCAGACGCTTCGGCGGGGGATGGTTTGCGCGTTGGCGGATCGACGGCGTTGGTCGCTCTGATTCCTCCCGATTTGTCGCGCGCCTCGTTCGCGTGGGTTGGAGATTCGAGAGCGTACGCGTGTGAAAGCACTCGAAACGAGGCAAAGGTAATCACGAGGGATCACACGGTGAAAGCGAGTTTGGAGGAAGCGGAAAGGGTAAGGAAGATGGGCGGCGTCGTGACCGGGGACCGAGCGGAGGGGATTTTGGTCACCCGGGCGTTGGGGGATTTTGAAAGCCGAGGGGTTGGCGGAGCAAAAGCGGAAACAAGGACGGTGCGTTTTGAGGAATTCGCGGAGAGGTGGGATGAGGAGGGGGAGAAGGAAGAGAGTAGTAGCGGTAGCGGTAGGGGTTTAGAATACGCGAGTAATCCTCGCGAACGCGCGGAAGAAATTAGAAAAAGGAGACGAGAAGGTAGTAGCGGAAATGGAGAGAAGGATTCGTTGTCTGTTTCTTCTTCTCCATCGTCCTCGCCGATTCCAAAGAGAAAGAGTCGGGCGAGAAGAAGAATACGCGGCATCGTTCTCGTGTCGGACGGCGTCATCGAAAAAGCAGAAGACGAGGGGGAAAGCGGACAGTTCATGAACGAACTGTGCGAGATTTTATTTGGGGATGTGGACACGGCCACCGTGAGAAGACGCATTAAACGAAGACGATCTCGTTTAGAAACGTCAACGATTGCATTGAAACCGGTGCCAAATCGGATGAATGCTATCAAAGACGCGAAGGCAAAGGAGCATGAAACGAGTCCGGAGGACGACGAGGCGTTCAATAGTAACGAACAACCGCCAGAGAATGATATATTCAACAGCGATCTGGTGGAATTGAAAGTCGACGGCGAAGTCGAGCTCGAACCAGATGAGAAGGTATTTCCAATAGAAGCGTGGGCGGACATCCGAAGTTTTGGAGAAAATATCGATATGGCAAAGAACGCTCGATTGACGTGTGAAATGGCAATCGCGATGGGAAGCAAAGACAACGTAGCGGTAGCAGCCATTAAGTTCCCAGATGTCGCGGAAGAGCCTATACCGTTAAATTCAGAAGAAGAACAAGAAGAGATCGTGTACGCTAAGATCGAAACATCACGCGCCGAAAATGAAGAAGCGGACGCAAACCGCCTCACGGTTGCCGATCGGCGCCGGAACGACGGCCGCATTTTTTCAATCGACCCGAAACCCGGTGCGGTAATCGCCAACGCCTTTCGGTTGAACGAAATCGTCGCATTGAGTAACGGTCCAATAAAGAATTATCACGACGGTGTCTTGCTCGGCAACGAAGGGGACAAGAGAGAGGGAAGAGTAGGATCAGACATCGTGCAAAAGTATATCGTGGGAGGCGAAGGATACCAGTCCTATTCAGAGGCCATAGAAATTCCTTGGAACGCTGATTTATACGAATACGGCGAATATTTTGACTTTGATGGAAGCTATTTTTCTTCGGCATCCGGCGCATTGCCCGAGGGAAACAGTGTGGGAGAAGCGCAAAAACAAATGATCAAATTGACAGACGCGGATAAAGCGTTTGCAATGCTCATGATTGCGCCAGCTTCCTCGCGCGAGCACAGAAAAAGAGCCGCGATGAAAGTGGAAACGCCGCCTCCCGATGGAGTTCTTTCGAATTGGTGGCTTCGCGCGAAGAGCGGCATATCCTCCGTATTCTTCTCAACGGCACCAGTGGAAGAAGAAGAGAAAGAAAGAGAGTTGAAAGAGGATGTCGTGCTCGTACCTACATCGACACCTGCGCAACGCGAAGATACTACGCGCTCGAACCGTAAAAGAGTATTCGCAAAAGGTCATTTTGGTGAAGTGTGGCGAGCGACAGCTTTCGACGTCGGCACACTCACGCCACAATGTCGCACGAGCGCAAATGATGAGAGTCTGGAGAGCGATTCGAGCGATTTCGAAGAGAATGATGCGAGTTCTTCTTTCGTCATTAAACGCATATTTGTCGAAAGAGGAGACGATGTGCGGAGATCTGGAAGCCGAGAAATGTACTTTGGAAATTTATTTTGTGACGTAACTCCAAATGTCGCTCGTTTTCATCGCGCATTCGAAACGACAACGACAACGTCAGATTCGTCATCTTCCGAAGAAAAGGAGTTATGGTTAGCGTTTAGAGACGAAGGAACTTCGTTGGATCGATTGATGTACGAAGAAGGTCAAGGCGGAATGTTGCGACCGTCAGAGTGGTGGATCGAGCAGCGCAAAATTGCCGATGAAAACGGGAGAAGAACGAGAAACGAGATTCTTAATGCACGCCAGAATGAAACTTCGGGTAGCTCGAGAGATGAAAACGCTTCCACGGCGCCTACTTCTTTCCCCCAAAGAGATGCTTTGCGTGAAATTTTGCTCGAAATCGCGCGCGGTGTTGCGAAAGTTCACCAATCGAACGTGGCGCATCGCGACATCAAGCCTGCGAACGTTTTCATAGCATTTGAAAACGGCGATACCGGAACTCCTCCGTCCTCCTCCGCCCTTTTTTCCTCGACGGTCGCGGTTAGCGATGTGCGCATAGGCGACTTTGGATCTGCGGTGGATGCGGGATCCTTCGATACGTTGTTTGGTCCGCTCGGGCCGAACTCGGATCAAGAAACGCCTGATTTCGCACCTCCCGAGTCTTTATTTCGCGCGAAAAATCAACACCCCGAGCATCACACGCTCTCGTCGTTTGATATTAAGAAGTATAAAATGTATGACGCGTGGTCGCTCGGGATTGTATACTTGGAGGTTTTAGCTCTAGGAACTTCACGCGTTTGGGACGACAACGGTTTCGCGACGACGAGCGATGCCGGCAAGCGAGAGCGATTACGACGGGACGATTCATTGCGCGACGCGAGCGCGGAAACACGACTGGCATATAACAGAATTAGAGCAATGCTATCTATGTGTATTGCGCCGTCCTACGCTAACTTTGGCGTAAACAGTGGCGTTGAATCGAGCGTTCGAGACGACGCGAAGTATCCTCGTCCTGGCGAATCAAACGAAGAACAGAGCGAAGATGATAAGGAAGATATCGATAACCGCGGTAACGGTAGCGTGTATTCCGGCGCTTGTCTCGAAGAAAATATCATGCGAAGAATCAAGCTCCGCGACCCGCTGCGACTTGGATTACCCAACGCCTGGGCGCTTCGTTTAATTCGAAGGCTTTTACAGTGGACCCCCGATCGCCGTTTGGACGTTGCGCGGATTGAGAAGCACGCGTTTTTTAAGGAACGAATCGACGAAGTAACAGGTGAATCGTTCTTCGCGAACGAAGGTTGGACGTGCCCAAACGATGCGTCTGGTTTCGTGTACGAGTTCTCGGACGAATGCGCGGAACGATGCAAAAATGCGGAATGCGTCTAGTGGAAAAAATTGTGTTGTGTGCTAAAACTTTCAAATACAAAAACTAAATCAATCCCCTCGTCATCAACAATCTTGAGAGTTCGAGGATTTCATTAACACTATCGTTACGTACTTTGCTCTATATCTATGCGTCGTTCCAATCACGCTCAATCCTTGGTTCGCCTTACTCTGATCTACGTACGCGTGATTCAACACCACGTGTTGCGGCCTGGGCAACAAATTCGGCGCGTACGGAATCGGCGGCATATTCAACAACGTCAACTTCAACTGCGGCGGCATCGCCGGCGGTTCTTTACTAAAATCCTCCCCGTAAAACAAATAATCGTCGTAACTCTCCTTCGGACTACTCGGTACCGCGAAATGGTCCAAATTATCTAAAATTTCCGGCACGTACTCTTGCACCTCCAACACGTTGTTCACGTTCCCCATCTCGTCGTACATCGCCGGCTGATCCGGCGCGTACATCCACTCTCCATCGACGATAAATTTATACTGATACACCCCAGGTGGAAACGATTTAATCACCGAAAACTCTCTATTCCCAGACCGATGGAGCTGCGTCCGCGTTTGCCATCCGTCGAAGGAGCCTTCCACTTCCACGACCGAACCGCCTTGCGTCCCTGTTCGTTTTAAAAATGCGCGAAGGGTAGACACACAGAGAGAGAGAGAGATGCGAGAGCGTGAGTAAAAAGAACACGAGAAGAATTAAGAACGAGAGTAAACGCATCCTTTTGAAAAACCGCATCGGCCGAAGCGCGTCGTCCGTACCGACCGCTCGCGAACACAAAAGACACATCTAGGGTAAAAACACCTCCTCCCCCCTGACGAAGAGGACGACGAGGTAAACGACGACTTCGATAAAACGAACGTCGCATACTAAACTCTGACGAACGGGGCGAAAAACAGGACGCACACGTGATGGCGACTGGCACCAGCGCCGGTTCCAGCGCTTCTCCTCCTCCTCCTCCTCCTCTCCCGCCTCCAAACCCCCCACCGGTGATGTTATTCAGGTGCGAACTTTGCGCGCCCGGGATCGGTACGGTTTGCGTCACCGGTCCGTGTTCGTACGTGCTGTGATGACTCGACCCACCGCCTTGCGAAAAAGCGCCCTCGAGGGAAGAGGTGTCGTCGTTCTCCTCTTGCCCTCCTCCTCCTCGGGTGGTGTTGTTCTGCGTGCTGTTGTTGTTCCCCATCTCGCGCACTTTCCCGAGAGCGTTCTTCGTTCAATTCACTTTCTTTCTCTCGCTCTCTCTCTCTCAGAGAAACGCAGAAAACGGCGCCTCCTTCTCGCGACCGTTACGAGCGTCGCCGGTATGAAGTCGTCGATCGTTTGCGCGCGCTCTCTCTCTCTCTCTCTCTGCGTCTCAGAAAGTGGCGACAAAGAGAGTGAATTTAAAACCTCTGCTTTTTTTCTCCATTCCAAACGAGCGGGAAACGCTCCAGAACGCCTCAAAGTTTGCTTTTCTGCACGGCACGAATACCACGGAAGACTTTTGCGCACAGAAAGAGGATAAGAGAGAGAGAGAGAGATGATGATGATGCGACGAGGCGCGAGGAGGCGTCTCCTCGCGTCCATCGTCCAGATGCATTCTTGTTCTTCTTCTTCTTCATCTTCCATCCCCGTCGGGGGAGAATTTTTGCGCTCTGATTCTTCTTCTTCTTCTTCGGTGAAGACGACGAACGCGCGTCACACTCCGCGGTGGAGGAGGCGCGACGGGGTTGCTTTCGCGGAGGAGGACGGGGGGTCTCCTTCCGCTGCTCCCATCGCGTCTTCGTCTAATTATTCGAACGCGCGGCGACGACGGAGTTTTTCTTCTTCTTCAACGACGGCGGCGAGCCAACATTATTGTTCGAGAACATTTTTAGAGAGAGAATTTCATCATCAGCATCATCATCATCATGATCATAAGCGGAGAGCAAAGACGACGATGACGTCGTCGCCATCGTCGTCGTCGTCGTCGTCGTCGTCATCGACGACGATTCTCGAAGAAGAAGAAGAAGGAGAAGAAGAAGACCCAGACCCGGATAATCCGGCGAATGCGAAACCGAAAGGTCCCATTGGTCAAGCTTTTGATTTCCTCTCGGCGGTGGCGCTGGTGTGCGCCACCGCGGTAGCCGCCGTAGCCGGCGCGTCGTATTACGTGCAAACGACCGAAGAGTTGGAGAAGAAAGTGAAGGGGAAAGATTTTGAGAAAGAAATCGCGGTACCGGGAGCGCAACGGTTCGCGGAATATTTGCTGGAGTTTCGCCAGTTTATCGATGAGAAATCGAGCCATTATTTAGACCCGATTAGCGATAAGTTGTTGCCGGACCATCCTCCGGACGCGATGTATATTCCTCACACTTTAGTTTTGGATTTGGACGACACCTTGATTAACTCGAATTGGAACAGAGAGAGAGGGTGGCGAGTGTTTAAGCGACCGGGAGTGGATCCGTTTTTAGAGCACTTGGCGCAATTTTACGAGATGGTTGTATTCACCGACCAACTCTTGACATACGGTGAGCCGATTTTAGAACGGTTGGACCCAAAACGGTACGTCACGCACCGTTTATATAGAGAATCGGCGCAATATAAACACGGAGAATACATAAGAGATTTATCCAAGTTAAACAGGGATATGGAGAGAGTATTGTACATAAGTTCGAAACCAAAATCGGCGGAGATGAACCCGGAAAACGTCATTCCGATTCAGCCTTGGAGATACGAAGACGGTTCGACCGATACCGCATTGCTCGACCTCATGCCGTTTCTAGAATCCATAGTTCGTCTCGGCGTCGCCGACGTCCGAGCGGTTTTATCCTCCTACAAGGAAGAAATGAAAAGAACCGGGAAGGATATCCCGCACATCTTTCGAGAGAGGCAGCAAAAGTTCCAAAAGAAACGATTGGAGCAAGCGAAACAAGTCGCGCCCATCGGAAGAGGAAGGAAGAAAATAGACGCGTGGTAAATATTGGCGCTTTTTTGTGAAAACACGCGACGCAAAGTGCTCCTTTTCTGCCATTATTACGTACGCCTAAAGTACTACTCTATATAAAGAGTTGCCACCACCCACATCGTGCCTCAAGTCCTCCTCTCTCTGTAAAAAAAACACAAGAAGAGGAAAAAAAACAAAACTAGAGTTTAGGGTTTTTTTGTCGTTTCGTGGCCGTCGTTTCCGGATAACCCATCGTTCAGAAACCCATCGGGATTTGCTTCTTCACACATCGAGCGAGACGTTTTACGCGTTGTTGTTTGGACGCGTCGAGACGAAAACCCCGGAGAAAAGAGAGAGAGAGAGAGAGGTTTGTTGCGAACTAGTTCGTTTATATTCATTTTTAAAGAGTAAAGAGAGAGAGAAAAGATGGCGAAGTTACCTCTCGTCTCCGCGAAGGTGAACTACCAGAAAGCGCTGAACCTCATGAAGCGCGATCCGCAAAAAGCGACGTTGTATATTCTCGGTCTCGCGCCGGCGATTTTACTCCTCGCGATCGTCTTGGCGGCGATGGCGGTCTTGTCCATTCCGGTTGGGATTTTAGGTTCGTACGCTTTGAAAGCGATGAACTTGAGAGACTGGGAAGAACCGATCGACCCCGAGGCGGAGATGACGTACGAGGAGAAGTATCCACAAATTGCGGCAAAGACGAGCGGGTTGAGCGCGGTTCCGACGTACAAGAAGTGGGTGGATCCACTTCCCAAGTCCGACGCGTTTGCGGTTATCGATAAAATCATGTCTGAGCGGGTCATGATCATCGACGGCGCGATGGGAACGTCCGTTCAAGCGTACAAGTTAAAGGAGGAGGATTTCCGTGCGGAGAGGTACAAAGACCACGAGAACGATTTGAAAGGCAACAACGATATTTTGGTTTTGACTCGACCGGATGTTATCAAGGAGATTCACTCTGCGTACTTGGCGGCTGGTGCTGATATTATCGAGACGAACACTTTCAACGCGACTATGATTTCTCAGGCGGATTACGCTTTGGATAGGAAACAAGACGTTTGGGACATCAACGTCGCGGCGGCGAAGTTGGCCAAAGAATGCTGCGTTGAGTTCACTAAGAAGGATCCGTCTAAGCCGAGGTTTGCGGCTGGTGCTATTGGCCCGACGAATCGTACGTTGTCGGTGAGTCCGTCTGTGGAGAACCCGGCGTTTCGCGCGTGTACTTTTGATGAGATTGTCGAAGCGTATTACGAGCAAACGGAGGCGTTGATTGAAGGTGGCGTGGATGTTCTTTTGGTGGAAACTATCTTTGATACGCTGAACGCCAAAGCGGCTTTGTTTGCGGTGAACAAGTACTTCGCAAACTGGGGAAAGAAAATCCCGGTTTTCGTTTCCGGTACCATCGTCGATAACTCTGGCCGTACTTTGTCCGGTCAAACGAACGAGGCGTTTTGGAACTCCGTTTCGCACGCGAAACCGATCGCGATTGGTTTGAATTGCGCCTTGGGTGCTCAAGATATGGTTCCGTACATTGACAACTTGTCGAAATGCGCGGATTGCTGGGTCTTTGCTTACCCGAACGCCGGTTTGCCAAACGCCATGGGCGGCTACGATCAAAAAGGTCCAGAAATGGCCAAGGATTGCGAGACGTTCTTTGAGAAAAACTTATTGAACGCCATCGGTGGATGCTGTGGGACTACGGCTGAGCACATTGCGAGTTTGGCCGAACTCGGGGCGAAGTACAAACCAAGACAACGCCACGACGTTCCGGAGCAAATGCGTTTATCCGGTTTGTTGCCGTTTAACTACGAGCCAAACGAGAAGGACATGCGCAAATCGTTCATCAACTTGGGCGAAAGGTGCAACGTTGCCGGTTCGAGCATCTTCAAGAAGGCTATCGTTGATGGTAACTTCGAGAAAGCTTTGGCGATTGCGTTGAAGCAAGTTGAAAATGGTGCGCACGTGATTGACATCAACATGGACGACGGTTTAATCGACGGTAAATCCGCGATGACTAAGTTTGTGAATTTGTTAGTTTCTGAGCCGGATGCTTCTAAAGTGCCGTTTATGATCGACTCGAGTAAATTTGATGTCGTCGAAGCTGGTTTGAAGTGTTCGCAAGGTAAATGCATCATGAACTCTATTTCTTTGAAGGCTGGTCAAGATCAATTCTTGAAGGATGCGGCTCTCGTCAAGGCGCACGGCGCCGCGGTGGTTGTCATGGCATTCGACGAGGAGGGTCAAGCGGCTACTGAAGCGGAGAAGGTTCGCATCTGTTGCCGAGCGTTCAAGTTACTCGTCGAAGAGGTTGGCTTCAACCCGCAAGATATCATCTTTGACCCGAATATTCTTACCATCGGTACCGGCATGGAAGAGCACAACAACTACGCGGTTGACTTTATCAACGCGACGCGTGAGATTAAGCGTTTGTGCCCTGGATGTAAGATTTCTGGTGGCGTTTCGAACTTGGCGTTTTCGTTTCGAGGGAATGAGCCTGTTCGAAGAGGATTCCACTCGGCGTTTTTGTACCACGCGTGCAAAGCCGGCATGGATATGGGTATCGTCAACGCCGCTCAGGTTGAAGAAGATGTTTACGAGAATATCGACAAGGAGCTTTTGGAGTACATCGAGGACGTTTTGTTGAATCGCCGCGAGGATGCTACGGAGAGAATGCTCGATTTTGCTGCAACTTTGGATCCTAAGTCTGGGCCGTGCGAACTTCGCCGACTCGGTCAAGAACCGGCTGCGCCAAAATTCGAAGCCGATCCGAGACAAAACTATTCCAAGGAGAATAAAATTGCCCCGCCAGATCCAAAGACGTTACCGCCGGTTCCGACGTACAAGAAGTGGGTGGATCCACTTCCCAAGTCCGACGCGTTTGCGGTTATCGATAAAATCATGTCTGAGCGGGTCATGATCATCGACGGCGCGATGGGAACGTCCGTTCAAGCGTACAAGTTAAAGGAGGAGGATTTCCGTGCGGAGAGGTACAAAGACCACGAGAACGATTTGAAAGGCAACAACGATATTTTGGTTTTGACTCGACCGGATGTTATCAAGGAGATTCACTCTGCGTACTTGGCGGCTGGTGCTGATATTATCGAGACGAACACTTTCAACGCGACTATGATTTCTCAGGCGGATTACGCTTTGGATAGGAAACAAGACGTTTGGGACATCAACGTCGCGGCGGCGAAGTTGGCCAAAGAATGCTGCGTTGAGTTCACTAAGAAGGATCCGTCTAAGCCGAGGTTTGCGGCTGGTGCTATTGGCCCGACGAATCGTACGTTGTCGGTGAGTCCGTCTGTGGAGAACCCGGCGTTTCGCGCGTGTACTTTTGATGAGATTGTCGAAGCGTATTACGAGCAAACGGAGGCGTTGATTGAAGGTGGCGTGGATGTTCTTTTGGTGGAAACTATCTTTGATACGCTGAACGCCAAAGCGGCTTTGTTTGCGGTGAACAAGTACTTCGCAAACTGGGGAAAGAAAATCCCGGTTTTCGTTTCCGGTACCATCGTCGATAACTCTGGCCGTACTTTGTCCGGTCAAACGAACGAGGCGTTTTGGAACTCCGTTTCGCACGCGAAACCGATCGCGATTGGTTTGAATTGCGCCTTGGGTGCTCAAGATATGGTTCCGTACATTGACAACTTGTCGAAATGCGCGGATTGCTGGGTCTTTGCTTACCCGAACGCCGGTTTGCCAAACGCCATGGGCGGCTACGATCAAAAAGGTCCAGAAATGGCCAAGGATTGCGAGACGTTCTTTGAGAAAAACTTATTGAACGCCATCGGTGGATGCTGTGGGACTACGGCTGAGCACATTGCGAGTTTGGCCGAACTCGGGGCGAAGTACAAACCAAGACAACGCCACGACGTTCCGGAGCAAATGCGTTTATCCGGTTTGTTGCCGTTTAACTACGAGCCAAACGAGAAGGACATGCGCAAATCGTTCATCAACTTGGGCGAAAGGTGCAACGTTGCCGGTTCGAGCATCTTCAAGAAGGCTATCGTTGATGGTAACTTCGAGAAAGCTTTGGCGATTGCGTTGAAGCAAGTTGAAAATGGTGCGCACGTGATTGACATCAACATGGACGACGGTTTAATCGACGGTAAATCCGCGATGACTAAGTTTGTGAATTTGTTAGTTTCTGAGCCGGATGCTTCTAAAGTGCCGTTTATGATCGACTCGAGTAAATTTGATGTCGTCGAAGCTGGTTTGAAGTGTTCGCAAGGTAAATGCATCATGAACTCTATTTCTTTGAAGGCTGGTCAAGATCAATTCTTGAAGGATGCGGCTCTCGTCAAGGCGCACGGCGCCGCGGTGGTTGTCATGGCATTCGACGAGGAGGGTCAAGCGGCTACTGAAGCGGAGAAGGTTCGCATCTGTTGCCGAGCGTTCAAGTTACTCGTCGAAGAGGTTGGCTTCAACCCGCAAGATATCATCTTTGACCCGAATATTCTTACCATCGGTACCGGCATGGAAGAGCACAACAACTACGCGGTTGACTTTATCAACGCGACGCGTGAGATTAAGCGTTTGTGCCCTGGATGTAAGATTTCTGGTGGCGTTTCGAACTTGGCGTTTTCGTTTCGAGGGAATGAGCCTGTTCGAAGAGGATTCCACTCGGCGTTTTTGTACCACGCGTGCAAAGCCGGCATGGATATGGGTATCGTCAACGCCGCTCAGGTTGAAGAAGATGTTTACGAGAATATCGACAAGGAGCTTTTGGAGTACATCGAGGACGTTTTGTTGAACCGATGTTCGAACGCGACGGAGAGAATGCTTCAATTCGCGGCGACTTTAGACCCGAAATCTGGACCGTGCAACCTCCGCCGCAAAGGCCAAGCTGCCGGCGGTGCCGCGAAAAAGAAAGATAACGGAAAGGCTTGGAGAAACGAAAAAGTCGGTAAACGTCTCGAGTATGCTCTCGTGCATGGTATCGATGAGTTCTGCATCGCCGATACCGAAGAGTGCCGAACGTCTGGTTCGTTTGCATCCTGCCTTGAGATCATTGAAGGACCGCTCATGGATGGCATGAACGTAGTCGGGGATTTGTTTGGTGCCGGGAAAATGTTTTTGCCGCAAGTAATCAAATCAGCACGAGTAATGAAGAAATCTGTCGGACACTTGCTTCCGTTTATGCAGGCGGCAAAAGATGAAGCCGGCGATACTTCGAGCTCTAGTGCCGGGACGTTCTTGATTGCAACTGTGAAGGGTGACGTGCACGATATCGGGAAGAACATCGTCGCCGTTGTCTTGGGGTGCAACAACTTCAAAGTCATAGATATTGGCGTGATGTGTCCATGCCAAACTATCCTTGATGCCGTGAAAGAAAACAACGCCGATATTCTCGGATTATCCGGTCTCATCACTCCATCTTTGGACGAGATGGTGACAGTTGGGAAAGAGATGGAAAAAGCTGGTTTGAAGATTCCGTTACTCATCGGTGGTGCGACGACATCCAAGATGCACACGGCGGTCAAAATGGCACCAGTGTACTCTGGCGGTGTCGTTCACGTTCTCGATGCGTCTAGAGCCGTCCCAGTTGCTCAAACTCTCATGGATATGACAAAACGTCCGGAGTTTTTGGATGATATCAAAGAAACGTACGAGGAGATGCGCGAGGAATTCTTCGCCGGTCTCGAAGATCGAAAGTACTTATCCCTCGCGAAAGCGCGAGAGTCGGTCACGTTGCCAGATTTCTCCTCCGCGGAGCACAAACCAGTAAAGCCGAAGTTTTTAGGTACGAAGGCATTGAAGGACGTCCCGATTGCTGACGTGATCCCGTACATTGATTGGAACCCATTCTTTCAAGTCTGGCAACTTAGAGGCCGATACCCGAACAGAGGCTACCCGAAAATTTTCAACGACGAAAACGTCGGGAAGGAGGCGAAAAAGCTATTCGATGAGGCAAACGCGATGTTAGATCAAATGAAAAACCAGAAACAGTTGACATTGAACGGTTTGCTCGCTTTCTACGCGTGCAACGCCGTCGGTGACGATATCGAAGTTTACAACGGCGAGGACGCCGCTTCCGGCAAGCGCTGCTCGTTCCACACGATTCGTCAGCAAGCTGAAAAAGATACTGAAGAACCGTACATGGCTTTGTCTGACTTTATTGCACCGAAAGATTCTAACGTTACCGATTATCTCGGCATGTTTGTCTGCACGGCTGGTCTGGGTTTGGACAAGTTGACACAGTCTTTCAAAAAGAACAACGACGACTACTCGTACATTATGGCGGAGGCTTTAGCTGATCGTTTAGCCGAAGCATTCGCGGAATTACTCCACGCTCAAGTTCGTAAAGATCACTGGGGATACGCACCGGATGAATCTCTCAACGCTGATGACTTGTTGAAGGTAAAGTACCAAGGCATTCGCCCAGCGCCGGGGTATCCGTCGCAACCTGATCACACCGAGAAGGCCACGATGTGGGATTTGATGAAATGTAAGGAAGAGATTGGCGTCGAGTTGACGGAGTCCTTCGCTATGCTGCCGGCGGCCTCTGTGTCTGGCTTATACTTTGGCGGTAAATCTGCAGAATACTTCAACGTTGGTAAGATTGAGAAGGACCAAGTGGAAGAATACGCCTCGAGAAAAGGAATGGACGTGGCTACCGTTGAGAAGTGGTTGGGGCAAAACTTGGCGTACCACGTGGAATAATATATTAGAGAGATGTCACCGAACAACTTAAACAACTTAACTTAATCACATTATTTAATCAAATATACATAAAAACATCACGCTACAAAAGAAGAAAAAACTTGATATGAATACAACTGTTCTTTGTCTTCGTGTATTTTGATGTAATGTGGTAGTACAACTGTTTTTGTTTTTAGAATACAAGTATCTCCCTCGTGTTCGAAGGAGCCATATCGATCTTCATCGACTTCCTCCTCCTCCTACCTTTTTCGAAACGTCGAGGTAATCCGCCAAAGTCGGCGTTGTCAAAATGTGTAGCTCTTCCCCCGCCGTCGTCGTTTTCCTCACCCCAGTATCGACCTCTCCTGATCCGTGAGAATAAAAGCAGCTCGTCCCAAACGGACAGCGACCGTTGTTGTAATGCTTGCACGGAATTTGTTTCATTTTGCTCAAATAGTTTTTCAAAATCTCTTCTTTCTCCTCCGGCGTGCGTGGAAAGTGAGCGCTCGGCGTGATAAAGAAAGAGTTGACGCGACAAATCGGACACATTCTCGCCTGTTCGGTCGCGATCGCACCAGCTTCTTTACCTTGTACGCCACCATCTCGCCATCCGCGAATACACGATAAGCAAAAACTGTGGTCGCATTTATCCAACAAACCAAACCGTCTCGCCGAAAACGGGCGAGATTCATCCGCGACTCTTTCCAAGCATATAGAGCATTCAATTTGCGCATCAAAAGATCTTTGCTGATCGTACGATTGGTCCGACGCGTTTCCTACTTCTAGGGGGCGGAACATGGCATTTACGTCCCTGGGAACTTGTCTTTGTTGTTGTTGTTGTTGTTGTTGTTGTTGTTGTTGAAAGTGATGATATTGCTGCTGCTGCTGCTGCTGTTGTTGTAACTGATACTGCTGCTCTAAAAACGCCTGACTTTGCGGATCTTCGATGTTGACCCATTGGCCTTGTTGATCGTAGTACCCGTATCCATCGCCACCGGTAACGCGTTGTTGTCGTTGTTGTGGTGGTGGTTGTTGTTGTTGTTGATACTCCTGCAAATCGCCGCTACTCGCCGTCATCCCCAAGAACAAATCGTCATCGTCCGGTAACTGCGCCGCTACAAAATCCGCCATGTCCTCTCCTTCCCCGGTATTAAAGCTCACCCAGTTCCCATACTCGTCCTCGTACCCCCAATCGTCCCCGCCGTCTCCCCCGAACTCTTCCGCGGCTTCCTCCGTCGTTCCGCTCCGGCGCAAGTGCTCCACCGAACTGTTTTGCCACGCGCCGCTCGCTCCACCACCACCGCCCGCGACGACTGAAGAAGACGCCGCCGCAAAGGACGACGTTGATTGCGACCCCCCCGAGAGATTCGTCCTTTGCATCTGCTGGCTCAAATACGCCGCTCCTCCGGTCCCAAAGGTTGGTACAAAACTCGGCGCTTTCGTGTTCATCCTCGTCGTCGTCGTCGCGAGATTACCACCACCACCACCACCACCGCTGCTGTTTTCCCGTCGCGCCGTCGCCGTCGTCGTCTGAACCGTCCCCAACGCGTTGTTGTTATCGTCGTTGCAGTGATCGTACCGACACTTATCCCCGTACGTGCAACTGTTCTGCTTCCCTTTCTTATAAAACGGACACCTCGAGGTCGTTAACCGTTGGTCGTCGTTCGCATCGTGCGAGAACTTGCACTCGGGTTTCGCGCACGCGCCGGCGAGGAAGAATTTGCACGCGATGTTGGTGTTACTACTACTGCTACTGCTCTTGGTATTCGCAGCCGCTCGGAGAGAAGAAGGAGGACGAGGAGGATCCATCGTCGTCCGAGAAGGAGACCAAATCTGTCGAAGTCTTTGTTGTTTTTTGAGGAAAACGCG
>Ga0255752_10000536_pt1 | contig 47138 bp, 58 predicted proteins | sample 011ome_25_FD_179952 | JGI IMG/M metagenome (GOLD analysis project Ga0255752, IMG submission 179952) | Coastal salt marsh microbial communities from the Groves Creek Marsh, Skidaway Island, Georgia - 011512CT metaG (version 2) | ecosystem: Environmental > Aquatic > Marine > Intertidal zone >...
CAAAAGGAGGGTAAATCCTATGTCCCCAGATTTTAAACCTGTCGAAGGCTGCGAAGAGTGCGAAGCCCTGACCGAAATGTTCGATGAACCGACCGCTTGTTACGAGTGCATTGAGTACGGGGAGGCGAAACAAGATGTCTCTGGATAATGTAGAAGCCGTGATCGAACAAGGCACGTCAATCAAACTAGCCCAGCTAGAGTCCGCCGTCCGTTCGATACACAAGGCCGCACAAAAGCTGCCTAACGAATGTTTCGTCAAGCAGACTGCGGAATGGGCAATGGAGATCGTCGAGCCGAAAACAAAAGGCTTTAGCGATGTCCTCTGAAGACATCTTCATAACCACCTATCTGGTCAGCGGGTTCGCCCTGCTGGCCTTTTTAATTTGGGAAGCTTGGAAAGAGCGGTAGAAATTTTTAAAATTTCCGCTTGACAAGTATGGGATTGTATGCTATAGTATAAGAACAATCAGGAATGATTGTCTCACCCCGATGGGCGGGGTGCGCTTTTTGAAACTGTTAATCACTATGGGAGGTATCTATGCCAGATACAACTAACCACGCGTCCGTTTGGGCGGTTCAAAGCCGGTTACACAAAACCAAAGACTGGGGCGATTGCGTCAGCTTTGCCTCGATCCTGATCGAGGAATGTAACGGCAGCCGACTAGATGTCGGAACCGACAACACGTTCGATCTGGGTTACGTCCGCGCTCAAGCAGCCTTGAACTACCACCGAAAAATGTTCGGTAGTAGCCAAGAATTTCAAGTCGTCCTGAAAAAAGGGTGGTTTGAAAATGTTGGAAAAGAGTTTACCTTCAAAGGGTTAGCTCAAAAGGTTGAGTGACCGCGGCTCACGGGGCAGCTTTCGGGCTGCCCCTTTTTTGTGCCGAAACCACAGAACGGTTACTCTTCTTCAGAAGCGTTATTTCGGGTATCACCTTATATAGGGAGAAATTAAAAAAAAATATTTTTGTTTAAAATAGGTGTTACCGGTGTTACCGCGTTACCTTTGGTGTTAAACATATATAATACAAAGAAAAAAAGGTAACACTATAGGGGTAACACTATGAAATCAGAGGTGTTACCTTTTAGTTAAATGCCAAATCGGCCTTAGTGTGATTTGAGCGCGTTTTTTATAAAAAATATTTTTGACCCTATATAGGTATATCCTGTATAAACTATGGGAGTTGACCTTTTTAACGGTGAAATCCTTATGGCAAGTAAAGCAGCAAGTAAAGTGACAGGAAAGCCCCGTGAAACGCGGGGCAGGCCACCAGCAACCGTTGAGCAGCCCCTGACGCGCAAACAAGAGCTTTTTGTGAAAGAGCTTGTAAGTAAAGACGGCCAGATAACCTTGCGGGAGGCCGCCATCAATGCTGGCTATTCGGCTTCGTCCGCACATACACGAGCGTATGAGCTTACAAACCAGCATATATCCCCGCACGTCGTGGCGGCGATCCAATCCTATCGGCGCGAGTTAGACGAAAAGTATGGGGTAACATATCAAAGGCATTTAAGAGATTTGCAAACTATTCGCGATGTGGCTTTGCAGAACGGCGCATATAGCGCAGCCGTGCAGGCGGAATATAGACGGGGGCAGGCGCAGGGCGACATTTACGTTAACAAATCGGAAATCCGTCATGGCTCGATTGACAGCATGAGCAAAGAAGACGTGATGAAAGCTTTAGAGGAAATCAAACAAAGTTATGCCCCAGTCACAATCAACATCACCCCTGAAGAAACAACGAATGCCAGCAATCGCGGTAAAGCGAGAGGCAGGCTTTTACAAGCAAATGAAAGAGGCGACGCAACGATCGACGCGGAAATTTCTTCTAACGAGGATTGAAAATTCTATCGGCGCGGGTATTCCTGATGTTCTTTTGTGCGATGAACAAGGCACGTTTCATTTTGTAGAACTAAAGTTTTTGACCAGCAACGCCGTCACCCTGCAACCGTCTCAAGTGGCGTGGCTTTCCCGTCACCAGCATAGTCCGTCATGGATATTGATCAAAAAACAGAATAAGCCGACTGATGAACCCGAATTGTTTTTGTATCCGGCTGGTGCAGCCGTCGATCTAAAGATGGACGGGCTGCAATCCGTTGAGCCGATACACCATCAAAAAGGGAAATTTAACTGGGATGTCGTTTTTGACTTGATATGTCCTAGATAATCCCATACGGTAGCGCATCGTTAACTAATACGGGAGTTAAAACGATGGAAACCAAAACCTATGATGTGCAGATTGAGGCCATTGTCACCAAGACAATTCGCGTCAATGCGATTGATAAGGATGCTGCCCGTGAACTGGCGCATGAGATTTTCACTGTCGCCAATGATGATCATGAAGAGCGTTACGAAGAAAACACGCTAAACATCTTTGAAGTTGGCGATGAAGATCGCAATGAAAAGCCAGCTTGGGAAAGGGGCGACAGATGAAAACCTATCTTGTGGAAGTAAGTGCGGTGGTCTGGAAACAGATCGAGGTTCGCGCTGAGTCGGTCGAGGCCGCAGACAAACTGGCTCATGAGTTGTTTGATCTAGCTACGGACGGTTGTCCAGAATGGATAAGTTTGCGGCATGACCAAGAAACCCGAATGATTTGGGTGGACGACTCTCCCAGCATTCGTAATTGGAAGGCGGTAATGTGATAATGAAATATTATATTGGAAACATAGACGAGCAGTATGGTGAGTTCGAGTTCGAGGAAAGTTTTTTGTTTGCCACCGATGGCGACGCAGATCAGTTGATGGAAAAACTTGCCAAAGACTGGTATGGGCTGGATGAGCATGACTCTGACGGTCTGCCCGAAGGTATGTACTGGAATTGTGGTGAAGTGGCCTATGGGGCTGGTCGTCATTTCGAGGTGACCAAGGCCACCTATGATGAGCTAAAAGCCAAGCGTGTCTTCACTGAAATTTATCCTAAAACTTTTGAGGAGGACAGTGATGACTAAAACCTTGATGGAATGCTTGAACTGCAAGCACACCGAAGAGCATATTGCGCCATTGCCGGAGCAATGCCCGAAATGTCAATTCTATTGTTATTACAAGCCAGAGGAAATGGACGATGATTGACGTTAAAAGAAAAATTCATATTGATCTGGTGGCATTGTATGATCTGGCTTACCAGAACGATCTCCCCGAAATATGCGGGGCATTGTCTAATGTTGAGCGTATGGTCTGGGAATTGCGCCGACGTGAAGATGACAAAAAGAATTGGGGGCAGGGGTTAACGCAACAAGAGGCAGACGATCAGTCTTATTTTGAAAATTTACAAGACTGTTTAAACCATGAAAGAGGGGCGGCGGCATAATGTTCTTATTGCATTGGATAGCCCGCCTGATACATGGCGACGACTGGGAAAGACACGCCCGCAAGCCCCGAACCCGACGACGGCGTCGTCGATAACTAAACAAGCCCCGCCCTGACACGGCGGGGTTTATTTTTGCCCCCGACAGTATTTTTTAAAATTTCCGCTTGCATGGGGTGCGATAATATGAGACAACACGCATAGGCCTTTTTAACGGGGCGTCGGCCTAGCCCCATCACAACTACGGGAAATAGTAAAATGAACCTATTAATCGAAAACAGCCAAAACACCCTGACACGTTTGATGGAAAAAGTTCGCGACGACGACGCAAGGCAGGCGGATTATATCGCCCCAACGCACGATTTGCAGAAAACAACCGACGCCAACGGCGTTCCACAAGTCGTTATTGAACAGCGGGGCGGCGTTCCGACAACTATTCTGGACGTTAACGACGTTTCATTCGGGCAGATAGCAGGTCATGCGGGGATTGATGTTAGAACCGCCCGCCGCTTGCAAGCGGGCTATTCTGAGCAATTCGACGGCCTGATTAACGCTATCTGGCAAAAAGAACCGTCGGTGCGTATGTTACGGTCATATGAGGGGCTTGCCCTGACCGACGGCGGGCGCGGTAAATTGCGGGCTTTTGTTTCCGACAAGTTTAAAACTTTCGATAATGTAAACTTGCTTAATTCGGCGTTGCCGCAATTAATGGAAAGCCCCGCGCAATTTCAGGTTGTTAACGCAACCGTCACCGACAAGCGGTTATATTTGCGCCTTAAATCCCTAGTCCATACGGGCGACGGCGCGGGCGTCGGGGATGTAATGGCGAACGGTATCGGCTTGCAAAATTCTGAAGTCGGCGCGGGTTCTGTTTCGGTCTATCAAATCGCATGGACGCTGGCTTGCTTAAACGGTATGCAAACCCAAAACAAAACGCGGTCAAGTCATATCACAAGCGGGCGCGACGCCGACGACTGGGGCTTGCTTTCCGATCAAGCAAAAGACGCCGACAACCGCGCCCTTGAATTGAAAATCCGTGACCTTGTCGGGGTTTATTCAAGCCGTGATAGTTTTGACGCCGTTTTGGAAAGCATGAAAGCCGCCGCCGCCGACGTTATTGACGCCGACGCCGACAAGGCCGCCGTCGTCGAAAATTTAGGCGCGGTTATGAAGTTAACCAAAAAAGAGACCGGCGACGTTTTAAACGGGTTGCTTGATACGATAGGCCAAGCGGGTTATGAACGCGAAAAACCGCTTTCCCGTGCAACCCTAATAAACGCCGTGACGGCGGTATCACATAAGGCCGACGCCGACGACGTCGATTTATGGCAACAACGCGGCGGCGCGTTGCTATCCATGCGCCCCGCCGACTGGCAACGGGTTGCCGTTGCCGCGTAAATCGCCCCATATAACGACGACAAGCCCCGCCCTAAAAAGCGGGGCTTTTTTATGCAATTTGACAAATATGGGATAATATGAGATAAACCGAAAAGTTTTAAATTTTCTAAAGGGGTTTACCATGCTTAAAACAGTCAAAATTTCACAAGCGAATAAAACGGCGGGTTGCGCCGTTACCTATCGGGCGGGCAAGGCGAATAAATACGATACTTGCCCCGCGTCGTGCGAATTGAACGCAAGCGGGCGCGGTTGCGCCCCGTCGGAGATAGACGCCGAATATCTCGACGCGGTTTTAGATAGCAAGCCGCGCGGCGGGCATGGGTTTACCTATTCGCATTTTGATCCGCTTTTTTGGGCGCATAAATTAAGCCCCGTTAAAACTGTTATTAATTACAGCGCGGCGACAATTAAAGCCGCCGCCGTTTATGCGCGGGCGGGCGTTCCCGCCGTCGCCGTCGTTCCCGCTGATTTTTGGAAAAAGAACGGCAACGCGAAAAACACAACGGCTATTGGCGTGCGGGGCGTGCGTTGCCCCGCTGAATATTTGGACGGCATCGGTTGCGCTAATTGCGGCGGGGAAAAAGCCCCGTTATGCGCCCGCTTAAATCGTGATTTTTTTGTCATGTTTACCGCGCACGGGGCGGGCAAAAAGAAAGCGGGCAACCCCGACGCGGCGGGCGGTTGCTATGCCGACGGCGGGCGGGTTGCTATTCATTGGAACGCGACAAGCGCGGGCGACGATGACGGGTTAACCGACGCGCAACGGTTGCGGGCTTTTGTAAAAACATTGCCCCCGCGTTCTGTTTTACGGCATCACGTTGCGGGCGATATCGGAAAAGAATAAACCCGCCCCGCTTGCCCCGAATAAGCCCCGCATTGCGTCGGGGCTTTTCTTTTATGAGATTATATGCGATAACGGTGCCCCGTTAATCATATGAAAGGTTTTAATCATGGTTGAATATATCCAAACAAAAGACGGCGATACCGTGCAAAAAATCGCGCTTGGTAATATGGGCGCGGGCGATTTGATAAAGCGCAAGCCCGACGCTAAGGCGGTTTATGTTATCAATTTTCGGGAAAAGGCAAGGCGCGGCAAGCCCGCTTATTATTCGCTTTCAAAATACGATGATATGAACAGTGAGATTTTCTTATCGGCGGAAACGCCCGTTTTTGTCGGGTTTACTTTCTAAGGCGATTTAAGCCCCATACAACGCCTGTAAGCCCCGCTTGGCTGTATACCTAGCGGGGCTTTTCTTATGCCCGCTTGTCGGGCTTCCTAGCGCGTTTTAAAGAGTTAATCATGCCACGGGCGGCGGCGCGGGGATTGCTGAAAACATACGGCGGAAAAATCACGGCGGGGCGCGATACGAAAAACGCGGGGCGCGATACGAAAAACGCGGGGCGCGGGCGTCGGTATTTTTAAAAATTTTCACGGCGCATGGATGCCGGGCGAATAAATGCCGGGCGAATTGCGCGGCGCATGATACGCGGGCGGCGGGGCGTGATGCGCGGGCGTCGGGGCATGATGCGTGATGCGCGGGGCGTCGTCGGGGCCCCGCCATATCGGGTCAAAAAACCGTGATAAATCAACAAGTTACAAAGATCACGCAGCGCGGCCGCAGGCTTTGCTGGCGCAGGCAAGGGCCATGTTTCTCTCAAATATTTATATAAAAAACGATATGGGTTGTTTCACGTGAAACATTGCCTATTTTTTAGGCACCTCCTGCCCAAATACGGGGCTTAAATTGCCTATTTTTTAGGCAAAAACGGAAAACTTGTTAACTGTGCAAAAAACAGGCATATATATTTTATAAATTTTTTTGTTCAGGGGCCCCCTATGGATGTTTCCGATCAGGAGTTGAAGCTTCGCCTGCGACTCGCGCAAATCGAAAAGAATGAAGCTTGTCAGGAAGACTTTTTAATTTTTGTAAAAACTATGTGGCCGGAGTTTATTGCTGGTCGGCACCACAAGATCATTGCGGAAAAGCTGGAAAGAGTTGCAAAAGGCGAACTAAAGCGCTTGATTATCAACATGGCCCCGCGTCATACGAAGTCAGAGTTCGCATCCTTCTTGTTTCCGGCGTGGATGATGGGCAAGAACCCGCGGATGAAAATTATTCAGGCAACGCACACCACGGAGCTTGCCGTTAACTTTGGTCGTAAAACCAAAAACCTTTTAGACGACGACCGCTATAAAGAGGTGTTCCCTGATGTTAAGTTGGCTGCGGACAGTAAGGCGTCTGGACGTTGGGATACCTCTAGCGGAGGCATGTACTATGCTGTTGGCGTTGGCAGTAATCTTGCTGGCCGTGGCGGCGATCTTGTAATTATTGACGATCCGCACTCGGAGCAGACAGCGATGTCCGCTAACGGGTTTGACGACGCTTGGGACTGGTACACAGGGGGCCCCCGGCAGAGGCTCCAGCCGGGTGGGTCGATTGTTTTGGTCCAGACCCGGTGGTCAGAGAAGGATATGACAGGTCAGCTTTTGAAGGCGATGGCTAAAGACCCTCTAGCGGACCAGTGGGAAGTTGTAGAGCTACCAGCTATTTTTGACGACGGGACCCCGTGTTGGCCGGAATTTTGGTCAATCGAAGACCTTACGGCGGTGAAGGCGTCCATTCCTCCGAGCAAGTGGAACGCGCAGTACCAGCAGAACCCTACCGGCGAAGAGAACGCAATTATTCCTAGAAATTGGTGGAAGACTTGGGAGAAAAAGAACATCCCCAACCTTGAATATGTTATACAAAGCTATGATACAGCGTTTAGCAAACGGGAGACCTCTGACTTTTCAGCGATCACCACGTGGGGTGTTTTTCGGCCGGAGGACGTTGGGGGGCCCCCGGGGTTAATTCTTTTGGATAGTAAGAAGGGGCGGTGGGATTTCCCGGAGCTAAAGCAGATTGCTTTGGAGCAATATAACTACTGGGACCCCGACACCGTCATCGTGGAAGCTAAAGCGTCTGGTCTACCGCTCACGCATGAGTTAAGAAACATGGGGATACCCGTTGTTAACTTTACGCCGAGCAAGGGTAATGATAAGATAACGAGAGTTCATTCTGTGTCCCCCTTGTTTGAGGCGGGAATGGTTTGGGCCCCCGACGCTACCTTTGCGGACGAGTTGATAGAAGAGGTAGCGGCGTTCCCGAATGGCGAGTACGATGATTTGGTGGATAGCATGACGCAAGCTCTTATGAGATATAGGCAGGGCAATTTTATCCAGCTACCGTCAGACGACTGGGGTGATGATGTGGAAAGTCTTAAAGTAAGGGCGTATTACTAATGGGAAACAGTGTAGTTAAGCTTGGGGCGGGTGACTACCCCGGGCCAGAATATGCAGAGGGTGACCAGATCACCGAACCGTACTACCTTGGCGAAGAGTATAACTTCGAGACAGAGGACCCGCGTCGCTTTGACATGTATGAAGACAGCGGCCTGTTTGCAAAGCCTTTAATGGATGAAGCTCTTGAGTCGTTGGACGCGGAGGGTCGTGCGCGGCCCACGTATCCCAGCTTTGGGGAATACATGGAGGTAGACGAGTCAGGTGGGTTTCCGGCCTTTGGAATAATGACCGGCCTTGGTAAAGACGAGGACACAACGGGTCCAGATACAATGCAGCCTATTCCGGAATATTCGGGCATAGAGGGGTTTGATATTTACCAAGATTTGGCTCCGCCACAGTTTCCCCGCCGACCTATGGGTAAGCAGCGGTTTGAGCAGAAGCGGGGATTTCAATTCGGGCAAATTGTTCGTAACGACACTGTTCGTAACACCCTGTTCCAGAAAGCCGGAGTTGGCGGCCAATCGTTTAGCCCCGCGGCTATGGAACAGTTAGATAGTATCTTGGGACGGGACGTTGGCTAACGAAAAAGTATACTCGGGGATTCCGCCGTCAGAACGTCAATATTCGGGGGTCCCCGTTCTTGGCGGGCTAGAGGCTGCGTATAGTTATCTTGCCCCAGTAGAATACCCTGTTATTGAAGAACCGCGGACCGTGTACACCGAAGATATGGGTCGGCGCTACACTTCGACAACACCGGGCGTGTATGGCGAACCGCGGCCCGCGGTCCCCGCAGCTATTCAAGGCGGAATAGAGTTTTTTAAGCAGCTTATAGATCAGCCGGGAGAAACTGCGTCAGCGGTAGCCGAGGGTATTGCGTCTATACCAAAGGAACAAATGCTTGGGGCGCAAGCCTTAATGGAGGGTGCGGACTACGCGTATGACCCAGAGACTAATGAAGAGTATCGGTTTGATCCGTTTCTAGCTGCTGCGCCAGTAGCTGGTGGGACGGCGATAAGTATTGCGCGTACTGCGGGCGATACCGGAGAAGTGCTCGGTATTATGGCCGGTAGGAAATCTTTAAGTGGTGCGGACAAAGAGCAGGTTGCAAAATCTTTGCGAGCTATGGGCAAGTCCCCGGACGAGATTTTTAGAGCAACACAAGCTTTTTTTGACAGTGATGTTTTAGGTAGTGACACTGCCGCTTTTCGGTTTGAAATACCCACAGCTAACTCTAAGTTTAAAGAAGACGGTCCGGTTGAGATGTTAGATGTGGACTATGGTAGGGGCTATGCTTTTGGTCTTGGCGACGAATACAGAAAAGTAACCTTTGACGAGGAAGGTAATCTTTTAGAATTAAACAGGGGCAGAATACCTACGGTAGGCGAAATATTTGATTTCCCCGAGTTATATGAGCAGTACCCTGAAATTAAAGACGTTTTAGTCGTAAACCTTGCGGCACCAAAAGGAGAGCCGGTCTGGAATGCTCCGCGGGCTGTGTATGCGAGTGGCGTGGAAAGCCCGTACAGGAAGCCGACCATTGGCCTGAGAGACTCTCAGTCTCAGTCGGAGCTTCAGTCAAGCTTGTTACATGAGCTTCAGCATTGGGTTCAGACAAAAGAAAGCTTCCCGGAAGGGGCTTCAGGGGCTCGTATTATGGCCTTAATAGAAGAAAAAATGGGTGCTAAGATGGACCCTGATTTTTTAAAAAGCGTGGCATATGCCGCCTATGAAAGTGTGTACGGGGAGGCTGAAGCCCGTAACGTGCAACGCCGTTTTTCGGATTTTAGGAAAGCCGAATTAAATCCTGTTGAAACTAGACGGGCTGATGCCCCTGATGATGACATAACTATGTCGGAAGACGCTGCCGCGGAAAGAGCAGCGGAGATGATAAGGGAAAGCCTAGAATACGGTGATTATTCGTATGAAGACGTTTTTCCAGATGCTTTTAAGGCAAAAGGCGGCGTAATAACTTTGGCCGACGTAGCGCGAAACGTGGGCCGCGGCCCACGGGGCGTAGCCGCTCTTGCACCAATAGCTAGGAATATGAACCGGCCTATGGTAAGTTAGGCACAAAGGAGATACAACATGGCTCGTGAACCGATTGCTGGGATGATTGAAAAGAACGTCCCGTCACAGCTTGACATGGAAGATTTAAGTGCCGAGGTGGAGTTAGAGCTCCCCGGCAGCATGGACAATGTCGTGTCCTTTGAAGGTATGTCGGAAGACATGGACATTGAGATATCCCCGGAAGAGGACGGAGGGGTAACAGTTGATTTCGAGCCTGCCGATCAGCGGGGCGAAAGCGACGATTTTTACATGAATTTGGCAGAAGAGATGCCAGACCGTGAGTTAAGCCGCATTGCGGGAGAACTCATGTCTGAGTTTGATGCCAACAAGGCTAGTAGACAGGATTGGGAAGATGCTTACGCTAACGGTTTGGAGTTGTTGGGATTCAATTACGAAGAAAGAAGTCAGCCGTTCAGAGGCGCTTCCGGGGTTACGCACCCGTTGCTTGCCGAGGCGGCTACGCAGTTTCAAGCGCAGGCGTTCAATGAGTTGCTGCCAGCCAGCGGGCCCGTGCGAACTACTATTATGGGAAGCGAAACTCGGGATAAACAGCAACAGTCCCAGCGCGTAAGGCAGTTTATGAATTTTTACATCACTAATGTGATGGAAGAATACACGCCTGAACTAGATCAAATGCTGTTTTATTTGCCGTTGGCGGGGTCTACGTTCAAAAAAGTATATTACGATGAGACGTTAGGTCGGGCAGTAAGTAAGTTCATTCCCGCAGAGCACCTCGTAGTGCCGTATGAAACGTCTGATTTAGAGACTTGCCCCAATATAACGCAAGTTTTGCGTATGTCTTTGAACGATTTACGCAAGAAACAGGTGGCCGGGTTCTATTTGGATATACCTGTATTGCCCGCGCAGGCTGAAGCAGACGCCGTAACCAGTGAAATCGACTACATTGACGGCATTTCATCGTCTCAAATCGACTATGATTGTACTATTTTGGAGTGTCACGTCGATCTAGACCTTGAGGGATACGAGGATACTGACGAAGACGGTGAGCCGACAGGCATCAAAATACCATATGTAGTCACAATTAGTCAGGACAACGGGAAAATCCTGTCAATTCGCAGGAATTACCGCGAAGAGGACGAAAACAGGCGTAAAATTCAGTATTTTGTGCATTATAAGTTCCTTCCGGGGTTCGGTTTCTACGGTTTGGGCTTAATCCACACTATTGGCGGGTTGTCACGCACCGCCACGGCGGCTCTGCGGCAGTTGATCGACGCCGGTACGTTGTCCAATCTTCCAGCGGGTTTCAAGGCCCGTGGGCTACGTATCCGAGACGACGATGATCCGTTGCAGCCCGGGGAGTTCCGTGACGTGGACGCACCCGGTGGGGCTATACGTGACAGCCTTATGCCGTTGCCTTTTAAGGGGCCTGACCAGACGTTATTCCAGCTTTTGGGCTTCGTTGTAGACGCTGGTCAGCGTTTTGCCACCATTACTGACATGAAAATTGGTGACGGTAACCAACAGGCGGCGGTAGGCACAACTATTGCCCTGCTAGAACAGGGTTCCCGCGTGATGAGCGCGGTGCATAAGCGTTTACATTACGCTATGCGGCTTGAGTTTAAGCTTTTATCCAGAGTTATGTCCGAGTTTTTGCCTCAAGAATATCCTTATTCTGTTGAGGGTGAAGACTCTTCTGTCATGGCGTCAGATTTTGATGACCGTATTGACGTAGTTCCGGTGTCTGATCCGAACGTATTTAGTCAGGCTCAGAGAATTGCACTAGCTCAGACTAAATTGCAGTTGGCGGGTGCGGCTCCGGATATGCACAATATGTACGAGGTATATCGGGACATGTACGAGGCACTTGGAGTTAGGGACACAGACCGTATTATGAAGCGGATTCCTGACGACGAGCCGACACCAAAAGACCCTGCTCAAGAAAATATAGATGTAATGGACATGATCCCGCTACATGCCTTTGAGGGACAAGAGCATCAGTCGCATATCATGGCTCATATGGTTTTTGGTACAAGCCCGACTGTTGCCGGGATGCCGGGAATGGCTATGGCCTTGCAAAAGCATATTATGGACCATGTGCGTATAATGGCTCGGGAACAGGCGGCAGTACAGTTTATCCAGAGTAGGCAAGCGGTTGGCGGAGAAGCGGCCACCGAAGAAGAAATGCTGCAAATTGAAGGGCTTACAGCACAGTTCGTTGCTGAAGGTATGAAGATGGTTAAGCAGATGTCTGCTGAAGTTTCTGGTCAGGGCCCTGATCCGTTGGTTAAGCTTAAAGAGCAGGAGCTACAAATTAAGGCGCAGGCCGAGCAGGCAGATGCCCAGAATGACCAAGCACGGCTCAACCTTGATGCGGCTAACCAGCGGATGCGAGCGGATCAGTTCCAGCAGCGCCTTTCTAGCCAAGAGCGTCAGACCGCGGCGCGTATTCAGTCTGCTATGGAACGGGAGATGCTAAAACAACGGGGAGACTAGATACTCATTAGTTTAGCTTGGGGGCGAAATGATAGCAGAAACATTGGCTGGTATAGCACTGGTCAAATCCGCGGTTGATGGAATTAAATCAGCCATCAACACGGCCAAGGACGTTGGCGAAATAGCGGGTTACGTTGACCAGCTTTTTGAAGGTGAAAAGCAGGTCCAGCAGAAAAGAGCTAAGAGTGCGTACCCCGGGATTGGAGACCAGTTCGGGGTATCTAATATTGCGTCTGAAGTCATAGATGCAAAACTGGCTCAAGAAAAGATGCAGGAAATGCGTAACCTGATTGATTTACGTTTTGGCCCCGGAACGTGGCAAAGTATAGTAGATGAGCGGGCTCGTAGGATACAGGCGGCTAGAGAAGCCGCTGCGGCGGAACGCCGTAAAAAGCTGGCCGAAGCAAAAGAGTTTGAAGAAACTATGAAGCAGGTCGTGCTTGTAACTTCGGTAACGGTTGTTGCGATAGGGTTTTTTATATTTTTGTTTGCGGTGGTACTATGACGGTAGATAAATTTTTAGAATGGAAGATACTGCCTCGTTTTATGATGCTAGCAAGCACGGTAATGAGTTGGCGCTGTGCCGAGTGGTTTATGGCGTTAGACGCGCCGACGGGGGCGCAGAGTGCTTTTGTTTCAGTGGTTATGGGCGTTATGACGGGCGTTTTTGGTATATGGATGGGGCACGAGCACAAGCCCGTGGCTAAATAATGTATCAGGCGGTTGTTCTTGCGTGTCTTGTTTTTAATATGGAACAATGTTACCAGTTAGAAGACCAGTGGGGGCCCTATAGCACATATGAGCGGTGCGAGAAACGAGCGTATGAAATGTCTCGCGCAGTTCATAAACACATGCAAGGATACAAGCCTGTATCTTGGCAATGTCGGGCGTTACCAAAAGGAAAGTTGACAACATGATTCAGGCACTTATTGGACCAGCTACCGAGCTAATCGGTAAATTTGTTGAAGATAAAGACCAGAAGAACAAGTTGGCGCATGAGATTGCCACTATGGCAGAGCGCCACGCGCAGGACTTAGCTAAAGGCCAGCTTGAAATCAATAAGATGGAAGCGCAGCACCGCTCTATATTTGTGGCGGGATGGCGGCCCTTTCTTGGCTGGGGCTTGAGCTTTGCGATGATATGGCACTTCGTTTTAGTGCCTATGGTTACATTTGGTTTTGCGTATGCGGGAATAGAAGCGCCAGATTTACCCGCGTTTGATATGGACTCTTTGATGACCGTGCTAATGGGTATGCTTGGCCTTGGTGGGTTACGTACCTTTGAAAAAGCCAAAGGACTGACAAAATGAATAGGTACATAGCACTGGGCTTACTCTATTGTGGTAAGCCCTTTATTGTAATAGGTAATTGGTTTTGGCGTCAGCATAGAAAATTTCTAAGGCGGAACCGGTAGATGGAAGCTAATTTTTTTAAAAGTCTTGAGATGGTACTGCACCACGAAGGTGGGTTTGTGGATCACAAAGATGATCCCGGAGGCGCAACTAACAAGGGTATCACACATAAAACCTATGCTGATTTTTTGGGGCGTCCTCTTGAAGACGTAAGCGAGCTAAAGAACATCCCAAAAGATCATGTTCAGTTAATCTACAAAAAAGGTTACTGGGACAAGGTAAGGGGTGACGAACTTCCGAACGGTGTAGATTTTTGCGTATTTGACTGGGCCGTGAACAGCGGGCCGGGACGTGCCGCAAAGGCATTACAAAAGACGGTTATGGTGTTGCAGGATGGGGCTATTGGTCCAAGGACCCTAGAAGCTGTCTCTGAATATAGCCCAACAGAAATAATAGAGAAAATAACTGAGACTCGTATTGAGTTTTATAAGGGTTTGTCTACGTACAGTACTTTTGGCAAAGGTTGGTTAAAAAGGGCAAAAGAAACTCGTGACTTTGCTTTGGATATGATATAAAACCATATCAGACTTAATGCGGAGATATACGAGTGGATCAAATTTATTTCGCGGAGGCCGTCTTTCGGATTATTCGGGAGCGGCGGCAAGCAGTTCAAGACTTGTTGATTTATGACAATGTTAAGAACATCGAGCAGTATCGTGAGCTCATGGGAAACTTAAAGTCCCTAGATCACGTGGAACAGGAACTCAAGGGCCTGCTAGATAAACAGGAGCAAAGCAATGGCTAAAGCGCAAAAAGTTAACCTTGAAGGCGCAGCGGAGGGTGTCGCAAACCTCGCTTCAGCTTACAAGGATGTTACTGATAAGGTACTGGACCCCGAGTCTATCGGTGGTTCTCTCCTAGAAAGGATGCCGGACCCAACGGGCTGGCGTTTGCTTATTCTCCCCTATCGCGGAAAAGGTAAAACTGACGGCGGAATCTATTTGCCGGATAAGGTAGTGGAAGAGCAGACAATATCTACGCAAGTTGGTTATGTCCTAAAAGTGGGACCTCTGGCTTACAAGGACCCAGAGAAGTTTCCCTCTGGTCCGTGGTGCGAGCAGGGTAACTGGGTGATGTTTGCTCGTTATGCGGGGTCTCGTTTTAAAATTGATGGTGGCGAGGTTCGTATTCTAAATGATGACGAGATTTTATCGCGCATCAAAGAACCCGAAGATATTTTGCATTTCTAGGAGAAAAAAATGGCAGAAGAAAAAGAAGATCAAATCGAATTAGATTTAGACGACGCGCAAGAACAAGAAGTCGAATTGCCCGGTGGTGATGACAATGCCTCGCTTGCGGCATCTTCCGACGATGCCTCGCTTGCGGCATCTTCCGATGACAACTTTGATAAGGCGGAGAACGCTACGCAGAAGCGCATAGATCGTCTTACAAAAAAGATGCGGGAGGCTGAGCGCCAAAGGGAAGAGGCTATAAGGTACGCTCAAAACGTACAGGCTGAAGCTAGCTCTCTTAAACAGCGCATGGACCATTTGGACAACAGCTATGTGAAAGAGTATAGCAGCCGGGTTGAAACTCAGATCGCCGCCGCCGAAAGTGACCTAGCTGTTGCTATTGAGATTGGTGATACTGCGGGTGTCGTAGAAGCTCAGCGTAAGATCACGCGGTTAGCTATTGAGAACGACAGAGCTGAACAGGCAAGGGCACAGCAGGATCGGTACAGTAAAGCCGCTGCCGCGCAGCAACGCGCACAGGTTGAGCAGCCTATGCCGTCTCAACCTAAAATGCCGGACCCCAAAGCCCAGCGTTGGGCGTCTCGAAATGAGTGGTTTGGGGAAGATGAAGCTATGACGTACGCAGCTTTTGGCATCCACAAAAAGCTTATTGAAAACGAAGGGTTTGACCCGCAGTCCGATGAGTACTATAATGAATTAGATAAGCGTATGGTGGAAGAGTTTCCGCATAAGCTAAACGGTGGTAGCAGACGGCCCGCTCAGACGGTTGCTTCCGTATCCCGCAGTAGTTCTGGGCGCAGTAGTGGGAAAAAGGTTAGACTCACCCCTAGCCAAGTCGCAATAGCGAAAAAATTGGGTGTGCCGCTTGAAGAATACGCGAAATACGTGAAGGAGTAAGGAAAATGACAGAACAGAACATTGATCGGACTTCTCGCGCAAATCAAACTCGGGAGAAAACGGCAAAGCGTAAGCCGTGGGCTCCCCCATCTATGTTGGATGCACCGCCTGCACCGGATGGTTTTAAGCATCGTTGGATCAGGGCTGAAACCCGTGGTTTTGACGATACTAAAAACGTAAGCGCTAAGATGCGCGAAGGTTGGGAACTGGTTCGTAAGGACGAGTACCCTGACTTTGAGGCCCCGGTAGTTGACTCAGGTAAGTACGAAGGTGTGTTTGGAGTAGGTGGCCTTATTCTCGCACGGATTCCAGTGGAAACGGTGGCAGAAAGAACCGCATATTTTAACCAAAGAAGTGCGGATCAAATGCAAGCCGTGGACCAAGATATGATGCGCGAGAATGCTCATTCATCCATGACGATCAATAAACCTGATCGTCAATCTCGTGTAACTTTTGGCGGCCCACAGAGATAGGGTCGCCCTGATTAGGAGAAAAATCAAATGGCAAACCAAAACACTGCCTATGGTCTTCGTCCTATCGGGCTAGTTGGAAGTGGTGTTAATTCTACCGGTGTAACCGAATATGAAATCTCATCCGCCAACGGCAACCCAATCTATCAGTACGCTATTGTAGTCCCGACTGCTGCTGGCGTTATTGATTATGCTGGTGCTACCGACGGTGGCACAACTCCAGCATTGGGTGTCCTGATGGGCGTTCAATACCAAGACTCAGTCCAGAAGAAGCCTGTATGGCTCAACTACTGGCCGGGTTCTGGTTCAGTCAGCGTTGACACAAACTACCCTGTAAAGGCGTTTGTGGCTGACAATCCAAACCAACTGTTCAAAGTTGCTTCTGACGCATCATTGACTGACCGTGCAACCGCACAGGCAGCCATTTTTGCTAACGCATCTTTGGGCACATCAGCCCGCACCGGCTCTACCAACACGGGTAGCGCAAACGGTGCACTTAGCGTGTCTTCAATTGCCGTAACAGCGACTTTGCCGCTGCGGATTGTAGGAATCATGGATGACGAAGCCAACAGCGACTTTGCCGCTGCGGGTATTCCTTTGATTGTTCGGTTGAATGCACATTTCAACGCAAACACAAGCCGTTTTGACTCGCAGACTACTGCGACTTCAACGGGCGTTTAAGGAGGGGATAGAAAATGGCTATTTCTCGCGCACAACTAGCGAAAGAGCTTGAGCCCGGCCTGAATGCTTTGTTCGGCCTTGAGTACGACCGCTACGAAAATGAGCATGCTGAAATCTATGACGAAGAGTCATCAGATCGTGCATTTGAAGAAGAGGTGATGCTCGGTGGATTTTCAACGGCACCAACAAAATCTGAAGGCGGAGCCATCAGTTTTGACGATGCACAAGAGACCTACACAGCACGGTACACACACGAAACAATCGCTCTGGCGTTCTCAATCACTGAGGAAGCTATCGAAGACAACCTGTATGACCGTCTGGCATCACGCTACACCAAAGCTCTGGCCCGTTCAATGGCTCAGACAAAGCAGATCAAAGCTGCCGCTATTCTGAACAATGCGTTCAGCGCAACCGGCGGTAATGCGATTGGCGATGGTGCAGCACTTTGTTCAAACGCTCACCCATCATTGTCAGGTAACCAGACCAATATTCTGGCTACTGCGGCTGACCTCAACGAGACTTCTCTTGAGCAGATGCTGATTGACATTGCTGGTTTGACTGACGAGCGTGGTCTGAAGATTGCAGTACGCGGTACGAAGTTGATTATCCCTAAAGAGCTGCAATTCATTGCAGAGCGGGTGATTAACTCAAACCTCCGTTCTTCAACAGCGGACAATGACTTGAACGCGGTGAAGAGCATGGGAATGCTTCCTGACGGGGCAGTGGTTAACCACTTCCTGACCGACACGGATGCTTTCTTCATCAAGACAGATGCTCCAAACGGCTTCAAGTACTTCAACCGCGCAGCGATTAAAACTGCAATGGAAGGTGATTTTGACACCGGAAACATGCGGTTTAAGGCTCGTGAGCGTTACAGCTTCGGCGTCTCAGATTGGCGTTGTGTTTTCGGTACTCCGGGCGCAGCGTAAACATCTTTTACAAATGAGAAAGGGCGGCAGTTGCCGCCCTTTCTTTTTTGCGGTATACTTATTTTGGGCGTAACTTTAGCTTTGTAGACAGGATCCTGCCCACCTGACATTGCACGGACTACAGAGCGAACCCTTGTGCAAGAGGTGATAAAATGGCTTCTACAACTTTTTCGGGTCCCGTGACCTCCACTGCCGGTTTTATTTCTGGCTCTGACTCTCTCGTTTCCGTAACAGCTAACGCTACCATGACATCTGCCGCAAATGCAGGCCGCACTATGGTTTTGGATATTGCAAGTGGCGCGACTGTCACTCTCCCTGCTGCTAGCGGAACAGGCAACATCTACAAGTTCTTTGTAGCAACCACCGTTACTTCAAACGACTATATCATTCAGGTTGCTAATTCTAGCGACACAATGTCTGGTATGGCTATTGTAGCTAACGACGGCGGCGATACTGCGTCTATCTTTGAAACTGCTGCTGACAGCGACACCATCACTATGGACGGGTCAACGACTGGCGGTATTCTTGGCGCACAGGTGGAACTTCAGGACGTTGCTAGCAACAAGTTTTCTGTTGTAGTCCGCACAGCGGCCACTGGCACAGAAGCTACTCCTTTCTCCGCTGCTGTTTAATAGGGGCTTATCATGGGTAAGCTTAACGGTAGCAAAAAGCCTCTTAAAAAGGCCGTAAAGGCCGTGAAAAAGGCTGTAACAAAGAAAGAGGGGTAAGCTATGGCTGGATCTCTGATATTTTCCAAATATCGGGACGTAGGCACAGACGGAGACGGCACGATCTATAGTGGACCGTGCCGTTTGCGCCAGCTTACGGTAAATACCGAAGCTGCTGGAGCCCCCGCTATTATTTTACGTGACGGCGGCGCATCTGGCGGGATCAAGCTACAGCTTGATCTTCAAACAAGTGACACTTTTTCAGTCAACATTCCAGATGACGGCATTCGTTTTGATACAGACCTGTATATAGACGAAACCGCTTTGGATAGCGTGACTGTCTTCTTGTCGTAACAGGAGGCTCGAATGGCTCGTGAAGTCAGTTCCATATCAAGGGTAGGGACTTCGGAGCCGTTCGAGCTTCAGTCTTCTCGTGACCAAATTGCGTATCACAACACGCTTTTTAAATATGGTTACAACCCTAATATCATTAACGTAAGTGAAACCGTCTGGGATGCAGGCGGTTTATACGCATATCCGGGTTCCGCGGTAGCTATGACAGTCACCTCCGCAGGAGGCGCTACAGATTCTGGCGTAAAAGTGCTTGTATCTGGTCTTGATACAAATTATGCGGAGCTAGAAGAAGAAGTGACTTTGAACGCTAGCGGAACAGCCACGACTACGGGTTTGTTTTTGCGTGTTTTCAGAGCTTATGTAAGCGGCGCTACTTCCCCTACAGGTAATATCACCATAGCTAACGGCGGCACTACCTATGCTCAAATTACAAACGGTGAAAATCAAACGCTAATGGCGGTATATACCGTTCCTGCGGGTAAAACTCTCTACATTAACGAAGGCATTGCCACACACGGCACTGGGACATCTGGTGGCGTATATATGACTGTGCGCTTTTTAGTAAAGCCTTTTGGCGGCGTATTTAGGACGCAGGTTAAGGTAGATGTTGTCGAAAGTCAGGTTTATTACCCATTTGCCTATCCTATTAAAGTGACAGAAAAGTCGGACGTTGAGGTGCGGGCTATTTGTAATAAAAACCAAGCTAACGCAATATCTGCCTCCTTTAATGGCGTGTTAATCGACAACGGGAATGCTTTGTAATGGCTGAACGTAAAAAAGCCAAAATGCCCCCCCGCAACAAGAAGAATTTCCGCCCTACTGAAAAAGGAGCGGGGATGACTAAAGCTGGAGTAGCCGCATATAGGAAGGCAAACCCCGGCTCAAAGTTGAAGACCGCCGTAACAGGCAAGGTCAAAAAAGATAGTAAGGATGCAAAGCGTCGTAAGTCTTTCTGTGCGCGTTCTGCGGGACAAATGAAAAAGTTTCCTAAAGCGGCGAAAGACCCAAACAGCCGTTTGAGACAGGCACGTAAAAGGTGGAAGTGTTAAAATGAGCAAGCCAACAGTTGCAGAACTAGACAAGAAGGTCGAGGTTATTCAGGCCGTTTTACATCGGTTGGAAACCAACCATCTTGCTCATATGCAAAAGGACATAGACCGTCTGGATATAAAGGTCTGGGCTATCCTTGGCGGCATTGCTCTGCAACTTGCGGCGACGGTAATAGCATTAGTGGCGGTGTTGACATGACACGAGTTAATTTAGGCGCAGGCGCTTGTTCCGTTAGAAAAATGGCTAAAGGCGGCGTTGTTAAAATGAAGAAGGGCGGCACTATATGCCCTGAAGGTAAGGCGTGGGCAAAGCGCACGTTTGACACATATCCGAGTGCATACGCAAATCTCGCCGCCTCAAAATATTGTAAAGACCCTAACTATGCCAAAAAGTCTAAAGGTGGCAAACGAAAGGGTAAATAATGGGTAAATTACAGGAGTGGTTAGATGAGGATTGGGTCAGAATTGATAGCTCGGGCAACATTTCGGGCGCATGTGGTACGTCAAAAGATAAGCGTAACCCTGACCGTTGCCTTCCTAGACGTAAAGCTCAAAGTTTATCAAAAGCTGAACGAGCTTCAACAGCGCGTAAAAAGAAGCGTGAAGGCTCAAAAGGAAAAACCGTTGTTTCTAATACAGCGGCTGCAAAAGTCTCCAAGATGGCTCTTGGCGGAGTTGCGGGGTATTCCACCACGGCTAAGAGACCGTTTACGGGCAAAAAAGTCCCCGGAACTGTAGTAGCCAGAGGCTGCGGGACAGTTATGTCTAACCGCAGGAAACGTACAAAAGGATCGGTATCTTAGATATGACTGCTACGGCTTTTTACATAGATAAAGAAAAAGAGATATGCGACGAGATAGCCGCGTGGTCAGCGCATACTTTACAGAAGCCAAATCCCTTTTATAACAACTTACCCCCGTGCCCCTACGCGCAAAAAGCGTGGACAGATAACAAGGTAGCTATATTGTTTAAATACGAAGACAGCTACCAGTCTTTATATAGTACAATATCCCAGTGGGAAGACACTTTTGACTTAGTTATTATCGTGGACATGAATTTCCAAGCTGACCCAGACGAGTTTCACGAGTATCTGGAGGGGTTAAACGAAGTCATTTCTAGAGGTTTTTTTATTAACCGAGATATATGGCTAATGGGCTTTCACCCACAGGATGAGCCGAACGACTTTATTGATGACAACTCTTTTATGCAGCTTGTCGAAGACGAATACGCTATGATTTTTGTTCAGCCCCTGTCTACTGTGCAGGAAGCAGCAGACAAACTTGTAGAAAAAGGGTATTATGACCGGTATTTAGAAGAGTACGATGCAGCGCATATCTTTCAAAAGCGTACTAATTTATATAGGAGATTGAAAAGTGGCAATGAAACCTCGTAAAAATAAGAAAATGCGGGGCGGCGGTATGGTTAAGAAAATGCGCGGCGGCGGTATGGTCAAGAAAATGCGCGGCGGCGGTATGGTTAAGAAAATGCGCGGCGGCGGTATGGTAAGAAAGAAGTAAGTTATGGCAACTTCAGGAAGTCTAGATTTTGAACTTGATGTAGCAGATTACATTGAAGAGGCTTTTGAGCGCTGCGGCTTAGAAGTTAGGACTTCTTACGACTATAAGACGGCAAGACGTTCTATAAACCTGATGCTAGCAGAATGGGCAAACCGTGGTTTAAACCAGTGGACAATAGCTCAACGATCTCAAGCTTTGACACAAAGCACGGGTGACTATGACCTAACTTCCGACATAATAGACGTCTTATCTGTTGTTGTACGCCGTAGCGGGACTGATTATGCGCTAGAGCGCCTTAGTCGGGATGACTATTTATCTATTCCCACTAAAACAACGGAAGGCCGCCCAACTCAGTTCTTTTTGGATAGGCAGATCACGCCGCGCTTAAAACTATGGCCCGTGCCGGAGAATAGCACAGACGTGGTGTATTATGATGCTCTAACCCGGATGGAAGATGCGGATAAGCTGGTAAATACAATGGAAGTCCCGTTTCGTTTTTACCCTTGTTTAGCAGCGGGGCTGGCTTACTATTTATCTATAAAAAGAGCGCCAAACAGAGTTCAGCTATTAAAAGCGGTTTATGAAGAAGAGCTTGAAAGGGCTATGACGGAAGATCGGGATAGGGCTTCCTTTAATGTGGTTCCGCAGTTTCAATACTTTAGGACAGGCTAATGTCTAGATTTGCCGTCGGAAAAAACTCGTTTGCTATATCGGACCGCTCCGGACTGCGATACCGTTATAAGGATATGCGCCGAGAGTGGAACGGTCTTTTGGTTGGCCGGGATGAGTTTGAGCCAAAGCAGCCTCAATTAGGGCCTTTTAGGAAAGTTGTGGACGCTCAAGCTCTGAAAGATGCGCGACCGGATAGAGTTGAACCTCCGGTGGAGAGACTTCTTACTCCAAACGCTTTCACTTCTGGGAGCGCCGCTTCTGCGGTTATAACTGTTTTTGAGCCCTCTCATGGCCGGTCCACCAGTGATACAGTGAGGTTTAGAAATGTATTTGGATTTGATGGGTTTACTAAAGCAACTATTGAAAATGCTTCAGGGTATGTTATCACCGTCACTACGACGGATGAATACACCTTTACCGCCGCATCAGGAACCGCGACAACCGGTAATACACGAGGTGGTGGTGAAAATGCGACCGTGGGGCCAGTGACATTGGTGAGTTAAATGAGTTTTACATATCTAGAGTTGAAGACAGCTATTCAAGACTTTACCGAAAACTCGGAAACGTCTTTTGTAACAAACATTCCTAACTTCATTACCGGAGTGGAAGATCGTATACATTCGTTAGCCGACTTGGAGTTCTTTCGTAAGAATGCTACCGCGGCACTAGATGCCGACGACCCTTACCTAAGTGTTCCCAGTGATTACTTGTCTTCGTTTTCTTTTCAGATAACTTCTGCCGGTTCGCAGGGATTTTTAGAAATAAAAGATGTAAACTTTGTGCAACAATACACCTTAGATGCTGGCGCAACAGGTCTACCTCGTTACTATGGTGTTTTTGATGTAGATAATTTTATAGTATCTCCGACGCCGGATTCTAGTTATGACGTAGAGTTACACTATTATTATCGCCCGACCAGTTTAGTGGATTCAACAATCACGTTGAACCATAGCGCTTCTGTTGGCACCTTTATAGCTGGAGAATATGTAACGGGGGCAACTAGTGGGACCGTGGCACAAGTTGTTACTGTTCCTAATAATACGAGTGTTACTATTTCCCCGAAGACCATATCTGGGGCCGGGTTCTTAGCGTCAAACGTAGGCAGCGGCACAACGTATGGCGTCACCGAAAACATTGCTGGTCTGACCAATGGAGCTACTGCTACTACGACAACCCTAGTTAGCCCTTTAACGTGGTTAAGTGAAAATGCTCCAAACGCTCTCCTTTACGGTGCTCTCGTGGAAGCCTACACGTACATGAAGGGAGAGGCCGACATGATGCAGTTGTACGAACAACGGTTTATGCAAGAAATGCAGCGCTTAAAAGATTTAGCGGAAGCTAGAGAAAACACGGACGCTTACCGAAAAGGGTTGCCTGAAAGACCTAGAACATAAAGGTATTTAGATGGCTTTACTTATTAAAGACAGAGTAAAAGAAACCACTGCCACGACTGGTACAGGGACATATACTCTTGCTGGTGCGGAAGATGGTTTTGAGTCTTTTGCTGAAATAGGTGACGGCAATACCACTTATTATGCGTGTACTGATGGCACGGATTTTGAGATCGGTATTGGCACATACACAGCCTCTGGTACAACTCTCGCTAGAACCACTATTTTGCAGTCAACAAACTCTGATGCAGCGGTTAACTGGACGGCTGGCGACAAAACTATTTTCTGTACCGTTCCTGCTGAAAAGTACATCTTTCAAGACGCAAGCGGGAATACTGCTTTAGCTGGCGACCTGACCTTTGATGACAACGACAAGGCCGTGTTTGGTGCTGGGTCTGACTTGCAGTTGTACCACGATGGGACAAATTCATTTGTGTTAAATACTGTTGGCGAATTAGTTATTCGTAATCTTTCTGATGACAAAGATATTTTCTTACAGACCGATGATGGCTCTGGTAGTTCAGTTGCTTATGTTCAGTGTGATGGCAGTACCGGCGAAGTTAAGTTAAACCATTATGGTTCAACCAAACTGACCACTACCGCCACAGGCGTGGATGTCACTGGCACAGTCAACATAACAGGTGACGGTGATGACCTAATTGTCAATTCAGCCGACTATGAACTTGCCCTTTTGGGGAACAGGGGTGGCACAGGCGTAGACTTAGACAAGGCCTATTTTAGAATGAAGGCTGAAGGCACAAATACTATAGTGCTAGATACTGCTGGAGATAGTTATTTTAACGGCGGCAACGTGGGCATTGGGACGAGTTCGCCTACTGAAGCCCTTGATGTAAGAGGTCAATCTGTTTTCGGAAGTGGCACAGATGGTGTCAAGCTAACCTACAGCGCAGGCAATAGCACAGGGATTATTGATACTGGCTTTACATCGACTGGGCTAGAATTTCGCATAGGAAACAGTTTTGCCGCAAAAATCGACAGCAGCAACAGGGTTGGCATTGGGACGACTACACATTATGACAGTTCAACAAAACTAACTGTGGAAGGGCGGATTAATACGTCCAACGGAACTGCAATAGGTTCGATGAACTACGGTGGTGGGACAGTAATTAATGTAGGTTCTATATCAAACCATCCATTGCAGCTTATGACAAATAACACCACGCGAGCTACCATCGACAGCACAGGCGTGGATGTCACTGGCAATGTGACGGTTACAGGTACTGTAGATGGACGCGATGTAGCGACAGACGGAACAAAGCTAGACGGTATCGAAGCACTAGCAGACGTAACTGACGCAACCAATGTAGCAGCCGCTGGTGCGCTAATGACCACTGGCGGTTCGGTCACTGGTGATGTTTCATTCGGCGACTTTGACGAAGCCGTCTTCGGTGTTCACGATGACCTTCGGATTTATCACAATGGAACTTCTAATTTTATTCGCTCAGATAATGTTACAGGTGGCGCACTAGGTGCTGGTGCTTTAATTATTCAAGCCGAAAGTATTACAAATAAAATTGTCACTAGCGGCGGCTCTATATATACCCGAATATACGCAGATAGTGATGGTGTAGATTTGAGTGGCTCTGTAGATGTTACTGGCACTTTATCGGTGTCTGCAACCAATCCAACCATACGTCTTTTTGAAACTGACACAAGTAACCTAAATACCCAACTTCAGAACAATGGTGGTAGTTTTACAATTCTAACCACCAATGATTCTGCTACTTCTGGCTCAAACCGTTTTGCAATAGACCATTCTACAGGCGACATTTCTTTCTACAGCAGTTCTGGTAACGCCGATCTTACTTGGGATGCGTCAAGCAGCAGCTTACTTATGTCTTACCCCGGGAATATCACCAAAGATGATCTTGCTGTAGATCAAAGTTCTGTTGTTATTGGAGAAGACGCTTGTTTAAATCTAGCTACTCCGACTGATCTCGATAGAAATGTAGTTATAGGCTATCGAGCATCTTATACAGACACTGGCTGGGACAGGGTTACGATAGTCGGTTCAGAGGCTGCTTACACATTCACCAGCCCGTACATTACCGCAGTCGGTCATCAAGCAGGATACGGCGGCACAGGCTCATTCAGTTCATATTTTGGTTACAAATCAGGACCACAGACAGCCGGAGTTGGGTCAGGTTCGTATTACTCTGTTGCTTTAGGTGGTCAAGCTGGAAACAACTTTAACACGGGTGACTACGCCACTGTGGTGGGCTACAACGCCGATGTTATTGCAACGGCAAGTAATTATATGACAGCTATAGGCTATAATGCCCACGCCCAAGGCACTGGGTCTACATTTGTTGGCGCTTCTGCGGGCTTATCTGGAAACTCCGGCAGCACCTACGTTACAGCTATGGGTTATCAGGCTGGATACGATATGGACGGTGGTGACTACAGTGTCTGTATAGGCTATCGCGCAGGATATGGTGGAGGAACTGGTGGTTACAACACATCTCTCGGTTCTCTAGCGGGGTATGCACTATCTTCAGGTTATGAAAATACTTTTGTAGGTGGTTACGCAGGACGCTATGTAACCAGTGGGTTTCAAAACACCTTGATAGGTTATGGTGCTGGACTTAACAGTTCGATGAACGGCGAAGACCAAATGACCTTTGTGGGTTGTGACGCAGGGGACGCATTGCACGGAGTTTTGAACTGCACGGCACTTGGTTTTGACGCACAGCAGGTGAATGACAGCGTATCGCACAATATTACTCTTGGTGACACTCGAATTACTACATTGAGGTGTAATCAAACTTCAATCTCCAGCTTGTCTGACGAGCGTGATAAAACGGCCATTGAGGACATTCCCTACGGTTTAGACTTCATCAACGCAATGCGTCCTGTTCAGTTTACTTGGAATAGGCGCGATGGAAGCATGGGTGCAACCAAAGACATTGGTTTCATTGCACAAGATTTGGCAGAAGTCGAAGCCGACTTCAGTTCAGTTAGTCGAACTCGAATTGTTACTTTTGACAACCCAGAAAAATGGGAAGCGGCTCCGAATAGAACTTACCCAATACTTATTAAAGCGGTACAAGAGTTAGCTGCTAAATGCGAAGCCTTAGAGGCTAGAATACAACAACTGGAACAAGGAAGTTAAAAATGGCTGTAAATGAAATTGATCGTGATTTTCTGCGTCTTTTGCATGAATGTGATATGATTGAAAGCATAATCGCTGGGCTAAAGATGGACGAGGCCCCAGATGCTGAAAAGAAGCAACTTGTTGGTAACATCGTTATGAAGCTCGAAATGGAAATGCTTGATGACAAGTGGGTGACGGCAGGTAAAGACTGCACTCGCATTAACGAAGTCATTGCTACTGGGCGCACTTACTGGAGGGCTTAAAAATGTCAGAGAATATTGTTAATATAAACGGAAAAGAGTACAAACCAGAAGATTTTGACGAAAATCAATCATACATGATCGAACAGATTCGTTTTTGTCAAAATAAAGCAAATGGGCTACGCTTTGAGCTCGATCAAGTTCAAGCGGCTCAGAACGCATTCACAAACTCTCTGATTGCTTCTTTGAAGGAAGAGAGCAAAGCAGAAGCAAGTTAAGGAGTAAAAGGCGATGGCAACATCAAACGCAGCAACCACGTATCTAGAACATGCAATTCTAGATTTTTTGTTTAAAAACAACTCTGAGTCGTTTGCGTCTCCGGGGGACAGTATTTATATCGGCCTAGCCACTGCTGCGTCTGATCCAGAGGCCGGAACAGTGACAGAAGTGGATACTACGACTGAAGATGCAAACTATGCTCGTCAACAAGTAACGGCAGCAAATTGGACATTGGCTTCGCTTGCTACAGACGCTCAGACAGTTACGAATACAAACAACATAGAATATAGCGCGTCTAGTGGAATTGCTTCATATACTGTTACGCACGTGTTTGTCGCGGATGCGTCCACTAGCGGGAATATTCTTTTTGTCGGCGCTTTAGACGCAAGCAAAACAATAGCTTCTGGTGACGTTTTCCGTATTAACGCGACAAATTTAACTATTGAATTGAAGTAAAGTAGATGACGTTAGGGTTCAGTTCTCTATCTGAGCTCCCCATCTCTACCGTTGGTCTGGGAGCGGTTCTTGAGGGAACGGCCACAATGGACGCGAATTTTACTCAGACCTCAAGTGGCTTGAGACTGGCGTTGGGCGTGTCCGCGCAGGACTTTAATTTTACTCAGACCTCAAGTGGCTTGAGGCTGGCGTTGGGCGTGTCCTCGCAGGACTTTAACTTCATTCAGTCCAGTGATGGGGAAAGACTGGCGTTGGGCGTATCCACGCAGGACTTTAACTTCACTCAAACCAGCCTTGCAAGTTTAACTGCTAGAGGTTCCGCAGACATAAGCGGTAACTTTATTCAGTCTGTGTTAGGAAATGCGACCTTTTTTGGGGATTCCTACATGATTGGGACCTCTAGCAAAATATCTGTTGGTAGCGGAGTACTGGTAGGAGTTATCTCTCTATCGGCGGAGTTTATTGAAACCTCCGCGGGTGTTCGCGTAGCCAACGGAGTTTCGGACCAGACCTCTGCATTTATTCAAACCACGGATGGGGTGTATGTTGCTCGTGGTGTGTCGGCGCAAGAATTTTCATTTATTCAAAGTTCGGCGGCGTCTTCGATCTTAGTGGGGTCTTCTACGCAAGACGCTAATTTCACGCAAGACACGTCGGCTAAACTAATCGCCGCCGGAAGTGCAGAAGTCCTGTCGTCCTTTATTCAATCCGCTAACGCCTCTATATCTGCAAGGGCTAGTGCGTCGATTGTTTCTGTGTTTGTTCAGACCACAATACCAAATCTGGTAAGTTCTGGAGAAATAAGTTATAACGCCATATTCGTTCAGACAACAAGCGGAAGTTTCCTTTGGAATAGAATAGACCCAGAGGTTCCACCGGATGTTTGGGCAGAGGTAATACCGGTTGGAGGAGAATGGTCTCAGATAGAGCCCGGGGCTGTTGCGGAAAGTTGGTCTCAGACAACCCCTTCTGGAGGCAGTACGTGGGCTGAAATTGAAGGCTCTACGGCTACAGCAAGCTGGACCGGAAGCTCCCCCTCTAGTGGAGCAAGCTGGACCGGAAGCTCCCCCTCTAGTGGAGCAAGCTGGACCGGAAGCTCCCCCTCTAGTGGAGCAAGCTGGGCAGAGGTCACTAATGATAATGCCGGGTCTTGGGCAGGAACGCAGCCTTCGTCCGGTCAAACATGGACAGACTTAGATGCGGATGATACAATAAAGACTTGGACAAAAAAGGTGGTTTAGATGGCTACGTTATACACCAGTAATTCAGGAATAATTAAACCGGGTTCCGGGGAGCAGTCCGGAACGTGGGGCACTTCTGTAAATACGAATTTTGATATTATAGACAGAGCAATAAGCGGATACGGGGACGTAGACTTATCTAGCTCGGGTGCAGCTAAAACAGTTCTGACTACAAACGGCGCACTTTCCGAAGGCGGTTATGCGGTGCTCAATTTTTCGGGTGCTACGGAGGCTTGCACCGTTACTCTTTCCCCTAACACTAAGGGATGCGTGTATATTGCGAGAAACGCAGGAAGCTTTAACGTCGTTATACAACAGGGCTCGGGTAATACCGTAACGCTTTTAGCAGGCGGCGCGGCACTTGTTTGGGCGGATGGCGGCGGGGCAACCGCAAACGTAAGAGCCTTAGATTTAGCTAAATTAACAGCTAATCTAGATGTGAACGGAAACTCTATTGTAAGTACATCAAATGGAAACATTGTTTTAGCTCCAAACGGAACAGGCGATGTTCATTTAGATGCAGACACTGTTCGAGTAGGCGACTCTAACGCTAATGCTACAATTACAACAAACGGCACCGGAGACCTTATTTTAAACACTAACAGCGGGACTAACAGCGGAACCGTTACTATTGCTGATGGTGTAAACGGGAATATTTCTTTTGCACCAAATGGGACGGGTGAGGTTCAGGTAACTGGCGGTTTGACCGTAACGGGTGATTTGGACGTTGATAACTTAAACGTCAATGGAAACACAATCTCTTCAACGGACACAAACGGAAACATTGTTTTTGTTCCAGATGGGACGGGTGAAGTTCAAGTAACTGGGGGCGTGACTGTAACGGGTGATTTGGACGTTGACAACTTAAACGTCAATGGAAACACAATTTCTTCCACAGATACTAATGGCGACATTGTATTAAGCCCAGATGGCACGGGCTCTGTTAATATTGGCACTGACTTAGAGTTAGGTGCGTCTCTTTGGAAACTAGTTATAGATGGCACTAAGGTCGGATTTTCTTACAACGGCACGTTAATGTTTTCCATATCTACGAGCGGTGCAGTGATAGCTAAAGACGACATAACCGCGTTCGGTACACCGTAACCTTCGGAAGGAAATGCATAAATGGCTCTTCCCACTACAGGAGCGATTAGTTTCGCTAACATACAAACCGAGTTTGGCGGCACTAACCCTATTAGTATGACTGAGTACTATGGTGATGATAGTGTAACGGGCGACATTCCACCCGCGGGTCACCTCGGATCGGTCAGCATGAGTGAGTTCCGGGGTTCCGAAAAAGCTTTCGCTACAGCAACGCGCGTAGTTAGTGTGGTCACTAGTAGCGGTGCTCCCTCGTTTAGTGGAACAATAGACGCTTCTGGGGGTCCTGCGGGCCAAACTTGGGCCGTCGTTATATGGCGCGGCGCGTCTAGTAGCACCGGAACATACCCTAGTAACGCTCCGCAAGTTGGAGTAACTAATCTTTTTCCAAGAGCGACGAGGTCATGGGGTAGTGCGAGCGGCTATGCTTTTGCCGCCTGTTGGGCTAGTTCTATTTCACCCAACGCCTCTCAAAGTTTTAGCTGGACCCCCAACCAATCCTTTACTGGCACGGACATAAATGGCTGGGATTTATGGATTGTTAAAGGTGTTAGTACGCTTTCTAGCACTATCAGCAGGATAGATTCGTTCGGGGGCGGCTCACAAAACACAAACTTCAATACGCCCGCCTGCGTGATAGCGGGAGGAGCATCGTTTAACGGTACTGGGGGTCTAGGGACAAATTTTGACACCACAAGCTTTGGGTGTGGCGCGGATAGATATTTACCACCGGGCTCACAGACAATATCTTATGATCAAAACAATGTCACTGCTGGCGTCATACTAAACTTCGGGGATAACAATGCCATCATTGTTTAGTAACGTAACGGGAATTATGTTATGCCTTTAACTAAATTAAATTTTAAACCGGGTTTGGTGCAAGACGTAACGTCTTATGCTAATGAAGGCGGCTGGCGAGATGGAGACAAAGTGCGTTTTAGGCTTGGTTTTCCGGAAAAAATGGGCGGCTGGGAAAAATACACCGAGAATACGTTTTTGGGATCGTGTAGAGCGTTACATAATTGGATAGCACTTGACGGCTCAAACTATTTAGGTCTAGGAACGCACTTAAAATATTACCTTGAAGAGGGCGGGACGTTTAATGACCTAACCCCTATCCGCCGGACAACGGTTGCGGGGGGTGTAACTTTTGCCGCAATTGACGGCTCTTCTACCCTTACTGTTACGGACGTCAACCACGGAGCAACAGAAAACGATTTTGTTACTTTTTCTGGGGCGGCAGCGCTCGGCGGGGCTGTATTAGCTAATGACTTAAACCAAGAGTATCAGATTTCCTCTGTTATAGATGGGAATACATATGAAATTGAAGCCAAAGATGTTAACGGGAATCCCCGCACAGCAAATTCCTCGGATACTGGAAATGGTGGTTCGTCGGTCGTAGGGTCTTACCAGATAAATGTAGGACTTGACGATCAGGTTGGGGGAACAGGTTGGGGGGCAGGCTTGTATGGGGGCCGAACCTCCGGAGCTCTACAGACGACGTTAAATGAGGGTAGTACGTTACTGGCTGCGGACACAACCATTACGGTCACAAGCACCTCCGGGATTATTGCGGGGGATGTTGTAAACATCGAAAGCGAACTTATTCTGGTTGGGGGGATATCATCAAATGACCTAACCGGTTGTACCCGGGGATATTCTGGAACCACCGCCGCAGACCATGACGACGGCTTAACGGTCTATTTAGCCATAGGAAACGCTAACTCTAGTAATGACTTTACCGGATGGGGAGACGCTTCGGCTGGGGGTCTATCTGAGACGACCGAAATACGTTTATGGTCTCACGACAATTTTGGGCAGGACCTGTTACTAAACCCGCGTGACTCAAAAGTTTATTATTGGGCTCGGTCTGGGGGCACTACTGCAAGGGCCGTAGAGTTGTCCACCCTTGCAGGAAGCCCGCTCAGTGTGCCACAAAAATGCAAGCAAATTCTTGTATCAGACAGGGACCGGCACGTTATAGCCTTCGGCGCAGATGGACTTGGGGGTCCTACGGCTACTCAGGGGGATGGCGTTCAGGACCCCCTCCTAATCCGTTTTTCTAGTCAAGAAGACCCTCTAGATTGGTATCCGACTGCAACTAATACAGCGGGTGACCTAAGATTAGGCGCAGGCTCCGAGTTTATTACCGCCCTAGAAACAAAACGGGAAATCCTTATCTGGACGGACACTTCAATAACTTCAATGAGTTATATTGGTGTGCCGTATACATTTGGTCTCACTCAGCTTGCTACGAACATATCTATTGCGGGTCCCAATGCTGCCGCGGCTACTGAAGATTATGTGTTCTGGATGGGGCTAGACAATTTTTACGTCTATGCGGGGCAAACAGGACAGTTGCCGTGTACGGTCAAAGACAAGGTCTTTACGGATATAAATCTTGAGCAGCTAACTAAAGTAGTTGCGGGGGTTAATGCAGAATTTAGCGAAGTATTTTGGTTTTACCCCTCTACAGGTTCTACTTTTAACAACAGGTATGTTGTTTATAACTATCTAGAGAAGATATGGTACTTTGGGCAGTTGAACAGAACAGCGTGGATAGACAAGGGGACCCGAGCATATCCGTTAGCTACCGATAATACCGGGTATCTATATAATCACGAGTTTGGGTATGATGCCGACGGTAGTGCTATGAACTCCTTTATTGAGTCCTCTGTCATTGACATTGGGGACGGGGACCATTTTGCTTACATCCGAAGAGTAATTCCGGACTTGACCTTTGTGGGGTCTACCGGGGCGTCCTCTCCGCAGGCAACTTTTACGGTAAAATCTAGGGATTTTCCGGGGGAAGATTTTGGAAATACGGGTTCGGCGGTTACCACAAGAACTCAAGTAAGCCCTGTGGAAGAGTATACAAAACAACTGTATATTCGTACTAGGGGTAGGTCTTTTGCTTTGCGAGTAGAGTCTGATGCGCTTGGCTCCAGATGGCGGTTAGGTGCTCCAAGAGTTGATATCCGTCAGGACGGGAGGCGATAGTGTCGAATGCTCGTGGGACAGGTGTACCGGCACCTAGAATACCGGACCCGCCGATGGAGTACGATTTTGCCTATATGCAAGACGTAATTAGAGCACTTGAAGTGTTTATTTCGCAGGAAAGAAATCCCGGGGCACTGGTAGCCGCTACCCTGCAACTTACTGATTTACCTACCAGCGCAACGGGGTTGGCAACGGGAGAACTATGGAACGATGCGGGAACTATAAAAATAGCCCCGTGATAGACGAATAAGGAAAAAACCTGTATATTACAGAAACTATGTGAGTATGAGAGTTAGATATCATGGCGCAAGCAGCAGTACAAGACGATAAATTGATGGTCCCCGACGGCGGTATTGCCGACTTCTACATGGAAGACGAGGAACTCGAGGCACTGGAGCGGCAAGAAGCTGACGAGGCTTTCGGTAAAACAGGCATAGCCGAGTTTGGGGATGTAGCTGCTCGCATGGCTTCGTATGGCCGTGGCGGGGACGACACTATTGCTCACGTTGCTAGCGGGGAAATTGTTATCCCGTTGCCGCTGATTGAAAACAACCCTAAAATGAAAGAGTCCATCTTCAATCATTTGCGTGAGCTAGGTGTTGAGAACCCAGAACAGTATGTAGTGGGCTCTTCTTCTAACTCAATCAACCCTGAAACAGGCTTACCCGAATTTGGGTGGCTTAAAAAAACAATTAAAAAAATATCCAGAGGGGCCAAAAAAATTGGCAAATCTGTTGTAAAGGTTGTTAAGAAAGTAGCTCCTGTTGTTCTGCCAATGGTTCTAGCTCCGTTTATGGGTCCGATATGGGCGGGTGCGGTAGGTTCCGGAATTGGCACCTTGATTCAAACGGGTGACGTCAAAGATGCATTTAAGGCAGCCCTTATTGGAGCCGGTACGGGCGCGTTAACGGCAGGTATAGGTAGTAAATTAAGCGGCGGCGAGTTTTTTAAAGGGATTTCTAGCGCGGCTAACCCTGCAAACTTTACCGAAGGTTTAAAAGGTGTGGGTAGAGCCTTTACCGGTGATTTCTCGGGGGCCTCTATGAATAACTTACGTGCAGGTCCTACTGCGGAGGGCGGCACTTCATACAAGGCACTGACAGAAGGCGCTCAGCTTTCTGGCCCAGAGGTACAGACTTTTGATACCTCTAACTACACAGTTACGCCGGATCAAGCTAAAACCGCCGTGACAGACGTAACTTCGCAGGCAACAAGCCTTAGTGGTACACCAAAAACACCATATACTTTTGATGGTGCTAGGCCTTTCCGCACAGGAGCTAATTTGCCCTCAGATACAGTTACTTTTAACGGTCAAGCTTATGCCCCGGTTGAAAGTGCTTCCACCTTTGACATGAGCACCTTAAAACAACCGTCCGGATACATGGAAACTCCGAGCGTTGGGGATGCCCTAAAAGATGCCTTTAACTTTGGAGAGGGCCGTTCATTTACCGAATCAATGGGCGACATCTTCATGCCTAATACGCAAACTCCGACGGCCACGGATTTTATTCAAGCAAACCCGACAATGGATTTAGCGATGGCGAAACAACTTGCCGCGGATGCCGCGACAAAGGCTCCGGGATTGCTTCGCACTTTCGGGCCCGGGGCGGCCCTTGCATTAGGCGCAGGCGCTGCCGGGGGCATGTTTACGGCTCCCGAACAGGAAGACCTTTCTGAAATGCTTGGCCCAACTGGCGAAGAAACCTTGGCGGCGGACCGTGATTATTATGGGCTTGATCCAAACCGTTCTTACGGCTCAAGAGGCCCCGTTCTGGTTCGGCCTAGAGACCCGAGATTAATGGAATACCTTTACGGATATCAGGATACTGAGCCCGTAACCGCGGCGCAAGGAGGCCCTATTTTTCCTCGAAGAAATGGTGGTATAATGCCTGACGAGGGCGTAGCTGGTCGGGATAGTGTTAAAGCAATGCTTATGCCGGGGGAATTTGTTATGACCACCAATGCTGTAAAAGGCTTGGGAAATGGGGATAACAGGCAGGGTATTAACAGAATGTATGATTTAATGCGAAATCTTGAAGCGCGTGGGAAGGCGTTTGCATAATGGCTGAAACAGTACAGATAGTTCGGGAAGCCCCCGATATTGAAGCTTACAAACTTGGCCTTTTACAAGAAGCTAAAAGGTTGAGTGAGACACCGGTTGGTCTATTACAGTATGACGAATCGGGTAACCCCCTTATGGAGTCGTATGAGTACTACGACGAAGACAATAAATTAAAAACTGGACAGCGGCAACAGAGAGACCTGCCGACTCAAAAAATCGCGGACACAACCGCGCTTCAAGACTACGCTTTAGCTTCTGTCGGTGCCGCGCAAGATGGCGGAATAGGAGGGTATCAGCCTTACCTTCAGGAGGCGGCATATACTTTAGGCGACGCAGCTACAGCTATCGACCCAGGCGGTATTGGCGCTTTTATGAACCCCTTCCAAGAGGCAATACAGCAAGAAATAATCAGGGGATATCAGCCGCAGTATAACAAGGCGGCCGCGCAGGCGATTGGCGCAGGTGCGTATGGGGGCAGCCGTGCACAGGTGCAACAGTCAGAAATCCAGCGAAACATGGCGTCTGCTTTGGCGCAGTCTCAGGCTCAAAACTTCCTTCAAGCGCAACAGGCTCAAAGAGCTCAGGGCGAAGCTCTTGGCACACTAGGACTTCGTCAGGCAGCTTTAGGCGAACAGGCACAGTCTCAAGGTCTGAAAGATATCTTAACGCAGTATGACTTTGGAAAGCAGGAGCAAGCTTTGGATCAAGCCGTTCTTGATGCTCAGCGGCAAAATGATATGGCTCAACTGTATGAGCCCTATCAACGACTGGGATATCTTTCCGATGTATACAAAGGAGCACCAACCAGTCAATCTACATTAACGGCGTCTACCGCGCCTAGTGTTTCTCCTTTCCAACAGTACTTAGGTCTTGGTATAAGTGGTCTGTCCGCTGCGGCAGGCGCATCAAAAGCGGGGTTATTTTAATGAATAGAGGTGTGTTACAGCGGCAAATGTTTGCTAACGGTGGTCCGGTTATCGACGAGGGGCAAGCGGAAACAATGGGGGCTTCTGTCATTGATCCTGCTCAGCTTGAACAGTTTATAACTAACGCGTCAGATCAATTAGGAAACTTGGACGACGCGGAAAATTACGAAACTGTAATTAATGCTCTCCGCGGAGACGACGCCCCCATAGAACAGCGCTATGAAGAACTAGCTCAGCTTGTTGGCGAAGAAGACGCAATGCAGACCCCTGAGTCTGTTCTAACGCTAGTGCAGCCCGCAATACTGATGTCTTCGATAGATCAGGGCATTGGTGAATTAGCCGCGGAGGAGATGACGCAGCCTGTAGAAGGCGCGATGGCGGAAGGCATTATGTCTACTGTGGCTCCTCCACCAGAGCCCGCGGCCCCCGGCCCTATGATGGACCCCGCAATGATGGGGGCTGGTCAGACACCACCCGCAAATTTTAACCAAGGCGGGCTGGTCCGCCGCGGCGACAACCAGCCGGTCGTAATGATGCAGGAGGGCGGGGACCCGATTGCAGCCGCTGGCCGTCTTGGTGAGTTGTACGCGGAAAAGGTTCCCTTGTACCAGTCGATTATGGGGGATCAAAGTGCTGCGCTTGAAGATCAGCGCAAAATGACGCAAGCTCAAATACTGTTTGATATTGCAAACACGGCCTTGGCTTTTTCTGGCCCAATGGAAGATGAGCCTCGTGGCCTAACTCCCGCGGAGAGATTGGCTAGAGCAGCGCAACAAACGAAGCTTTTACCGACCATTGGCGCTCGTGCAGGCGAACAGCTTAAAGCTAAACAGGCCGCAGAAGGTAGAGACACCCAGATGAAGCTGGCAGCGTTGGGTGCCGCTGAAACTGGTTTGGCCGCAGAAGCTAAAGCCGCGGCTGACTTAGCTAAAACAAGACTTGAGGGAGATCAAAAACTTGCCGCAATGGACCTTCAAAGCCGTCTGGATACTGCGCGACAAGAAAGAGTTGAAGTATTAAAACAACAAGGTGCATCGAAGCTTGAGGCTGAAAAACAAGCAAATCGCGAGGCTCAAGAAAGCCTTGTACAAGAAAATCGTATAATTATTGAAAACTTGCGGCAAGCGGGAGACGAGGCAAGCCGAGTTTTGGCTAATGAGTTGGAACAGAAAAACATTTTGTTACGAGGCGACGTGGAGCTTACAAAACTTGGTGTAATGCAAGAGTTTGAAATAAAGAAAATTGACACTCTTTATGGACAACAGACCGCGTTGCAAAACTCACGGCTCACGGTTCAAAAAGAGCTTGCAGCTAACTCTGATGCGATTAAGCAAAAACAGCTTGAACTGGACACTCTTAATTCAGCCCTCGATCAAGCTCGCGCAGACAAAAATCTACAACTCGCGCAACAAATTGAGGCGCGTAAAGAAAGAATTGCAGAAGACAAACTTGGTCTAGATGAACGCGAATTAGACCTAAAAGCCGCGGCACAGAACCTTAATATGTTTGGTACTGGACTAGAAGGTAAAATAACTACAATTCTAGCAGGACCCAATGCTACCGAGTTGGCTGATAAATATGCGTCAGGAAACATTAGCGAAGAGCAAGAAAACATGCTGAATATGATTATCCCTAAATACACGAGCGAGCAAAGTGTTTGGGACCCAGAAGCAGTTGATCCAAATGGTGGTAAAGGCGCTTACGTAAAAATTCAAGGCGGTCAATTATCCGACCGTTGGTTGAAAGCAATTGAGGCGCGTAAAGAAAGAGGGGCTTCTTATCCTACAATAAGCCAACAACTTCCTTCGGCTAAAGACTCAGGAGAGAAAAAAGAGGACGTTTTTGACATCCCGTTAGATTTACCTAAATTGGATGCTACCGGGCAGCCGGTTGATATTAGAGACACTACCTACGAGTCTCTAATAGCGGCCATTGATCCGGATCAAGCGACAGGAGCTCCAACTGCATTTAAGAACGCGATGAACCGCACGGCTGAAACTATTTTACCTATATTCGGACAGCCTTTTCCAGCATCTTCAAAAGCCGCCTTGTTGCTAGCAAATTTAAACACAACAACAGTGGCTGCTATCCTAGCCGCTCAACCCGGCAAAGAAAACGCACAGTTTCAAGCTAAAATTGAAGCTATGTTCCCTACTCCGGGAGCTTGGACAGAGGGAGATCAAACAGCGCTTAACAAGGTAGAGGGCGTTATTGCATACTTAAATCGAGACATAGGTTCGTTGTCTAGAGAGCTAACTAGCGGTTCGGTATCACCCCCTAGAGCGGCAAAAATTAAACGGGATATTTTCACGTTGTCTGCTACAGCGGACGCTTACTCGTTGTTGGCGAAAGGGTATCAGACAGAAGGCGGTAGCGCCGATCCCGACGTGGATATGCAGGGTTTATTTGATTTTTAATGGGTGGGGCGAATAATGGCTAGTATTGATGAGCAAAAAGCTTTAATCGCGGAAGAAAATACTCCTTCGGAAACCGCATTACCGAGTGTGTTTTCACCCATTGAGGCTGAAATTATTCCGGCATCAAACGTGGTGCAGCCGGGAGACCCCGGGTATGGGCCTTCTAGGCAGCGGCTTCAAGACATAAAAAAAGAACAGGAACTTTTCCGCGAAAGTTTTAATGTGGGCAAAGCTGCCCTACAGGGCAAGACTGACCAGCAAGTTTTAAACTACGTTTTAAAAAACTTCCCGTCTACCGGCGGGGTTGAACAAAACATGAAAGATTACCAGACTGCAAAAAGTCGAGGTCTTTCTGACGCTCAAATTTTGGCAAAACTTACTCGTGCTCAAGAGGTAGGGCCTCTAGGGGCAATAGCACAAGAAGCGGCTAGAGGCCTCGTTGAGATGGGCCCAGCGGCTGGTGGCGGTTATATGGGTTTTCAAATTGGACTGCTCGGCGGTCCCGTAGCGTGGCTCACGGCTCCTGCCGGGGGAGCACTTGGGACTTTAGCTGGTTACATAGGCGGAGATACAATTTCGGGTGCTTTGTTTTCTGAAGACCCTTACGTTCCAAGTGTTAGACCTTACGGGGAAATGGGGTATACCGGAGGAGCAAGTGTACCTTTTGTGTTAATGCCCGGATTAACGGCTGGTCGTTTCGTACCGGGGACTTGGAGCTTTTCCCGTAATATTGCAAACTTAAACGGGCGAAATCAGTTTGCGCTGCAACAGTTTAAGCAAACGCCCATTGAGCGTATGCAGCGCCTTTCGGTAGAAAAACCGGCAACTTTTTACAGGACGGAGGCCGCTAGTGTAGGAGGCGCATCTTACGGAGCTTTTCTTTCTGAACAAAAATATCCGGGAAATGAAATGGTTCGATTCGCCGCGGAAACTGCTGGCGGAGTTGCTAGTCCTGTGGCTGTAGCAGACTATACGATTAACACCCTTGGAAAGGGAATTAAGGCAATCGGACAAACCGTGTTTTCTCAAAAAGGAAGGGAAAGCCGTCAAGGTCAAGCTTTGGGGAAATGGCTTGCTGAAAACGGTGAAGACCCAAAACAACTTTTAAAATCTTTAGAAAACCAAGAGGCAGTAGCTAAATTAGCCACCGATCTTGGTGTAGACATGCCTAGCAGAACCACTGCCGGAGTTACTGGTTCTCCTGCTCTATATAAACTTTTATCTACGTTAGCTAAAGACCCTGCGTATGGGCCAACCATTAGAAACGCTTTGGCTAGGGATTATGCCAATCTAGCTAACTTAGTCGATATCTTAAACGCTACGGGCGATCCATCTTTGGTTTCGCAAGCAGCGGTTCTGCGTAAAAAACTTATGGACGGAATTATTATCCAGCGGCTGGATGATGTAAATGCCTCGGTTATGCGTCTAAACCAAAAGGTGGCCCCCGATGACAAAGAAGCAAGTATGAAGGCCAGCGCTAGGATAGAGGCCCTCACGGCAAAAGCTATCGAGGAAATGCGCGGCGTGGAAAAACAATATTATGACGCCATTGACGGGTCTGAGGTGGTTAGCGCGCCTAATTTAACGGAAGCTTTCACTAACATGGAAGACGATTTAGTAGAGCTTGGGATTACTGTTCCGTATGTGGTTCGTAGTATTGTGTATAAAACCCGCGGAGAGTCTGTTGATGCGGCAGAGGCAAACGCGGAAAAAATAACCCGGATTAATTCTAGAATTAACAAAGCTGACGATTCGATAGCTGCGATTAACGCCGCCAATCCGGATAGTGTGGCTGCGGTAAATGCTAGGATTTCTGCTGATGCGGTTCCAGAACAGCAGCTATTTGAAGTTCAAGACGCCATTCGGGCCCTTGAAGCTGATGACGCTTTAACAAAATTTAGTATAAAAGCTCCGGAGCGTAACAGGCAGCTTACCGTTTTAAGAAATAAAGCTCAAATTTTAAATGGCCGCCTAGAAATAAGCGACTTAAAAAGTCAAAAGGCAATTCCGCCCGAAGGCTTCGATAGCACTATTACTTTAAAAGAGTTGATGAATGGTCGCTCTAAATTACTGGGGCTAGCTCGGGACGCTACGGCAGCGAATAACTTTTCAAAAGCTCATTTTTATTCTGATCTTGCCGATGCTATTGTAGACGATTTTGGGATTAAAGTTCCAGAGGGCGTACAACTTACTGAAAATCAAACGGCGCTTCAGCAAGCTTTTGATTTTTCACGGTCGTTAAACGACGTTTTTTCTCGAGCTTTTCCAAACGTCGTGTTGTCTAGAAATAAGACCGGTGCTCGTCGTATCATGCCAGAGCTTTTGTCTAAGGCAACTTTTAGCGGTGGGGGTGATGCTACTTCTTTAAAATATTCACAACTAGAAGATGCTATGGTATTTGCTGCGAATAATGCGAACGCAGACATGGCCGAAACATTGACCGGGCAAATAGGCTCAATGCGGGCGGCGCAAGAAGATTTAATGCGTGTTGCGTATGAAAAGATCATTGATGCTACCACCGGTCGTGTGTCAATTGAAAAATTGAACAATTTTAAAAAAGAATACAAAAACGTATTGCCTTTAATGCCGGAACTTCAGGCAGACCTTGAGGACGTTCGGGCGGCCCAAAATTTAATGGACGAGCGTATTGCTTTAACAGGTGATCCTCGGTCTGGGACGGTGAAAGGTAGTCCTCTTGGTAACAACATTCCAAAAGAGGGCGCTTTTCAAGAACGGTTGGCGGAAGAAATTAGTTTTTATAACGCCATTGGGTCGGACACTAATCCTAATAAACTTATTGGTATAACCATAGGTTCCCCCGGAAACAGACCAGACAATCCGGCGAAGGGACTTCGCACACTTATCCGAAACGTCACAAGGGCTGAAAGTAAGTTCCCCGGGGCTAAAAATGGCTTACGAAACATGATTATTGACCGAGCATATACTTTTGCTTCCGGTATGAACGACGCGGGTAAACAAACTTTTGATTTCGCTAAGTTTAACCAGTTTCTTAATATGCCTTTATCTAGAGGTCAGCCTTCTACACTAGAAATTTTACGTCAAGAAGGAATTGTGGACGAAGGGTTTGCGATACGTTTAAATATTTTGTCTGAAGAAGGCATTAAAACTAAACGGGCTCAACTAAGCACTCGGGACCCAGATGCCGAAACAACAAAACTACCGTTGCCTCTTCTTAACCGAGGTTTTGACGCTTTCGTAAAAGTTACTGGGTTACGTATCGGTCGTGAAGCAACGCAGGCTGCTCCGGGAACGGGGCAAGGTCTCGCGGAACCCATGATAATTGGCAGAGAAGTTATGGACATTTTTGTGGACGTGCCTGCTTCAAAACAGAAAGACTTGTTAATAGAAGCTGCTTTAAACCCGGAGATTTTTAAAGCACTTATGAAGTCATATACTCCAAATACGCCGAAGTATTTGCCGACAGTAGACAGGCTTCGTTCTGCTTTAAATCGTGCCGGGTTTATCGGAGCAACAGCACAAGAACGCTATAACGAGCAAAAAGCTAAACGCTCTGCTCCGCCAACACCGATGATGCCGGGTCTTAGTCAAGACGGGACAGTACCCGTTACCCCAGATGTTTCTCCGGGCCTAATTAGGCCCGACCAACGAGCTAGTCTTTCAGTTCCGACGCAACGAGTGGAACCTCCCACCGCCACTCTTGCGTCGGCTACGCCGCCACCTCCGCCGCCCGCGGCCCCCGCACCTAGTGGCCCTGTAAACCGGCAGCAATATGCGGCGCTGTTCCCTAATGATCTTGCATCAGGGATGATCCGTCAGCAGGGTATTGGCGGGCTACTGTAATGTTGAGAGATGTCTTAGATTTAATGTTAGTGTCGGACTATCACTGCGGCTACTCATTACAGGAAATTGACGGCGTTATCTTACCTGCTATAGATGCAGACCGGTTATTTGTAATGTATAAACAGGAAAAACCAGTGGGGATGTTTTCGTATACCTTTTTGACGCCAGAGGAAGAAGAAGAGTTCGTATACGAGTGGGACCTGTCTTCTCCTAAAGACATATGGAAAAATAAACCAGAAGATGGTACTTTATACGTGATGGACCTGATAGCGCCGTATAATAACGCAATGGAAGTAGCTAGGTTTACGCAAAGAAAACTGATGCAGCGTTGCAAGAGTGCCGGGCATACCGGCCCTTGGCGTTTTATGCGCGGCATGGAAAACAGGCGTCCGGGGTTTGTTGCTGGGCTAAAAACAGGGTCTTTTTCGATGGAGGCAGCAAATGGGCAGTAGCTTAAAAAAAATCGGAGTGAGTGCTAAGAAAGCCGCGACAAAGGCCAAGGACGCCGTTGAAACTGTATCTGGCGACGCCGCTAAAGCCAAAAGAGTCGGCATGACACTTGCTAACTGGTCGAAGCTAAGTGCAACTGAAAAAAATAATAAGCTAAACCAAGCGAGTAAGAACGCCGCCCTCAAAAAGATAAAAGCCGACAAAGCCGCTAAAGAAAAGGCCGCTGAAAAGGCCGCTAAAGAAAAGGCCGCTGAAAAGCGCGCCCAAGAAAAGGCCGCCGCTGAATGGAAAGCCGCCGAAGATAAGATCGGGTCTATCACTGATGGAAAATTAAGTGACTGGATAACAGGCCAACCGTATCAAGAGCGCCGAGCTTGGTTTGATAGTCTTTCCGAGCAAGAGCAGATGGCTACTCGTAAAGCATTAAAAAAAGACCTAAACTTCAAGCCCGGTCAGCTAGACCCCTCAATTAAGTTAGGCCTCGACAAAGATTCCAAAGGTGTTTACAGAGACGACGTTTACACCCCGCCAAAAAACACTCTTTCTCCTCTTTCCGGAGCAAGCGTTCTATCGGACGAACAGAAAGACGCTGTATTAAAACTTCGGTTAGAGCAAGAGGGTATAAACGCTACAAAGTACGAACGGGACAAACTACTAGAAAATATAGACAAAATTTCTGGCGACGAAACCGTTTTCTTAGGTAGGGACCCAGAGCTGGGGGACCTTTACGACATAGGCGGCGAACCGACCGCTTTGCCAACTAACCCCGGCGAACTAAGGTCTTTTATCCAAAAACTGCCACAATACAGGTCATATGGGGCTAATAACGCAGGCGTGCTTCAAAAAAAAGAAACTTTTGGAACCCCTGTTTCTACGCAACCAGACTTGGTCAACCCCTTTCAGAGACCGGAGCAACAGTCGATTACGGGGTATGATGACCGCCCGATTGACAACCCCTACGCAGCAAAAATAATGCATGCTAACGAAAAACTGGTAGGTAATTATTTAGGCGGCATTGGCCGTTTGGAGAGGCCTGCCTATGAGACAAGCGGGCTAGGGTCTTTAATTGATAGAACCCAGCGGGAGGACCAGTTGATGGGGTATACCGCACAAACGGACCCCCGGAACGAAGTTTTTGTTGGGGACCTTGCTAGGAACCAGCTACAGGACATACTATCGTATAAAAATAGAAGAAGCGCATATCCGTCGGAATCACTCGCAGGTTTGAATAACATGCATCCGGGCGCGATAATTTCCACTCCGGGCGTTTTTGATAGGTCTCAACCCGCGCAACTTATATCTGAACGAAGAAACGTGGTAAAGGATGCTAGCGGCTCAACCCCAGTCTTTTCGGACACTATAAACATTAATAAGAATGTAGGGGATCAGTTTAAGGGCGCTATAGATAAACTTAAAGATTTATTCTAGTTTAAGAGGACAAAAAAATGGGCAGTAGAGTAATGAATGTTGGATTAATGTCTAGAGCGCTAAGGCGAGCCTCGAAAAGGGGCGGCCCGGATGAAATGCCGCCATCCAGCTTACCCCAGAGCCTGCCCTCAAACCCAGAGCCTATGCCTCCAATTCCCGACCAGTACAACCGTAACCGTAGGTCGGAAGAAGCAAGAAGTGTGCTTGATCGCATGCCTGCTCCTATGAGAGACCGCATACTTGGGCGCATGCCTGCTCCTATGAGAGACCGCATACTTGGGAGCATGCCTGCTCCTATGAGAGACCGCATGGCACCACCTAATATTCCCCCCGCGGTGCTTGAGCGCATGCCTGCTCCTATGCGTGAGCGCATGCTTGGGAGCATGCCAGAGCCTACGCCACCTCCCGGCATGATGCAACAAAACCTCTTCAGAAATACTTATGGCCCGATGTCGGGGGATATGCCTACTGAAGAGCCGGTGGCACCTCCCGGAGTGCCCCAAGGGCTCTCTATTGCACCTCCCGGAGTGCCCCAAGGGCTCTCTATTGCACCCCAGCCTAACGCGGAAAGTTTTATGGAGATGCTTTTCCGGCAAAGGCAACAACGCCGCCCCCGGCAAGACCCGCGGCTTATGCGGTTTATGCGGTCTGGAATAGGGTCAATGCTTCCGTTTCGGCGCTAAACAAGCCAATCGCGTACTTCTTCGCCTAAAACCTTGCCCGCTAGGTCTATCTTTCCGCGCAGTGCTTTTAGTATTTTTTCGTCTATCGTGTTCGGCGAAACAAGGTCAATATATGTGACTTTGTTTGCCTGACCGATGCGATGAGCTCTATCTTCTGACTGCAACCGTATTTCCAAATCGTAGCTGTTACTGTAATATATCATTGTGTTAGCCGCGGTCAGGGTGATCCCGTAGCCCCCTGTCCGCGGTTGACCCACAAAGAAACGGAGCGGACTGTCTTTGTCTTGGAATTTATTTACAATTTCCTGACGTTCATCTTGTGGTGTAGCTCCGTAATAGGTTGCGACCGCTTCGGGCCCAAAGCGGTCGCGCAGGGCAGAAGATATCTGTTGAATGTCGTGTGTATACGACGCCCAAATGATAGCTTTTCCCTGTAACTCGTCTGTTATTTCCAGCAATTCTTTTAGCCGGTTGTTTTCTAACAATTCAATTTCGCCCTCGTCTGGCTGCAAAAACCCACAGCATATTTGCTGAAGGCGCATAATTTGCGTCAAGACACTAGACGTTGTGGCTAGCTCTCCGTTTTCCAACTTAGCCAGCGCCAGTTTTTTCATCTGCGTATACACGCGTTTCTGTTCATCGGTTAGCGCAACGTCCCGCCTGATGTACATCTTGTCCGGAAGATCAAGGCAGTGTTCTTTGAGTATACGGTTACTGAACAGGTCTAGTTTTAAATTGAGTTCGTCCAAACGGCGATACCCTACAATTTCCTGAAAGGCGCGAGTGCCCATCGTGCGCTTTTGCACAAGCGCGTACCGGTTCTGAAACGAATAGTAGCTACTAAAGCCAAGCGCATTGGGGGACAAGAACGCACATTGACTGTACAAATCCATTGGGGATTTAGTAATAGGTGACCCTGTCAAGATACGTTTATACTTAGCGTCTTTAGCCAGCATCATAATGTTCTTGGTGCGCGTAGCTTTACGGTTTTTAATTGTCGTGCTTTCGTCAACCACCATTATGTTAGAAGGGTTTTTACAAAGAAAAGCATACGCCGCTTTTGTACCACGCGGCGTGGACAACGCTTCTACGTTCATAACAAATATCTTCATGCCCTCGAATGGATCGTACACGAGTGCTTTCATCTCTTCTTGAAATGTTTTAGACGTGGACGGCGTCCAGCGCACTACCAGCCGTGATATGTCGTCGGGAAGGTGCGTTGGTATTTCTCCCTGTACCCAGTTGTCATAGACGCCTTTAGGCGCTAGGATCAACGCCGCACTAATTTTTTTGGCCTTATATAAAGCGCCAATAGTATCAATGGCTACTTTTGACTTGCCTGTTCCCATCTCCATGAACAGCGCGTAATAGTCCGCGGCCCACGAATCTTTCAAAGCCTTCATCTGGTGGTCAAAAGGTTTGGTTTTAAATTTATATTCCCGCATGTGCTTTTCTCCTTGACTATGCGTTTATATACGATTATATAAGTCGATGTCAAGACCGGAAACGTGTCTTTTAAAAAAGGAGATTGCGATGAGCAATATAGTAGACCAAATGGAAGCAGACTTTGAAGAAAAGTTAGCTTCATCAGTTGAAAAACTGGACCAAGGCGACCTCACTACCGTCGCCGGAATGGCAAGAGCAATCCGAGATCAAGAAGAAACCGTTGCCGAACTTGAGCAAAAGCTCAAGGCGGAAAAACGCGCTCTGATGAAAATGACGGACGAAGACTTGCCAACAATGCTGGCCGAAATCGGTTTGACCAGCATGAAGCTTGATGATGGTTCTGAAATCTCAGTCAAGCCAACCTACGGGGCATCTATCCTCGTAGATAATAGACCGGCCGCTTATGAGTGGCTTCGGGAGAATGGATATGACGATATCGTTAAAAATACCGTTGCGTGTACGTTTGGCAGAGGCGAAGACGACAAGGCGTCAGCTTTCAAAGCCTTTGCAGAAAAAGAAGGTTTCTTTGCGGAACAAGACACGAGTATCCACCCATCGACGCTTCGTGCCTTTGTCAAGGAACGTGTGGAGAATGGTGACGACTTCCCAATGGAGTTATTCGGAGCCTACGTCGGCCAACGTGCCATCATCAAAAGGAGTAAATAAAATGGCTGAAAAGACAGAAGTAGCAGTGAAAAAATCTGCGGACATAATCCAGTTTGATCCAACAATGTTTGAGGCGGACGCAGGCGTCGGTCTTGAAAATATGGG